>ERZ1066122.2199-NODE-2199-length-13395-cov-14.285757_pt1 | contig 13395 bp, 11 predicted proteins | sample MGYA00382769_ERZ1066122 | MGnify/ENA primary metagenome ERZ1066122 (study PRJEB33369, sample SAMEA5778352) | biofilm metagenome | biome: Industrial cooling water; feature: Water cooling tower basin; material: Biofilm | place: United Arab Emirates | collected...
CGGTCGGGTCGTGCGCCTTCGACACTCCAAAGCCAAATCAGTGACGCTGCGATGTAGACGCCGCCATAGGCTGCGAATGCGCGGCCCGCAGCGGATGTATCGACCAGCGTGAGGAGCCAGGCAAAAATCGCGAGCGACACCATGCCCGGCGCAACCCACCAGGCAGATTTGTCGAGCCGCAACCATGCCCAGAACGAGAAGCAACCGGCGATCTCCGCCAGCGCGGCGAGCGCATAGATGAGTCCGGTTTGCAGGGTTGGCATGGTTAGTGCTCGATCCGTGGCGATAGTGGGGCTGGGCAGACCATTGCCGGGTGTCGCAGCATCGTCAACGCGGTCTGGTGGATCCATGCACGCGAGGCCGAAGCGTTGGCGCCAAAGCAGCGATCTTCGATCACGTTGCGGTCAGCGTGCGCGGGGCGAGGGTCTCGATGATCTTGCAGTCGGCCACGGTTCCGTGACGGCAGGATCCGATGACCCGGTCCAGTTCGCCGCGCAGTGCGCTCAGATCGGCGATCTTGCGGTCGATTTCGGTGAGGTGGACGCGCGCGATTCCGTCAACGGCATCGCAGGATTGGGCCTTGTCATCCGACAGCGTGAGCAGTTCGCGCACGGCTTCGAGCGTGAAACCGAGATCGCGGGCGCGGCGGATGAACGACAGGCGCGCCAGATGATCATTGCCATAGACACGGTAATTGGCACTTGTCCGGGCGGGTGGCGGCAACAACCCGATCTTTTCATAATAGCGCACCGTCTCGACCTTCGTCGCCGTGGCGCTCGCGAGTTCGCCAATTTTCACTGCCACTCCTTCGGGCTTGACCCTATAGTTGCTACAGGGTGTAGATAGAATGCCGACTCGCAGATTGTCGAGAAGGCAAAAAGATGGCTGATGATTGCTGCAAGGCCGCGTGCGGAACGACGGCAACTCTGAACGACCCGCGCTGGCGCAGGGCTTTGTGGATCGCGCTCGGCGTGAACGCCGGCATGTTCGCGGTGGAAATGGCGGCAGGGGCCGCTGCGGACAGCCGCGCGTTGCAGGCGGACGCACTCGATTTTCTGGGCGATGCCGCCAATTATGCGATCAGCCTGCTGGTCGCCGGGATGGCGCTGGCATGGCGCGCGCGGGCGGCGCTGGCCAAGGGGCTCGCCCTCATTGGTCTGGGTGGTTGGGTCATGATCACAGCCGTTCTGGCGGCGCTCGGCGGAGCTGCACCCGAGCCTGAACTGATGGGAATCATCGGCGCGCTCGCGCTGGCGGCCAACACCGGTGTCGCCATCATGCTCTACCGTTTTCGCACTGGAGACGCGAACATGCGCTCGGTCTGGATATGCTCGCGCAATGACGCGATCGGCAATATCGCCGTTATGGCGGCCGCACTTGGCGTGTTCGGCACCGGAACAGCCTGGCCCGACCTCATTGTTGCAGCGATTTTGGCGCTGCTCGGGATCAGCGGCGGCATTCAGATTGTCCAGCAGGCACGGCGTGAATTGCGGAGCGTTGCGGCATGAAGGTTTCCCGTTCGACACATATCGCGCTCAAGCCGGAGACGGTCTGGGCCGAGGTGCAGACGGCGGGCCTGTTGCAGCATATCGCTTGGCCGCTGGTGCGCTTCATCCCGGTCGATGACGCGGCGTTCGAGAGCTTTCAGCCCGGCGGGCGCTACCAGGCTAAGGTCCGGCTCTTCGGCATGATCCCCTTTGGGACCCAGTGGATTGTGACCTCGCTGCATGAAGCGAATGACAGCGAATGGCCCAAGCGATTGCGCGATGACGGCAATAGTGCCCTCATCTCGAAGTGGGATCATTGGATTACGGTCGCGCCGGACAAGGACGGCGGGACGCGCTACAGCGACGAGGTCGAAGTTTCGGCAGGTGTCCTGACCCCGTTCATCTGGGCCTTTGCGCAAATCTTATATTGGCACCGGCAGCGGCGCTGGCGGGGGCTTGCCAAGAGCCTGGCTGCGCGGCGGGTGATCGCGGTGGAAATGGCGGCAAACCGTTCAGCGGTAGAAGCGGGCGACGACGATCGTGCGTGGCACCATCTGGAGCGGGTTCATATCGTTTCGCAGCCTTTTCTGGGTCCGCATCTCGCCAGTCATGGCGCCATGCTGGGGTTTGCGATCCGACGGAGCGATTGGAACGAAGTTCTGGGCCAGATGGTCCGGATCATTCTGGCCCCGCTCGGTTCGCTGACGGGCCGGTTGCCGGTGGGTAACACCGGGCGATCCAATGTAAGCGCGTTTGCGCCGATGCCGATACCTGCGGATCTGGCGGAAGCGTTGCGCCAGCAGGAACTAAGTTCGTGACATCGCAGCTGTCAGATTGCTTGATTAACCCCTTTTCAGTATTGCGGCGGTGATGGTGCGTGTGCTTCTTCTGTTTTGGCTGGCGGTTGGACTGGCATTTGGCGGCGTAGAATCGCCGTCGATGGCGCACGACGCTCTGCCCTACAGTGCTGTCCTTGCTGCGTCCGACGTAAGCGGTCATGCCGACGCAGCGCATCGCGACCATGCTCCCGATGATGAAAATTCCCCCTGCCATGCCATGGTTCATCACCATTGCAGCGTGGGTCTTAATGCCGGCGCGCCGGTCATGGTCGAAAGCCTGTCGCTGGCCCGTGTCGCGATGCGGCCACAAGACAGCGCCATCCTGAGCTCTTTGGCGCAAGCCCCGCCGCTTCAGCCGCCTTCTGCCTGAACTTGCACCGTAACGGCGCACGGACCTGTGGGTTCGCGCACTGAACGCATGCCAAGTTCAGGAGTTTTTCATGCCCATATCCTTGCGCGCCTCCCTTATGGCTGCGGCGCTCGTCACTGCCTTTCCGGCCTTGGCCGAACCCATAACGCTCGAGGCTGCAATCGAGCGCGCCATTGCAAGCCAACCGCGCCTGGCAGCCGCTGAGGCGCGTGTCGACGCTGCCGAAGCGCGCACGCGTCAGGCGAATGTCGGTCCCAATCCGCAAGTCAGCCTCGAGGTCGAGGATTTCGCCGGAAGCGGTCCGTTCCGCGGCTTGGACAGCACACAAACCACGCTGGCGCTTAGCCAACAGCTCGAGATCGGGGGTCAGCGAAGCGCCAGGCGGTCCGTTGCGGCAAGCGAGCGTGAGGTGGCGGCCCTTGCCCTGCTTCGCGAACGCATTGATCTGGTCCGTGACGTTGAACTGGCCTTTGCCGAGCTGGCAGCGGCGACGGATCAGGCAACGCTGGCGCGCGACAATGCCGCGCAGGCGGCATCGCTTGCCAACACGGCGCGCATTCTGGTCGAAGCGGGCCGCGATCCGCCGCTCCGGCAATTGCGCGCCGAAGCGGCACTCGCCGAAGCGCGCGCCGCCGAGGTTGAAACATTCAGTCTCATGCTTGCCGCGCGTCGAAACCTCGCAGTGCTGGTTGGGTCAGATGATCCGGAACTGACGGCCGCAGTGGGCACGCCGCAGCAACCTCGACCAACGAACGATCCTGCCTTTATCGGCATCGACGAGCGGCTTGCCGAGGCGGAACGCCGCGTTGCTGCCGCGCGGGTAACGCTGGCGCAGTCGGCTGCTGTTCCTGATGTTACGGTAAGCGGCGGGCTGCGGCGTTTCAATGACGGGCGCGATACTGCCCTCGTTGCAGGCGTGTCGCTGCCGATCCCGATCCGTGACCGCAATCGCGGCGGGATCGAAGCGGCGCGGGCGGAACAGACCGCAGCCGAATTTCAGGCAGAGCGGGTCCGGGCCGAGGCGCGGCGCGACAGGGCGCAGGCACAAATGCTGGTCGAAGCTGCCGAGACGCGGTTGGCCGCGCTTGAAGGACCCGGCCTTGCCCAAGCCGAAGAGGCGGTGAGGCTGGCGCAGATTGGCTACAATGCAGGGCGCTTCTCGCTACTCGAATTGCTCGACGCCCAAGGCGCGCTGACCACGGCGCGACGTTCCATCATTGAAGCCCAGCTCGACCGGGCCCGCGCGATTGCCGCGCTCAATCGCGCCTACGCGCGCGAGGAGAACTGATCATGACGATTGACCGGAAAATGCTGGCTCTGATCGGCGGGGCCGCGATCATTGCCCTTGTGGGTGGCGGCGCGGGCTATGTGCTGCGCGGCGACGCAGCACATAGTGATGAAGCTGCCCAAAGCGCTGAGTCTGGCGGCGATGCCGATGCCGAGGCGGCGCCCGGGGAAGGCACCATCATGGTGACCGAAGCGCAGCTGCGCACAGCAGGGATCGTGGTTGCAGCGGTCGGAGAAGGCTTTGCCGGGGGCGAAGTGACAACGGCGGGCGTGCTGGTGCCGCCGACACAGTCGGTCGGTCATGTCACCGCACGCACGTCGGGCGTTGTCGTGCGGATCCTGCGCCAGCTTGGCGACCGGGTCGCGGTAGGCGATGCGCTTGCTGTCATCGACAGCCGCGAGGTTGCCGAGGCGCAGGGCGCCTCGGCACGCGCACGGCGCGCAGCCGAAGCCGCACGTACTGTTCTTGCGCGAGAGGAAAGTCTGTTCCGCCAACGCGTCACAGCACGTCAGGATTATGAAGCAGCAAGGGCCGCCTACGATGCGGCGCGAATTGATGCGCAGCAAGCCGAGCAAGCCTTGCGCGCGCTCGGCGCGGGAACGGGAGGAGGCACCACCCGGCTGATGACGCTGCGTTCGCCGGTCGCCGGCGAAGTGACGTCGGTGACCGTAACGCCGGGTGAATATGTTCCGCCCGAGCGCGAGCTGTTTCAGGTCGCCGATCCGCGCACGGTCTGGGCGGAGTTGATGATTCCCGCGCGCGATATCCAGCGCGTTCGGGTCGGCCAGACGATCATGCTTTCTGTCCAGGGAAGCGATCATCCGCACACGGGCAGCATCCGCTTTCTCTCACCCGCCGTTGATCCAGCCACTGGCGCGGCCAAGGCCATCGCCACCATCGACAATCGCGATGGCGACCTTCGGGTTGGCCAGAATGTCAGCGCGCGGGTTACGACGCCCGGGAGCGATGGCCAGCGGGTGCCAGTCGTGCCGCGCAGCGCAATTCAGGAGGTTGAGGGGCGCAGTGTTGTTTTCGTGCGCACGCCGCGCGGCTTTGTCGTGCGGCCGGTGACGGTGGGCACCGGCAGCGATTCCGCCGTGCCGATCATCTCGGGTCTGCGCGTCGGCGAACGCGTCGCGACCGTCAATGCCTTCGTCCTCAAAGCGGAACTCGGCAAGGCCGAGGCCGAACATGATCATTGAGAGGACGAACCATGATTGAAAAAATCCTCGCCTTCGCCGTCGAGCGAAGGGTGCTGGTGGTCCTCCTGACCGCCTTCGCCGCCGTTTATGGCGCAACCCAGCTTGTACAGCTGCCCGTCGATGCGGTGCCCGACATTACCAACCGGCAGGTGCAGATCAACGCCGTCGCGCCCTCGCTCGGGCCGACGGAAATGGAACGCCAGGTCAGCTATCCCATCGAGACTGCCATGGCGGGCATGCCCGGCCTCGTTGAAACCCGCTCGATTTCGCGCAACGGGTTTGCGCAGGTCACGGTGATCTTCACCGACGATACCGATCTCTATTTCGCCCGCCAGCAAGTGGGTGAGCGCTTGACGCAGGCGGCGGGCACATTGCCGCCCGGGGTGGATCCACAAATCGGACCGGTGTCGACCGGCCTTGGCGAAGTGCTGATGTGGACAGTCGACTTCGCGCATCCCGACGGGCGCGGGGCTCCGCGCGCGCGGACCGGGCAGCCGGGCTGGCAAAATGACGGCAGCTATCTTACGCCTGAGGGACAGCGGCTGACGACGCCGGAAGAACGGCTGACCTACCTGCGCACGGTCCAGGACTGGATCATTCGGCCACAGATGCGTCAGGTTGCCAATGTGGCGGGTGTCGACGCCATCGGCGGTTTCGTGAAGCAGTATGAAGTCGCACCCGATACGGTGCGTCTGGCCGCCGCCGGTCTTTCGATGACCGATCTCGTCGACGCGCTCGAACGAGGCAATGTATCGAGCGGTGCGGGCGTGGTCGAGCGCAGCGGGGAAGGACTTGTGGTTCGCGCCGATGCCCGTGTGTCACGCGGGTCTGAAATTGCCAATATCGTGATTGCCCAGCGTGGCGGGGCGCCGGTGCGGGTCGTTGATGTGGCGACCATTTCGTCGGGCCGCGAGGTCCGCACGGGTGCAGCCAGCGTCAATGGTCATGGCGCTGTGGTTGGCACCGCCCTGATGCTTGCAGGTGGCAACAGCCGCACGGTGGCGGCCGAATCCGCCGAAAAGCTCGAAGAGATCGGCGCGGCCCTCCCGCCCGGTATTGTCGTGACGCCGGTGCTTGATCGTTCGGTGCTGGTTGATGCGACGATCAGCACGGTGGCCAAGAACCTGACCGAGGGCGCGCTCCTCGTCATTGTCATCTTGTTTCTGCTGCTCGGCAATTTCCGCGCTGCCATCATCACGGCACTGGTGATCCCGCTGTCGATGCTGCTGGCGGCAATCGGGATGGTCAAAGGGGCTGTTTCAGGCAATTTGATGAGCCTCGGCGCACTCGATTTCGGGCTGATTGTCGATGGCGCGGTCATCATCGTTGAAAATTGCCTGCGCCGTCTGGCCGAGCGTCAGCATCATGAAAACAGGTTGCTCAGTCTGCAGGAGCGGCTTCACGAAGTGATGGTTGCTGCGCGCGAGATGATCCGCCCGTCGGTGTTTGGTCAGGCCATCATTATCTTGGTGTATCTGCCGCTGCTCGCGTTCGACGGGGTGGAAGGCAAGATGTTCGCGCCGATGGCGATCGCGGTGATGCTGGCGCTTGCGGCAGCGTTTATCCTGTCGCTGACCTTCGTACCAGCGATGGTGGCGCTGCTCGTGACTGGTAAGGTCGAGGAGAAGGAGCCGCGTGTGCTGGCGGCAACCCGGAGCCGCTATGAGCCCTTGCTCGACAAGGCGCTGGCCCGGCCATGGGTGGCTGTCGGCTCGGGAGCGGCGATTTTCCTTACCGCGCTCGTCGCCTTCACCAGCCTTGGTAGGGAGTTCATTCCGCAGCTCGATGAAAAGAATTTCGCGCTCCATTCAATGCGGATCCCGTCGACGAGTGTCGAGCAATCGGCCTCAATGCAGTTGCAGGTTGAGCGGGTGATTGCTGGCTTTCCGGAGGTAACGACGGTCTTTTCAAAGACGGGCACGGCGGAAGTTGCGACTGACCCGATGCCGGGCAATGTGTCCGATACTTTCGTGATCCTGCGCCCTCGAGACGAGTGGACCGATCCGTCTGAAACGAAGGCCGCGCTGATTGCCCGAGTGGAAGCCCGCCTGAACACGCTGCTCGGCAACAACTTTGAGTTCAGCCAGCCCATCCAGATGCGGTTCAATGAGCTGATTTCGGGCGTGCGCTCCGACGTGGCGGTCAAGGTCTATGGCGATGACTTTGAAACTTTGAATGCCACGGCGCAGCGCGTTGCAACTGCGCTGCGCGCGGTCGACGGCGCTTCGGATGTCAAAGTCGAGCAGACCGAAGGCCTGCCGGCACTGGTGATCGATTTCGACCGGGCCGCGATTGCCGCTTATGGCCTGTCCGTTGGCGATGTAACCGATGTGGTGCAGATCGCGCTCGGCGGCCGCGAAGCCGGGCTGGTGTTCGAAGGCGATCGGCGGTTTGATGTCGTGGTGCGCCTGCCCGAAGAACAGCGGCGCGATCTCGATGCGCTGGCGGCCTTGCCAGTGACATTGCCATCGGCAGATGGCACGGCGCGGTCAGTGCAGCTGGGCCAGCTCGTTCGCTTCCGCATCGAAAACGGTCCCAACCAGGTCAGCCGCGAAAACGGCAAGCGCCGGGTTGTTGTGCAGGCCAATGTGCGCGGGCGGGACTTGGGCTCGTTCGTTGCCGATGCGCAAGCTGCGGTCGCCAATGATGTGCAGATCCCTCCGGGTTTGTGGATCGACTGGGGCGGCCAGTTCGAGAATCTCGAACGTGCCCAAAGCCGCCTCAGCATCGTTGTGCCACTCGTTTTTGCAGCGATCTTCGCGCTGCTTTACGCAGCCTTGGGATCGGCAAGCCGGGCGGCGATGGTCTTCTCCGCCGTCCCGCTCGCGCTGAGCGGAGGCGTGTTGCTCTTATGGCTGCGTAGCATGCCCTTCTCTGTCTCGGCAGCAGTCGGCTTCATCGCCTTGTCGGGCGTGGCAGTGCTCAACGGCCTTGTGATGATGTCGAGTATTCTGGCGCTGCGTCAGAACGGCAAAGGCGTGCTCGAAGCGGTGCGCGAAGGCGCGTTGATGCGCCTGCGGCCCGTGCTGATGACGGCATTGGTGGCCAGTCTCGGCTTCGTACCGATGGCGTTGGCGAGTGGCACGGGGGCAGAAGTGCAGCGACCGATCGCGACGGTAGTGATCGGAGGGCTGATCTCGGCGACCTTGCTGACATTGGTTGTGCTACCCGCGCTAGCCTGGCTTGTGCTCGACCGGGAAGCAAGGCGCTTTCCGGACGATGAGCCTCAGCCGTTTTCGCCCATGACGGTGTAAACCATGGTCGAGCCTCAACGATAGCTGGCATCCACGTTCCCGATTAGAGCCGTGGCCGCTACTGACAATACCGGTCATTTCGCATATCGTTTCAAATTGACGGCTTTGTCCCAAATCTGGTCATTCAAACCGGTTGTCAATTGCGTCGGCTTCCCGGCGATCGAGAGTTGATCCGACACGAGCTGGATACGAGTGCAAAGCTGAAGAATAGCATTGCGCCCCCAGAGTAACGCATGACTCTCGGCTTACCTGGTTGTCACATCCCTTTTGTTCCTTCATGGCGATGCCGAGGGGCGCTCATCAAGAAGGCGAATACAGTCGTGGAAGAAAACCAGAAGCTCTCGTCCGAAGCCCTCATCACGCTGACCAGTGACATTGTTGCGGCACATGTCGGCAACAACGACGTCGCGGTGGCCGATGTGCCGACACTGATCAGCAATGTCTATGCCGCGCTGGCCGGTCTCGGAGAGGCGCCGGTCGTGGAAGAAGCCAAGCCGCAACCGGCTGTTGCGATCCGCAACTCGATCAAGCCCGACTACATCGTGTGTCTCGAAGACGGCAAGAAGCTCAAGATGCTCAAGCGCTATCTGCGCACCAACTACAACATGTCGCCGGAAGAATACCGCGCCCGCTGGGGCCTGCCAGCTGACTATCCGATGGTCGCGCCTGCCTATGCCGAGAAGCGCCGCGATCTGGCGAAAAAGATCGGCCTCGGTCGCAAGCCGGCAGAACCCGCACCCAAGCCGCGCCGCGCCAAGAAAGCGACATAACCTAGAAGGGGGCAGAGGAAGGGGACGGAAAGTCACTAGTCCTCAAATCTCAATTCCCCTGCTCCTGCCGCGTCCCAGACCATAGGCGAGAGCCAGATCGCCGCTGAGGCTGCGTTCTGAGCTGATTGTGATGCCGAGCTCGCGCTTGCGGTTCGCGAGGAGCGACTCCAGCTGCGGATCACGCTCCAGGCTCTTGGCCATGTCACCCATGGCTGAGCGTGTTGCCCTGTAGCCGGACATGTCGGCGGTACGGTACTGGCGTTCGCTGTTTTGTTTCAGTTCCTGCCAGCGCGCCACGAAACGGTCTGCGCGACGCTGGGGATCGGAGCGCAGTTCGGTTTCTAGCTGGAGTGCCTGGACGGCACGGCGAACCTGACCGCTGCCTGCCTCGCGCGCGAGTTCCGGGTGCTTGATGTAGGCGGCCTCGGCATCGGCCGGACCGTAGGGGCGCACTTCCTCAAAGGCTTTGCGGGCATCACGAAGCTCCCGCAGCTGTTCCGGACTGCCCTTGCCGCCCGCATCGTGAACGGCAAAGAGATCATCGACTGCACGGGCGTGACGAATGAGCGCTCTGGTGCGGGCACGGCGCAGCTCTGCCTCCGGATCGTCGACCACCTTCTGCTCGGGCGCCGCCGGTTCCGGAACACCGGTCCTGGGCAAGCGCAGCCCATCAAATATACCGCGCACCTTCTCGGGCACCTTGCGGATGATTTCAGTGACCCGCTCGCGGAAGGTGATCCCCCGCCGCTCGGCGAAGGCCTGCGTTGGATCAACACGCGCGTAGTCGCTGGCCATATCCTTGCCGCGCTCACGGCTGAGCGTGCGCACCACTTTCGCCTGATCGGCGAAGTCGTCCTGACCGTAATGCAGGGCAACGCCGTCGCGGTGGCGCGAGAGCGCAACATAGGCCCCATGGCTGTCCATGCCGGGGGTCGCGAGCACATGCGCACGGTCCACGGTCATCCCCTGCGCCTTGTGGATCGTGGCAGCGTAGCCGTGGTCGATGTGCGCATAGTCCTTGAGGTCGAAGGCAAGAGTGCGCCCATCATCGACCCGCACACTCATGCGCTGCGGCGTCACTTCTTCGACGGTGCCGAGCGTGCCGTTCTTCACGCCGAGCTCGCGCTCGTTGCGCAGGAACATGACGCGGTCGCCGCTGGCGAACTTCCGCGCCCCGCGCTCGGCGCTGATCGTGACTTCCTCACCAAGCTTACCGGCGTCGCGCAGCCGTTCACGCGCAGCCTCGTTGAGTGCGCGCACCTCGTCATTGGTGTGGGTGAGGATGATCCGCGTGTCGCCGGGGCGTGCCTGCCGCTCGCGATCCCAGCGCTCGATCAGCTCGCCGCGAGCGGCCTCCCGGGTCTCAGCCGCGTGCACCATCCCGCGCTCTTCGTAGGCGGTGATCGCAAGCCCTGTGCGCCCGGTCGCCAGCTGCCGTGTGGCATCGCGCTGCCAGTCGTCACGCTGACGACGCACCTCGGTGATCTCGACTCCGCCATGGCGTTCATGGATCGCGCGGAACGCCGCGCCTGCCTCAATTGCCTGCAGCTGCTGGGGATCGCCGACCAGCACGACCTTTGCGCCAACGTCGGCGGCCTGGGACAGCACGCGCTCCATCTGGCGCGTGCCGACCATGCCAGCCTCGTCGATCACCAGCACATCGCGGGAGGTAAGCAGCTCGCGCCCCTCGCTCCACTGATGCTCCAGGCTGGCGATGGTGCGCGAGGCAATGCCCGACCCGTTCTCCAGTCCCTCGGCGGCAATGCCGGACAGCGCCGCGCCGCGCACATTGTAACCCGCATCTTCCCAGGCCTCGCGGGCCACGCCAAGCATCGCGCTCTTGCCGGTCCCGGCATAGCCGACGACCACGCTGAGACCGCGCTCGCCGGTTACATGCTCGAACGCGGCACGCTGCTCGCCGGTGAGGACGAGACCGCTCTCCGCCGCGCGCGCCAGTGCCCCGTCGCGGCCACGCTCACTGACCGCATGCTGCCTGCGCTCAGCCATAAGTTCCGAGGCGCGCTCAAGCCGCTGCTCGGTCTCGATCGTCTGGCGCGAGGTGAACCGCTCCTCGCCGCGACCATCCTCGCCGAGCGCCACCAGATCGGACGCGTTCCGCACAGCGCTCATCACCTGATCGAACTGCTCCTTCCCATCGCTGTGCCGGTGAACGAAGCGCGCAAGATCACGGGTTGTGAAGGTGGCCTGCTGGTGCGTGATCGCATCAAGCGCGATGGACGGATCGGCAATGATCCGCGCACCGTTGCGCTCCGCAATGGCGCGGTGCTCTTCGATCCGCTCGGCCTCAAGCCCACGCCCCTCCATGCGCGAGGCGGCAGGGCCGATCTTGTCCTGCGGCTCGAGGCCAATGCCCTGCGCCGCAAGACTGCGGTGATCGATGCGTGCATCGATATCGAGCTCCGCCAGCCGCTGGTTGACGTGCTCGGCCAAACGCTCGCGCCAGTGCTCGACCAGCTCGGTGCGGTTCCAATCGCGCACCTTTGCCCCGAAGCCGTCGGCATCAACTTCGCGCATCGTCAGCATCACATGCGCGTGCGGCTTGGCGAGGCCATCGGCACCGACATCCCAATGGACATTGAGATCAGCGATCATGCCGCGCTCAACAAACTCGCGTTCAACGAAGTCACGGGCGAGGGCGATGCCCTGTTCCTGGTCGAGCTCGCGCGGGATCGCAAACTCGACCTCGCGCGACAGCTGCGCGTCCTTGCGCTTCTCTGATGCCTCGACCGCGTTCCACAGCTGCTCGCGGTCGGACAGATGCTCGGGCGCACCTTCGGGCAGCAGCACCTCGGAATGAACCACACCGCCCTTGTTGGTGAAGTCATGGGTGCGATCGATCCGCTCATCGTGCAGCCTACCGCCACAGCGATAGGCAGCGGCAGCCACGGCGCTGCGCCCGGCTGAGCGGCTGATGACCTTCACGGAGAGATGGTAGATCGCCATGACGGCGAACCAGCTACACCGCACAAGCCACGTCGGCACGACGTATAAGCGCGCCCTCACATGATAAAATCCTGTTCGGGACTACCCGGTCTCAGACGGTCTCGACGACACTAAAGCCCTGGGCGAGCTCACGATCTACACTTAGCGCATCACACTCGAACGGAGACCCATGATGCGCAAACCCAGAGACAACGATGCCGAGCTCAGGGCGCTTGCCGAGAAGGCGAAGCAGCTCAAGGAACGCCGCGTCCAGCAGCTGGGTGAGCTGGTGATCGCCACCGGTGCCGACAACATCGACGCCGAGACCCTGGCGGGCGCGCTGCTGGTGATCGCCGAGACCACCGACGCCGCACGAAAGGAGAGCTGGCGCAAACGCGGCGCGGCGTTCTTTCAGAGCAAAAGCCGTAACGCTGGCAAAGGAGCTCAACACCAGCCGGACCGCGCTCGCGAGGTTGATAGCGGCGCGGCACCGGCTTGAGGCCAGCAAGGCCCGCACAGACATGCGCGACTGGCAGATCAAACGCCGCGAGCGGACCAGACAGCTGATCGAGCTTGGCGGGCTGGTGCAGAAGGCTGGGCTCGTCGAACTTACCGATGATGACCGGCCCGTGCTGCTGGGCGCGTTCCTCGCCATTGCCGCCAAATTGCAGGGCGAGGAACGCGAACAGGCTTTGGCTCTGTGGCGCAGGCGCGGGAAACGCGCCTTCGAACAAAGCGAGTAAGAACAAAGGTGCACCGCGAGTCCGCGCCTGCTACACTCATGTGACCATGCGCACCGATCTTGATCATCTGCCCCCGCAAAAGCAGCGCGAGCTCGAGCGCGTGGTGCAGCTGATCTTCGAGGAGTTCGACGACGCTTTCGCGCTCGCCAAGCACGAGTGGAAGAAGGCCGGGCGCATCCTCAAGGTGATCCTCTACGGAAGCTATGCGCGCGGCACCTGGGTCGACGAGCCCCACACCGCCAAGGGCTACCGCTCGGACTTCGATCTCCTGATCATCGTTAGTGACAAGCGGCTGACCGACCGGGTCAAGTACTGGTCCAAGCTCGATGAGCGGCTGATGCGCGAATACGGCGTGACCGGCACGCTCCAGACACCGGTCAATTTCATTGTGCACACCTTGCAGGAGGTGAACGACGGGCTGGCCCATGGGCGGTACTTCTTCATGGATGTGAAGCAGGAAGGCATCGCGGTCTACCAGTCGGACGATACCGAGCTTCAC
>ERZ1066122.2200-NODE-2200-length-13394-cov-16.903366_pt1 | contig 13394 bp, 13 predicted proteins | sample MGYA00382769_ERZ1066122 | MGnify/ENA primary metagenome ERZ1066122 (study PRJEB33369, sample SAMEA5778352) | biofilm metagenome | biome: Industrial cooling water; feature: Water cooling tower basin; material: Biofilm | place: United Arab Emirates | collected...
GCGATGCCGAGCGCCTTGACCTTCTCGACCAGCGCGGCGACGTCGGCGACCTTTTCGCCCGCCTGGCGCACCGGCGGCTCGGCGACCTTCAGGGTCTTGAGACGCGGGGTCAGATCAACGCCGTAATCGGCGGCGGTCTTGGTCGCGAGCGGCTTTTGCTTGGCCTTCATGATGTTGGGCAGCGAGGCATAGCGCGGCTCGTTGAGGCGCAGGTCGGTGGTGACGATCGCGGGCAGCGCGAGCTTCACGGTCTGGAGGCCGCCATCGACTTCGCGCTTCACCGTCACCGAATCGCCAGCGACTTCGACGGTGTTGGCAAAGGTGCCTTGCGGGCGACCCATCAGGGCGGCGAGCATCTGGCCGGTCTGGTTCGAATCGTCCGAGATCGACTGCTTGCCAAGGATAACGAGGCCGGGCTGTTCCTCATCGGCGATCGCCTTGAGGATCTTTGCGACGGCCAGCGGCTCCACGTCCTCATCGGTTTCGATCAGGATCGCGCGGTCTGCACCCATGGCGAGCGCGGTGCGCAGGGTTTCCTGCGCCTTGGCCGGGCCGACGCTGACGGCGACGATTTCGGTGGCCGCGCCCTTTTCCTTGAGGCGGATGGCTTCCTCGACCGCGATCTCGTCGAACGGGTTCATGCTCATCTTGACGTTGGCAAGATCAACGCCGGTGCCGTCGGCCTTGACGCGCGGCTTGACGTTGTAATCGATCACCCGCTTGACGGGGACGAGGATTTTCATGGGTGTTCCTTCCTCTCAAAGAATCACTGACATCAGAACATGGATGCCCGCCTAGCTTGCGTTTACGTAAACGTCAAGTCGGACTTGGCCAGCGGGTGAGGATGGCCTTGCGGCCAACCTCGCCCGCGATGGGTTTACCAGACCAGACCCCTGTCAGGCGGCCTTCTTGACCTCGGCAACGATCTTCTGCGCCGCATCGCCAAGGTTATCGGCAGCTACGATGGCAAGGCCCGATTGGTTGAGAATGGCCTTGCCTTCATCAACATTGGTGCCTTCGAGGCGGACGACCAGCGGAACCTGAAGGTTCACGTCCTTGGCCGCCTGCACGATCCCGTTGGCGATCACATCGCACTTCATGATCCCACCAAAGATATTGACGAGGATGCCCTCGACCGCCGGATCCTTGAGGATGATCTTGAAGGCCGCGGTCACCTTTTCGGTGGTCGCACCGCCGCCGACATCGAGGAAGTTGGCGGGGAAGGCGCCATTCAGCTTGATGATATCCATCGTCGCCATGGCGAGGCCCGCACCGTTCACCATGCAGCCGATGTTCCCATCGAGCTTGATATAGGCGAGATCATATTCGCTCGCCTCGACTTCGGCGGGATCTTCCTCGGTGATGTCGCGCAGCGCTTCGATCGCCGTGTGGCGATAGAGCGCGTTCGAATCGAAGCTCATCTTGGCGTCGAGCACCAGCAGCTTGCCGTCTTCGCTCTCGACCAGCGGGTTGATTTCGAGCATCGAGCAATCGGTGGCGATGAAAGCTTCGTAAAGCTGCTTGGCGAGCTTTTGCGCCTGCTTGTTGAGATCGCCCTTGAGCTTGAGCGCAAAGGCCACCGCGCGGCCGTGATGCGGCTGGAAGCCCTGCGCCGGATCAATCGTGAAGGTGGTGATGAGTTCGGGCGTGTCATGCGCCACGGCCTCGATATCCATCCCGCCTTCGGTCGAGACGACGAAAGCGACACGGCCGGTCGCCCGGTCCACCAGCAGCGAGAGGTAGTATTCCTTGGCGATATCGACCCCATCGGTGATGTAGAGGCGGTTCACTTCCTTGCCCGCTTCGCCGGTCTGGATCGTCACCAGCGTGTTGCCGAGCATCTCGCGGGCATGGGCTTCGACTTCCTCAAGGCTCTTGGCGAGGCGCACGCCGCCCTTGGCATCGGGGCCAAGCTCCTTGAACTTGCCCTTGCCGCGCCCACCGGCATGGATCTGGGCTTTCACCACGTAAAGCGGCCCCGGCAGCTTCTTGGCTGCTTCGACGGCCTGTTCCACATTCAGTGCGGCATGCCCGGCGGGAACGGTGATCCCGTATTCTGCGAGCAGTTCCTTGGCCTGATATTCGTGGATGTTCATGGTGATGTGATCCCTTCCTTGATCGTCCTTGGGGAGGATGTGTCCGGCGGCGGCCTAAGCACGGATCGCCCCTCTTGAAAAGTGCCCTGTGCAGGGGCAACGCTGCACGCCGAGCTTGATTGCCAAAAATGATAGATCGTGATCGCCTTCTCGAAATTGTCCGCGAAGCGGGGCGCATTGCTTATGCGCGCTGGCCCGGTGCGGGCCATGCGCTGGCAAGCTGGGACAAGAGCCCGAACAACCCCGTCAGCGAGGCCGATCTGGCCGTGGATCGGTTCCTGCGGCGCGAACTGGGCGCACTGCTGCCTTCCGCGGCGTGGCTGTCGGAAGAGACTGCCGATGACAAGGCGCGCACCGCAAGCGGGCTGATCTGGTTGGTCGATCCGATCGACGGCACCCGTGATTTCGTGGCGGGCCGCAGCGGCTGGGCGGTGTCGGTGGCGCTGGTGAGCGCCGGGCGGCCGCTGATCGGCATGCTGGCGGCCCCGGCGCGGGACGAGGAATGGGTGGCGGTGGCAGGGCAGGGGGCCACCTGCAACGACGTGCCGATCCGCGCCAGCACCCGCGCAGAGTTTTCCGGCGCCCGGGTCCCCGTGCACACCTTGCCGCGCGAGGATCGCGATCTCGTCGCGGTCGAGCAGCCCAATTCGATCGCACTGCGGATCGCGATGGTCGCGGATAACCGCGCCGATCTCGTGGCGACAGTGCGCTGGGGCTATGAATGGGATATCGCCGCGGCGACGCTGATCGCGCGCGAGGCGGGGGCCGAGGTGACCGACGCTTTTGGCGCGCCGCTCGCCTATAACAAGCATGATCCGCGCGCCTTTGGCCTGCTGGTGTGCTCGCCGCATATCCATGCCGCGGCGGTCGCGCGATTGGCCGAGCGTGCCGCGCGGCTCAGCCAGGACAAGGCCTAGCCGCTCCACCCATACGAAAACGGGCCACCCGAAGGCGGCCCGCAATCTGGTGTAAGCCCGAGGTCAAGAGCGCCAAGGCGCCCTTGTGCCCATCAGCGCCCGCGGGCCTGATTCACTTCTTCCTGGCTGATCGGAATGATCTTGATTTCGACGCGGCGGTTGCGCGGCTCATCCACATTATCGGCGGTGGGTACGCGCAGATAGGCACGATCCTCGCCATAGCCACGGGTCTCGATGCGCGAGCGGGCCACCCCGCGGGCGATCAGATAATCCGCCACGGCCTGCGCGCGCTGTTCTGACAGGCGCTGGTTGGTCGCCGGTGAGCCGGTCGTATCGGTAAAGCCGAACACGTCAATCAGGCTGTTGGGATATTGCACCAGCGAATCCGCCACCGAATTGAGCGTGTCGTAGAAGCCCGGATTGATCGAGGCCGAGCCGCGCGCGAAGGTCACCCCATCGGGCAGACGCACGAGGATCGCTTCCTGATCGCCGACTTCCTCGACATCGATGCCGCTGCCGGCGGTCTGTTCGCGCAGGGTCTTGATCTGGTCGTCATACTGCTTGCCGATCACCGCCCCGGCCGAACCGCCGATGCCCGCGCCGATAATGCGGCCGGTATCGCCGCCGATGGCGCCGCCGAGCAGATAGCCGAGCGTGCCGCCGAGGCCTGCCCCGATCGCGGTGCGCGAGGCCTTGCGTTCCCCGGTGTTGGGATCAGTCACGCAGGCGCTGGTGGTGAGCAGCGCAAGGGCTGCCGTGCTCGATACAAGAATTCTTGAAACTTTCATTGTCCCGTCCTCGCTCCTGAATTTCCACCGTGAAGATGACACGGACCACCGGTTGCGGCAAGCCGCAAGGCACGCCCTGTCGCCGCTGTGGGGCGGCCAGTCTTAGCGAGAGTTGAACGGGCTATCTGCCAATGGCTGGCGCAGCGCTGCGAATGTGCTAACGGCAGCGGGTGACACCTTTTCCTTGGACAGATCTTGTCATCATCATTGCGTTGATTGTGCTCAACGGCGTGTTCGCCATGTCTGAACTGGCGATTGTCTCGGCCAAGACCTCGACGCTGGAAACCCGCGCCGAGGCTGGTTCATCAAGCGCGCGCATGGCGATCCGGCTGGCCGCGGATCCGGGCAAGTTCCTTTCGACCGTGCAGATCGGGATCACCCTGATCGGCATCATCGCCGGTGCCTATTCCGGGGCGAGCCTGGGCGGCCCGGTGGGCGAGCGGCTCGCCCTGCTGGGCGTGCCCGCGCGGTTCACCAGCGAGGCGGGCTTTGCGCTGGTGATCGCCGTGACCACCTATCTCAGCCTGATTGTCGGCGAGCTGGTGCCCAAGCAATTGGCGCTGCGCAACGCGGTCGCGGTGGCGATGGTGATGGCGCGCCCGATGGATCTGCTCGCACGGGCGGCGGCCCCGCTGGTGTGGGTGCTCGACAAATCCTCGGCCTTGCTGATTGCCCTGTTCGGCCTGCGCAACCGCGATCAGGAAACCTTCACCGCCGAAGAATTGCAGATCATCTTTGCCGAAGCGACGCGCTCGGGCGTGATCGAGGCGGAACAGCACCAGATCCTGACCGGCGTGGTGCGGCTTGCCGAACGGCCGGTGCGCGAGATGATGACCCCGCGCACCGAAGTCGACTGGATCGAAGCGGATGCCGCCGATGCGGAAATCCGGGCGCGGATTGCCACCAGCCCGCATTCGCTGCTGCTCGTCGCCGAGGGTTCACCCGATAATGTGCTGGGCGTGGTGAAGGTGCGCGATGTGCTCGCCGCGCTGGTGGCGGATGGCACCGCCAAGGTGCGCGCCCTGACGCGCAAGGTCGAAGTGGTCCCCGATCAGCTCGATGCGATGGATGCGCTGCGCGTGCTCCAGAGCGCGGATGTGGCAATGGCGCTGGTGCATGATGAATATGGGCATTTCGAGGGGATCGTCACGCCGATTGATCTGCTGACGGCGATTGTCGGGAACTTCGCGAGCGATCAGGACGCGGGCGACATCCCCCAGATCATCGAGCGCGAGGATGGCTCGCTGCTGGTGTCGGGCGCGTTGTCAGCCGATGCGCTGTCTGACCGGCTCGGGCTCGAATATGGCGAGGATCGCGATTTCGGCACGGCAGCGGGCTATGCCCTGTCCGTGCTGCGCAAGCTGCCGGTTGAAGGCGAGGTGTTCCGCGATCAGGGCTGGCGCTTCGAGGTGGTCGACATGGATGGCCGCCGCATCGACAAGCTGCTGGTTAGCAAAGAGGACGAGAGCGACTAGCCCTCTGCCCTCGCTCCGCTGCGTTCAAGCCGTCGGGATGATGGCGCTCGCCGAGGCCCCGTCGCCTTCCGGCGCGGCGATGATATCGCGGGTGACACGACCCTTGGCGACGGTGTTGGTCTCGGCATCGCCCACCGTGCTGCGAATGCTGGGCGCCGCGCTGCCGGCGCGATCGAGCAGGCTGGTTTCGACCCGGCTGCGCGGAGCAGGCCCGCCGAACAGGGCATCGAGCGCCTGATCGGCGGCTGTGCCTTCGACCGGGCGCGGCGCGCCTGCGGTGGGCGGGGTCAGCGAGAAATCGGGCGGCACCACCAGCGGCGCCTGCCGCTGCACCGCGAATTCATCAGGCCGGTCGCGGTTTAACAGACCGCCGCCGCCGCAGCTTGCCAGCAGGGCTCCGCTCGCAATCAGGGCCAGGACGGTTTTGAGGTTACGCATGTTCACTTCTCCGAGACAGCATCAGCCGCTTGGGCCGGACCGGTTGCATCGTCCTTGTCGCTTACCAGCAGGCTGCGGGCAAGGATAATGACAACGCCGATGGTAATCGCCGCATCCGCGACATTGAAGATGGCAAAGGGCCGATAATCGAGAACCTGGAAATCGACGAAGTCGACAACATAGCCAAGCGTCGCGCGATCGAAGATATTGCCGATTGCCCCGCCGAGAATCATCCCCAGCCCGAGAATATCGCCCAGCTTGGCCTCGCGCAGCAGCCACACCAGCACCACGATCGCGATAATGACAGTCATCGCCACCAGCAACCAGCGGGTGTCGGTGCTGGTCGCCTGGAGCATGCCATAGGAAATGCCGCGGTTCTCCATATAGGTCAGATCAAGAAACGGCAGCAGATCAATATGGCCGACACGGCGCAGCGCGAGCGGGCCGATCACAATCCATTTGGTGAGCTGATCGACCGCCGCAATCACCACAGCCAGCGCCAGCCCGATCAGCCGGTTGCGGGTGAACAGCGCGCTCACGCAGGGGTCTGCTCCAACGCGCCGACCACCGTATCGCAGCGGCCGCACAAGGCGCCGTCGTCTGCCGCGACATCGGGCAGGTGACGCCAGCAACGCGCGCATTTGTGATGGGTGGTTTTGGTGACGCTCACGCTGCCCGCTTGCCCGCGCGTGACTGTCGCCGTGATGAACACCTCGGCCAGAGCCTCGTCGCTGACGCCTTTGGGCACGGCTTCGCCGGGCACCACGACTTCGGCCTCAAGGCTGGAACGGATGGTCTTGTCGCGGCGCAGCGGCTCGATCGCCTCGTTGACGGAATCGCGCAGGGCACGCAGCGTATCCCACTTGCGTGCCAGATCATGGTCTTGCCAGCTGTCGGGTGCCGCGTCGATTTCGAGGAGGTGGACGCTGTCGCTCTCGGGATAACGGCTCAGCCATACTTCTTCGGCCGTGAACACGAGAACCGGCGCAGCATAGCGGATTAGGCGCTCGAACAGGATGTCGAGCACGGTGCGATAGGCCATGCGCCGCGTGTCTGCCGGATCGTCGCAATAGAGACAATCCTTGCGGATATCGAAGAAGAAGGCCGAAAGGTCCTCGTTGCAGAACTCGGTCAGCGAGCGGACATATTCATTGAAGTCATAGGATGTGATGGCGCGGTGCAATGTCCCATCCAGCCGGAACAGCTTGTCGAGCACATAGCGTTCAAGCTCGGGCATCGCCGCGTAAGGGACGCGCTCTGCTTCGCTGAACCCGTCGAGCGCGCCGAGCAGATAGCGGAAGGTGTTGCGCAGCTTGCGATACTGATCGCCGACACCTTTGAGGATTTCATCGCCGATGCGGTGATCCTCGGTGAAATCGACACTCAGCGCCCACAGGCGGATAATGTCGGCGCCATATTCTTCCATCACCTTCAAGGGACTGATGGTGTTGCCAAGGCTCTTCGACATCTTCTTGCCCTTGGCATCCATGGTGAAGCCGTGGGTGAGAATCTGGTCGTAAGGCGCGCGCCCGCGGGTCGCGCAGGATTGCAGCAGCGAGGACTGGAACCAGCCGCGATGCTGGTCAGAGCCTTCGAGGTAGAGGTTGGCAGGCCATTTGAGGTCCGGCCAGCGCCCGCTTTCGAGCACGAAGGCGTGGGTGCAGCCCGAATCGAACCACACGTCGAGAATGTCGGCGACCATCTCGAAATCGGCCGGATCGTAATCCGGGCCGAGGAAAGCGGCCTTGTTGGCGCTGTTCCACGCGTCCATGCCTTCGGCGTTGACCGCCGCGACGATGCGGGCGTTAACGGCAGCGTCTTGCAGGTAGGTGCCGTCAGGGCGGACAAACAAGGTGATCGGCACGCCCCAGGCGCGCTGGCGCGAGAGCACCCAATCGGGCCGCCCTTCGACCATCGCGCCGATGCGGTTGCGGCCCTTGTCCGGTGTGAACTGGACGCGGGCGATTTCAGACAGAGCGACGTCACGGAGTGTCGAGCCCCTTCCCTGGAGGGAAGGGGTTGGGGATGGGTGTTCGGCGGTCACGGAGGGCGGAACCCCCACCCCCGACCCCTCCCCCTCGGGGAGGGGAGAAGGCGACGCCTTGTCCATCGGCACGAACCACTGCGGGGTGCAGCGGAAGATCACCTTGGCCTTGGACCGCCACGAATGCGGGTAGGAGTGGTGATAGTCCCCCGCGGAAAGCAGTGCGCCCGCTTCGCGCAGGTCCGAACAGATCGGGCCATCAGGCGCGTTGAAGGCATTGTTGATCACGGCGCGGCGGCGTTCCTTGCCTTCCGCATCGACATCGCTCGCGCCAAGCCACGGCCAGTCGTCGCGGTAGCGCCCGTCGTCCATCACTGCGAAGACGGGGTTGATCCCGTGCGCCTTGCACAGGTCGAAGTCGTCCTCGCCGTGATCGGGCGCCATGTGGACGAGGCCGGTGCCAGAGTCGGTGGTGACGAAGTCGCCGGGCAGCAGCGCGCGCGGGGCCGCGTAGAACCCGCCGAGGTTATGCATCGGGTGGCGGGCGAGCGTGCCTGCGAGGTCTGCCCCTTTGATCGTCTTGGCGACCGCACAGATGAGCCCGGTGCGCTCGACGAACGCGGGCACGAGCTCCTTCGCCACCAGCACCATGAAGGATGCTTCCCGCCGGTCCTCGAGCGACATCTCTTCGAGCGGCAAGCTTCCGTCGGCGGCGACCAGCAGCACGTACTCGACCTCGGGCCCATAGGCCAAAGCCTGGTTCACCGGGATCGTCCACGGCGTCGTCGTCCAGATCACCGCGTGGGCGCCGACCAGTTCGGGGATCGGGCTCTCGACGATCTCGAACGCCACGTCGATCTGGGTCGAGGTGATGTCCTCGTATTCGACCTCCGCCTCGGCCAGCGCGGTCTGTTCGACCGGGGACCACATCACCGGCTTCGAGCCGCGGTAGAGGTTCCCCGCCTCGGCCAGCTTGAGCAGCTCGGCGACGATCACCGCCTCGCTCTCCTTCTGCATGGTGAGGTAGGGGTGGTCCCAGTCGCCCATGATGCCGAGGCGCTTCAGCTGCCCGCGCTGCACGTCGACCCAGTGCTGCGCATAGGCACGGCACTCGTCGCGGAAGGCCTTCACCGCCGCCTCGTCACGCCCCTTGCCGGTGAGGACGGGCTTGGCTTTCTTCTCCTTGCGGTACTGCTCCTCGACCTTCCATTCGATGGGGAGGCCGTGGCAGTCCCAGCCGGGCACGTAAGGCGCATCGCGGCCCAGCAGGTTCTGGGTGCGGCAGACCATGTCCTTGAGGATGTGGTTCAGCGCATGGCCGATATGCATGTCGCCATTGGCGTAGGGCGGGCCATCGTGGAGGATGAATTTTTCGCGGCCCCGCCGCGCGGCGCGCAGCGCATCGTACAGCCCGATCTGCTCCCAGCGCGCGGCAATGCCCGGCTCCTTCTGGGGGAGGCCGGCCTTCATGGGGAAATCGGTCTTCGGCAGGAAGACGGTGTCCCGGTAATCGCGCGTGGTATCGTCGGTCATCGCTTCACATTTCCGTTCGTGTCGAGCGAAGTCGAGACACTGCGGCGCGGGGTCTCTCGACTGCGGTTCTCGGCTGCGCTCGAACCTCCGCTCGAGACGAACGGGTTGGGTTCAGATTCCGCGCTGCCCTAATAGCCGCCGCGCCTCGGCGCAATCCTTGTCCATCTGCGCCATCAGCGCATCGAGGCTGTCAAACTTTGCCTCGCCGCGCAGGTAATGATGGAAGGCGACTTCGATTTCCTGCCCGTAAAGATCGCCGCTGAAGTCGAAGAAGTAGGGCTCGAGCAGCTCCTTGGGCGGCTCGAACTGCGGTCGGATGCCGATATTGGCGGCGCCATGCAGCACTTGCCCGGTGGCGAGGATGCGCCCCGTCACCGCGTAGATGCCGTATTTCGGGCGCAGGTAGTTGTCGATCGTGAGATTGGCGGTGGGATAGCCGATGGTGCGCCCGCGCTTGTCGCCATGTTCGACAATCCCGCGGATCGCGAAGGGACGGGTCAGCAGTTGCGCGGCCAGTTGCGGATCGCCTTCGCGCAAGGCCTGCCGGATGCGGCTGGAAGAGACGATTTCGGCCCCGTCCGCCACGGCTTCGACGACCCGCGATTGCAGGCCAAGTTCGCCGCCGAGGGTGCGCAGCAGACCGACATTGCCCTTCGCGCCTTTGCCGAAGGTGAAATCGCCGCCTGTCACCACGCCATGCGCCCCGAAGCGCGCGATCAGGATGTCGGCGATGAAATCCTCGGCGCTGGTCCCGGCCAGCGCGGCATCGAAGTGGAACACCAGCATCGCGGTCGCCCCGGCGGCGAGGTAAAGTTCCTGCCGCTGTTCGAGCGTGGTCAAGCGGAAGGGCGGGGCATCGGGGCGGAAGAACCGCACCGGGTGCGGATCGAAGGTCGCGATGATCGAAGGGCGCCCTTCGGCCTGCGCCCAGCGGATGGCTTCGCCCGCCACCGCCTGATGGCCGCGGTGGAACCCGTCGAAATTGCCAAGCGCGATCACCGCGCCGCGCAGCGCCTCGGGAACGGGATCGCGGTGATCGAGCCAGCGCATCAGGCTGTGCCTGCCTTGCGGAACGTCTGGAATGTGAAAGCGGGGTGCGCGCCTTGTGCGGGATGATGCGTTTCGGCCTCCAGCCGCCAATCCGCTCCCGGGGCTTTCATGAAGGTATCGCCGGGGTAATCGGCGTGGATCTGGGTGAGCTCGATGCGGGTCGCCAGCGGCCAGAACAGATCATAGATCGCCGCGCCGCCGATAACCGCGATTTCGCCGGAGTCATTGCCTTGGCTCGCCAGCGCAATCGCAGCGTCGACCGATCCGGCCAGTTCGGCGCCGTCCGCCTGCCAGTCATCGCGCTGCGAAAGCACGATATGACGGCGACCGGGCAGCAGGCCGGGCAGGCTTTCAAAGGTCTTGCGGCCCATGATCATCGGTTTGCCGAGAGTCAGCGCCTTGAAGTGTTTGAGATCGGCCGGCAGGCGCCACGGCAGGTCGCCTTCATGGCCAATCGCGCCATTGGCGGCGCGGGCATAGATCAGCACGATATCCGGCGTCACGGCACCGGATGCCCCACCCGGGTGACATGGCCCATCTTGCGGCCCTCGCGCGCCTCGCGCTTGCCATAGAGATGCAAGTGCGGCTCGCCCGGCTCGGCCAGGATCTGGTGCGCCGTCAGCGCCTCATGCCCGACGATATTGCGCATGGCGATGCTGGCAAAGCGGGTCGCGGTGCTGCCAAGCGGCAGGCCGGCAATCGCGCGGATATGGTTCTCGAACTGGCTGGTGGCCGCGCCTTCGATCGTCCAGTGGCCCGAATTGTGCACCCGCGGGGCCATTTCGTTGAACACCGGGCCATCCCGCGTGGCGAAGAATTCGAGCGTCAGCACCCCGACATAGCCCAGCGCCTCGGCCACCTTGGCGGCCAGCGCCCGCGCCTGCGGCACCTGCGCTTCGATCAGCGCACCGGCGGGCAAAGTCGACTGCGCGAGCATCCCGCCTTCGTGGTGGTTGGCGGTGGAATCCCAAAAGCGCACTTCCCCACTGCGCGAGCGCACGAGAATGACCGAGAATTCCGCTTCGAACGCGACCATGCCTTCATAGATGCAGCGCTGGCCCGGCAGGCGCACGCCGGTCGCCTCATGGGCCGATCCGATGCGCCACTGGCCCTTGCCATCATAGCCTTCGCGCGCGGTCTTGAGGATGCCGGGCGTCCCGATCCGCTCGATCGCGCGGGCGAAATCCTCCTCGCTCTCCACGCGGGCGTGGGGCGCGGCGCGCCCGCCAAGCTGTTTGGCGAATTGCTTTTCCGCAAGCCGATCCTGGGCCACTTCCAGCGCGCGCGCCGGGCAGGCGAGCAAGGCCGGGGGCAGGGCGGCAATCGTGGCAAGCGGGACATTCTCGAATTCCCACGTCACCACATCGCAGGCGGCGGCAAATTCGCCGAGCGCCTTGTCATCAGACCAATCGGCTTCCCAGAACCAGCCGCTCACCTCGACGGCGACATTCTCGCCCGCCGGAGCAAAACCGGCCACGCGGTAGCCGAGCTGCACGGCCGCCATGGCGAGCATCCGGCCGAGCTGGCCGCCGCCGAGAATGCCGATGGTGGCGCCGGGTGCGAGCATCAATCCTCCGGCACTTCGGCCACGGCGGCGCTTTTCACCGCACGCCAATCCTGCAAACGTTCGGACAAGTCCTTGTCGGCCAAGGCCAGGATCGCCGCTGCCAGCAGGCCGGCATTGCGCGCGCCCGCTTCGCCGATGGCCAGCGTGCCGACCGGGATCCCGGCGGGCATCTGCACGATCGACAGCAGGCTATCCATGCCCGACAGCGCCTTGGATTGCACCGGCACGCCCAGCACCGGCAGATGCGTCATGCTGGCGATCATGCCCGGCAGATGGGCCGCGCCGCCTGCGCCCGCGATGATAACACCGAAGCCTTCGCCTTCTGCCCCTTTGGCAAAGGCGGCCATCCGATCCGGCGTGCGGTGGGCCGAAACGATGCGGGCATCATATTCGACCTCAAGCTCGTCAAGCACCTCGGCGGCGGCTTTCATGGTCGGCCAGTCAGACTGGCTGCCCATGACAATCGCGACGCGTTGCCCTTCGCTGGTGGCGGCTCCGGTGTCCATCAGGCGTCCTTCAGATAGTAGCGCTCACCCGGCTGCATGGCATCGTCAAAATCATAGATGATCGGCTGGCCGGTGGGAATCTCAAGCGCGGTGATGTCTTCATCCGAGATGTTCGAGAGGTGTTTCACCAGCGCGCGCAGCGAATTGCCGTGGGCCGAGATGATCACCGTCTCGCCGCGCGCGAGCACCGGCAGGATATCGCTTTCCCAATAGGGCAGGACACGTTCGATCGTCAGCTTGAGGCTTTCGGTCGCCGGGACCGGGATACCCGCGTAACGCGTATCCGAGGCGAGATCGAACGCGCTGCCCGGCTCAAGCGGCGGCGGCGGCACATCAAAGCTGCGCCGCCAGATCAGCACCTGCTCATCGCCGTGCTTCTCGCGGGTTTCCTGCTTGTCGAGCCCGGTCAGCCCGCCATAGTGGCGCTCGTTGAGCCGCCAATCCTTGATCACCGGGATCCACAAGCGGCCCGCTTCTTCGAGCGCGATGTTGAGCGTCTTGATCGCGCGGGTCTGCAAGCTGGTAAAGCCGATGGTCGGCAACACGCCCTTGGCCTTCATCAAGGCGCCTGCGGCCTTGGCTTCGGCGACGCCCTGTTCGGTCACATCGACATCCCACCAGCCGGTGAAGCGGTTTTCGAGATTCCACTGGCTCTGTCCGTGGCGGATGAGGATCAGTTTGGGCATGGTTCGGGAAGTCTCCGGCAAGGCGAGCCGCCGCGTTAGCTTTCGTCGGCGTGCTTGGAAAGCATTTGTGCGGGCGATTCGCTCTCTGCGCCGCTCAGGGCGCGGGCTTGCGCCTTGCGGCGGCGCAAATTCTCGCGCAGCCTGGCGGCGAGCCGCTCTTCGCGCGTAAGATTGTTGCGGGACTGTTCAGCCATACGAAACGCCTTGCCGTCAGCGCGCTTCGCTTGCAAGTCCGCTTGACATTGCCGCCGCGCGCGACAATAGCGCGCGCCTGTCCGGGCGCCGTGATTGGCGCGCCCCCGGCGCTGCTGTAGCTCAGTGGTAGAGCGCACCCTTGGTAAGGGTGAGGTCGGG
>ERZ1066122.2202-NODE-2202-length-13384-cov-33.267162_pt1 | contig 13384 bp, 6 predicted proteins | sample MGYA00382769_ERZ1066122 | MGnify/ENA primary metagenome ERZ1066122 (study PRJEB33369, sample SAMEA5778352) | biofilm metagenome | biome: Industrial cooling water; feature: Water cooling tower basin; material: Biofilm | place: United Arab Emirates | collected...
AGATCCTCGCCAGCGTGGCCGACCCGCACGGCGCCATGGACGAGGACACGCTGACAGTGGTCATCACCAACAGCGCGCCCACGGTCACCATCAGTGCGCCGGCGAACAACGCCAGCTTCCCCGTGGGCACGAGCGTCACCTTCACGGGCAGCGCCACCGACCCCGAGCAGGGGAGCCTGACGGGCTCGCTCGTCTGGCGTGACGGCGCCGTGCAGATCGGCACGGGGGGCAGCTTCAGCCTGAGCACGCTGGGCGTGGGGCCGCACACGATCACGGCGAGCGTCACCGACGCGCAGGGCAACACCAGCAGCGCCAGCGTGGGCATCACCATCACCAACAGCGCGCCGGTGGTGACGATCAGCGCGCCGGCGAACAACGCGAGCTTCGCCGTGGGCGGCAGCGTCAGCTTCAGCGGCACGGCGACGGACGCCGAGAGCGGTGTGCTGACCAGCTCGCTGGTGTGGAGAGAGGGCGCCACGCAGCTGGGCACGGGCGGCAGCTTCAGCCTGAGCAGCCTGGCGCCGGGCGCGCACACGATCATCGCCAGCGCCACCGACCCGCAGGGGCTCGTCGGCAGCGACACGGTGACGCTCACCATCACCAACACCGCGCCCGTGGTGACGATCACCGCGCCGACGGCGGGGCAGAGCTTCGCGGCCGGCGCCTCCGTGACGTTCAGCGCCACGGCCACCGACGCCGAGAGCGGCAACGTCGCGGCCTCACTGGTGTGGCGGGAGGGCACGACGCGGCTGGGCACGGGCGCCAGCTTCAGCCTGAGCACGCTGGGCGGCGGCACGCACACCGTGATCGCCACCGCCGCCGACGCGCACGGGCTCACCGCCAGCGACACGGTTACGTTCAGCATCGCCGCGGCCAACCGCCCGCCCACGGCCACCATCAGCGCGCCCACCAACGGGCAGAGCTTCCCGCAGGGCGCCACCATCCAGTTCAGCGGCAGCGCCACCGACCCGGAGCAGGGCGCGCTCACCGGTAACGCGCTCGTCTGGAAGGAGGGCAGCACCACGCTGGGTACGGGCGGCAGCCTGAGCCTGGGCAACCTGGGCGTGGGCAGCCACACCATCACCCTGACCGCCACCGACGCCCAGGGGCTCAGCGGCAGCGCCAGCGTGGGCATCACCGTCGGTCAGAGCTTCATCACGGCGCCGGCCTCCCTGAGCACCGGGCTGGGCCAGACAATCTCCATCCCCATCACGCTGACCAACCCCGCGCCCAGCGGCGGGCTGACGCTCTCGGTGCAGAGCGCCGACGCCGGCAAGGTGGAGGTGCTGACGCCCACGGTCACCATCCCGGCCAACGCGCTGGCGGCCAACGCGCAGGTGCGCGGCAAGTCACCCGGCACGGCGGCGGTCACCGTCTCCAACGCCAGCTACGGCAGCGCGCAGACGCAGGTGACGACGACGGCGACCCTCAACATCCTGGAGGGCGGCGTCTCGTTCAACCCGACGTTCGGCAACGGCCAGCTCACCGTCCGCCTGGAGAACGGCGGGGCGGGCGTGGCCGCGCCCGACGGCGGGGTGCAGGTGACGCTGACGGTCGTCAACCCGGCGTGCGTCTCTGTGCCGGGCACGGTGACGATTCCGGCCGGGCTGGTGAGCACCACCGCCCCCGTGAGCTACGGCGGCAGCGCGACGCGCCCCTGCAACACCACCGTGACTGCCGGCGGTGACGGGCTGACCTCCGACGCGGTAAGCGTGAGCGTTTCGGCCGCCCCGACGCTGCAGTTCTACACCTACTACTCTGGCGAGCCCGTCGTGGGCAGCGGCCTGGTCGCCCGGGGGCAGAACGACCAGGGCTACCAGGTCTACCTGAGCGAGCCGAGCCCGGCGCCGCTGACAGTGAAGCTGAAGAGCGGTAACCCCGGCCTGGTGAAGCTCTCGCTGGCGCAGGGCGACTCGGTGGGGCGCGACTCCATCCTCATCGCCTTGCCTGCCGGTCGAACGAACTTCGAGTATTACATCCACGGGATGGAGGGCCAGACGGGCACCGCCACGATCTCTGCGAGTGCGCCTGGCTTTACGGGCGCGAGCAAGGAGGTGCCGGTGGTGGCGCCGCTGGTAGCGCTGCAGGGGCTCTCCGACAACATGACGACAACCAGCTTCTCGGCGAACACGCCGTTCTCCGTCGTGGTCGGCCCACGCTGCGGCTCTGCCGGCTCGGAGTACATCTGCCAGCAGCAACGCGTCCGGCCGGGCGGTACTCCGGTGACGGTCACGGTCGCCAACGGCAACGGCAGTGTCGCGCAGTTGCTTAGACCGGGACAGACGGGGCAGTCGCTCAGCTTGCAGATCCCGGTAGGGTCGGCCAGCACGCCCTATGGCGTGGCCAGCGGCGGATTCGAGTTCGACCCGATCGGCGCAGGCAGCACCACCGTCAGCGTCTCTGCGCCGAGCTTCACCGCCGCCCCGAACGGCGGCAGCGCCACCATCATGGTGACCGCCCCATCGTTCCAGTTCGACACCTACTACACGGGGGAGCCGGTCGTCGGTAGCGGCCTCATGTCGAACGGCCGCTACGACTACCAGCAGGGCTACCAGGTGAACCTGGGCGCCTCCGACCACGGCGGGGTGACGGTGAAGATGAGGAGTAGCAACCCCAGCCTGTTGCGGCTCTCCGTGAGCCGGGACTCCGTCGGCCGCGACTCGATCCTGGTGCCGGTGGCTAACGGGCAGACGACGGGCTACTACGTCATCCACGGTATGGAGAACCAGACGGGCACCGCTAACGTGGTGGTGAGCGCGCCCGGCTTCACCAGCACGAGCAAGGAGGTGCAGGTGACCACCTCGCTGGTGGCGCTGCAGGGCCTCTCCAACAACATGACCACCACCACGTTCTCGTCGAACACCCCGTTCTCGGTCGTGGTGGGGCCGGCATGCAGCTCCGGCGCTTCCGAGCATGTCTGTCAGCCTCAGGCGATCCGCACCGGCGGCACAGCGGTGACGGTGACGGTCGCCAACAGCAACAGCACCGTGGCGCAGCTGCTGAAGTCCGGTGCCAGCGGGCAGTCCCTCAACCTGCAGATCCAACCCGGGCAGAGCGGCACGCCCTACGGTGTTGCCAACGGCGGCTTCGAGTTCGACCCGATCGGCGCAGGCAGCACTACTGTCAACGCCTCGGCGCCGGGCTACACCAGCGCGCCCAACGGCGGCAGCGCCACCATCAACGTGACGGCGCCCAGCTTCCAGTTCGACACCTACTCCGTCGGTGCGCCCTACGTGGGGGCTGGGCTCGTGGCGCGGGGGCGGCCCGGATACAGTCCGAGCTACACGGTCAGCCTCGGCGCCTCGGACCACGGCGGGGTGACAGTCAAGCTGAAGAGCAGTAACCCCTCGGTGCTCAAGCTCTCCATTGCCCACCTGGACTCCGTCGGGCGCGACTCGATTCTGGTCCCGCTATCCGACGGACAGACGCAGGTGCAGTACTTCGTGCACGGCATGGAGAATCGGACGGGCACCGCGAGTATCGTCGTGAGTGCACCGGGCTTCACCGACGCCAGCATCGAAGGCACCGTGGTGCCGCGGCTGCTCGCGATGTCCGGCGTGCCGGGCACGACGACCACCTTCTCCGCGAGTAGCCCGTTCCATGTATACCTGGCGCCGGCCTGCTCCAGCCGCCCGACGGAGGTATGTGACGCGGAGCAGCCGATCCGGCCTGGCGGGACGCCGGTGACGGTCATGGTCACGAACAGCCACAATGCCGTGGCGCAGCTGTTGAAGCCTGGCGCGAGTGGGCAGTCACTGAGCCTGCAGATCCCGGTGGGCTCCGCCGGCACAGGTTATGGTGTGGCGAATGGCGGGTTAGACTTCGATCCGTTGGGCGCGGGCAGCACCACGGTCAGCATTTCCGCGCCCGGCGTGACGGCAGCGACTAACGCCAGCAGCCAGACGGTGACGGTGACAGCGCCGACGTTCCAGTTCGACACCTACTCCGTCGGTGCGCCCTACGTAGGGACCGGGTTGGTCGCGCGGGGTCAGTCTGATCAGGGCTACCGTCTCGTGCTCGGCGCCTCGGACCACGGCGGGGTGACGGTGAAGCTGAAGAGCAGCAACCCCGCCGTGCTGAAGCTCTCGATCGCGCACGTGGACTCCGTGGGCCGCGACTCGATCCTGGTCACGGTTCCGAACGGCCAGACGGAGGTGCGCTACTTCGTGCACGGCATGGAGGGCCAGACCGGTACGGTGACGATCACGGCGAGTGCGCCGGGCTTCACCAACGCCACTATCGAGGGGACGGTGGTGCCGCGGCTGCTGGGGCTCTCGGGTGTGCCGACCAGCACGAGCGCATCGGCAGGGAGTATCGGGTTCGCCGTGTACCTGGGCCCGGCCTGCCAGCACAACTCAGCGCAGGTCTGCAGCCAGCAGGCGCTCCGGCCGGGGGCCAGCCCGATCACGGTGACGGTGACCAACAGCAACGCCGCGGTAGCCCAACTGCTGAAGCCGGGTCAGAGCGGGCAGTCACTCAGCCTGCAGATCCAGCCGAAGCAGAGCAGCACACCGTATTACGTGGTAAACGGTGGCTTCGAGTTCGACCCGTTAGCCGCAGGCACCACGACGGTGAACGCCAGCGCGCCGGGCCTCACCCTGGCCAGCAACGCCGGCGCGGTCACGGTCACCGTCAGCCCGTAACGACGACACGGTTTCTTTCCCACCACTCACCCCGCCCTGCCGGCGAGCGCCGGCGGGGCGGGTTCGCGTGCGGCGGGCATGGCCGCGGGCGCAGCGGCGATCATCCTGTCCATCCTGTTCATCCTGTCCAATGCCGTTGCGTCCATGCACTCGGAGCCGGGAACGAAACCCCCGCACAGGATCGCAGGGTGAGCAGGCTGCAGGGAGGAGCGCGGCCGCACGCCCGGCGCCAGCCGTCCGCGCCCGGTCGGCTTCGGGCGCCGCACGAGGAGCAGGCTACCGGTTACCGCCCGCCCTCTGATGTCCGTGGCGCCTTCACGAGAGGTCTTCCTCGGCGAAGGCCGCTTCGACGTCGCGCGCCTGGTGCAGAATGCGGACGACCTGGACGCGGGCTCGCACGTGGGAGGGCGCCCGGCGAAAGTAGACGCTGTAAGGGTAGTCGCGGACGATCTTGCTCTGGACGCGAGGGCCCAGTTCCTGTCGGACCCGGCTGAGCTGAGGATCTTCACCCGCTTGCATGCACGTGGCTCGGATCGCTTCCACGACCCGCCGGGCCGCCTGCGGGTTCTTCTTCCTGAGCCCGTAGTAGTCGCCGATCTCCGCCAGGTCCTGCTCGGCTCGCCGGGCAAGGCGGTAGAGCTTCAGGGCGCCGACTCCTTGTAGGAGTCGATGCGCGCGAGCACGCGGTCGAAGGCCTCGTCGCCCTCGACGTCCTCACCGCGGTCGAGCTCGTCGAGGCCGACCTGGATGTCGCGGCGCAGCGCTTCCAGGCGGGCGGTCTGCTCCGCCTCCCGATCCACGAGAAGCCGCAGCCCCTCACGCACCACCTCACTGGCGCTCCGGTAGCGCCCCACGCTGACCTTCTCCGCGACCCACCGCTCCAGCTCCGGGGTCAGACTCACGTTCATCGGGTTCCTCCTGGACAGGATTCGGGATTCAGGATTCGGGATTCAGGGAAACGGCAGTGGTCCGGTGCATGCCGGAGGCATGCAGCGCCACCCCGTTCCATCGTTCAGGGTCGGCGCAGCCGGTGGGCGACGGGTAGGTGCGTCCTGAGCCTGCTCGGAAGGTGGCTAGCAACTGCGGCAATGTCAATCTTGGTTATTGCGGCTGCATCCTCTGTGCCGACGCGGCGTTGCGGGAGTGGCACCCGCGGTCGTTCCGTTCGCCTCGGGGCGGCATCGGCCACGGCCTACGCACGGCCACGGACACCGCGGGACCGAAGCGTAGCTCCCTCCCCACCTCTCACCCCGCCCCGCTGGCCTCCGCCGGCGGGGCGGGTTCGCGTGCGGCAGGGGTAGCCCACCCGGCGTCCGTGTGAGGCCATGCAGCATAACCACCGCGCGGTTGGTGGGCGCGCGGCGTCTCCGCCCTCATCCTGTCCATCCTGTCCAACGCCGTTTCGCCCTGCCTCCGGCGGGAAACGTCAACCGCATGACAGGATTGCAGGATGGCACCCGTTCACCCGTTCACCTTGTCCCCCGGTGGCAAACGAATACAATTGGGGCGCTGCACACGGAAGGGGAGCGCGGCGGGGCGCGCACGGTGGGCGGCGTGCGGCCCCGCTTCTGTCGAGCCTGGTGGAGAAGGGATGATGCTACGTTCGTGGATCGGATTGGGGCTCGCGCTGCTGGTGGGCGCGCGGGCGGCGGGCGCGCAGGTGACGCTGGTGCCGAGCGAGCGCTCACCCAACCAGCAGAAGTTCGATCTGCAGGCGACGGACCTGCGCTTCCTGCTGCTGCCGCAGACACCGGCCGAGTTCGGCGCGGGGCCGTTCCGGCTGCGCTTCGCCAGCGCCGCGCTGAACGTGCTGCTCGCGGCGCCGCCGACGGTCTCGTACCTGAGCGTGCGCGACGGCGGCTTCGTGCTGCAGGTGCTCAACCTGCGCCCGCGCGAGGTGCGGCCCGAGCTGCTGGGCCCGCAGGCGTACCACGTAGAGAGCGCGGCGGGCGACACCGTCGCGCACGGCGTGCTGGCGGTGATCGGGCGCGCGCCGGAGGCGCTGACGCTCGCCGGCGAGGAGGGGCTGCGCAGCTTCGAGCTGGGCCGCGCCGCCACGGTGCGCCTGCACCTGCGCCCGCACGGCAACTACGCCGGCGTGCTGGGCGTGCGCAACGGGCGCGACTTCGAGCTGCACGGGCTGCGCGAGCTGGAGCCGGACTCGGCGGGCACGCTGACGCTGCAGGCCGAGCTGCGCGCGCTGCGCCCGGGCGCCACCGAGCTGCGCCTGGCCGTGGAGACGCGCGACGGCCGCGTGGTCGAGCTGGTCTACCCGGAGCTGAGCGTGCGCGCGCCGGCGCCGCGCCGGGTGCAGGTGCTCGGCGGCCCGCTCTACCTGGACGCGACCGGCCAGGGCCGCGCCCGCCTGCGCGTGCCGGAGCTGCCGCGCGCGCTCGGCGCCGTGCCCGTCTTCGCCGACGACGCGGCCGGCGAGCTCAGCGTGCTGCGGCAGGAGTACGACGCGCAGCGCGGCGTGCTGAGCGCCGAGGTCGAGTTCGTCGCGCGCGCGGCGCTGCCGGCCGGCGCGCGCGAGCTGCGGGCGGTGGGCGTGCGCGCGGGCGGGCAGTCGTTCCGCGGCTGGGTGGAGGTCGTCGGCGCGGCGCAGGTCACGGGCGTGCGGGTGGAGGGTGCCAACCCCGCGGCGGTGACGATCGGCGGCGGCGGCGCAACGCTGTACGTCAGCGGCCGCAACCTCGACGGCCTGCGGCTCGACTGCGGCGCGCTCGGCGAGGCGGCGGCCTGCCGCACGCTCAGCGCCAGCCCGGCGGAGCTCGTCGCCAGCCTCGCGCTGACGCCGGCCGCGCGCGAGGGCGAGCTGCTGCTGGGCCTGGCGGCGGCCGACGAGCGGCGCGCCGCCGCGCTGGCGGCCAGCCCCGTGACGCTGCGCGTGCGCGCCGAGTTCCCGTCCATCCCCATGCCGCTGGCGGGCGCGCCGTTCCTGCGGCTGGAGTGCGCCGTGCGTCGCGGCTGCCGCGCGGGTCGCGACGGCGAGTCGCTGGTGGTCGGCGGGGCGGGGGCGGCGGCGGTGCGCCTCGTCTTCGACGCCGACGCGCTGCCGGCGGAGCACGGCTGGCAGAAGCTGCTGGTGACGGTCTCGCGCCTGCGCGACGGCGAGCGCAAGCCGGTGCGCAGCGTGGGCACGCCGGCCGCGCCGCGCCTGCTGCGCCACGGGCTGCCGCGTGCCGAGCTGCCGGTGCTCGACGCCGCCGCCGAGGCGCGCCACGGCGACGTCTTCGTCGTGCGCGTGGAGCACGCCGCCGAGCAGTACGCGCCCGAGCAGCGCACCGGGCTGGCGGCGGTGGAGGCGTTCGAACGCCGCGTCTACGTGGACGGCGGCGCCGCGCGCCGGCTCACCGGCGACGTCGCCGTGCAGCCGATCCTGCTCGCGCTCAGCCCCGCCGACAGCGGCGGCGCCCGGCTGCAGCCGCTGTTCCTCAACGCCGGCGTCGGCGCCACCTGGAGCTTCTTCGACGCGCGCCTGCAGCCGCGCCCCTACGCGCTGAAGCTGCAACTGCTCGCCACCAACCTGCAGCCGCCCGGCGGCGACGCGCTGCGTGCCCAGCCGACGCTCTTCCTCTCGGGCAACCTGCGCATTCCCGGCACCGACCCCGCCCGCCCGCTGGTGCTCACCGCCGGCGTGGCACGCCGCTTCGGCGCGGACGCCGCCTGGCAACTGCTCGCCGGCGCCGGCCTCGACCTCGGCGTCGCCCGCCTCATCTTCGGAGGCTGAGGGGGCTGCCGGCTGCCGGCTGCCGGCTTCCGGCAACACCGGGGTTCGCTGGCAGCCGGTAGCCGGCAGCCGGCAGCCGGCATCCCCCTCCCCTATTTCAGCATCACCTGCGCGGCGTTGCGGCCGCTGGCGCCGAAGACGCCGCCGCCGGGGTGCGTGGAGGCGCCGGTCAGGAAGAGCCCGGCGATGGGCGTACGGTAGCCGGAGAGCTCGGGCAGCGGGCGGAAGAAGAACATCTGGTCGAGGCCCATCTCCAGGTGCATGACGTTGCCGCGGCAGAGGGCGTGCTCGCGCTCCAGGTCCAGCGGCGTCTGGATGTAGACCTGCTCCACGCAGCCCGGCACGTTGGGCGCGTAGCGGCCGACGACGCCGAGGATGCGCTCGGCCTCGCGCCAGCGGATGCCGTCCCAGTCTTCACGGCCGCTGAGCTGGTAGGGATGGTACTGCGCCCAGGCGAAGAGCGTGTGCTTGCCGGCCGGCGCGATGGAGGGGTCGAGCGCGCTCCAGGTCATGGCGACCACCGCGGGAGAGCGCGCCGGCTCGCCGCGCAGGTAGTCGGCGTAGGCGTGGTCGAGGTAGGGCGCGCTCGGGCAGAGCAGTTGCAGCCCCCGGTGCATGGCGCCGGCGCCGCCGTCGGCGGGGGCGCCGGCGTAGCGCGGCAGCTCGCGCGTGGCGCAGCGCAGGATCATGCCGAAGCCATTGCCGATGCGCAGCTTCCCCACGCGCTCGCGCAGCGCGGCGGCCTCCGGCACGTCCTTGAGCAGCCGCCCGAAGGTGATGCCGACGTGGCAGCCGGCGAGCACGCGGGGCGCGGCGACGAATTCCGTGCGCCCTTCCAGCGGCGGCCCGTCCACCGGCTCGCCGGGCTCGGCGCCGCGCGCGACCTCCACCCCGCGCACGCGCCCGCCTTCCACCACGATGCGCCGCACCGGCCGGCCGGTGTACACCGCGCCACCGTGCGCGCGGATCAGCGCGACCAGCGCCTCGGCGAGCGCGCCCGAGCCGCCGACCGCGCGCTTCACCCCGCTCTCGTGGTAGAGCGCCTGCCAGCCCGCCAGCGGCGCGCTGCCCAGCTCCGTCGGCGGCGGGCCGGACTGCGCCGCCACCCACTCGATTGCCGCGCGCACCGCCGGGTGCCGGAAGCGCGCCGCCAGCAGGTGCCGGTACGAGCCCAGGATCGTCTGCGTCAGCCCCAGCCCGCCGCGCGCGAAGCCGCCGGAGCGCGCCATCGTCCAGCCGACGCGCGCCGGCGTGGGCGGCTGCAGGAAGACGCGCAGCACCGCCTGCGCGATCGGCCGCCACTCCCGCAGGAACGCGCGGTAGGCGTCGGCGTCGGGCGGCGAGACGGCGGCAATGGACTCGCAGGTGCGCTCCACGTCCTTCCAGAAGGCGAGCGCGCGGCCGTCGGCGAGCGGGTACCACGCCCACGGGTCGCAGTCCACGTAGCGCAGCCCGTGGCGCGCCAGCTCCAGCTCCTGCAGGATGGGGGTGAGATGGATGAGGATGTGCGCGCTGGAGCCGACGTCGATGCGGTAGCCGGGGATCACGTCGTCGCGCGTCTGCACCGCGCCGCCGGGGCGTGCGGCGCGCTCGAAGACCGCCACTCGCTGGCCGGCGCGTGCCAGGTACGCGGCGGCGATCAGCGCGTTGTGGCCGGCGCCGACGACGGCCACGTCCAGCGGGGCATCCGGCATCGCCTCTCGTCTGCGCTCGGGAGAGCGGGCCCGCCCCGCGCGCCGCGGCGGCGAGGCCCGCCAAGAAGCATCTCCGCAAAGGTTTGCTTGCGCGCGCACGCAGCCGCGCTAACCTGCAGCGGGTGACCTGCTCCGCCCCTGTCCCCCCACGCCCGCCCCGCTCGCTCCACCGCCGCCTCCGGCCCGGTCACCTCGTCAGCCGCCCGCTACCCAGCCCCACCGGCAGGGAGCGCGGGCACGAGCGCCGGAGTGAAGCACGCGGAGGGTACCTGCCGAGAAGAGGCCCACATGCACAGACCGCCCTTCCCTCCGTGGCGCCCGCTTGCGGCCGCCGTGCTCGCGCTCTCGCTCGCGGGCCTGCCGGCCCACGCGCAGCTCATCCGCAGTGGCGCGGGCGCGAGCGCGGCCGACATCCTGGGCGCCGTGAACCTGTTCCGGACCGACCTGGGCACGCTCAACCCCAACGTCCCCGGTAGCTTCGGCAGCGGCCGGCGCGAGATCAACTGGGACGGCGTGCCCGACGCCTTCTCCGCGCCGAACAACCTGCCGGCGAACTTCTTCAACTCCAACTCGCCGCGCGGCGCGGTATTCAGCACCCCGGGCACCGGCTTCCAGGTGAGCGCCGACAGCGACAACCCCACCACGACGCCGGTCGAGTTCGACAACCTCAACCCGGAGTATCACCGGCTCTTCGCGCCCTTCAGCCCCCAGCGGCTCTTCACGGCGCTGGGCAGCAACATCCTCGACGTGCACTTCTTCATTCCCGGCACCGACACGCCGGCGCTGACGCGCGGGTTCGGCTCCATCTTCAGCGACGTGGACGTCGGCACCGACACCTGGATGCAGTTCTTCGACGCCGGCAACGTCTCGCTGGGCACGTTCTTCCTTGCCGCGGTCAGCGGGCTGGAGACGTTCTCGTTCCTGGGCGTCTCCTACGCGCAGCCGACGATCAGCCGGGTGCGCATCCAGAGCGGGACGGCCCTGCCGGGCGAGGATGAGAACCTGCAGAACCTGCAGCAGTTGCGCGATGCCGTGGTGATGGACGACTTCCTCTACGGCGAGCCCACGCTGGCCCAGCAGCAGGTGGTGCCGGAGCCGTTGAGCCTGATCCTGCTGGGCACGGGCCTGGCGGGGGTGGGCGCGGTGGCGCGACGCCGCAAACGGTAACCGACCCGGGGCACCCGGCGCGCTGTCGGCGGCGGCAGCGCGCGCGATGCCCCGGGCGCCACGTCTACCCCGGCTGCTCCCCGCTCAACGCCCGTCCGCCCCCTCGCCCTGCCCCAGCACCACCAGCGCCCCCACCCCCAGCGCGCCGAGCGCCAGCAGCGTGCGCAGCGGGTGCAGCCGGGCGCCGGTGTAGGCGCTGGTGCGCATCACGTGGCCCTCGTAGTCGCCGCGCTCCTCGGCGCCGTGCTTGCGCGAGCGGTGCAGCGTGTCGCGCGCGCCCTTGTGCGGCTCGTCGCGCTTCTGCTGCCGGAACATCGTCGCCTCCATGTAGCGGTCGGTCAGCCGCGGCGAGAGCTTGCCCATCTTGCTGAGCATCAGCCCGCCACCGCCGACGACCAGCTCGCGCTTCGGATGCTCGCAGCAGTGCAGGATGGCGCGCGCCACCACGCGCGGGCTGTAGACCGGCGGCGGCACGCTCGGCTCCTTCTCCTCCAGCAGGTTGCGCGCGTGGCGCGTGTAGGGCGTGTCGATGGAGGTCGGCTTGATGAGCGTCACCGAGACCGGCGCGCCGTCCTTCTCCAGCTCCATGCGCAGCGCGTCGGTGAAGCCCTTGACCGCATGCTTGCTCGCCGAGTAGTGACCCTGCAGCGGGATCGCGCGGTCGGAGGCGACGCTGCCGACGTTGATGAGCGCGCCGCCCGTCTCGCGCAGGTGCCGCGCCGCGACGACGCTGCCGTGGACCACGCCCCAGTAGTTGGTCTCGAAGAGGCGCTGCGCGTCCTCCACCGGCGTCTCTTGCAGGCGGCCGTAGATGGAGACACCCGCGTTGTTGACCCAGGTGTCGAGCGCGCCGTACTCGTTGAGCGCTGTCTCGGCGATCTTCTCGACCTGGGCCGGCTCGGCGACGTCGGCGACGACGTAGGTCGCCTCGCCGCCCTCCTTGCGGATGCGCTTGACGGCGCGGCGCAGGTCGCTGCGGCTGCGCGCCGCCAGCACCACGCGCGCACCGCGCTTCGCGGCCAGCCGCGCCGTCGCCAGCCCGATGCCGCTGGACGCGCCGGTGACCACGACGACCTGCTCCTCGATCGGCTTCAGTTGCGCCTTCATGAGCTCTCTCCTCACACGCTGCGAGTTGGAACGGGGAGCAGAGGCGACGGCAACGGTTGTGCCGGAATCAGGGGTCGGGGGTCAGGGGTCGGGGATCGGGGGGAACGTCCACCCCGGTGTTCCCCGGGGTTGCCGTTGCCGTTCCCCTGACCCCCGACCCCTGACCCCCGACCCCCGGGGTGGAGGAGGGAGGGGCGGCCGGCAGCGTCAGCGTGAAGACCGCGCCGCCGCGCGCGCGGTTCGCGGCGCTCAGCTCGCCGCCCATGGCGCGGGCGAGGCGCCGCGAGACGGCCAGACCCAGGCCGCTGCCGGGCTCTTTCTTGGCGCCGCGCCCGCTGGCGAGCTGCGTGAACTCCTCGAAGAGCGCCTCCGCGCCCGCGGCGGGCAGCCCGGGGCCGGTGTCCTCCACCGTCAGCCGCACCACTGCGTCCTGCGCGCTCCAGCCGACGCGCACCTCGCCGGCGTCGGTGAACTTCACCGCGTTCGCCAGCAGGTTCACCAGGATCTGCTGCGTGCGGCGCGCATCCACGTAGGCGTGCGGCGCGGCGCCGGCGCCGGCCTCGCGGCGCAAGCGCAGCCCCTTCGCGTGCGCCTGCGGCTCCACGGCCAGCAGCGCCTCGGCGACGAGCCGGTCCAGCGCGACGGGCTCCGGCGCGAACTCCAGGCGCCCGGCGTCGAGGCGCGCCAGGTCCAGCACGTCGTTGAGCAGCTCCGCCAGGTGCGCGGCGACCTGCGCGATGCGCTCGACCATCTCGTGCTGCCTCTCGTTCAGCTCGCCGACGACGTCGTCCAGCAGCAGCTCGCTGTAGCCGACGACGGCGGTGATCGGCGTGCGCAGGTCGTGGCTCATGGCGCTGAAGAAGCGCTCGCGTCGCTCGGCCTGGCGGCGCAGCTCCTCGGCCTCGGCGCCGGCGGCGTGGCGCGCGGCCTCGCGCTCGCTCACGTCCCAGCCGGCGACGACGCTGCCGCCGGCGCCCGGCAGCGCGGCGCGCCGCAGCTCCAGGTGGCGCGGGGCGGCGTGCGCCGCGGGCAGCGCGAGCGTC
>ERZ1066122.2205-NODE-2205-length-13345-cov-38.046351_pt1 | contig 13345 bp, 15 predicted proteins | sample MGYA00382769_ERZ1066122 | MGnify/ENA primary metagenome ERZ1066122 (study PRJEB33369, sample SAMEA5778352) | biofilm metagenome | biome: Industrial cooling water; feature: Water cooling tower basin; material: Biofilm | place: United Arab Emirates | collected...
GCGAGGGCGACCGTGGGCATCGGCAGGCCGGCGCGCTGGCGCAGCCGGTCCACCAGCTCGTAGAGCTCCGGCGCCTGCGAGCGCTCGACGACCTGCGCGCCGTACATGCGCAGCACCATCGTGCTGCTCGTCCAGTACATGAGGAAGTTCATCGCGCCGGCGAGCACCAGCGCCAGCAGCGCGGCGCTCTGCCCGCCGAGCGCGCCCGCGACGCTGACCACCAGGCCCGTCAGCAGGGCCATCAGCCCGAAGACCTTGACGTTGTTCATCGTCTCTCACCGTTCGTTGGAGGGTCCAGACGCGCGCAGGGCGAGCCCCTCGCGCGCCCCGGGCACCGCCTGCCCGGGATCATGCGAAGGTCTCGCCCAGTCTACACCGACTTGCCGGACCGTGCGCCCGCAGGCGCAGTCTTGACGACCCGGCGGCGCGGGCTGTCTCTCCCGCGAGGCTACTCCCCTTGCCGGGGTAGGTGTACCCGCGAGCCAAACGGAAGTTCAGGGCCGGCGCGCGCGCAGCCACTTCAGGTAGCGCACCATGGCGTTCAGCTCCTCGCCGGGCAGCACGCGCGAGGGGAAGGCGGGCATCGCGCCGAGGCCGTTGCGCACCTGGAACTTGATCAGCCAGCCGGGCAGCGGCTTGTTGTTGAGCGCCGGGCCGAGCCCGCCCGCGCCGCCGGGGTGGCACTGGTGGCAGTAGCGGGCGAAGACGCGCTGGCCGAGCTGCAGCTCGGCGGTGGGCGGCTCGCCGTGGCCGGTCAGCGGCACGCCGCGCCGGGCCGAGCCGCACGCGGCCACGGCGAGCAGGCCGCAGACGAGCACCGCGGCCCGCACCCGTGCGCCTGTCATGGCGTGTCCTCCGGCGCGGCGCCGGGCGCGGTGCCGGGCGCGCGGCTGATGCGCCAGAGCACGCCCGTGCCGGGGCGCGGCCGCGGCTGCCCGTCGACGGTGGTCATCACCCCGAAGTCGACCACGTAGAGCGCGGCGCCCGTGGGGTCGAAGCGCAGGCCGAGCGGGCGCTCCAGCCCGCCGCCGCCCAGGCGCGAGGCCGGGCCGTTCGTGCTGCCGCGGTTGACGGCGAAGTCGTGGATGACGCCGCTCGCCACGTCCACGCGCACCACCTTGAAGCCGACCGGCGAGACCACCTTGCCGACGGTGGGCGCCAGGTCGCCGAACTGCGCGACGAACGCCTGCCCGGCATGGCCGAACGCCGGGCCGCGCGAGAAGTCGATGCCGCTGGAGGCGGAGTGCACGCCGAGCAGGGCGGCGGGCCGCGGCGGGGCGTTGGGGTGGCGCGCGAGCAGCAGCTCCGGGCGCGGGCGCCCGCCCGGCGGGTCGAACCACTCCTGGTTCAGCGCGCGGCCCGCGTAGAAGTCCGGCCAGCCGTACCAGACGCCGGGCTGCACGCGCCAGAGCAGGTCGCCCGCGCCGAAGACGGGGCGGCTGCCGCGCACGTCGTACTGGTTCTCCGTGGCGTAGAGCGCGCCGTCGGGCGAGAAGGCCAGCGCGAACGGGTTGCGCAGGCCCCAGGCGACGACCTCCGGCTCGCCGCCGGTGGGCCGCACGCGCAGCACCGCGCCGCCGCAGCGAGGCCGCCCGCGGATCACCTGGCCCGCGGTGGTGGCGACGCCGAACGGCACGAACGCGCCGGTCGTCGCCCGGTCGTCCTCGGGAGTGAGCGGGTTGGCGGTGGTGAAGTTGCGGCCGGCGAGCGTCACGTCGGCGCAGGGCACGTCGTGGAACCGAGGGTAGCGCTGCAGCCAGCCGTAGTCGTAGTTGTCGGGGCCGACGACGCCGGCGTTGGTGGCGGTGCCCTGGCCCCAGTAGAGCCAGCCGTCGGGGCCGAGCACGGGGCCGTTGGTGTGGTGATCGCCCAGGCTGGGCAGGCTGTCCACCAGCACGCTGACGCGGCCGTCCCGCGTCACGCGCAGGATCTGCCCGTGCGCGAGGTGGCCGCCGCCGATGTAGAACGCGCCGTCGGCGAAGGTGGCGCCGTTCCACGGCGGGTTGCGCCCGCTCGCCACCAGCGTGGTGCGCCCGTCGGGCTCCACGCGCAGCAGCTTCGGTTCCAGCACCACCTCGCCGTAGGAGTAGCCGGCCTCGGTGACGTAGACGCCGCCCTCGCCGTCGAAGGCGACGGAGGTGGGGAAGGTCAGCCCCTGCGCCACGGGCTCGATGCGGTAGCCGGCGGGCAGCGCGACGTCGGCCGGCTCGATGCGGCGCGGCGGCTCGAAGCGCGTCTCGCCGCCACCCCGGCTGGGGAGCAGCCGGAAGCAGCCGCTGCAGAGCAGCAGCGCGAGCAGCGGAGCGGCCCTCGCGCCCCGGCGTGCAGTCATGGCGTCCTCCCGTGGCGGCGGCGGCTGAAGAAGAAGCTACGGCCGGGACGGCGCATATCCCGCGCCGCCCCGGCCGCAGCCCGCTCCGCCCCGACCGGCGCTACACGCGCCGACCGGTGAAGCGGCGCACCAGCCAGATGGCGAAGAGCACGAGCGCGCCGATCCACAGCAGGTGCAACGCCGCGCCCAGCACGAAGCCCAGCACCTGCGCGGCGATCCAGAGCACGATCAGCAAACCGGCGAGCCACAGCAGCGTCTGCATCGGATCCTCCTCCGTGTTAGGGAACGCCGCCCCCAGAAAGCAGGATGCGTTCCACCGCGTGCAGCCGTTCTGCTCCCGCGTCACAGCCCGATCTGCAGCGCGGGCGTGAACTGCGCCAGGTAGCCGGTCAGCGCCGCGAAGCTGCCGGTCAGCAGCATCACGCCGAGCACCACCATCGCGGCGCCCGCGAGCTTCTCCAGCGGGCCGAGCCAGCGGCGCATGCGGCGCGAGCCGGCCAGGAACCAGTTCAGCGCCACCGCCGCCGCGAAGAACGGGATGCCCAGCCCCAGCGCGTAGGCCGCGAGCAGCAGCATGCCGCGCGTCATCGTCTCCTCCATGCCCGCGTAGAGCAGCACCGTCGCCAGCACCGGCCCCACGCACGGCGTCCAGCCCGCGCCGAACGCCACGCCGGCGACGACCGAGCCCAGCTTGCCCGCCGGCTTGCTCGCCAGCTGCACGCGCCGCTCGCGCATCAGCGCGGGAATGCGCAGCACGCCGAGCAGGTAGAGCCCGAAGAGCACGATCACCACGCCGCCGACTTGTTGCAGCAGCGGCAGCGCGCGGCGCAGTGCGCCGCCCAGCGCGGTGGCCGAGGCACCGAGCGCCACGAAGAGCAGCGAGAAGCCCAGGATGAAGAACGCCGCGTGCAGCGCCGCCTGCCGCCGCGCGTCCGCGCGCGAGCCGTCCTTCAGCTCGTCCAGCGTCAGCCCGGTGACGAAGCCGACGTAGCTCGGCACGATCGGGAAGACGCAGGGCGAGAGGAACGAGACCAGCCCCGCGACGAACGCCAGCCCCAGCGACACCGAGACGCCCTCCATCATCGCGCACCTCCCCCGGTCCGCGCCGCCACCGGCGCGCCCTCGGCCAGCAGCCGCTCCACGCTCGCGCGCAGCGCCGCCTCGTCGTAGACGCCCTCCACCCGCTGGCGGATGGTGCCCGCGCGGTCGATCAGGAACGAGGTCGGCAGCGCGCGCGGCGTCCCGAAGCGGCTGGCGACCTGCATCGTCGCCCGCGCCACCGGGTAGGTGACGCCGCGCTCGGCCAGGAACTCGCGCACGCGGCGCAGGTCGCCGCGCTCGGTGGTCAGCCCCACGATGACGAAGCCGTCGCGGCGCTTCTCGCGGTAGACGCGCTCGAAGCCGGGCATCTCGTAGCGGCAGGGCGGGCACCAGGTCGCCCAGAAGTTCACCAGCACCACCTGGCCGCGCAGGTGCGCCAGCGAGAGCGGCCGGCCGTCGAGCGTCTCCAGCGCGAACTCCGGCGCCGGCTCGCCCGCGGCGCCGCTACCGAACGCGGCGTTCGCCTGCTCGCGCAGCGTGTAGAGCACCAGGCCGAGGAACGCCGCCACGGCGAGCACGCCGAGCATGGAGCGGCCGGGTCGTTCGAGGTATCGCATGAATCGGTTCCGAGTGCAGGGGGATCCGGTAAGATCGCCCGACCGGCAGCCGCGATCAACCGCCGTCCTCTCCCCGGGCGGCTGACGCCGCGGCTGGAACTGCACCAAGCCCGCCGCGCGGGGCTGGTGTCTGCCACGAGCGAGCCGGCCCGCGCGGCCGGGCGTTGCGCATGTGTAGCGTCGGCGTACACGTGCAGCGAGCGTACTCCACGGTGTAGATCGCCTGCAGCAGAGGACATTGCGGCGTGGAGACACGGGCGGTCTGGAGAAGCTGGAGGCGGAGGGAGGTGCTCAGCCACGGCGCACGCCGCGCTGGCGCGGGTCCAGCTGCTGGAAGCCAGGTCGCCGAGTTGCGGCCGCGTCTACGCCTGAACTCGCGCACCTCCTCGGAGCCCCCCTCCTCGGATCCACCGCGTACCCATCGCCGAGGGCGAAGCCCAGGGGTCGGCGACCGGGAGCCCAGGACGGGCACCGCGGCTGCGGGCGCCGGCGTGCGGAGCCCACCGAGGTGCAGGGGGAAGCGCGGGGACGAGGTTCGGGTTCTGTTCGCAAGATACGGTGCTCCGGCCCGCGGCACAACACTCGTGCGCGCGGGCGTCCAGCGATGCTTCCGGAGGCAGGTAACGCCCCCTGGATCCCATGTTACCTGCCGTACACGTCAGGTTCCCGCCGAGCGGTCGACGCGATAACGTTGCAGGGACGCAGGTTGCGCGCGAGTGACGGAGCGTTATCTGCCGCTGGAGGCAGGATTGCCTGGCCGCAGGGTGCGACAAACCTCGCCCACGGCGCGACTTGCTGTCCGGAAGCTGGAATGCTATGGTGAACTGAGTACGCCGAATAGAAAGTTCGGCGCCAGCAGCCGCCGGGTCACCGTTGTAGGGTAGCCGCTGCTTGGCAGTGTACCGGAGGGTGGGCGCGCCGGCCTACCGGCTGAGCAGCGGGCGGGTTCCCGCGGCCGCTCGCCGGTCCCGCGCACGCTGCTGCTGGGTGCCTTGCGTGGAGGGCTTGTATCTGGCCGGCGCAGTACGAACCCGGCCGGTCTCCGCATCGCAGCGCTCGATTCTTGGTTCGGTCGTGCCCGTCAGCAGCATCCGACCGGCGCCGAACCAGTCGCTGCAGCGGATGCGGGGCCTAGCTTTCTTGCTCGTGGTCGGCACCCCTGGCATCGTTGCCTCGCTCAGCATCTGGCCAGCCCCGCACCGCTGAGCTTGGGTCGTTCGGCGGCATCACCTCTCGACGGGAGCAGCGCATGCTCGCAGAGATCACGGCGGTTCACCCGGTGCTCCTGGCGCATGACGTGGCCGAGTCGCTCGCGTTCTACGCCCGGTTCGGGTTCACGGAGGCGTTCCGCGATGCGCCCCCCGTCCCCCGCTATGCGGGCGTGCGGCGCGGCGCGGTCGAGCTCCACGTGCAGTGGGCCGACCCCGGCCAGTGGGCGCACGCCGGCGATCGGCCGGCGTACCGGTTCCTCACGTCCGACGTGGACGCGCTGTATGCCGAGTACGTGGCGAGCGGCGCCTTGCAGCCGGGGCGCAGCGAAGGCCCGTACGCCGCGCCCGCGGCCACGCCGTGGGGTACCCGCGAGTTCCACGTCCGCGACCCGGGCGGGAACGCACTCCAGTTCTACCGGCCGCTCCGAATGGGCGGCGCACCAGCCGCCTAACACGGCGTTGCGGGTGGACGAGGGGCCGGACAGGTATCCGTGTGCTCCGCTGCTGCCGCGCGGCCCCTCGCCAGTGAACGCCAAGATCGTTCGGCCGCCTACTACATGAGCTCGATGACCGAGGATCCTGGCGAGAGGTTGGAGCGGAGTTGGATCGCGAATGCGGACGGGTGGACGCGAGCCGTGCGCGAGGGCCAGCTCGAGAGCCGCCGCCTGGTGACGGACTCCGCGATCATGCAGGCCCTCCTGGAGCGCTCGCCCCGTTCCGCACTCGACATCGGCTGTGGTGAAGGCTGGCTCGCGCGCGCCCTCGCCGAACGCGGTGTGGCGGTGGTGGGCCTGGATGCGTCCGCTCCGCTGATTGACGCGGCTCGGGCGCAGGGGGGCGGGACCTTCCATCTTCGCTCGTATACCGAGTTCGCGAGCAGCCCCGAAGCGATCGGCTCGTGCTTCGATGCAGCGATCTTCAACTTCGCGCTGCTGGAGGAGCAAGTGGCACCGGTACTTAGGGCCGTCCAGCGTATCCTCGCGCGGTCGGGGAGGCTGTACATCCAGACCGTCCATCCGTGGGCTGCGTGCGGCGCCGCGTCCTACCGCGACGGCTGGCGCACGGAGACGTTTGCCGGTTTCGGGGCGGGGTTCCCCGAGCCGATGCCCTGGTACTTCCGTACGCTCGAATCCTGGGTGGCTCTCCTGCGCCAGAGCGGCTACTGGATCGAAGACCTGCGGGAACCGATCCACCCGGCGACTGCTCAGCCGCTGTCGCTACTGGTGGTCGCCAGACCGGCGGCCGAACCCACGGTTGCAGCGAACACGGGGCCGTGCACGTAAGCAGTCTTTGTGCTACGTTGAGCCCCGTGCGTTTGCACAAGCATCTCGCCGCGCCGTACCGCCGGACCGCAAGGGCGGCAGGCGGCCTGGTCCGGTGCATCCGGGTAGTAGCGGCGATATTCGTGCTCTTCCTCTGACCTTGAGGCGTATGGACGGCCAGCTCGCTCTGATCTTCGTGCTGACCTTCGTCATTCATCTGATCGGTACGCTCGCCTACAGCGTGCGGATCGCCGGCACGCGCACGGGTCGCATCGCGGTCTCGCTGTCGCTCTTCAACATCCTGGTTCTCGTCTCCCGCACGTCGAATTCGTTTCAGGCTCCGCTGCTGGCGAAGCGTGTGGAGGAGAACCTGCGCGGAGCCGTGGAGACCGGCATGGAGTCGGACTTCCGCTGGTTGCTCCTTTCGGCCACCCTGGCCACGTTTGCGGGCGCGCTGCTGATCCCGACGTTTCAGCGCCTCTTCGCGCGGGCGGTGGAGGTTTTTGGACGCTACCGCTCAGTGCCGCACCTCTTCCTGCGCGGGCTCTCTCCCGCCGGTCTGTTGCACGTGCGCAACTCGCTCCGGATTCCGGCGAAGGAGAATCTGACGGAGCTCCGATCGGCCCCGCGGATTCCGACGCGCGTCGTCGTGCTCAACATCGTCGCGATGGCGATCTGGACCGTCGGCGTCTTCTCCGCGCTCTATGCGGGCTATCTCAACCCCGAGTACCGCGTCACCGCCAGCCAGCTCTCGTCCGTGATCAACGGCGTGGCAACCATTCTCATGTTCGTCGTGATCGATCCTTACCTCTCGGTGCTCACCGACGAGGCAGCCGAAGGGAAGATCTCCGACGGCTACTTCCGCCGGAGCGTCGTTTGGCTCACCGGCAGTCGCTTGGTCGGGACGGTACTCGCACAGGCACTGCTCATCCCCGGAGCGCTCGGGATCGCCTTCGTGGCCGAGCGGATCTGAATCCCAGGGCCGAGCCTGGACCGGGAGTCGTTAGGCGTTCACGGGCGATCCTGGCCTAGCTGCTGCCAGGACTGAGCTATGCAATCCGCTGCTCGTTGGGGTCGATGGTCGCTTGAGAGAGCATCTCGGCTATGAAGCCCCCGGGCATGCAGAACCGCTTTATGAACTCAGCGCAACGCGTATTGAGAACGCGCGTAACTGTTCAGGCTGGCAGCACGGATGATGCGGGGAGGAAAGGGGAGGGGCAAGTCCGGGCGCAGGAGGACGCGAGATGCTGAGCCGCGAGGAGTTCCAGGCGATCTACGATGCGGGGCCGGAGGCCACCTATGCCTTCGTCTGCACGCTGCTGGAGCGCATCGACGCGCTGGAGCAGCGCCTGCAGCAGCTGGAAGGTCGCCTGGCGCAGGACAGCCACAACAGCCACCGGCCGCCCACCAGCGACGGCCTGGCTCGGCCGAAGCGGCCTCCTCCCGTGAGCCTGCGCGAGAAGCGCGGGCGCAAGCCCGGGGCCCAACCGGGGCATCTCGGCCACACGCTGCCTCCCGTGGAGCGGGCGGACCACTACGTGGTGCATGCGCCGCAGGTGTGCGCGCACTGCGGCGAGTCGCTGCACGACGCCGCGGTGGTGAAGGTGGAGCGGCGGCAGGTCTACGATCTGCCGCCCGAGCGGCTGGAGGTCACGGAGCACCAGGGGCAGAGCAAGCGCTGCGGCGGCTGCGGAGCCCTGACGCCGCCGTCCTTCCCGGCCGGGGTCCTTCAGCCGGTGCAGTACGGCCCGCGGATCCTGGGCCTGGGGGTGTACCTGCAGAGCTACCAGCTGCTGCCCCACGCATCTCGCGCCTGCTGGAGATGCTCTCGGCGCTCGAGAACCGGGCGGGTCTGGAGCGGGTCCTGCTCCAGAGCCCCCGCTGCCTGAGCCCGGGAGGGCGTCGCCAGGCGATCACCCTGGACCTGGACTCGCTCCCCCTGGAGGTGCACGGGAAGCAGCCGGGCAGCGCCTACAACGGGCACTACGGGGTGCGCTGCTACCATCCGCTCCTGCTGCGCGAGAGCGAGGGCTGCTTCCTCGCTGCCCAACTGCGGGCGGGCAACGTCCACACGGCCGAGGGGGCGCTGGACTTCGCCCTGCCCGGTATCCGCGAGGCGGCCGAGCGCGCGGCGCGGGTGTGGCTGCGGATCGACGCCGGCTTCCCCAGCGAAGGATTCCTCTCGGCCCTGGAGGCGCTGCCCGCGGTGCGCTACGTGGCCCGCCTGAAGAGCAAGGCCGCGCTGGCCCGTCTGGCGGCCCCGCACCTGCGCCGCCCGCCCGGCCGGCCCCCGGCCGAGGGGCGGGTGTGGCTGCACGATCTCTCCTACCGGGCGAAGAGCTGGAGCCGCGCTCGCCGCGTGGTGCTGGTGGTGCTGGAGCGGCCCGATCTTCAGCAGCATCTCTTTCTGGACCACTTCTTCCTGGTGACCAACGCCCTGCCGGAGGAACTCCCGCCGGGCGGGCTGCTGGCGCACTACCGGGAGCGAGGCAGCGCCGAGAAGGACTTCGGCGCCTGGCAGCAGGCCCTCGCGCCGCATCTCTCCTCCAGTCCCCGCCCGAAGCGCCACTACCGGGGGCGGAGGGTACGCACCGAGTACGAGCCCCTGGACAGCTTCGCCCTCAACGAGGCCCGGCTGCGGCTGAGCCTGCTGGCAGCCAATCTGCTCTGGGCGGCGAGCCGGCTCCTGGAGCGGCAGCAGCAGAGAGTGCTCTCGCGAGAGCGTTTCCGCGCCCTGGTGCTGAAGGTCGGCGCGCGGGTGCTGCTCTCGGGGCGCAGGATCCGGGTGGGGATCGACGCGGCCCGCGCCGGGCTGTGGCAGGCTTTCTGGCAGGAGCTGGAGCGGTTCTACCCCAGCCGGGGCTCGCCATCACCCCTGGCCCTGCCCCTGCCAGCGTAGTCCCCCGGGGCGGGAAATGGAGAGCCGGAGAGCCGCCGCCATCGCCGTGCGATGGGGGAAGGGGGCCCCTGCCTCCCCCGCGCCCCCACCACCCCGGATCCGACCCGTCATGCCTCGGTGACCCGAATCCGTGAACTCACCCGCCCCTCATGAATACGCCAGGGTAAGTCTGTCGAAACCGGTCTCCATGTGGTCAAAATCAGCCGGTGGGTTTACCACCTGCGGCGCACCGCGATTGCACGATGCCGAGGCACCCGCACAGAGACCTGCGAGAAGAACGGCCGCCAGGTGAGTGCGCATTGGTTTTCGGATACCATCCTTCGTGGAGTATGGAGCACAACAGGGCGGGCGGAACCATAATACGCTTTCTCTGGGTTGCCCCGCCCCCCGCTCCCGAACGAAAACCGCCCTCTCCCGAACGACTTGTCGCCATCGTCCACGCGGCGGGCCCCTCGCGCGGCACTGTGGCCTCCAGCGGCGCCGTCAGCTGCGCCTCGGTGGTCTGCGGCGAGGCACCCGGCCAGAGCGCCTGCACCCCCAGCCGCGGCAGCTCCGTGTCCGGCAGCAGCTCCAGCGGCAGCTTGCGCCAGGCGGCAAAGCCCAGCAGCGCCGCGGCCAGGTAGGCCACGGCGACCAGCACGGGGCGGCGCAGGGCGAGGGAGATCACAGGATCGAAGCGTTCAAAGCCGCCCGTCGGGAACGGCTACTTGCTGCTGTCTCGGTACGTGCGCCAGCACTCCGGCATCCCGTCGGCGGGGCGCACCCGCACGTACTGTAGCCCGAAAGCTGGCTACGAGCCCCCGTCGATGGGCAGCTCGTAGGCGAGCACCGCCGGGCTTGGGTATAGCCGGGTCGCATACAGCGCCTTCCCCGCGGGGTCCGCGGAGAGCCCGATCACGTACGCGTCCAGCTTGAACACCTGCCGGAGCCGGCCCGACCAGTCGAAGACGTGCACCCAGGTGCCATAGAACGCGTAGCCGGGGAGCTCCCGGCGGGCCCGCCCGGAGTACAGCGCGAACAGCGCACCGTCGGTCGCCGCTCCGGAGATGTAGCCGAAGCGAAGATCCTCGCCGGTCGCCATGAACGGCACGCTCCCGCGCGAGTGCGTCTCGTACACCGGGCGGAAACCCACTGGTCCGCTCGCGATCCGCAGCGTCGCGCCCGCGGCGTCGAAGATCTCCACCCGGTCGGCGTGACGGTTGAGCAGCGCGAACCGCGAGCGGTCCGGCCGGGCGACCAGGGTGCCGGTGTACGCGTGCTGCACGACGTTGGCCGGTGCGTTCTCGTCGGGCGGGAGGGTACCGGCCGTGCCGATCAGATCACCCGCGACGTCGAAGCGAGCCAGTCTGCCCGCGGAGAACAACCCGGTGCTCAACAGGACCGAGCCGCCGGCCCATACCGGCTGCATCGGCAACTCGTTCGAGTGGAGCGTGATGGCGCCCTCCGCCACCGCGACGGTGTCGCGCTGGAGGTCCACAGGCGTGAAGCGCAGGAGCTGGCTGTCGTAGATCCAGACGCGGTTCGTCCTCGCAGGATCGAGGTCCACCGACCGGGGATGTCGGAACTCGCCGGGGCCGGAGCCGTCGCGACCGAACGCGAACACGCGCCGGCCGTCGTCACGTCGGAGTATGTGGACGGCCGGCGAATTGTGCGCGTCGAGCACCACCAGGTGCTCACCGACCGCCGCCAGCGCCTGCGGCTGGCCCAGCAGCTCGTCTTCGAGCAGCACCCGGCCCGTCAACCGCACCGTCGCAGGCGCGGCCTGTGGCGTCGCCGCGCGTGCGCCGTGATGCCGGCCGTCGCACGCCGCCGCGAGCGTGCACAGGCAGGCGAGACACGAGCCGGCGGCGCGGATTGGCGTCCCAGGCGACCAGAGCCGGGCGAGCGGGGTCACGGAGGCGGAGCCGGCTGGCCAGGGTCGTTGGAGCAACTCCCGCTCGACAGGTAGTACTTGTCGGGCCGCTGCCATTGCCCGACAATGCAGGTGGAGCCGGTTTCGGGACAACACGTTCCATCCTGGCATGCCGCGATGGAGGTCGAAACCCCGTGTTCCGTAACACTAGCAGGTACGGCGACGGCCACGATGGCGAGAACGCTGAGCAGAAACCTGGCAGGCAGGCGCTGATGTAGGATCATCGGACACCGATCCGGTTGATGGCGTCAGGGCGGAGGCGCGGGCTGCCCAGGATTGTTGCACGAGCCCGGTCCTGTCTTCCGGTAGGCGTTCTCGGTCAGGATGTTGTTGATGATGCAGTCGGACCCGGTCTCTGGACAGCACGTGCCGTCGGCGCAGGCAGCGGCGACGCTGATTCGTCCGTCGGCGCCAACCGTGAGCGGTGCAAGCGCCGCCATCGCCAGCAGGAGTCCGCACAGAATCCATCGTAGCGTGTGACGTCGGTGCATACTCGCTCCCAGGCAGTGAGTGGAAGGCAGCGTGCGGAGCTATGCCGCACAGAAGAGATGACCCGATTTCGCGCAGAACGCGACCTACGACCCGACCCGCCGGTCGGTCTGCCGCGGGGCGGGCTGAAGTACCACGCGCTCCAGCCCCGGCCCCCTGACCTCGACCGGCACCTGGACAGCCACGCGGTCGCCGTCCATCCCCGTCACCATGAACCGGGTGCCGCCGGGGGCGGGAAAGGCGAAACGCGTGCGGCTCCCCGGTCGGACCGGAGCGTATGCGCTGCACGCGTACGGGCCGCACGCCCGTACACGGAGGAGGTAGGCGCCTCGGTTTTCCACGAGGATCGTCACCTGCCCGTCGTCCGCAGGCGAGCGCGGCATGGCAACCGAGCACCCGACGCCCGCGAGCACCGCGAAGGAAACGCGAACCCAGCCATTCATCTTGATCGCCCCATTACGGGTTGAGCCGAGATCGTCGGTGCCACCGGCGCACCCGACGCGAGTCCGTTCCCGGCCCGGACCGCGATCCGGCGCACGCCCCCCGCGCCCGGCCGTCGCCTCCGCGGCCGCAGCGCCTGCCCAGCTTGGTGCCGGGCAGAACGTATCGCTGGTTGGTGCAAGATACATCGGATCTGCCGCCTCCTCCCCCCCTCTCCCGAACGAAAATCGCCCTCTCCCGAACGACTTTACGTCGCCACCGTCCACGCGGCGGGCCCCTCTCGCGGCACTGCGGCCTTCAGCGACGCCGTCAACTGCGCCTCGGTGGTCTGCGGCGAGGCACCCGGCCAGCGTGCGCTCACCCCTAGCCGCGGCAGCTCGGTGTCCGGCAGCAGCTCCAGCGGCAGGTGGTGCCAGGCGGCCACCCCCAGCAGCGCCGCGGCCAGGTAGGCCACGGCGACCAGCACGGGGCGGCGCAGGGCGAGGGAGATCAACAGATGGCCCGCGCCCTACCGATGCTCGCCGCACCAGAATACAGCACCCGGCGTGCGCATTTGCGACCCAGGTTGCCGCTTCTCAGCACCCGCAGCAGTAGCAGAGAGGCCGGGTGGAGCTGCATCCGGATTCGCAGGTTGCCGTGCCGTCGCCGTTCCAACGCAGGAGGAAGAGCCCTCCCTCCAACTGGGTCTGCGTGGCCGCGGTCCTTTGCTCACTCAGCGCGAGAAGCAGGACAGCGAGTAACCCCAGAAGCCTGAGCCTGGGTTATTCACGAGGGGCGCGTGAGTTCCCGGATTCCGGCCTCTGGCAGCACATGAGCTGATGGGGGAGTCGGACTCGATGGCGGAGGCCACGGGCCCCCTTTCCCCCATCGCAGGCGCAGACGGCGGCGGCTCTTCGGCTCCGGGTTCCCCGGCCCCGGGGGACTACGCTGGGAGGGGCAGGGCCAGGAGTGGTGGCGAGTCCCGGCTGGGGTAGAACCGCTGCAGCTCCTGCCAGCAGGCACTCCAAGGCCGATACGTACGGCGTCGATACTCACCCGAACCCGGCCGAGGCCCTCGCGCCTTCGCCGACCTTCAGTACCAGCGCACGTACTTGTTTAGCGTCCGCGGTCAGGGTGTAGCGGCTGCCGGTGCAGCGGAGAG
>ERZ1066122.2206-NODE-2206-length-13340-cov-7.231991_pt1 | contig 13340 bp, 6 predicted proteins | sample MGYA00382769_ERZ1066122 | MGnify/ENA primary metagenome ERZ1066122 (study PRJEB33369, sample SAMEA5778352) | biofilm metagenome | biome: Industrial cooling water; feature: Water cooling tower basin; material: Biofilm | place: United Arab Emirates | collected...
AACCGATATAAAACCCCAACAAGTGCGGGTTCGGGCGGCAGTTGATAAAATTCGAGTCAGAGATGGTGCGCGCATTTCTCCCAGAGTTGACCAACTTGATCCCCGCATCGTCGGTCCACGCTCGGATGATTTTTTTCCACAGCAAAACGACACGACAATATTAAACAGCACCATTGACTCACCGTTAGAGGCTTATACCCAAGTTGAGTTTGTGACGTTTTTACGTCCTTCACTCGCTACAGGTATTATCAATTTGCGAATTGGTGCGGGTGGTACCGATTATTGGGGTAGTTTTAGTGATTTTCTTAACCCTAGTAGAATTGACGATGGTACAACGGTAGATTTTAAAGCGAGCGTTTTTGCCACGGGTAAAGTTGGCGAATGGTTATTTACTGGAGCATTTAATAGCTATCGTCCCATTAACCAAGATTGCGAAGGCAGAAACAGATTATTTGGCAGTATTCAGTTTTGCGAACAGCAATATCCTGTTTACGGTGATAGTTCGACGATGATTCCGACTACACCGTCTATTGATAGTGTTTACGCAAGATTTGAACGAACTCCATCAATACCAGGCGCCGAACCTGATTATTTGATGTGGGGTGATTACAACACCGAAGAATTTTCTCGCATTTCACAGTTATATACAGCGACAACACGCCAATTGCACGGTTTGAAGTTGAATTACAACTTTGGACCATTGCAAGTCACGGGGATGTACGCCAATAACATCGAAGGATTTCAACGTGATACTTTTGTACCTAATGGTACGAGCGGAAATTACTTCTTATCGCGGCGCCTGCTTGTACCAGGAAGTGAAACTGTATATGTAGAAGCAGAGGAAATTAACCGTCCCGGTACAGTAGTTGAGCGTCAACCATTATATAGAGACGTAGATTACGAAATTGATTACGACCGAGGTACATTACTATTCCGGCGCCCAATATTAGCCACTGATTTAAACCCGTTTGGTGCAACTTTGGTACGGCGAGTAGTTGTTTCGTACCAAAACGAAGGTGGTCAAGACTCTAATCTCTATGCTGGACGAATTCAATATAACTTCTCGAATGACCTGGAGAGGAAATCATTTTTAGCAGGAAGTTATTTGCGTGAAGACCAAGGAGATAATGACTTTGAACTTTACGGTGCCGATTTTTTAGTTTCACTTGGTAACGTTGGCAAAATTATCGGTGAAATAGCACGCTCGAATAGCGATTTAATAACCGGAGATAACGTTAGCGGCAATGCGTACAGACTCGAAGCAAATGTCAACTTTGGTGAAAGAGTTTTAGGTGAAGGTTATTACAGAGCAGTAGAACCGAATTTTGTCAACAATGCTACGACCAGTTTTTCACCTGGACAGACTCGTTACGGAGCATCTGTATTGGCTAGAGCGACGGACACTACTAGCTTCCGGTTTTCTTATGACTTTGAAGAAAACTATGGTACTGCACCCGGTCGTGTTGTAGACTTCTTCGACTTATTCAACCCGCAACCCCTGGCACGTCCTGGTGAAAGAATTAGTAACGAACTAAGAACTTTCCGCGCTGGTATTTTACAACGCTTTGGTACTAGTCGATTAAGTCCAGAAGGAAGTGTGGAATATGTGAATCGTTCTCGCGAAGACAGGGTAAATAACGCTCTTAGCGGTGATGCAAATCAACTAGTATCACGTCTAAGAGTACCTTTAGGAGAATCATTACTATTCCAGGCGCAGAATGAACTCAATATTGATGGGAATGACCCGCTATATCCCAACAGAACCACACTGGGATTAGATTGGAGAGCATATCAAGGAGTGACATTCCGGTTAGCGCATCAATTCTATGACAGTAGCGAATTACTTCAAGGTAACTCTATAACTACTTTCGACACGTTACTAGACCATAAGTTCTCTGAAAACACTGCAATTACGGGACGTTATTCAGTACTGAGTGCATATAACGGACTTCAAGGACAAGGCGCCGTTGGACTAAATAATAGATGGGTACTGGCGCCTGGTTTGCGGATGAGTGTCGGTTACGAATATGTTTTCCGAAATCTTTTCAACGCCACTGCTGCTGGACCTCGTTACGAGCAATACTATACAGTCGGACAAACCGCATCCTCCCTAGGGTTATTTTCTGGTTCAGTTTATAGCCTTGGTCTTGAATATACCGATAACCCAAATTTTCAAGCTAGTACGAGATTTGAATATCGTGATGGCGACGAAAGCAATAACCTTGTAATTTCTGCTGCAGCGGCGGGTAAAATTTCACCTGCATTAACAGCTTTAGTTAGATATCAACAAGCAGGTGAAGCAAACGTATTTTTACCAACCTCTTCCAGCATTGGTGGTACTGATGGCGTTAGATTTCAAGACCTCGGTGATACCTCAAACTTAAGAATTGGTTTAGCATATCGCGACCCAACAAACGATAAATTTAACGCCTTATTCAAATACGAATGGCGCCAAAATTTCGACTCAATACCCGAAACACAACTAATTGGTTCAACGGTAACTGGTCATGTACTTTCAATGGAAGGTATTTATGCACCAGACTGGCGTTGGGAATTTTTTGGTAAATTTGCACTACGTAACGGTGTAACTTTTGCTTCAGGTGATAGATTTGATGGCACAGCGAAATTGGCTCAATTGCGTGCTACATACCGTTTAGGTTATCGCACCGATTTAGCTGTAGAAGGTCGCTGGATTGGTCAAGATTCTAACAGTAACAACGGTTACACCGAGTATGGTTTAGCAGTTGAAAGCGGTTATTACTTAACACCCGATTTACGATTAGCAGCAGGTTACAGTTTTGGTAGCGTCGATGTTAACGCTGATAGAGACTTTTCGGGTTATCGTTCTGAAGGTGGCTTTTATGTAAACGTCAGCTTAAAACTCAACGAACTATTAGGTGGATTTGGGTTACAAAAACCTGTACCCAAACAACAGCAAGAATCTGTAGTTCAGCCAGTTTCAACGGCGCCACAAACACCACCAAATCCATTCCCAGTTAATCCACCAGTTAATCCAAATAACGAGGTTCAACCTCAAACAACACCTCAAACCACACCTCAAACCACACCTCAAACCACACCTCAAACCACACCTATTAATCAATCAAGCAGCAACTTAAATAGCAAGTCTTCTTACTGTCATGCTGACGAAGGAAGCATCTTAAACAACTCAAATCCTACAGAGATTCTTCCCTGCGGTGAGAATGATAAAGTTTCACAGCAAAGTGAGTTGAAACAGCCAACAGATGTTCAATCTTTCGTTAATGAACGTACAAACGATTTTGGTGAACCTCAAGAAGTAACTAAAAATACTGAGTTGACTAGTGAAAATGCATGGTTCCAACCTCAAAAGGATATTAATAATCAAAATATCCATTTAGAGGAGCAAAATGTAGTTTCATATCCTACACATTCGGAAAGTGAACTAGGAATTAAACCCCTAACACCAGTAAGTAAATCGGGGCAACAGCAGCTTTTGGACAAACTCAGAAAATTAACTCAGGCGCCAATTGACTTCAACCAGTCTTTCAACGCTGTTACTGTTCAAGGTGTAGAGGAGAGGAGTAAGGATTAATGGAAGAATTTAAACATTATTGGTCAAAACAGAGGAGTAAAAAAAAGGAAAAAGGGAAAAGGAAATTAACTTTATTACCCTTTACCACTTGCCCTTTACCCCTTACTTTACTGGCTTTAAGTTTGTCTTTATTACCATCAAATGTTGCATTTAGTCAACAAAATGGTGTTAATAGTGGTAGTAGTATTAATAAAAATAATATTGCCCAACAACCAACGGCGCCTGCGAATGTAGCAACTCCGACTCCGGCACTGCGAATAATAGTAAATAGCAACCAAGACGGAAATATTCAGCAAGATAACCAATTAACATTACGGGAAGCAGTTGAACTAGTTAACGGGACGCTAAAAGTAGAGCAACTTAGTCCTGCTGAAAAAGCACTTGTCACACCTTCGACATCTGTGGGTTCCAGGATTGAGTTTAATTTGCCAGCAGGCGCCACTACAATTCAACTGCAAAGAATATTACCTGACTTGGCATCTCCTAATTTAGTAATAGATGGTACAAGCCAACCAGGTTATGATGCGACAAAATCCGCGACAGCGGAAATTGCAATTCCCGTACCAGTTGTTGCTATAACTCCGGCGCCTAATATTGAAATTTTCCGTGGGTTTACAATAGTTGCCGACGCTATAACAGTGCGTGGTTTAAGTCTATATGGATTTAATGCAAGTCCTGTTAAACAGCAATTGGGAAATTTACTTATATATGACGGTATTCCCAAACCTGTGACACTAACCACACCACCTGGAAATATTGTCATTGCCCATAGATTTCCACCACCCGACACAAGTAAGCAACAACCTACACCCAGTAATAACTTCCCGTTCTCTAATAAAGATGTTCCACCAAAGAATGTTGTTATTGAAGATAACTGGTTAGGGTTAACAGTTGATGAACAAATACCCCAAGAAACCTCAGCGTTTGGGGTTTATGTGTTCAACTCGCAGGGTACAACAATTCGCCGCAACCGTATTTATTACAGCGACGGTAGCGCAATTATTACTTCTGTACGTGGTGAAAATACTTTAGTAACGCAAAATATTATTGTGGGTAATGGTTTGGCTGGAATGCCAGACGCTTTACGATTTGAGGGTATTGTTACAAATTCCCAAATTACAGGCAACTTAATTTGTGCGAATGACGGTGCGGGTGTGTATTTATTTAAACCCGATGGGAATGTATTGCTGCAAAACAATAAAATTACTTACAACGGCAGGCGCCTGCGTAGGGCAGCAGTATATTTGATGGGTAGTAACCATCAAGTAATTGGTAACGAAATTGATAATCAAACCGGGCCAGGGGTGAGCGTCACATCATTTCCACGTAACGATATTGGTAGCAGTAGCCCTGCGGTTCGCAATATTATTCGTGGTAATAGATTTGCCTCGCTTGAAGGATTAAGTATCGACTTAATTACCCAGCAAAATCTTGAAGTTAGCGACTTTCAACGTGGAGACGGCGCCAACCCCAAACGTAACTCTGGCAACCGTCGTCTAGATACCGGAAACGGTGCAGTAAATGCGCCCGAATTTAGAACGCGCGCTTTTCCACCAACAGGTAGTTCTATAACCGTTCAAGGTAAAGCTGACCCAGGTTCTGAGGTAACAATTTACAAATTAAGCGATTATCAACGTGGCAAACAAGCTATATACGACTATGGCTACGGCGCCTTAAATGTTCCATTAGCAACTGTGCAAGCTGATAAAGACGGTAACTTTAGTACCAGTATTGCGAACGTTACCGAGGGAGATGGAATTAGCGCCATTGCTACTGACCCCAAATATGGAACATCCGAACCATCAGTAGCAGCGGTGATTGGTCAAGCGGGGACTTTTCCAAATCTGACTCCCAACTCGCGACCGCAACCAATAGTGCCACCGCAGTGTACATCGCGACCAAAACCACCGGCACCCCCACCACCACCACCCCCACCACCACCACCACCACCACCACCACCACCATTAAAGATTCGTGTACCGCGTAATATTCACTTCGCGTTAGACAAATCGTTTATTAGTCCAGCTTCTGCACAAGTTTTGGATAGGGTGGCAGAAGTGTTGTTACAAAATCCAGTAATTGTAATCGAAATTGTTGGACACACTGACCCACGTGCAAGTGACGCATATAACTTGGCGCTAGGTAGACGACGGGCATTATCAACACGTAACTACTTATTACGTAGGGGTGTGGCGCCTGAGCGAATGACAATACGTTCAGCGGGTGAATCACAACTTCTTAACCCAGGTTCGACAGATATTGTAGATTTCGCAAGAGACAGACGTGCGGAAATTATCTTCAAAGATATTCGAGGAGTAGACATCATTATTGAATCACAAGAAGACGATTTACAAATCGAACAGCGAAGACAAAATCAAACACCACCCGCGCGTCGTCCCCGTAGGAGGTGAAAATAAAAATGGTGATGCTGTAGAGACGTGATTAATCCCTGCGGGAAAACCTCCGGTTTACACGTCTCTACATTGCAAACAAAATTGTGTGTTGTCTATAGGACTGAGGAAAAGATGAAAGCTTTTTTTAAACGAACCTTATTAATGTTTAATAGCGGCTTGCATCGTTCAGCGGAGCAACCTCTCAAAGTCAATCGAAAATGGCAAAAAACTCTCAAATCTCTACGTTATTATTTTCTGGCTTTATTGCTAGCAGTAACGCAAATAGTTTTTTCTGGAGGTATGGTTAAACAAAAAGTAATAGCACAAACTCAAAATTTATGTCCTGCGGGGGATGTTCCTACACCTGTTAACTGGAGACCAGCAGTTGGGGCGCCTGCGATAGCCGCTCAAACAATTCAAGTTGGTGAAGTAGCAGTAAGTTTCGAGTTTGCAGAAAGTGTTCCTGGACAAGTTATCGATAATGCAGAAACCCGTATCGATAATGATGTTTATGGTGGGATACCCGGTCCTAACTTACGGTTTAATATCGGTCAAGATAAAACTCCGTCACCTGGAAACGCGACTCTAAGTATAAACTTTTCTAGACCTGTAATAATTGCATCACCCCTTACGATTCTTGACGTAGACCGTGATGGTGAACGCGATATCGGATTTACCTACCAAGATAGAGTGACAGTTACCGCATTTAATGGTGATGTCCCTGTTGGAGTTGCTTTAAGGTCACTTACTCCTAATACTCGTGTAACAGGAAACACTGTTGTAGGTATTAACGAGAATTCTTTTCCAGATAGACCAGATGCAAACGCTTCGGCGACACCAGCAGGTCAGTTAAATCGTATAGATCTGCTTTACGAACCAGGTACAGAATTTGGTCAACCTCGACAAGATGAAACTATTGGTTTGGCGAGATTTAGTATTTGTCTTCCTGCTCCTCCTGGCGCCACAATTGGCGATACGGTATTTAACGACCGCAACAGTAACGGTAGACAAGATGAAGGTGAACCCGGCATTGGGAACGTAACTTTAATTTTACGTGACTCGCGCGGTCGAGAGGTTCGCAGAACTACAACAAATAGCAACGGTATTTATAGTTTTATAAATTTACCGTTAGGCAACTTCACAGTTGAAGCGCTACGACCAAACAATGACTTTAACCCAACAACAAACACGACTTTACCAGCCAATCTTAGCGAGCCAAACCAATCATTATTAACTGTTGATTTTGGCTTTAATACAAATCGCCTCGGTGCTGCGGGGGCGCCAAATATTCGTTTAATTAAGCGAATAACGGGAGCTACACGCAATGGTCAACCAATTAGTGGCATAAACTTTAACACCTTTGTTGCAGACCCCAATAATAACAACGATGATGAATTACCATCACCAGAACGTTTTAGAGGAGTTTCGACGTTTGAGGCGCCTGTGCAGTCACGAGATGAAATTGAATACACAGTTTATTTTCTTGCTGAAGGTAATGATTCTAGTAACAATGTTCGATTTTGCGACTTAGTGCCAAACGGAACTACTTTCGCGAACAACAGCATCAACATTAGTGGTGCTGGTAGTGGCGCAGACAGTGGTAGATATTTAACACCGCTTGCACCATTAGAAACATTTACTAACATTTGTTCTGGCAGCAATAATAACGGTGCCGTAGTAGCAAATTTAGGAAACATACCTAGTGGGAATTTTGGGTTTGTACGCTTCCGTGTTGGTATTAATTAATTATTTTTTAGGCGCGAACAACATCGCGTCTTCCTTTACTTTATTATTCTATCGTTAATTAATAATTAATGAAGAATTAATCGTATCTTAACTTTTTTATTATTTTTAGATGATTAACTAGGAAAAAACCAATGAAACCTTTAATTATTAAAATCAATAATCGAAAAATACGAAAATTTATTAAACCTCTCCGGTATTTTTTTCTAATTTTAATGATGGCAGTAACACAAATAGCCATCTTTGGTACGACGCCGAATCAAAAAGTAGTTGCTCAGACACCAGGAGTATGTCCAGCAGGTACAACTCCAACAATTGTTAACTGGCAACCAGCAGTTGGTGTAGAAGCAATTGCCGCTCAAAACTTAAATGCTGGTGGGGTAGGAGTCAGATTAAGCTTTGCAGAAAGTGACCCAGGACGAGTTATTGAATCAAATTTAGTTGAGTTTAATAGAGAGATTTACGGAACTCGAATTGATAATGATGTTTATGGTGGTTTACCTGGACCAAACTTGAGATTTCATATTGGTATTGGTAAAGCACCTGCACCAGTTGGTAGTAATGCGACTTTAACTGTAAATTTCGATAGACCCGTTACGCTTGCATCTCCTTTAACTATTCTTGATGTAGACCGAGATGGCGCCAGAGATATAGGATTTACATACCAAGATAGAGTGACAGTTAGTGCATTTAATGGTAGTAATCCTGTAAGCGTTGCACTCCAGTCACTTGGTAGTACAACTCGCGTGACAGGAAGTACAGCAGTAGGTATTAACGAGAATTCTTTTCCAAGTAGACCAGATGGTAACGTATCTGTTACACCTGCCGGTCAAGTAACTAGCGTTCAACTTTTATATGAACCAGGTACCGAATTTGGTCCACCTCGACAAGACGAAACAATAGGTCTTGCCAGAATAAATATTTGTGCCCCCTCAAACACTGGTTCGATAGGTGACACAGTATTTAATGACCGTAATGCTAACCGTGTTCAAGACCAAGGGGAAAGGGGTATACAAGGCGCCACCTTAATTTTACGAGGCGCCAACGGTGAAGAGATTTCTCGAACCACCACTAACAGCAATGGTATTTATGGTTTTACAGGTTTACCGATAGGTAATTACACAGTAGAAGCACTGCGACCCAACAATGATTTTAGACCAACAACGAACACAACTTTAGCCGCAAACTTAACACAAGAGAACCCAAATCGACTTGATATAGACTTTGGGTTCCGTTCAACAGCATTAGGCGCCGCAGGAACACCAAATATCCAGCTAATCAAACGAATAACCAACGCTACACGTAACGGGCAACCGATTACAGGTACTAATTTTAATACTTTTGTACCTGACCCCAACAACAATAACGATGATTCGCTCCCAGCAGCAGAGAGATTTCGAGGAGTTCCCAACTTAGAGGCGCCAGTACAATCGGGTGATGAGATAGAATACACAGTTTATTTCTTGACCGAGGGAGAAGAAAACATAACTAATGTACGCTTCTGTGACTTAGTACCCAACGGCACTACATTTACCAGCAACAGTATTGGTATAAACGGTGCAGGTAGTGGCGCCGACGGTGGTAGATTTTTATCTCCACTCGCACCATTAGATACATTCACCAATATATGTCCTGGCAGCAACAACAACGGCGCCGTAATTGCGAACCTAGGTAGTGTCCCCGGTGGTCAATTTGGGTTTGTCCGTTTCCGCGTCAGTATTAACTAAATGTAGAGACGTGATATATCACGTCTCTAACATCTGATATATGATGTGGATGGTTTTTACCCGTCGCCGATAGATTAATTATTCATATTTATGCCAAAAACTCAGAAAATTAACTGGATTGCTTCTTTAATTACTAGCGCACTTGTTTGTTCTTCGGTTTTGATAGGTGAAAGCATTGTCCAAGCGCAACGGTCACCACGTCCAGTAGATTTACTCAGATCAACGTGTGTTGCCAGTGGCTCTGGTACTGCACGAGAAGATAATACTAATGTTTCAATAGGAAGGGCTGTATATTCAAGTCGATTTTTTTTGGGTCCTGGATATCGTTCTGCATCACTAACTTGTAGAATCAAGCCAGATAATAGCCCAAACCCAATTTTTCAAACATTGAATTTAGGGTTTGGGATGCGTGATAGTGATAGTCGCAGTTCAAGTGTAGATGTCAGAGTGTATTTAGACGGCAAACCAGCAGATTCTCGTACTGTATCTCCTTCACAGCAAAATTCACTATCATTAGATGTTAGTAATGCCAGCAATGTCTCTATTGAGGCAGTTTGTAATAGCGGTTCCCAATATTGTGACCGAGTTTACTTTTACGAAGCAAATCTATTTCGTCCCAATATTCAAAAGCAGTCTACACCCGAACCCCAACCAACTCAACAATTTAATGTTCCTGGGGCGCCTACACCCGTACCACCCCCACCAACAACGGCGCCTGCCCCTATAACTCCACAAAAATATTAATATTTACCATGCGTAGAGTCTAGTATTCCATGTCATTAATTTTGATGACTTGTAGCACAGGCATCTTGCCTGTGCAATTATGTATTTTTTTTACCACAGAGACGCAGAGAACACAGAGAGAAGAGTAAAAATAACTTTAGTTTACTAGTAGTGTAGAAAAGACGAACCGCAAAGTACGCAAAGTGCGCTAAGGAAGAAATAAGAGGAGAGAAGACACCAAAACTTTTGACACGAAACACTTGTAGTCTATGTCAAAAGTTTTGGATAGTTGATATTGCGCGTCTCCTCTCTCTGTGTACTCTGTGTCTCTGTGGTAAAAAATACGTGACTGCACAAAGCTTGCGATGCCTGTGCCACAACTCATCAAAATTCATGACATGAACTACAATGTAATATGTGGTTAATTTCAAGGAGATTTTTTAGATTTAGGAGTTGCATTTGGTTGTGGACTACCAAAGAAAAATTGTTGTAGATTTTCTTCAAGAGTGAGGTTGTCCTGTTTTTTAGGCGCCTTTGTTTCGGTTTTCGCGGGTCTGCCAAGATTAGGAACCTGCTGTTGAGACGATAAATTTTCGGCACTAGTAGCTATATTATCAGCAGCTTGTTGCAACAGCGGATTGATTTTGTCACGCCAGTACTGAATATTAGGTAGTTTTTCAGGCTGCTTCTGATAAGAAGTGACTTTATCCCAGTTACCTTTAGCGACTGCCTCGTCAATATCTTTAAATAATGATTCGGCTTTTGACCAGTCTTGCTGCCATTGAGAAATCATTTTACCTGTCTCCTCAATTCCCGCAGGTACCGATTTTAATAAATCAATAGCTCCTTGTAAGTCACCAGATTCATACTTTTCGCGTGCTTCTTCGACTACTTTGCTGTCTTGCTTTTCAGTTTGTTCATCAATATTTGGTGTAGTTACTTTATTTTCGTCTGTATTTTTATCTATATTACTTTCGGTATTGTTATCCTGATTTTTATTTGGCAACGGCAACCAATCAACTATTGTTTTTGGTTTTGGTACTGGACGCGCAGCAATAGCACTACTATCGTTAATAATTTTCGTAGCAATACCCTTATCACGTAGACAGTTTGCCCATTCAGAGCTATTACCAATAACATCTGAGTGAACCCATGCGACTTTACCCGTATCTAGTCGTATTTGTACCCATCCACGTTTTGTACGTGTACCAGTAACTTCTAAAGCAGTACGACCTGAAACGGTTTGCAAAATTGTATCAGAGGATATAGCCGCAGGTTCAGAACGAATATTGGCTGTTTCGCTGGTTATAGCCATACAAGTTTGTGATGCTAGGGTATCACCACCTTTTGTCCAATTCGCTGTAAGACTTTGGACATTTTTTACGAATTGTGGCGCCGCATATGCCGCACCACCAGCAAGTAAAGCTAAAATGAATAACTGTAATATATCGGGGCCTGTTGCTGCTTTACGTATAGCTTTAACATTTTCTGGTGCGTATCCACTACTACCACCTATATTTCCAGGCGCCACAGCAATTGTTTGTTGCCGAGAAGAGAGCGAGGAATGTTTTACAATTGGATACTGTGTTTTGCGGTACTCCTGATTCTCTGGTGCGGCAGGTACAAACGCACGCAATGCTTGTAGAGCTTCGGTAGCGTTTTGGAATCTGTCTTTAAAGTGATAGCGAATCATCTTATTTAAGATGACACCTAACTGTGGACTGATGGAAGCATTTTGCCAAAGAATTTCGCCAGTGTGGGGGTCTTCTTGTAAATCTACAGGCGCCACACCAGTTAGAGCTTGAATAGCAATAATACCTAGGGCATAAATATCACTGTTAGGACGAGGTTTGCCTTGACCTTGTTCAGTAGGCATGTAACCTGGTGTACCAATTGCTACCGTAGATGAATGTTGAACACCGACAGTGCGAGTGTAGGCAGTAGCGCGTAATTGTTTAACGGCGCCGAAATCAACTAATACTAGCTTATTGTCACCACGGCGCCGGATAATATTATCGGGCTTAATATCGCGGTGAATAACTCCCTGTTGATGGACAAATTCGAGAATGCTAAGGATTTCATCTAAAAGTTGAACAACCTGACCTTCGCTCCAAGTTTCTCCCGGAACGAGTTCTTCACTAAGAGTATGACCTTCAATAAATTCTTGTACTAAATAAAATTCTTGATTATCAACAAAATAAGCTAAAAGCCGAGGAATTTGGTTATGACTCCCCAGTTTTTCCAGCGTTTCTGCCTCGCTTTGAAACAAGCGTTTAGCAGTATCAAATATTTTAGAATCGTTACTAGAAGCAGGTTTAAGATGCTTGACTACACAGATGGGGTTGCCAGGTCGTTTGGTGTCAAGAGCAATGTAAGTTTCACCAAAACCGCCCGTGGCAAGAACTCTGATAACTTTATAACGATAGTCTAGTAGCTTGCCAATCATATATCCTCCAAGCTTGTTGACACCTGAATAAACAGGTGGTAATAAATATCTCCAAATCCTCCGCAGCAAAATCCGCTATCTTAATAAAAGATTTTGCATTAAACCCAACTTTTTCGTAAATATTTTTTTAAACATAGTTTTTGAATTTAGTTCGTGAATTTTAATACCAGAGTATAAAAAATCACTTATGCCACCCAAGATAACCGACTCCAACATATGGCAGCAGGCAGAAACCCTGATGCAACCAGCATTTATCCGTCTCATCGACAATATCCGCAAACAGCTTGACGTATCAAACTGGAAAGGAACCTATCAAGACGTACTAGTATGGGCGCCGGGTACCAGCGACGAAACCAAGGCAATGGTAACTTCGTTAGTAGAGGAACTCGAAACTGCAACCCCGGAACGAACAGAAGATATCAAGCGCACCCTCGAAAAACTACCAATGCCCCATCCAGGATATCATCTGTGTCTACAGCGTCAAGAGCAGCGACTCAACATTGATATATGGGAATTATGTTACGAAGTATGTTTCCAAAATTATGCGTCAGGCGAAGCAGTATCTATAGATACTAGTTTAATCGATGAACAAGGAGAAGTGGATTGGAATACATTAGACATAAAAGCCAAGCAAGTCATTGACACCGTGTTCCAAAATTTACCTTAATCCCCCCTAACCCCCCTTAATAAGGGGGGGACAAGAAGCATCTCTATAATGTCATGCTGAGGTACGA
>ERZ1066122.2209-NODE-2209-length-13328-cov-15.122730_pt1 | contig 13328 bp, 17 predicted proteins | sample MGYA00382769_ERZ1066122 | MGnify/ENA primary metagenome ERZ1066122 (study PRJEB33369, sample SAMEA5778352) | biofilm metagenome | biome: Industrial cooling water; feature: Water cooling tower basin; material: Biofilm | place: United Arab Emirates | collected...
CTCACTCTTACATAAGTGTGAGGTCCTGTCCGGTCATTTTGGGGGCCGCTTCAGGACCTCACACTTATGTAAGAGTGATGCACGTGACCGACAGTAAGCCCAGGAGCTCCGCATGGTCGAAGAGACCTTCCTGCCTGGAAACAGCGTTCCCCTTGTAGCGCGCATAAATGGCGTGGCGCCGAACCAGCTGCGCGAGCTGCAGCGCATGCTCGGCAAGAAGACCATCGAGAACGAGATCCTGCGCGAGGCGATCTCGTGCGGGGACTGTCAGGATTTTCGTGTGTGTGCGGGCGGTTGAACAACACGCTGCCATTGCCTTGATGAAGCGTTCGCCGAACAGGACGGCGAAATGGGCCTTCGCCATGGACCACTCATGTGGCGGCATTCTCCACTCTTCCTCCGAGCGGTTCAAGATCGGATAAAGCAGCTTGGTTGCGGCCTCGTCGCTGGCAAATTGCCTCTGGCCATGAATGCCCGCCTGAGCTGGGGAGCGAGAGCCTCGATGGCATTGGCGGTGTAGACGATCCTGCGGACCTCCTTCGGGAGGGCGAAGAAGGTGATGACCTCGCTCCACGCCCCGCGCAATCTCTGGCCGATGGCGGGATAGCGCTGGCCTCGAAGGCGGTGAGCGCCTCTTCGGCAGCCTTGGCATCGACCGCACGGTAGATGCCCTTCAGAGCGCCGGCCAGCGGCTTGTGATGCTTTCACGACACGAAGTCCATCGAGTTCCTGAGCAGGTGGACGATGCAGGTCTGAAAGGTCGCTCCGGGGAACACCGCAGGGATCGCATCCGGGAAGCCCTTGAGGCCATTGACGACGACCAGCATGACATCCTCCACGCCGCGGTTCTTAAGCTCGTTCAAGAAGCGCAGCCAGAACTTGGCACCTTCATTCTGCTCGATCCATACCCCCAACACGACCTTGGGGCCATCGGCCATCACGCAGAACGCGCGACGTGAATGGCCTTATTGCGGATGATGCCTTCATTGCGGATCTTGACCCGGATTGTATCGAAGAACACCAGCGGATAGGCCTGATCCAGCGGCCGGGCCGGCCAGGCGGCAACCTCCTCGAGCACGGCGTCGGTGACGGTCGATATCAGGTCCGGCGAGACGTCGATGCCGTACAGTTCACGCAGATGCCTGGTGATCTCCCGGATACTAATGCCCCAGCATGCATCGAGATAATCTTGTCGTCGAGACCCGGGAACCAGCGCTGATACTTGGCGATCAGCTGCGGATCGAATTCGCCCTGACGGTCGCGCGGCACCTCGATCTCGATCTCGCCGGTGTCGGTGGCAACCGTCTTTCGGCCATAGCCATAGTGGCTGTTGCCAGCCTGCTCATCTTGCCCGAGATGATGATCATCTCGGCATTGAGCGCGCGTTCGGCCAAGGCCTTCTTCAGCGAATCCAGCAAGTCGCCTTGCTAAAAGGCCGCAGCAGCATCGCCGCCAGCCAGAAGTTGATCCACCAAATCAGACGGAACCGCAGGCTTTTTGCGTCTACACAGAGTGGTACTCCTTCTCACCCATTAGGCCCGCACACGCACGGGAAGCCTGACGGTCCCAAGATAGTACCCCCTCATCCGCGCGGAACTAAGTAAAACGGTGCCGGGGCCTGAGCGATCTTCTCGCAGTCCCGGCACGCAAACTTCTTGCGGACCGTGTGGATCACCTTCCAAGAGCGCGGGAGGACCTCGAGCATCTCGGTGACATCCTCGGCGAGCTTAGTGAGCTGGTCGTCGCCACGAGCCGGGCAGGAACCGGGCGCAGGCACGACCACACGCTCGCGCGGCAGGTGATCGGGGAACGGCTTCCTTGCTGGGCGCTTGCGCTCGAAGTCGGTGACCGTGGTGGTCTTCGCTGCTGCGTCCTCGGCAATCAGATCGTCCTCGGCGGCATTGGCCCCGAGCTCTTCGAGCTGCAGCTCCGTCTGGTCGAGCAGGCGATAGCTGCGCTCGGCGCTGTGGCCATACTGCTCGCGCTTAAGCTCGGCGATCTGCAGCTTGAGGTGAGCGATCAGGGCCTCGATGGCGCACTGGTGGGCCATGGCGTTGGCCAGCTTGGCCTCTGCTTCATCGGCCTTACGGGCCATCGTCGCCATGACCGCTGCGACGTCGCCCGTAAGGGGCGAGATAGCGGCTTCCATGCCAAGGATAGGATCATGCTCCACCCCCTACTGCGAGGGCAAAACACCGCCTCGCGACGATTATCCGGCGCTCTGCGGCCGCCATGTATACTGCTGGTTCCTCCAGTCGATCCCCTCCAGCAGGCAGGCCAACTGCGACGGCGGCAGCGACAATGTTCCCTCCGCAGCCGATGGCCATACGAACCGGTCCTTCTCAAGCCGCTTAGCATAGAGCGACATGCCGATCTCGTCCTGCCAGATGATCTTGATCAGCGATCCTGGGCGGCCACAGAACACGAACTGATCGCCGCCATGCGGATTACGCTTGAGACCCTGCTGCACCAGAAGGGCTAGGCCCCCATGCCCTTCCGCATGTTCGTGTGGCTAAGCGCGATCCACATCCGCGCTCCGGGAGGGAACATCGCAGCGCCTTCAGTGCGACAGCGACCAAGACGGCGATGCCGCCGCGAAGATCCTTAGCCGCTTTCCGCGCGGCAGGTCGTTGATCATCGCGGGGTGCTCGGCGCAGATCGTCGCGGCCGCAGGATCTTCGCCCAACACTGCTTCGGCCGAGACTGGCGGTGGGAGCACGCTAGGCACCCCAGCCTCCTGCGCTACCCCTGCCTCGAGCAGCTTGCGCCGCCAAGTGTAGATCAACCCGACGAGGTGTCATGACGGCGGCAGACATCGGCAACACTGGCCCCCGGTGCGAACGCCTTTGCCACAATCTGTAGCCGCTCCTCATCGCTCCACCGGCGGCGCCGCCCCGGCCCCGAAAATACCGTCACCTGACCCACCGGCCGCTCCAAAGCACACACTTAAGTGCATGCTTAAGACCGCTCGCTACCTACTCTTGCAAGGCGGCCCCGCCGGATGGATACGATGCCGACCGGAGCACCGCGCCGAGTCAAGTGCGCCTGAATCTCGTCCAAGGTGATGCCCACTTGCTCGGTTAGAAGGTCCTTGATGAAGTCGCCATTTGCCTCGATCCTGCGCGTGTGCCAGTCATAGCCGCGAGGCTTGGCAACAGTCCTACCATGCTGAAGAGCAAGGCACCTCCAGCGGATCGCGCTTAAAGCACTGCAATCACAGTGAATTGCTGTCGCTCAGAAACTCATGCTGACATTGACCGCAGCTTTAACCCTTTGCCGCAGATCTTGTGATAACGTCCGTTCCATAAATACTGGCCTCCTGACTCCAGCGAAAAAGAGTGAAGCACAAAAACAAGTTCGCTTCAGCCCCGGGTCAGAACGTAGGGCAAGCACTCTAGACCAGGGCCGCACTCCGCATATCTACCTCATGAATCGAGCTAAATTTTCCGACGACGGACCCGGAGCGCAAATTTAAGCGCATATCTTCTTTGGAAATGGACCTTCGCTCAGCTCCCAACAGCAAAAAACGTCATCAAGCCATCCCGATGCAAAAATAATGCCCCAGCGCTTAACGCGAAGGCTCCGCCAATTATGATGCCGTCGTGCAATGGGTCCCAACAACTGTGTTTCCGCGCAAGCATAATGGATCCAACATGTGCCGCTAGTAGCGCAATTCCTTGTCCGACCAAGGCACCCGCAACACCGAACGTCTCCACACCAACCCATAGGAAGATGGTCTGAACCACCGCTCGCACGGCAACGACAATAAAGAAGCCGCGGGAGTCGCCATAGGCTAGCGCCGCCTGATCGTAGACCTTGCTCGCCAGCCCCATCATCTGGGCACTGGCGATCAGGACTACAATCAGGCCAGCGGACGCATAGCGGGGATCATAAAGCATCTCGATTACGATGGTTCCACCGAACGCGAACATGCCGAGCAATACCAAGCCGCCGCCAGACAGCAGCAGACGAAGGCGTTTCACTACCAGCGCGTCATGGCTGTTCTTGACAGGGTTGGTCTCCCGAAAGAGAGGAATCATCACCTTGGCTTGCACCACATCGGTAAGCTGCGCAGCGAAGATACCCATGAAATAACCAATATTGTAGACTCCGAGGGCGGCAAGCGAGAGGTACGCGCCTAGGATTGCCTTGTCGCCTTGTAGAACGAAAAAACCCGATATTGAGCTCAGGAAAATCCACCTGCCGAATGTGATGATCTCGGCAGCATCCTCGCGGTTAATGTGGAATCGGTCGACATGGCCGTCGAGGAATGCATGTAATATCACGACACGTACAGCCGCCCCGAGGATTGTCCCGAAAACGAGCGCCCAGACCGACTGAAGCCACCATGCCAAAACGGTCACTGCAGCTATCCCGATGGCCTGAGATATAAGATCGAGCAGCGTCACGCGCGCTGCCCTGAGATGTCTTAGATATGTCTCATACCGCGTCGGAGTTAAGCCAGTAATTAGCAGCGAAATGCCCGCGACCGGCAGGAGCTGAGCAAGAAGAGGCTCATTGTAAACCGCTGCAACCGGCGACGCGATAGCGACGGTAAGGATCCATAAGACCGCGCCCCGCAGAACTTGGACCGACCACGCCGTGTTCAGAAACTGTGGAGTATCGCCGCGTTCGTTACGCATGATCGACGGACTGACTCCTGCATCGGACAGCATTTGAAGCCCAGTGATGAACACCGTCACCAAAGCCATCAGGCCGAACGCTTCGGGGAAAAGGAGTCGCGAGAGAACTAGATTTGAGAGGAGGCGCAATGCCTGGGACGCACCATTACCTAGCGCGATACTCGCGGAGCTCCTCACCACGCGGGCTCCGATGCCGTCTCCACTTGTCAAGCGTTGGACAAAGGTGGGTTTTGCTGCGTTTGTCATGCGCCCCCGCGCTGTTTGCGTCGGCACCCTAGCCGTGCGTTTTTTCCGGCACAATCATGTCTGCCGTCGTTAACGCAGCCGCTGGCCGGACGCGTTCCTCGTTGATCCTATCGGTAGAAAGCCGAACGCCACATCAGCCTGACGCTGGCCCGAGGGACCAAGCGGTCTGTTGTTTCGCGCTAGCCGGTCGCGACCCGTAGCACGCTTTCGGGCGAGGATCATCAGGGGGGTAGTTCGTCGAAGCTATCGATATTACGGGTGTCCAAATGCTAGACACTTTGGTCTCAGACCAATGCCCTGAGCCGTTCTAACGAGCCACAATCCATTCGATAACTCTATGCTAACCAGAGCGTCCGCAACTCACCGAATCTGGCGAGAAGAGGACAACTCAGGTTGCCAGGGTCGGAGCGGACGATCGAATGACCTCGCTCCCTTGTTTTACACAGGGGCTTAGGCCAATCCTGTTTCAAAAAACGACATCCCAGAATCTAGGATATGTTTGCACGAGATCAGGTAATAGAAGCACAGATGTAGCACGGCGATGGCTTCGTGGTGACGTTTTTGCTTCAAATTCGCCAGGGTGAATCGGGTAGGTTATGACACGGCAGTGGTTGCGCTGGGTCGAAACAGGAGTGTTGTTTGATGAAAAAGGCGATCGGTGGATTTTTGCTTTCTCCAGAATTCCAGCGATCATTACTCGCGCCTCCGTCCCGGTGGGCACTGCGAAGGCTCGATTCATTATTCAATCTCGGAATACGCTTCAAAATGGACATGCAACTTTTGGAACGAGGCCATTACGCTTACTGCATGATGAATGCCTCTATCCTTGCCAAAAGCCTTGGGCATTCCCGGATCTCAGCCATAGAGTTCGGTGTTGCAGGCGGGAACGGTCTGAAATTTATGTGCGACTTCGCTGAGGAAGTGCACAGAGCTACGGGCGTGACAATCGATTGCTATGGGTTCGATACCGGCGGCGGAATGCCGCCGCCAGATGGCGCAAAGGACCTTCCATACTGGTTCCAGTCGGGACAATACAAGATGGATGTGGCAGCGCTGAAGGCACGTGTTCCAAACGCTAAGCTTGTGCTGGGAGACATTCGCGACACGCTACCTGACTTTATCCGTGCGCATAATCCAGCGCCGATTGGAGTTATCTTTAACGACACAGATTATTGGTCATCGACGCTCGATAGCTTGATCCTTTTCGATTTCGCGAAAGACCATCCTGAAACATTCCTCCCCCGTATATTTTTATATCTTGACGACATTATCGGCTCTGAGGTCGAAATGTATGGGCCTTACAACGGACAGCTTCTGGCGATTGATGAATACAACGGGCGACAGGACGACGTTAAAATACATCTGAACCAAAACCTCCTTAATGCCGACTATCTTCCATGGCGTTGGCAGATCTATTATGCGCATCTGTTCGAACATCCTCAGTATGCGGAATATGTTGGCGCAAATAGGCAGGGCATGATCGAGAGCGCGCTGCGTCTCCGATCGTAACTCCCCCGATCTTAAATGGATGCAGCCTCGAGCGGCGAAGCCATTAAGCTGCGGATGCTTTTATGATTGTGAAGATCAAGATTCCATAGTGGTGCCGCAACCACAGGATTGCCGGATGAGTTTGATCATACGTCTAAATTGACTGTCAATTGTTCCGGCCATTCAGTCAATTCGCTTTCGGAATACCGTCGATGTCCATTGATTTTTCGGAATGTATCTATAAGTTGTATCATATCCGGACGAGCCCAAGTAATGGGCCTCTCTTGTCGGGCCAGAAGCTGGACACCATGCCAGAAGGACGCTATTCCTCTAAGGCTAAGTGGACGTTTTCTGGCGGCGGCCGATTGTAACTCGGCCGCGTTTGTTGTGAACGCAGATTATCAGGACAGCAGATGCCGAAGGGTTCTCTTACCGACAGGATACGACGACGAGTTCTGCGCCATGCTCTTGTTACTGAAACGCGCAAGGGCGCGCATTTCATGACAAGCCGGGCACGGCCCAAGGCGTCTGTGGCTTTAGGCTTGTGCGCGAAAATATCCCCAAAATACTCGCTGCAGCCGGCACTGCGCGCAGAAAGGGCAGCTATTATCATTCAGGGGCCGATTTGTTCTGCGGACGATTTTACAGTCGAAACCGTGCGTATCTATCGCCGCCATATGCCGGACTGCAAGCTCATTCTGTCAACCTGGAAAGACGCGTCTCTGGGAGATCTGGATCGGATTGCCGGAGAGGGGGTCGACATTGTTCTCAATGATAAGCCGGCCATTCCCGGCCCTCTCAACGTGAACATGCAGATTGTAAGTTCCTCCGGCGGCATCCGGAGGGCGGCCGATTCGGGTGTGGAATGGGTTATCAAGTCGCGCACCGACCAGCGATTGTATCAGCCCACGATCATGAGCAGCCTAATTTCGATGGCGCGACTCTTCCCGCCACTTGGAGTGGCGGCGAAAACACAGAGGTACCGGGTGTTCGGGATGGCTGCCGGGACCTTGAAGTTCGCACCTTATCATTTGTGCGATCAGACGGTCTTCGGACATATCGATGACATGCTTGCCTATTGGTCACCGCCCTTACATGAGAACGGCTTGCCGGACAGCTTCCCGACGGATCGGCTGCGCTTGTTCAAAGAAGTGCCCATCGGCGATCTTTGTCGCAACGATGCAGTTCCCGAAGCCTATCTCGCGAGCCAGTTCCTCTTACGGCAAGGGCGCTGTCTTGAGTGGACCGTCGCCGACAGCTGGGCGGCGTTCAGAGATCATTTCGGTGTGGTAGATCAGATGTCGTCAGATATTTACTGGGTCAAGGGGCAGCACGATACGATGCGGGACGTGATCGGCAGCTACGCAGCGTTGTCGAACAGGGAGGAACTTAGTTTTCTCGAATGGGTGCAACTTGTGGAGGGCGCGTTGTCGCCTGACGCGGCCGGAGCTTACGAGCCAGTGCTAGACGAATGCATGATGTCCTTCGATCCAGGTTATCCGTGATCGTTCGGCACCCGAAGATCGAAGCGCGGCGTGTGATGAATGACGGCGCCGCGCGGACAATTGAATTGCACGAGACCTCGACGGAACAGATGACAGGGTGTTCAGAGTGAAGAGAGGCAACATCTTAGCCCATCGTGGTCTTTGGACCGATCCTGCCGACAAGAATAGTCGTGATGTGCTGATCGCTGCGCTCGATCGCGGGTTCGGGGTCGAGACTGATTTCCGGGACTCAGAAGGAGTGCTTTGGATTTCCCACGATCCGGTCATAGGGGATGGCGCTGTCCGTGCATCTAGGTTCTTTGAGGATTGCGAGGAAGCGAACCGAAATGGACGGCTGGCCCTGAACATCAAAGCGGATGGGCTTCAGGACATGATTTCCGATGCATTGGAAGTGGCGGGTATCCCGGCTGAGCGTCTGTTCGCATTCGACATGTCGGTCCCGGATGCGCTTGGATACATCCGCCGCGGATTTCCCGTTTATTCTCGGGCAAGCGAGTACGAGCCGAACCCACCGTTTGCTGACTTAGCGCAGGGGGTGTGGGTCGACAATTTCTCTGGCGATTTTCCCCAAGTGCAGAAGGCCAAGGGATTGCTGGAAAATGGGCATCGAGTGGCCATCGTGTCGTCCGAATTGCATGGTCGCCCCCACGGGGCTTTGTGGCAGGAGATTTTGAGGGGGGGCCTTCATTTGCATCCGGAATTTGAGCTCTGTACCGATTTCCCAATCGAAGCGCATCGCATTCTCGGGACAGACTGATATGATCAAGGCAATCCTGTTCGACATGGACGGCGTTCTTATAGACGCAAAGGACTGGCATTACGAAGCTCTCAACCGTGCGCTGAGCCATTTTGGCTACACCATCAGCCGTGAAAGTCACTTGTCTACATTTGATGGGCTGCCGACCCGTACCAAACTGCAGATGCTATCCAAGTCGCGTGGCCTTCCCGTAGGACTTCATAGTTTTATCAATGCATTGAAGCAACGGTATACCCTTGAGTTTAGCAATATGCGGTGCAAACCCGTCTTCAATCACCAGTACGCACTGACGCGATTGAAGGCAGATGGCTATCTGACCGCTGTCTGTTCGAACTCGGTTCGGCAGTCGGTTGAAGAAATGATGAGGCTATCTGCTCTGAAAGGCCATCTTGACCTGATGATGTCAAACGAGGATGTGGTCAAAGGTAAACCCGACCCAGAGATGTACTTGGTGGCGATGGAGCGGCTTGGTGTCCAACCTGGAGAATGCTTGATCCTTGAGGACAATGACCACGGCATTGAAGCTGCAATTGCCAGTGGTGGGCATCTGATGAAGATCGGGGTGCCTGATGACGTGACCTATCGTGCCATCAAGGCGCGCATTCACGAAATAGACGGCAGGTGAGGGAATTCCGAATGCAGATTTTGATCCCGATCTCCGGTCGAACGTCCTTTTTCCCAAAGGATGAGTATTTCTTTCCCAAGCCTCTGATTGAAGTTTCCGGCCAGCCGATGATTGAGCTGGTGATCGACAGCCTGAAGCGGGATTTCCCAGACGCAGATTTCACCTTTATCGTCGATCGTGAAGATGCACGAGAGTTCTCGCTCGATCGGGTCCTTAGGTTGGCTGCTGGGGAAAGCGCGACTATTGTTGAGCGGTTAAGCAATACATCTGGAGGCTTGTGTTCCTGCCTGCTTGCGATCGATGCGCTCGATCCGAACCGTGAGCTACTTATCTTCAACAGCGACCAGATCATTACCGACAATTTGGCAGCACATGTTGAGCAGTTCAATCAATCGGGAGCAGATGCCGGGGTTATAACCTTCGATGCCGTTCATCCGCGATGGTGTTACGTTGTGGCGGACGGGCATGAAGTCGTTCAGGCGTTCGAAAAGAAGGTGATGTCGCGAAACGCTGTCGCGGGCTTCTATTATTTTCGAAAAGCGGAGACCTTCCTTCTTGCAGCGCAGAAGGCTGTGCTCAATGACGCGAATGTTAATGGCCTATTCTACATCAGCGCGTCATTGAACGAAGCGCTTCTGATGAACTGTCGAATCATGTTGTCCCCGATCGATGCACGAGATTACCATAGTTTTTTCGAGCCGTCCCGGATTTCTGCCTTTGAACGCTCACCTGCGGCCGCGTCTATTCGCGAACGGACACAGGTGGGTGCACGCATTAACGTGATCCTGCCGGCAGCGGGGGAAGGAAGCCGCTTCGCCAAGGCCGGCTGGAAAAAGCCAAAGCCGTTCATCGACGTTCTCGGCCGGCCTATGTTGTCCCACGTCATCGACAACGTCTCGCCGAAGGGCTCGCAAGTGACCGTCCTTCTTCGCAAGCAGCATCAGGATGAACAGGCCGGAGCGGTTCTTGATCTGAAAGCAAAGGGCGTCACGATCATCCCCGTTGAAGAGTTGACTGAAGGTACCGCATCGACCGTGTTGCTGGCCCGGCGCGTGTTTGACGACGAACGGCCCATGATGGTGGCCAACTCTGACCAGATCGTTGATTTCGACGTCTCCGATTTCATCGAAGATTGTTTCAGCCGGGAACTCGACGGTTCGATCCTGGTGTTCAGGGACCCGGAGATGAACCCAAAATGGTCCTTCGCCCGTGTCGGAGCCGACGGGCTAGTTCAGGAGGTGGCGGAGAAAAACCCGATTTCGGATCTTGCGACGGTCGGAATTTACCTGTTTGCCCGCGGCCGGGATTTCGTCGGTGCCGCTGCGGACATGATGGCGGCGAACCAACGCGTGAACGGGGAGTTCTATACTTGTCCGGTCTATAATTTCTTGATCGCACAAGGCTTACGGATCGGCGTCTACGAAGTCCCGATGGAAGCGATGCAGGGCCTCGGGACACCGGAGGACTTGCAGGCTTTTCTAAAGAGGAAGGGAGGCGGTCCGTCGGCCGATGCGCCGGATTGATGCGGATCGTCGTGCCCTTGGCGGGGCCGGATTTCATCCGGCCTGACGGCTCCGTGAAAGCCGAGCTCGTCGTTCAAGGTCAACCTGTCCTATGCGCCGCGCTTGGTTCTCGCCCATGGGCCGTTGAAGTCGCTTCGGAAAGATACGTCTTTGTCATGGCGGACGGGCCGGAAACACGTGCCTTTGCGTCAGGGCCGCTCACTCGCTGGTTTCCGGGTGCTGCTCACATCTTTCTTGGCCAGTATGCACAAGGCGCCGCTCTGAGCGCATTAGCCGGCGTTGCGATGAGTGTTGTCGACGACGGCCCATTGATCGTCGATCTCGCGGATATTCTGTATGTAAGCGACCTGAACCTTGGGTCAGTTTTTTCTCAGGATTCGGAATGCGGCGCCATTGCGCTAACCTTTCAAAGCAGATCACCAAGCTACAGTTACCTAAGGCTCGATCATGACAGCCGAGTGGTCGAGGCAGCTGAGAAACGAGTGATTTCTACCAATGCATCGGCAGGGACGTATGTCTTCGCCGACGCCTCGGTGTATCTGACCGCCGTGGCACATGCCCTCCGCAACTTCAACGGGCAGCAGCACAATGGCCTTCTCTATGTCTGTCCTTTGTTCAACGGCGTATTAGCGGCAGGCTACAATGTGCACCTTGCGCAAGTGACGGATGTCGTCGACATCAAGGAAGGTGATTTCCAGTGACTCAAGATCTTAGGGCTTTGACGCACGCATACATCACGGCTTTCCAAAACAGGGACTTAGAGGGTGTTGCGGCGCCCATGCACGAGGATTTTGTGTTGACCGATCCTGAAAACGAGGCTTTGGGTCCTCGAGACAATGTGCTGCGGTTTATTGCGGGCCTCTTTGATCGGGCGGGCACGAGTCTGGCGTTCCTCCCTCGAACAGTGCTCGTAGATGGAGCACACAGCGCCATCGAGTTCGGTCTTACGGTCGGGCAAGACCATCTCGAGGGCATCGATCTAATCGAGTGGCAAGACGGACGCATGACCTCCATGCTTGCACATCTGACGCAGCGGGCCAAGTAGATCGGGATGAACCGCGTCGCGATTGTCGCAGGCTCCAACTCATCGATAGGCGCAGCCAATTGGGCAAGACAACCAACGAGTTCTCACCGGAGGTTTGCGTCCGTGCACGGCGTACAATATTGAATCTCGAGGGCGACTTTCCGTCCCTCCGTTCAGCCGTGGCCTCGGTGGCCTCGGTTGCTGAAAACATTGGCTGCGTCCAACCGACGCTTAACGAGTGCATCAAGAAGGTCGAGGTTGATAGCGGCAAGCGCGCTGATGTGCCGACCAGTACGGGTGTCAGGATCGATAGGACACCTCGAAGAACCGGCTATTTCGGGCCTGTCGCCGGCGCGAGGGGTCTGATCGCGGTTTTTGGGCCTTGAGGGGTGGCGTCTCGGGCCCGGTTCCTTTGGTTTTCGAGGCCGGAGCGCCCCTCGGCACCCCGTTTTCCTGCTATGCGGGCGCACTTCGCCCCTCGAGCCAGGCGAGGCGCTGGAAGTTATAAGCAAGGTTGGCCATGCCGATCTTGGTCCGTAAGCGTCCGGTCGAAACCGTTGTCGGCAATGGCCGGTTTCGGGATGCGGGTGGCGGCACCGGAATGACCGGGTTTGGGTGGTTTTGAGAATGGCGGCTTTCGCCATCACGGTAAGCATTGCCGGGTCTTTCTCCGGCACTCACCCATTCAGACCACTTCGATCTCCTGACCGGAGTAGTAACCCGTCAATCCCGCATCCACGATGGCTTGATGCATCCTGTCGGAAATGAGCGGCAAGCCTTCTGCCCGGACCTCTCGCCACAGGTGCGCGCCAGCGATTTTCGACCCATCCACGACAAACTTGGGAGGGGCGTTAACGTCCACGTGATGGGGGATTTCCCAACCCTTGCGAACACCATCCGACGGAGGGCTATACTCGCCGAACTTGTTCAAGATCATGTTGCTGCGTGTCGGGTGAATGGCATCGCGGCGGTTGCAGATGTAGAGCCAGTAGCGCGTCCCGATCGCCTCCCCCTTCCGAGAGAGATATTCGACGGGAAAGAATTGATGCACGCCCGGTTCGACGGCTTCGATGACGGCCCTTGCCCGCTCAGACACGTTTAGTTGCCCGCACTTGTCGAAATCGGCCGGCGGATAGGCAGGCTTGTCGATCCATGTGATCTTCTTGGGCAGTTCTGACCCATCCACCGGAACACCCGCTTTGGCAGGACCGATCTTGGGCAGGCCATCAGAGGGGGCTTCAATGAACCTAGCTGAGGGAAAATTGCCGCCACCCCAATCGACCCTCGGGTCGGATCCGGGGATGAGCTTTGCATCCAGTATGTAGGCCATCCGATACTCCGTGCTTGCCCTCGGCGATGCAGCTTTATCTTTCCGAGCCAAAGACAAGCATTATCTTGTCCATCGAATGAGACAAGGCACCGGACATGACCGAATTGGGGTCGCTTGCTGAATGTCGGCTTCTGGCGGAAAATCGCAGATAGCTGCCATTGGCGCAATGGCCCTCAGCCGTTGCCGT
>ERZ1066122.2210-NODE-2210-length-13323-cov-7.072355_pt1 | contig 13323 bp, 9 predicted proteins | sample MGYA00382769_ERZ1066122 | MGnify/ENA primary metagenome ERZ1066122 (study PRJEB33369, sample SAMEA5778352) | biofilm metagenome | biome: Industrial cooling water; feature: Water cooling tower basin; material: Biofilm | place: United Arab Emirates | collected...
ACTATACCCTCATCGCGGGCAATCCTCTGGCGGGCAATCCGGGGCTGGGAGCGCTCGCCGGCTCGGCGGCCCTGCCCGGCGTCCTGTTCGGCGGAAGCAATCCGCTGGCCCCAGTTGCAGCCGCGCTGATCCCGCAGGGCCCGGGCGGCAACGTCTGCACGTCCGAGACCAACAAGAATTACACGGGCATCTACGGTGGCTTCGTCAATCGCTGCACGGCGGCTGGCACCGAGTACGACCGCTCGCGCTCTACCTCGCGGCAATATGCGATCGAGGCGCACCTGGACTCGAACTTCGAGGGCCCGTTCAACTTCCTGCTCGGCGCGATCTATCTCGACAATCGTTTTCGGGACTCCGACTATTTCGTCGCGTCCTTCGGGCTCGACTATGCGGCGGGCGTGCTGGGTGCGCTGCAGACGGTGGGAGCGCGCTTCGGCAGCGCCGGTCCGCCGCCGGTCGCACCGGTGCCGACCTTCCCCAACAGCTTCCTATCGCCGCCCTTTTTCAACAGTGAGGTCAGCGATTTTCGTCTGAAGAGCTACGGCCTGTTCGGCGAAGGCTATTTCGACGTGACCGACCGGCTGAAGCTCACCGCAGGGCTGCGCTACAGCAACGACCGCAAGCGGCAGGTGGCTCGGGCGCCCCTCCTGAGCTGGCTGACGCCGTTCGGTGTGACGGACGCGAACGCTTCGCCGTTCATCGGGCTGTACGACGCAGATGCAGCCACTCCGGGCAACCAGACACAGGCGGTAGCGAGCGTGAAGTTCGGTCGCCTCACCGGACGGTTCGTCGTCGACTATCAGCTGACCCGCAACAACCTGCTCTATGCGAGCTACTCGCGCGGGTACAAGTCGGGCGGCATCAATCCGCCGATCGATCCAGTGTTCAACATCAACCCGGTGTTCGAACCGGAGACGATCAACGCCTTCGAGATCGGGTCCAAGAACACCTTCGCGGGCGGCGCGGTGCGGCTGAACCTGTCGGGCTTCTACTACGACTACAAGGGCCTGCAGCTGAGCCGGATCGTGGGCCGCACCTCGGTCAACGACAATACGGATGCGAGCATCTGGGGCGTGGAGGCCGAGGCGGTGCTTCGTCCGACCCGCGACCTGCTGCTCAACGCGTCGGCGAGCTATCTCAAAACGAAGATCAAGGGCCTGAGCCTGGTCGATCCGCGCGATCCTTCGGGCGGGCGTTCGGACGTGGTGATCATCAAGGACCTGCGAACCGCGGCGAACTGCGTGGTGATCCCGAACATTCCGAATGGCGCGGCGGCGGCGAACGGCTTCGTTGCGGCGGTCAATCAGGGCATCGGCGCGGCGGCCGGCAATCCGGCACTGCTGCGCCCGCCGACGCCGATCCCGGCCACCAGCACCACCGGCGCCTTCTCGCTGTGCGATGTGCTGGACTCCTCGGCCCGGACGCCTGCCGCGCCGTTGCGGGCGCTGTTCGGGGTGCCGACGGGTCCCCTGCCCTTCACCGTGACGACCGGCGTGGAGCAGGACCTGACCGGGAACGAGCTGCCGCAATCGCCGCGGTTCAAGCTGTCTGCCGGTGCGCAATACACCCTTCGTATCGGCAACGGCCTGACGCTCGTACCGCGGGCGGATATCGCCTGGACCGGCAAATATTACGCGCGCAGCTTCAACCGGCCGATCGACCGCGTCGACGGCTATGAGATCGTCAACGCGCAGGTGCAGCTCAACGGACAAGAGGATCGCTGGTTCATCCGCGGCTTCGTGCAGAACCTGACGAACAACGACGCGATCACCGGCCAGTACGTCGGCGATCAGTCCTCGGGCCTCTATACGAACGTCTTCACCCTGGAGCCGCGTCGCTGGGGTATCGGTGCCGGCGTGAAATTCTAGGCCGGCGCGAGCGGGCGGTGCGATCGCCCGGTCTCCACGTCCGACCATCGGTCTGAGTCCACGATCGATCAGCCGCTTGCGCTCGCGCCACAAATGTAGCATACGCTACAAATGTAGCGATGGAGTGAGTCGTGCTGAACCGCCTGCCGCCCAAGGAAAGACAGATCGTCGACCTGCTCTATCAGCAGGGAGCCATGACCGCGTCGGAAGTCACCGACGCACTGCCGCAGCCGCTCAGCGGATCCGCCGTACGGACGATGCTGCGCCGGCTCGAGGACAAGGGCTTCGTCACCCGCGCCGACAGCGAACGCGGTTTCCTTTATAGTCCCGCACTCTCCGATCAGACTGCGCGAAAGTCGGCACTGTCGGAGGTGGTGCGGGTCTTCTTCAACGGCTCGCCGACGAGCGCCGCTAGTGCGCTGCTCGGCATGTCGGATCGCATCGATGCCAAGGAACTGGATGAACTCGAACAGCTGATCGCCCAGGCCCGCAAGGCAAAGGAGAGCTGAGATGGAACTGCTGATTCCGTTCGCGCTGAAATCCTTGCTGATCGCCGGGGTTGCGCTCGGGCTACTGCACCTGCTTCGCGGGCGCTCGGCGGCGGAGCGCAGCATGGTGGCACACTTCGGCCTGCTGGCACTGCTGGCGCTACCGATCGGCTCCATGCTGCTGCCACAGTTGGTGATCCAGGCGCCTGCGCTGATGTCCGAAGCGGCGGAACCAGCGCCGGCGCCGGTGGCTGAGGTCGTTCCAGTCGCCGGTGGTGGAGCAGCCGCGGTCACTGTGCCGGACAGCTTCGACCCGCTCAGCCTTTGGCCCCTTTTCTATGGGTTTCCGGCTGCAATCCTGCTTGCCGTGACGGTCCTTGCCGTCCTCCGTCTGCTGGCGCTCAGGGCCAAGGCTTCGGTGCTGGTCGAGCCATCGTGGCTGAGCGCCCTGGCGCATGCGCAGCGGCGGATGGACTTCAAGCATGGTACGGCCCTGCTCACGAGCAGCGACCTCAAGTCGCCGATCAGCTGGGGCGTGCTGCGGCCGGTCATCCTGCTGAACGAGGAAGCGCTGGAAGCGCGGCACGAGGCCGAGGCAATCATCGCCCACGAGCTGGCGCACGTTCGCGGTCTCGACTGGGCGAAGCTGCTGCTGGCGCGGATCGTCACTGCCATTTTCTGGTTCAACCCGCTGGTCTGGGTCCTCGCCCGTGAGGCACATCAGCTGCGTGAGGAAACGGCGGACGACGCCGTGCTCGCGGCCAATGTCGACAGTGCCGACTATGCGCAGCTGCTGGTCGGGGTCGCCCGCCACGACTGCAAAGGCCTGCTGCTCGGAGCGCATGGCGTGGCGCCTGGGAAGGGCAGCCTGACGCGGCGGGTCCGCCGGGTGCTCGACTCGGGACTGCCGCGCACCCCGGCAGGACGGGGCTTTGCGGCGGGAGTGGCCTTGGGTGTGGTTGGCGCTGCCGCCCCGCTCGCCGCCCTCACCTTCACGCCGGCGAGCGCTGCCGATCCGGCTGAACCTTACTACGTGAGCCCTGCCGAACCCAAGCGGTCGCTGCCATCGGTGGTGGCGCAGTCGGTTGCCTCCGCAACGGCTCTGACCAGCGAAGTCGTGGCCGCCCATGTCACAGCGGCGGTCACCGGCGAGCCTGCCATCGACCCTGCGCTGGAGCGCCGGATCGAGCGGGAGATCGAGACCCGCGTGGCATACGCCCACCCGCATGTCGATGCGGCGCCGGCCGTACGCCCAAATCCGCGGCCTCACGTGAACCGCGACCTGGAAAGCGCCATCGATCGCGCGATCTCAGCCAGGGCCATGGGGGTCACCGACGAATATGCCGCCCGCATCCGCGCCGCCGCTCCCGGCCTGCGGATCGAGGAGGACGAACTCATCGCGCTCAAGGCCGTGGGCGTCACTCCCCAGTGGCTGTCCGAGATGACCCGTTCAGGCTATCGCGCGACCGACGCCGGCGATCTTGCCGGAGCGCGGGCGGTCGGGGTCACGGGCGCCTACATCGCCGACCTCGCCTCCGCGGGTTACCGCAACCTTCCGCTGAGCGATCTGACCGGCATGCGAGCGCTGGGAGTGGATAGCCGCTTCATCCGTGAGCTCCGGGCCAATGGCGTGACCGGTCTGACGCCGCAGAAGCTGATCGAGCTGAAGGCACACGGGATCGGCGTTTCCGACCTGAAGCGCCGACCCGGGAACTGGCCGCCTGGCCCGCGCACGCGGGTCGGGCCGGAGCATGTCGAAACGCCTGATCCACCCGAACCTCCGGAACCACCGGATCCCGTCTCGGACGAATAGCACCACCATCGAACGCACCATCGGCAAGTCTGCACCGCCCCACTCGGGCGAACGGGCGAGGCTTGCCTGACGACACCGAAAAGGAGTTCGCCATGAACCGTCCTCTCGCACTTGTCCTCGCCGTCTTGCTGACCTGCGTCAGTCTGACCTCGACCGGTTTCGCAGCCGATCTGGAAAGGCTTCGCTTCGAACTGTCGCTCCGATCCAGCGGTGAACCGCAGCTCGAGCTTTCGGCTGAGGGGCGGCGGGATGGTCGATTCCACAGCGGGGTGGCCTCGTCCGAGCTTCAGGGCCTTAATCCTGCCGCGCTGAGGAGCGCGGACGGGACACCGATCCGCTTCGCGCTGGTCCGGGAAGCGGGCCGCGTGGATTGCAGCGGCACCAGCCGCAGCCAGCGGGCGAGCGGAGAATGCCGCTTCACCGCCGACCCGACCTTCGCCGACCTGCTTGCCCGTGCTGGCATCCGCCGTCCAACGGAGCGTGAGGCTTTCGGCCTTACCATGGTGGGAGCAAGCCGCGCGTTGGTCGAAGCGATCAACACTGCGCGCTATCCGGCGCCCAGTGTCGGCGAGCTGACCGCCCTTGCCGCGCTGGACGTCACCGCCGGTTACATCGCCGATCTATCACGGCACGGCTACCGTCCTGCCAGGATCGGCGACCTCATCGCCATGAAGGCGCTGGACGTGACGCCTGAGTACGTGAACGGGTTGCGGCAGGCCGGTTTCGCCCGGTTGACCGCCGACGAGATCGTGCAGTTCAAGGCGCTCGGGGTCTCCCCCGCCTACCTCGCCTCCCTGCGGAGTGTCGGCTACGGCCACGTTTCGGCGAGCGAGGTCGTGCAGCTGAAGGCAATGGGGGTCACGGCGGACTACATCGCCGGCTTCCAGCGGCTGGGTTACCGCAACATGCCCGTCAGCAAGCTCATCGAGTCCAAGGCGATGGGCATCAGGCCCGAGGAGCTTCGCTCGTTCCGGGACGACGCGAGCGTGTCCATCTCGGCCGAGGATCTCATCCGGCTGAAGTTCGCCGGGCTGCTGCCCTGAACACGCAGGTAATCACTTCATCGTACAGCCGGGCACGAAGCCGCGGGGAGAGTTCGTAGCATGCCAGTGTCCCTGACCCGTTCCGCGCTGCTCGCCAGTGCCTTGCTGTGGCCTGCACTGCCGGCCGGTGCGCAGGAGATGGAGACAGAAGTCGCCGGCAAGAACAGCTATGTGGCTGCGGATTTCGCCCGGTTTGCACCGCGCACGGCCTACGACATGCTGGTGCAGGTGCCCGGCTTTGCCATCCGCTCGGCCGGCCAGGAGCGGGGCCTCGGGCAAGCGTCCGAGAACGTGCTCATCAACGGTCAGCGCGTGGCGAACAAGTCCGGCGGCGCGATCGCCGAGCTGCAACGCACCGCGGCGGCAAGCGTGGAGCGTATCGACCTGGTCGAAGCGGCGCAGCTCGGGATCGCCGGCCTCTCCGGCCAGGTCGCGAACGTGATCCTGAAGTCGGCTGGGAAAGGAAGCGGTCAGTTCGAGTGGGAGCCGGAATTCCGCGCCCACTATGCACGCCCGCGTTGGCTAAGCGGCTCCATCACCTACAGCGACCAGGCGGGCCCGTTCGATTACAAGCTGTCGGTCAACAACGACGCCGGCCGGGGCGCTTACGGCGGTCCGGCGCTGATCCGCGACCCCTCCGGACTGATCTTCGAGCGGCGAGAACAGGAGCTATGGTCGACCTTCGAGCAGCCGAAGTTCTCCCTGACGACCGGAATCGACGGTCCCGGCTCGTCGGTCGGAAACCTGACGCTCGCTTACACACCCTATTGGTCGCGATTCCAGGACGTGGACCGGCGGGTGCGCACGGATGGCGACGATCGAACCCGGATCACGCGCCAGCGGCAGAACGGATACATCCTCGACGCCAATGCGGATTTCACCTTCGCGTTCGGTCCAGGCCGGCTGAAGCTGATCGGCCTGCGCCGCTTCGAGGATGAGCCGACCATCACGACGCAGACCACCACCTTCGATCGGAGTCAGCCCGACGAGGGCGTCCGGTTCGAGCGGGACGTGCGCATCTCGGAAACGATCGGCCGCGCCGAATATGGCTTCAGCATCGGCCGGAACAGCCTTCAGCTGTCGCTGGAGCGCGCGGACAACCGGCTGGAGCAGGTCGGGCGGTTGTTCCTGCTCGACACCTCCGGGAGCTTCGTGGAGCAGAACTTTCCGCAGGGCAGCGGGATCGTCCAGGAGCGGCGCTACGAAGCACTCGTCACCTGGAGCCGTCCGCTCTCGTCCAGGCTCGACCTCCAGCTGGTGGGGGGTGGAGAAGTCTCCCGGTTGGAGCGCGTCGATGGCGATCTGCCCGCGCGCAAGTTCTTCCGCCCCAAGGGAAGCGTGACGATCGGCTGGCGCCCGACGAAGGCCTGGGACGTGAACCTGAAGCTGAACCGCCGCGTGGGGCAGATCAGTTTCTACGATTTCCTCTCGCAGCCAAGGCTGAGCGAGGACCGGGAGAATGCGGGCAATCCGGACCTCGTTCCGCCGCAGAGCTGGGAGGCTGAGCTGGAGGCCAGCCGCAACCTCGGGGCCTGGGGGAAGACGCGGCTTCGCGGCTACCATCACTGGATCGCCGACATCATCGACATCATTCCGATCGGCCCGGCCGGCCAAGGTATCGGCAACCTGCCCAAGGCGACCCGCGCGGGCATCGAGTGGATCAGCACCGTCAACCTCGATCCACTGGGCTTCAGGGGCGCCAAGGTCGATGCTACCCTTGGCCTGGAACGCACCCGGGTCCGCGATCCCCTCACCGGCCAGAAGAGGCCGATCAGCGGCACGCAAGACCGCTGGGTCGAGTTGTCGCTGCGTCATGACGTCCCGGGCACCGACTGGGCCTGGGGCGGCAGTCTCAGCCATTCCCACAACCTGCCAAGCTTCTTCCTCACGGAGGTGAACCGGGTATGGGAAGGGCCGTGGTGGGACCGGCTGTTCGTCGAACACAAGGATGTCGCGGGTTTGACCGTCCGGGCGTCCGTCACCAATCTCCTCAACGCCCGGCACCGGCAGGAAAGGTTCGTCTACGGCGGCCGGCGCAACGTCAGCCCGCTCCAGTTCCGCCAGAGCCATGACCAGCTGATCGGTCCGATCTTCAGCTTCTCGGTGCGAGGAGAGTTCTAGACCGGCACTTCAGGCCTCTGCCGCGCCGTAATCGGATGGTGTTCGACGCTCCTGACCAAAGCTCCTGCTGTTGAGGGACTGACGGACTCGATCGAGAAGTTCCGACCGGCGGTAAGGCTTGCCCAGCACGTCCCGCGCGTTGCGCGTCGGGCCTGAAACGACCAATTCTTCATTGTATCCGGTCGTCATCAGGACGGCGATGCCGGGGACCCGCTTGACCACCTCCTCGGCAAGCATCAGCCCGTTCATGCCGCCGGGCATGACGAGGTCCGTGAAGAGGAGGTCAAAGGAGCCTTCCGGTGCCTGATCCAGCATGCGTAGGGCCAGTTCACCGCTTTCCGCGGTCGTGACGCGGTAGCCGGCGGCACCCAGGATTTCGGTGGCGAGCTCCAGCACCTCAGCGCTGTCTTCCACCACGAGGATATGCTCGGCTTTCGAGCTCCTGACCTCCGTCGCGATCTCCGCGCCGACATGACGTCCGCTCTTCTCCTCCGCTTCCTGAAGGTGAGAGATGGGGAACAGCATGCGGACAAGCGTGCCCTCATTCGGCCTGCTCTCGATCTCCAGCCGCCCCCGGGATTGCTGGACGAAGCCGCTCGCCATGGCGAGGCCGAGTCCCGTGCCCTTCCCTTCTTTCTTGGTCGTGAAGAACGGCTCCGTGGCTCGCTCCGCCACTTCGGGTGGCATGCCGGTGCCCTCGTCTCGCACTTCGAGGGCGACATAGTCGCCGGAAGCGAGCTGACGCGCCGCTGCGTCGCCGTTCAGATGCATCTGCCGGGTCGCAAGGGTGACGGTGCCGCCGCCGGGCATTGCGTCCTTCGCGTTCATGATGATGTTGAGCAGCGCCATCTCGAGCTGCTCGGGATCGACCATCACCTTGGGCAGACGCCGCCGCATGTTGAGCTGCAGATCGACGGATGAGCCCAGCGAGCTTTCGATCACCTCGACAAAGCTGGTGACGAGATTGGTGAGGTCCGTGGGCTTGGGCTCCAGCCGGCTCTTGCGCGCGAAGGCAAGCAGTTGCCGGGTCAGCTTTGCGCCCCGATCCGCAGCCGAGCGGGCATTGTCGACGTAGCGCTTGGCGCGCTCCCCATCCACGCAGGAGGACAGCAGCTCGAGGTTGCCGTTCACCACCTGTAGCAGGTTGTTGAAGTCATGGGCCAGGCCGGCAGTCAGCTGCCCAATGGACTCCATCTTCTGGGCCTGCCGGAACGCCTGCTCCGTGTTGCGCCGGCGCGTGACGTCAAGCTGGCTCGCGAACTGGTAGGCGAGGTTGCCGTCGGAATCGTAGACGGGACCGATGAACAGCGCGTTCCAGAACGGCGTCCCGTCCCGCTTGTAGTTGAGCAGTTCCGCAGCGACGGAGCGGCCTTCCTGCACGGCCTCCCGGATTTCGCTGACGGTCTCCCGGTCCGTGTGGGCGCCCTGCAGGAACCGGCAATTGCGTCCGAGGACTTCGTTTTCCTCATAGCCCGTCAGGTCGAGAAAAGCCTTGTTGGCGAACACGATCGGATTGTCGTGCTGGTTCGGATCCGTGAGGATCATCGGCATCCGGGTCATTTCGATCGCCGCGAAGAAGACGTTCCCGCGCTCGTCGAGTCCGGGATGCGTGATCACGCTCTCGCGCCAGTGGTTCAGGCCGGGCGAGTTCCCCATGGTATCGGGTTCGGACAAGTCGCTTGCGCCTGCGGCTGGAACGCCGCGGCTCTGCCCGCCGCCTTCAACATCGGTAGCGTTCGCGGGGTCGCTCTCCGTGGAGCGGAATTCACCGTTCAAATCACAACCTCAAGACCGTTCGGCCCCACCCCGGAAGGGCCGTTAGCGAAGCTTGGCCTCGCTGACCAGCCACCCTCCGGCTGGGCAAAGGTCCGTACTGCGGGACGGGTCGGCGGCGATCGGCCGCACCTGTGTGTCACTTCGAGACAGGCTAGCACAGGACTCGCTAACCATGATCGTTCAACGCTTCTCAGCTTTGGCCGGATAATCCGCCGCTGAGGAGTCGGCCGTGCTGCACCAGAAGATCACCAGCGCCGCGCCGGCCTCGATCAGCCTGCCGGAATTGCTCGGAGCGTTCAGCTACGCGCTCGACATCACCGAAGGTCAGCCCGCCGGCCATTGCGTCCGCGCATGCTGGATCGGCAGCCGAATGGGCGAGGTGCTCGGCCTACCGCAACGAGAGCGGCCCGATCTTCATTACACGCTTCTGCTGAAGGACCTAGGCTGCAGCAGCAATGCTGCACGCATTTGCGAACTTTACGAAGCGGACGACCTGGCCTTCAAGCAGGGCTACAAGACGGTCGGCACCAGCCTCGCGGCGACGCTGCACTTCGTCTTCTCGAAGACGGCACGCGGAGCGCCTCTTGGCCGCCGGGTCAAGGCGATCGGCAACATCCTCCGGAATGGCGACACGATTGCTCAGGATTTGATCGTGTCCCGCTGCACGCGCGGCGCCGACATTGCCCGGACTTTGCGCTTCTCGGACGCGGTCTGCGACGGCATCTACCACCTCGACGAGCGCTGGGATGGCAGCGGGCGTCCTGGACGGCTGCGAGGTCAGACGATCCCGCTCTTTTCACGCATCGCGCTGCTGGCGCAAGTGGCGGATGTGTTTCACACCCACGCCGGACGACAGGCCGCGATCGACGAGGTGCGGCGGCGATCGGGCGTCTGGTTCGATCCCGAACTGGTGACTGCATTCGAACGCGCCGCCGCTTCATGCGGGTTCTGGGAGACGCTCTCCTCGCCATTCATCGACGCCCGCGTCGCCGCCATGCTTCCCAGCGAGGAAGCGGGACCGGTGGACGAGGACTACCTCGACGACATCGCCGCCGCCTTTGGCCAGGTGATCGACGCCAAGAGCCCCTACACTGCCGGTCACTCGACACGAGTGGCCGATTTCGCCGGCCGCATGGGCTACGAACTGGGTGTCGAAGGCGAACGCCGGCGCTGGCTTAAGCGCGCCGCGCTGCTCCACGATATCGGTAAGCTCGGCGTCTCCAACGCCATCCTCGACAAGCCGGCCGGACTCGATGAGCGCGAATGGGTGCAGATGCGCGACCACGCGGTCCATACGCGCGAGATCCTCGGCCGCATCGGGGCGCTCGCCGACCTCGCGCCCGTTGCAGCGGCACATCACGAACGGCTTGACGGTGCCGGCTACCCGCTTGGCCTTGCGGAAGACGCGATCGGCCGCGAGACCCGGATCATCACCGTATGCGACTTCTACGATGCGCTGACCGCAGATCGCCCGTACCGTGGCGCTTTGCCGCGCGACGAGGCGCTGCGCATCATGGAGCGGGAAGTCGGGAAAGCGATCGATCCGCTTTGCTTTGAAGCGCTTCGGGCGTCTGTCGCGGGTGTTGACTGACGTTCAGCTCGCGCGGCCTGCCCGGTTCTTGCTGAAGATGCCCGTCAGGATCAGCAGAAAAGCCGCCAGCCGGACCAGGTAGATCCAGCTCCGCTCCTCCACCGGAAACCCACCGAGTGCGAGCAGCGACTGCCCGATTCCAAGCAGCAGGAAGGCACCGGCGAAGAACAGGAACAGGGCGTCGCGAGTGCGTCGCCAGAAGCGGAGGAAGAACAAGGCGGCCATGAGGAAGCCACCCGCCACCATCCCGGACAGGAAGTCGTACAGGGTCATACCTCTTCTTCCAGGTCCCAGATGAAGCCGAACAGCAACGTCCCCACTCCCGCCAGCGCCAGCAGTAGCCGCCAGAGTCTAAGGTCGATTTCCGGTAGCAGCAGCAGGTCGACGACCAGCAGCAGATTGTTGATCGCCAGGAACGTGAAGCACAACGAACTCCACAGCAGCAGGCGGGCACCGGCACGCCGGTAGCTGCGACCCAGGAGCAAGGCGCAGGCGCTGCTCGTCAAGAAGCAGAGCAGATATACGAGGGCGGCGAGGAGGTCGTTCACGATCAGTCGTTCCTCACACGGAATGCATCGGCGAAGGCCGTCAGGCCGGGGGCTGAGGCGGCAACAATCAGGCGGCGAACCGCGTCAGGCTTCCGCGCATACAAGTTCTCGACACGTTCAACCTGATCGTGGAGCTCCGCGGAAAAGGGCATGTACGCCGCGCGGCCGGCCTCATCGAGAGTTGCGAGACCTCCGGCCACCAGCGCGTCGAGCGCCTGGGCCACCACGAGCTCGCTGCCTCTCAGATGACCAATCAGCTCGTCGCGGCTGTGAAAGCCCGGTTGACGCTTCAACAGCAGCAGCAGCTCCAGCGACCAGACCGAGCGGAAGCTGGCCGTGATGAATCGCGCGAGATCCTCGTGTGACGTCATCCAGGAAAGTCCGAGCCTCTTTCAGGAGAGTGGCCGCGCGCTAGCAGCCGGGGCTTCGGCCCGGCAACCCTGGAGTGTCGCCTTCTCGACACCGATATCATTTTCACCGCGCATAAACGATTGGGGCTGCTATGAAGCGGACAAGGCGGCCGGGGGGCCGTCGCAACCTGGGTGGGGGGAGAAGCGTCGACGGAGACATAAGTGAACGTCCAGGCCACGCGGGAATTCCTCGATCGCCGCCAGCTCGTTACTGCGCTCCGTGCGCTCCGGCGCGGCGACTTCACCGTGCGCATGCCCGAGGATGCGGACGGCATCGATGCCGAGATCGCGTCCCTCTTCAACGAAGTCGTGTCACTCAACCAGGACATGGCGCACGAATTCGAGCGCCTGTCCCAGGTCGTTGGCAAGGAAGGAAAGATCAATCAGCGCGGGCGAGTCAAGAACGCCCGCGGCGGCTGGGAAACAGCCATCCGGTCCGTCAACGAGCTTATCGAGGACATGGTCCAGCCGACCGCCGAAGTGTCGCGCGTTATCGGCGCGGTGGCGAAGGGCGACCTGTCGCAGACCATGACCGTAGAGATCGACGGCCGCCCGCTGCGCGGCGAGTTCCTGCGCATCGGCAAGGTGGTGAACACCATGGTCGAGCAGCTCGGCTCCTTCTCGGCCGAGGTGACCCGCGTGGCGCGCGAAGTGGGCACCGAAGGCAAGCTGGGCGGCCAGGCGAACGTCAAGGGCGTCGCGGGTACCTGGAAGGACCTCACCGAGAATGTGAACGCCATGGCCACCAATCTGACTGGCCAGGTGCGCAACATCGCCGAGGTGACCACCGCCGTAGCCCGAGGCGACCTGTCAAAGAAGATCACCGTCGAGGTGAAGGGCGAAATTCTCGAACTGAAGAACACCATCAACACCATGGTGGACCAGCTGAACGGCTTCGCGTCGGAAGTGACCCGTGTGGCGCGTGAGGTCGGCACGGAAGGGAAGCTCGGCGGCCAGGCCCGCGTGGAGGGTGTCGCCGGTACCTGGAAGGACCTGACCGACAACGTCAACCTGATGGCGGACAATCTGACCGGCCAGGTGCGCAACATCGCCGAAGTGACCACTGCCGTGGCTAAGGGCGACCTGTCGAAGAAGATCACCGTCGACGTGCGCGGCGAGATTCTGGAGCTCAAGAACACGATCAACACCATGGTGGACCAGCTGAACGGCTTCGCGTCCGAGGTGACCCGCGTGGCGCGCGAAGTCGGTACCGAGGGCAAGCTTGGCGGCCAGGCGCAGGTGCCCGGTGTCGCAGGCACCTGGGCGGACCTCACCAACAACGTGAACTCCATGGCGGCGAACCTCACCGGCCAAGTCCGCAACATCGCCGAGGTCACGACCGCGGTGGCGAAGGGCGACCTTTCCAAGAAGATCACCGTGGACGTGCGCGGCGAGATTCTGGAACTCAAGAACACCATCAACACCATGGTGGACCAGCTCAACGGCTTCGCCTCCGAGGTTACCCGCGTGGCGCGCGAGGTGGGCTCGGAGGGCAAGCTCGGTGGGCAGGCGCAGGTGCCAGGCGTCGGCGGAACCTGGGCCGACTTGACGGACAGCGTGAACCTGATGGCCGGCAATCTGACGGGCCAGGTCCGCAACATCGCCGAGGTGACCACCGCGGTGGCCAAGGGCGACCTCTCCAAGAAGATCACCGTCGACGTGAAG
>ERZ1066122.2212-NODE-2212-length-13319-cov-5.608037_pt1 | contig 13319 bp, 10 predicted proteins | sample MGYA00382769_ERZ1066122 | MGnify/ENA primary metagenome ERZ1066122 (study PRJEB33369, sample SAMEA5778352) | biofilm metagenome | biome: Industrial cooling water; feature: Water cooling tower basin; material: Biofilm | place: United Arab Emirates | collected...
CGGCCTGCCCCGACAGTCTGCCCGGTCGCCACATCATTTGCTGCGGCCCCGGTCGCGACGCCGGAGATATCGATCCGGCGGGGCGCGGCCAACTGTGGCTGCGCTGGCATTTCGGCGTTTGCCACGATCGCGGCGGGCGCCATATAAGGCATGGCAGCTTTTATCGGCATCGCGGCATCGCGCGTGCCGCGTTCGCGCACCAGGCCGAACACGGTCCACCCGCCAACCATCGTCGTGGCGACCTTTATCACCATGACCATCAGCGCGCAATGGACCGCGCCGATCAGGAAGAACGCCATAGCCGCCTGTGCGTTGATCTCGCCCGGCGCGGAATTGAGCGTACCGAGCACCGGAACCGCGATTTCCAGCATCACGCTGCCCCCCAGCACCGCGAACACCGGCGTCAACGCCAGCATGACCACGCCCTTGAGCCAGCCGGTGAACAGCCCGCGCGTGCCATCGAATAGCGCCAAGACCACGAACACCGGACCCAAGGCTACCAGCACGGCGAGCGCGATACGTGCGGTCACCAGCACGCCCACCGTGCCGAGCAGCAGCAGCATCGCGCCGAGCCACATGATCCCGGCGGGCGAGAAGGCGGACACGTCGCCCGGCTGGCCCTGGCTCGCCTGCTGGATGGCGGCGAACACCACATCGAGCTTGTCGGCAAAAACAGTGGTGGCCGAACCGTCGCTGCCGGTCACCATCGTAGCGAGCCAGTCGGGCCCACCAATGGCCAGGTTCCAGACGACGCTCTGATAAGCGAGCCAACTGGTGGCGAAGGTAAGCACCAGCCCCAGCGTGATCATGCGCGGGGTCAGCGAACGCACGCCCAGCCGCGAGCGGCCGAGCAGCAGGCTGATGGCGAAGAACGCAACGTACAGCGTCAACAGGATGGTCAGTACTGGCACCAGTGACCCACCGGGCGCGAACAACCGTCCGAATGCCTGCGTGGTCACTCCATTGGCAACGCAGTCGACCGCGCGCAGGCTGGCCGCGACGCCCGCGCCGACCCCCTCGAGCACCTGCTGGCACGCGGCGGCGCTCATTCGGCTGCCTGCCTGAACGGAATCGCCTCGCCCCGCTCAAATTCCAGATCTGGCTCGCGCCGCCCGCCCGGCCAGGCATGGTCGGTAAGCGCGGGGAACCAGTCGGCAGGATCGTCACCCAATGCCTCGCGCAGCAGGTCGAGGCGCCGCACCGAGCTTTCGCGGCCGGAAAGAATGGTCAGCACCTCGGGTGCACCCGACAGGTCGAGCCGCACCACGACGCTGGCATCGGGCTGGCGGATCAGGAATGCGCGGCTATGCGCGGGCAGCGACCGGATCAGCGCCAGTTCGTGGCTGGTGAGCCCGAAACCGTCGCAGTAATCCTCCGCGCGGGCGCGGCTGTTAGGCATGAAAACCATTGTCGCGGTCTGTTCGACCAGCGCCGTGGAAATGCGGCTTTCAAGCGCGTCTCGCGCGCTCTGGGTGGCGAAACCGACCAGTGCGTTGCGTTTGCGAAGCGTCTTGAGCCAGTCGCGGATGCGCGCCGCGAAGACCTGATCGTCGAGCGCCTTCCATCCTTCGTCGATAAGGATCATCGTGGGCTGCCCGTCGAGCCGCTCGTCGATGCGGTGGAACAGGTACATCATGACCGGCGTGCGCAGACGCGGATTTTCAAGCAGCGCGGTCATGTCGAAGCCGAGCACACGATTGGACAGGTCAAGCCGGTCGCGCTCGTTATCGAACAGCCAGCCATGTTCGCCATAACCGATCCAGGCGGACAGACGGTCGGATAGGTCGCCTGGCTGCGGGCGGCGCGCACCGGCGAGCAACTCGCGGAAATGGCGGAGGCGGCGCAGCGATGAATCGTTGCCGTAGGCCGCATCCACCGCATGCGCGATGATCGCCTCTTCCTCCGGCCCTTCGGCCTTCAGCAGGACACCGAGCCAGTCGCGCAGGAAGGCCCGATTGGCGGGGGTATCGGGCATGGCCAGCGGATTGAATCCGGTGGGAACGCCCGCTGCTATCCGGTCGTAACGTCCACCGATACCGCGGACGAAAAGCTCCGCGCCGCGATCCTTGTCGAACAGGATCGTGCGCGGCTTGAACTTCTGCGCCTGCGCCGCGAGAAAATTCATCACCACGGTCTTGCCCGAACCGGACGGTCCGATGACCGAGAAATTGCCCAGGTCGCCGCTGTGGAAGTTGAAGAAAAACGGCGTCGAACTGGTTGTTTGGAGCAGAGTCACCGCTTCGCCCCAGTGATTGCCCTCGGCCTGACCCAGCGCCATTCCGTGCAAACTGCCGAAGCTCGCCATGTTGGCCGACGAAATCATCGCACGGCGTACGATGTAATGTTCGTTGCCCGGGAACTGCGCCCAGAACGCGGGTTCCAGGTTGGTATCCTCGCGAACCGCGATCGCGCCGGTATCGGCGAGCGCGGCGGCGCAGGCAGCGGTCGCCTCGTCCAGCCGGGCCAGGTCGCGCTCACGCACCTGGATGGTCAGGTGATGGTCGCCGAACCCGACCGCGCCATTGCCCAGCGCATCGCGCGCGGCGAGCATGTCGGCACGCTCGGCACGCGCTTCCTCGTCGGCGGACTTGAGGCGGCGGATCGACAGGTCCATCCGCTCGCGCGCGGTGGTGCGCTCGGCCGGCGCGTAGGTTTCGGTCACGATCAGTTCGAACGGCAGTCGCAACAGCGGATCGAGCAGCCCTGGCGAGGTGGCGTCAGGATATTCCTTGAGGCTGACGATCGCTGCGAAATCGGGCAGGCCCGAGCCGCGTTGCTCCATTGCGTCCAGTCCGAAACTGGTACGCCGGTACGGCAGCATCGCGCCGATATCCGCTTCGTCGGCGGGGCGACGCACCGGTCGCATTTCGCCATTGTAGAGCGCGCTGAGCAGCTCAAGCAGTTCGGAATTGGTACCGCCGCCAGCACCCGCGTAGTCGCTCAGCAGCACAGCGCCATAGGGCTGAAGCGCGGCGACCAGCCCGGTGGCCGCGGCCTTCAAACTGCGCACGTCCTTCGGATCGGCCTGCGCGCCATCACCGCGGCGGCGGCTGAATATCTTGCTCGCTTTTTCGGCCAACCCGGCCTTACCCCGCGCAGGGCGGCGGATAAGGGTCACGAACTGGTCATTGACGAACAGCGAGCCGTCCGCAAGCCTGTCCTTCCACCGCGCGTCGATATGGCGGGTGAGCGGATCGGGAAACTCCGCGTCAAGTTCGATCTCGACCCGGCGGCGGATGACGTGGTGATACAGCACGAAACGCGCGTCGAGCGTGGAGCGGAGCACAACCTCGCGCGTGGCGGCATGGCCGTTCAGCGCATCGCTGTCTTCGGTTTCGAACAACAGCCCCGGCACCTGGAGCGCGGTCATCACCGAGCCATCGCGCAGCAGCAGCGTGCTTTCGTCGAGCAGGCGGGCATAGGGCAAACGGTCGCCCGCGCGGGCTTCCTTGGCGCTCCATGCCGCGGCTCCGATCCATTTGCTCATCGCGAGGCTTTCCTATGGCGCATAGCTGTTGCAGCCCCAGCGCTTGAAGTTCTTCACGCGCGGGCACTTGCTGACCTTGGTGATCCACAGGTCGAAGACGCGCGGTTCGCGCAGGCAGGCAAAATAGCCGATGGCGTGCATGGCCAGCGCAGTGGGCAAGGCCCACCAGCTGCCGGTGATCAGGAACACCTCGGTCGTCACCGCCAGGTTGATGATGAAGTAATTGAAGGTCACGCCCGCGAACATCTGAGGGCGCGTCAGCGCGCGGTGGACCGGATGGCGGACCAGCGCGTCAGCCACCGGCTGCGCCCTGGATGCCGGCGACGATCGTGCCCGCGCCGAACAGGATGAACACGCCGATGATCACGGTCGCGCCGAACCGCCAGTTGAGGCGCCCGGTAAGCATCATGAAACCGACAGCGGCGACCGCCATTACCGCGATCGCGGTCGCGACATTGCCCAGCAGCGTGCCCTGCAGCCAGGCGAGCGCCGCGACGATCGGACCCGAGCCCTGCGGATCGGCGGCCTGTGCCAGCGCGGCCGTCGGGGACAGGAGCAGCATGAGAGCGGAAAGGCGAACAGGAAGACGCATTCAGTCGGGTATCCTTATGGGCTATCCGGGCGGGAATGGGAGGCAAGCCGCCCCATTATGGCCGCGACATAAAGCTGCGTCTCGCGAATGCGCGGGATGCCGCCCGCGCGCTGCACGCGTCCGGGCCCCGCATTGTAGGCCGCGAGCGCGCGCTCGAGATCGCCTTCGAACCTGTCGAGCTGTTCGCGCAAGTAACGCGCGCCGCCTTCCAGGTTGTCGAACGGGTCGTCGGCGTTGACGCCGAGATCGCGCGCCGTCCCCGGCATCAGCTGGGCAAGGCCACGTGCACCCGCGTGCGAAACCGCGTTGGCGCGCCAACGGCTTTCCTGCCACACCAGCGCTTCGATCAGCGCGGGGCTCAGGTCAAAACGAGCCGCCAGTTCGCGTACTTTGGCGTAATAGAGCGATGGAACCAGCGCCGCGTGCCGCTCCGGGTCGGCGAGTGCTTGCGCCGGAATGGCGTAGTCGGCGCCAAGCTCGACGGCGGCTTCGGCAGCTGGAACGGCAATCGCAGCGCCCTGCGCGCCGGCGATCCAGCGGGCGCCATCGGCATCGATCTGCAATACGTCGGCCTTGGCCGGGGCCGCCGCAATCGCGAGCCCGCCAATCGTCGCGCAACAGGCCAACCACCTGGGAATCATCGAACCCTCCGTCCGCCCCCCATTGCGCATCGTACATGACAAGCCGGTGACATAAAACCGGCTCGACAGGGCACGGGCGCCGCCGAAACCTGGGCAGACACAGGTAAACGGCCCTCATCGCGTAGCGACAGGGCCGTTACCGTATGGTTAATCGCGGGTTATTTCGAGCGTTTTCAGCGCGCGGCCAGGCGAACGCCCGAGCCGAACTCGCCGTCATCGAGCATCCGCAGTGCAATGCGGGCAAGCGTGCGTGAATCGCGCCAGTCTCCCGTCGCGGTTTCCAACCGGACGCTTTCGGCATCGCGCAGCGCGGCACGGAACAGCGCGCGTGCCTCGTCGGCCCGCCCTTCCCGGGCATGCGCGATACCAAGATTGATGAGCCGCGCCGGGTCGTCGGCGGCAAGATCCCCGTTTGCCTCGATCCGTTCGATCGCGGCTTCGTTCAACCCGCGAGCAAGATGCCAATAGGCGACATCTGGCGCCGGAACGGGCGCCTGGGCGACGATCGCCCCAGCGATGATCGACATGATGGACATGGCAGCTCTCCCCGACTTGCCGTTATGCCTCAAGGATGCAGCTCCATGCCCCGAACTGCAACAAAAACGTCATAGTGTCATTTTTCTGTAATTCTCGCGATTCACTCTGTCTGAATATCAATGACTTGCGATGCCGGTCATCCTGGCAATGATGGTCATATCTGTCATATTTCTGATATCTATATGTCACTGAATTAGTTCGGATTCTGAAAAGAAACTGTCACGCGCGGCGCCTAGTCCCCCGGAAGCGACCTCTGCTCGCATTCATCCGATTCTCAAGGTTTGAGGGGACCGACGCTCGTGACCATTCTTACTCGCTCGCTCGTGCTCGGCTGCAGCGCACTGGCCCTGGCCGGCTGCGGCGCCGACAAGATCGCGTCGCCCGGCACTGGCGGCAATATAACGATCAACAATCCGCCCGCCCCCGCGCCGACGCCCACCCCCACCGGCCCGGCAACCGTGGTTGCGGCGGGCGGCTGCCCCACGATCGCGGACGGTCAGGGGCTGGCTGATCGAGGCACGATTTCCGGCCCCACCGGCAGCTACAGGGTTTGCGCCATGCCGGCGCGGTTCAACACCTCCTCCACACTGCCCTACATCCGCGGCGTGCTTTACCTGATGGATGGGCGCGTCGATGTGGGCACCGACGGGGGGCCCTCGCCCGATGCCTCCGATGGGCTGAGTGACACCAATGTCACGTTGACCATCGAGCCTGGGGTGATCGTCTATTCGAGCGGCGCCTCGTTCCTGAATGTCAACCGCGGTAATCGCATCAACGCCGTGGGTACCGCAGCACGGCCGATCGTGTTCACCAGCCGCGACAACGTCGTCGGCTTCAATACCGACACCTCGTCGGGTCAATGGGGCGGTGTTGTCCTGTCGGGCCGCGCGCCGGTTACCGATTGCATCGCGTCCGGCGCCACCCCGGGCACGACCCAGTGCGAGCGCCAGGTGGAGGGTGCTGCACAACCGGCAATATACGGCGGCGCGACGGTCGCGGACAATTCCGGCACCATGCGCTATGTGCAGATCCGGTATTCCGGCTTCGTGCTGTCGGGCGACAGCGAATTGCAGTCGCTCACCACGGGCGGCACGGGCACGGGCACCCAGCTCAGCCATATCCAGAGCCATAACAGCTCCGATGACGGGGTCGAGTTCTTCGGTGGGCGCGTCAACCTGAAATACCTGATCGTGACCGGATCGGAAGACGACTCGATCGATGTTGATACAGGCGTTAAGGCGAACATCCAGTATGCGATCGCCATCCAGCGGGCTGGCGCGGGCGACACGATTATCGAAGGCGATTCGACCAATGTGTTCGAGGATCAGACACCGCGCACCAACCTTCAGCTTTCGAATGCCACGTTCATTCAGCGGCGCACGGGCGACCAAGTCATCCGACTGCGCGGCGGGATGGACGCCAGCATCGTAAACTCGGTGGTGATAGACGGCTCTGCCGGGACCGCCTGCCTCCGCCTCGACGATGCATCGACGACCAGAACGGCAAACGCCTCGCTCGATGACCAAGGGCCGCCGCGGTTCGAGTCGGTCGTGCTCGATTGCGATACTCCGTTCCGCAATGGCACTTCCAATCCGGCGGCCACCACACAGTCGATCTTCGCAAACGGTTCGAACAACAATTCTAACTTCACGTCCACACTGATGATGACTTTCGTCAACGGCGCCAATGAAACGGGTGTAACGGCATTTAACCCCACCACCCTGTCAAGTTTCTTTGACGCCGTTACCTATATCGGCGCGGTGCGGAACGCTTCCGATACCTGGTACCAGGGATGGACCTGCGATTCCGTGACTGCCGTGTTTGGTTCCAACACCGGCGCCTGCACCTCGCTGCCGGTTTACTGATCCGGCGATGACTTGAGGGAGGCGCCCCGCGATCCGGCGGGCGCCTCCCTTGCTGCATGGAATTCTACCGGGCCGACCACGGCCGAAAGGGATCGATACGATGTCCACTGGCAAGCAGTTGGCGGGGCTGCTTCTCCTCTCCACAGCCCTCACTTTTCCTGGCGCGGCAATCGCGCAGTCCAGCCAGCCCGAGGCAGAGGTTGCCGATCCTTCGCCTGCCGCGGACGCCGCCCCAGAGGCCGAGCCCGATACGGTCGAAGAGGCCGATATCTCCATCCCGGGCGGCACAATCGTCGTGACCGGGCGGCGGACGCGCGATGTGACGCGCAGTTCGACCCAGGTGGTGTCCGTGCTGACCAGCGAGGCGATCGCCCGTACCGGCGAAGGTGACATCGCGGGGGCGCTTGGCCGGGTCACCGGCCTGTCGGTGCAGGGCAACGGCTTTGTTTACGTGCGCGGTTTGGGCGACCGCTATTCACTGGCATTGCTCAACGGCTTGCCGTTGCCCTCGCCCGAACCGCTCAGCCGCGTGGTCCCGCTCGACATCTTCCCCACCGGGATCGTCGCCTCGTCGCTGGTGCAAAAGACTTACTCCGCGAACTTCCCTGGCGAGTTCGGCGGCGGGGTGATCAACCTCACCACGATCGCCATTCCGGAGGAAAGCTTCCTGGAAGTCGGCTTCGGTGTCAGCGGAGACGAAAAGACCACCCTTTCGAGCGGCCTTGCTTATTACGGATCGGATTTCGACTGGTTCGGTTTCGACGACGGAACCCGCGACACGCCGCCCGCGCTGCAAGCGTTCTTCGACAGCGGCCTGCGCATGTCCGACCCCGGTGTCGACCAGCAGGATATCCTCAAGCAATTCGGCGATCCCAACCTGGTGTTGGTGCAAGGTACCAACGACATCCCGATGAACTTTTCCGGCGAAATTACCGCTGGAACAGCTTTCGATTTCGGTAACGACGGCCGGATCGGGGTGATTGCCACCGCCTCGCTCAGCAACAAGTGGCGGACGCGCTCGATTATTTCGCAAACCGCGGTGAACAACGATCTCGATCTCGACACTGATTTCCGGGAATCGGTCACCGACAACCGCATCCTGCTGAATGGTTTGCTCGGCTTTGGCGTGGAGCTGGGCGAGCATCGGCTGCGCTGGACCAATCTCTACATCCGCGATTCGCTGAAGCGCGCGGCGATCGCCGTTGGCGAGGATTTCCAGGACGGCGATTCCGAGGCACGGCAGGATACGGCCTGGTTCGAACGGCAGCTGATTGACAGCCAGGTCGTCGGCGAGTTCGAATTTGGCGACCTGGGCGTCGATCTGCGCGCGGGTTACGCGCAGACGCGTCGCGAGGCACCCTACGAATACAGCTTCACCTACGTGCGGACGAACAATGCGAACGACCCGCTCGGCGACACGTTCATCAATGCCTTGGACCGGCAGACGGGCAGCGCGTCCGTCGCGTTTTCCAATCTGAAGGAAGACCTTTACTACGCCGGGATCGACGCAACCTATCCGATCACGGACTGGCTGCGCCTGACCGCCGGATATGCCTATACCGATACGGAGCGTTATTCCGAGCGGCGCCAGTTCCTGATCAACGCCGGCACCGATTTCGACGACGCCGTCGGCGGCCTGCGGCCGGACCTGTTGCTGGGCGATGCGGTAATCGATTTCTACAACATCGGCCTTATCGAAAGCACACAGTCCGATCCGGCTTTCGCGGCGGGCCTGCGCGTTCACGCGGGATATGCCCAGGCCTATCTCGAGCCTTTGCTCGGCGTCTCGCTCGATGTGGGCGTCCGCTACGAGGATGCCATACAGCGGGTTGATCCGGTCGAGGTGTTCAGCGTGCCGACCAATTCGGGGACATCGACCTTTCTCGCCAATGATTACTGGCTTCCCGCCGCCACCCTGACCTGGGAAATCAGCGACAGCCTTCAGGCCCGGCTCAACGCGTCAAAGACCATCGCCCGCCCGCAGTTTCGCGAGCTGATTTTCCAGACCTACTTCGATCCAGAAACGAACCGCCAGTTTAACGGCAATCCCCGGCTGATCGATAGCAGGTTGACCAATGCCGAGGCGCGGCTCGAATACTACTTCGGCCGGGGCAACAGGGTGTCCATGGCTGGGTTCTGGAAAGATATCGAGAACCCGATCGAGGTGTTCTCGAGCTTTTCCGACAATGAACAGATCAGCGGCTTCGCCAACGCACCCAGCGCAACGCTCTACGGCGTCGAACTGGAAACGCAGGCCAATTATCCGACGGCGGATTGGGGCGGCTGGTTCAGCAACAAGCAGATCGTCGCTGTTGCAAACTATACCTGGACGCAGTCCGAATTGAAGGTCAGCGCGGGCGATATCGCGCGCGTGTTCCCCTTTGCCGACCAGCCCGCCACCAACTTCTTCCGCGATGGCGTGCCGCTGACGGGCCAGTCGGATCATCTCGTCAACCTGCAACTTGGCATCGAGAACCAGGATCGCTTGCAGCAGCTCACAGTTCTGCTTGCCTATGCCAGCGAGCGGGTCACAAGCCGCGGAACGGCCAGCCTGCCCGACATTGTCGAGGATCCCGGGCTTACGGTCGACTTCGTCTATCGCCAGGGTCTGGAACTTGCCGGACTGCCGCTGGAACTGAAGGTAGAGGCACGCAACCTCCTCGGTCGCGACAACTTCGAGTATCAGTCGAACGGCACCAATCGGATCGAAATCAACAGCTTCGAGGTCGGACAAAGCTTTTCGCTGTCCTTGAAGGCCAGGTTCTGAAGAGGACGGGCGCCGGCGGAGGACCGCTGCGCCCTCCCCTTCAATCGACGTCGAAAACGTACCCCAGCGACCGGACGGTCCGCAGCGGGTTGCCCGCGCCGGCAAGCATCAACGAGCGGCGCAGGCGGCCGATCCACACGTCGACGGTACGCTCGTCAATCGGCGGATCCTGCTTGCCCAAACCGGCGATGAGCGTTTCACGCGACAGCACACGGTTGGGGTTTTCCGCGAAGAACCGCAGCAGGCGGAACTCGTTCGGGCGCAACGCGATCGGGCGACCCGCCCACCGCGCCTGGAGCGCGGCAAGGTCTATCGTGAGCGGTCCGATCTCAAGCCGTCGCGATGCCAGGTGCGGATGTTGCGGCAGTTGCACCGCCATGACCCGGTCGAGAACCATGGTACGGTCGAGCGGGCCGACGATGTAGTCATCGGCGCCCGCCTTGAGCGCACGGCGTCGATCATCGTGATCGTCCGTTTCCAGAACCATGGTCACATGCGCGCCGGTGGTGCGGGGGTCGGCACGCAGGCGGCGACACATCTCCAGGCCTGCGATATCGTCCATCACCCAGTCGATAAATGCCCAGGCCGGCCCTTCCACCAGCTGCCGCGGCCCTTCCGATCCGATCCGGGAAAAGGCGAAACGTCGGTCGCCGTGCACGAAATCATCCAGCGAGTCGCCCAGCGGATCAGTCAGGAAAATATTGATCAGCAGCATCGCGCAAGATTCCCCGTTCGCGAGGTCGACGATTGCCGCCGCAATGTGACGCGCACGTGACACGGCGCCGCAGGCCCAAATGTGAAACACCGTGGTGAAGTTAATTTATATTAATGTCATGGAACCGAACTCATCGCGGCGCATTCGATCTGCACAATGAAGGCTGAGATTTCGCGCTACCCCCTGACCGGCCGGTTCCTGATGGGGCGGCTGCGACATGCAATGGGCGAGCGCGAGAAGGAAATTCTCGAAACCTCGATTATCGAAACCGAGGAATTTGCCTCTCCCCATCGTTTGCTGTCACGTGGCGACGTTTGCGAACGCAGCACGATGCTGATTGACGGCTTCATGTTGCGGACGATCTACGAGAACGACCAGCGCTACATCGTCGGGATTCAGGTGCCTGGCGATTTCGTCGACTTGCATGCTTTCGCCTTGAAACGGCTCGACCATGATCTCATCACGGTGGGGCCGACACGTGTGGGCTATGTATCGCACGACCGGCTGCGCGATCTCATGCGGTCGGAGCCTCACCTGTCGCGGCTATTCTGGTTTTCCACGTTGCTGGATGCGGCGATCCATCGCCAGTGGACACTCAAATTGGGCCAGCTCAAGGCCGCGCGCCGCGTTGCCCACTTGTTCAGTGAGATCTGGTGTCGTCTTGACATGGTAGGTTTGGCCCGCGCCAACGGATTTCGCACGCCATTGACGCAGGCGGACCTGGCGGACATGTGCGGGACGACCGCGATCCACATGAACCGCGCATTGAGCGAATTGCGACGCGGCGGCATCGCCGAATTCCGCCGCGGGCTGGTTTCCGCCGCTGATCGTGCGGCGCTGGAGGCGTACGGCGATTTTCGTGCGGATTATCTTTATGGCGAGGGCGCCCTGCACATCGGGGAATCACTCAGCTTAGTTGACTGATCACATTCTGGTGTGAAGTGGCTATTGTCGCATCACATCGTATGCGATAAAGCGAATTGCATGAGCACACTTAGCCAGCAGTCCGCCCGCCACCGCATCCGCCAGCTCATTGATGATGCGGGGATGTCGCGCGCCGGAATCGCGCGCGCCGCCGGGCTGCATGCCAATTCCCTGCGCGACTGCACCGATGACAGCTGGAACCCGACGGCCGATACGTTGGGCAAGCTCGAGGCCTTTTTCATCGCCAACGACGATCGTCCGGTGCTCGCCAGTATCGAGGAGATCATCGACGAAGCCCGCAATGGGCGGATGTTCGTGCTCGTCGACGACGAAGATCGGGAGAACGAGGGCGATCTCGTCATTCCCGCGCAGATGGCGACCCCGGCGGCGGTGAATTTCATGGCCACTCACGGCAAGGGCCTGATCTGCCTCGCAATGGCCAAAGCGCGCTGCGATCAGTTGCAGCTTGAATTGATGAGCCGCAACAACCGCACGCGGCACGAGACGGCATTTACAACCAGCATCGAGGCGCGCGAGGGAGTGACGACCGGCATCAGCGCGGCCGACCGGGCGCGCACGATCAGCGTGGCAATCGACGCCAGCAAGACCGCGGAGGACATCGTCACGCCCGGGCATGTATTCCCGCTGGTGGCCCGCGATGGCGGCGTTCTAGTTCGCGCGGGGCATACCGAAGCGGCGGTTGACATATCCCGGCTCGCTGGTCTCAACCCCTCGGGCGTCATCTGCGAGATCATGAACGAGGATGGCAGCATGGCGCGCCTCGACGACCTGATTGCGTTCGCGCGCCGGCACGAGCTCAAGATCGGCACGATCCGCGACCTAATTGCCTATCGCCTGCGGCATGACAACATGGCGGAAATTCGCAACGAGGCGCGCTTCATCAGTCGCTGGGGCGGCGAATGGCGCGCGATCGCGTTTTACAACAAGGCCACCAATACCGAGCAGATCGTTCTGCAAAAGGGGCATGTCGATCCCGAACGCCCCACGCTGGTGCGGATGCATGCGCTGTCGATCTTCAACGATCTTTTCGGTCGCCAAGGACCCGGAGATCGTATCCTGGAACGATCGATGGAAGTGATCGGCGAAGAAGGCGCGGGGGTGATCGTGATGATCCCCCAGCCGAACACTGCCTTCATATCCGACAACATCAAGCGCCTGAAAGGCGAGGATTCATCGGGCATGGATACATTGCGGGATTACGGCGTCGGCGCGCAGATCCTCGCGCGTCTCGGCGTGCACGAGATGGAGCTGCTGACCAATTCCGCGCATACGCTGGTGGCGCTGGAAGGTTACGGACTTTCCATCGTCGGTGAACGACCGCTCGACTGAGCAAACAGGCGAAAGCCGTTGGCGGGCACCGTTGTCTTGCCGCCCGATGCGAACGTCACGGTGCCGCCACGAAATTCGCGATACGTTCCAGCCGGCAGGCCGTCCGCAAAAGTCAGTTCAACCGGTGCGCTGGTGAAGTTGAACAAGCCAAGTACCTTGTTGTCGGTATCCTGCCGCACCCATGCAAACACCTGCCGCGGGCGATCGGTGTCCACCTTGATCATTCGCGCGCCCCACTTTCCGTTCGCCAATGCCGGATTGGCCTTGCGGAACGCGATCAGATCCATGACCATGGCGCCATAGGCGCAATCTTTGCCCTGACTCCAGTCGATCGCGTCTTTCTCGAAGAATTCCAGCCGTTTGGCATTGCATGCTTCCATGCCGTTGTGGACCAGCGGCAGTCCCTCGCCGGTGAAGGACAGGGCGGTCATCGCTTCGAGG
>ERZ1066122.2219-NODE-2219-length-13294-cov-6.574741_pt1 | contig 13294 bp, 20 predicted proteins | sample MGYA00382769_ERZ1066122 | MGnify/ENA primary metagenome ERZ1066122 (study PRJEB33369, sample SAMEA5778352) | biofilm metagenome | biome: Industrial cooling water; feature: Water cooling tower basin; material: Biofilm | place: United Arab Emirates | collected...
TGCGGCTTGCAGCTTGAAACTTGTGGCTAGCTGCTTAAAACTTCCGCCCCGGATAATACGCCACCTCGCCCAGCTCCTGCTCAATCCGCAGCAGCTGGTTGTACTTGGCCATCCGGTCGGAGCGCGACGCCGAGCCGGTCTTGATCTGGCCCGTGTTGAGCGCCACGGCCAAATCGGCGATGGTGTTATCCTCCGTCTCGCCCGAGCGGTGGCTCATAATGCTCTTGTATCCGTTGCGGCGCCCGAGGTTGATGGCGGCGATGGTTTCGGTGAGCGTCCCAATCTGGTTTACTTTGATGAGGATGGCGTTGCCGACGCCCTTATCGATGCCTTCCTGCAGGCGCTCGACGTTCGTCACGAACAGGTCGTCGCCGACGAGCTGGCACTTGTCGCGCAGCAGGTCGGTGTGGCGCTTCCAGCCGTTCCAGTCGTCTTCGGCCATTCCGTCCTCGATGCTCAGGATGGGGTATTTCTTGACCCAATCGGCCCAGTAATCGGCCATTTGGTCGGAGGTGAGTTGGTCGCCGGTCGATTTCTTGAAGGTGTAAAGGCCGGTCTTGGCATCATAGAACTCCGACGTGGCCGCGTCCATCGCGATGAACATATCCTCGCCCGGCCGGTAGCCCGCCGCCTCGATGGCTTGCAACACCACCTGAATGGCTTCCTCGTTGCTCTTGATGTTCGGCGCGAAGCCGCCTTCATCGCCCACGTTGGTGCTCAGGCCCTGCTTTTTCAGCACCGATTTGAGATGATGAAACACTTCCGACCCCATCCGCAGCGCCTCCGAGAACGACGACGCGCCCGTCGGCATAATCATAAACTCCTGAAAATCGATGGAGTTATCGGCGTGCGAGCCGCCGTTGAGGATATTCATCATTGGCACCGGCAGCGTGGAGGCGCTCACGCCACCCACGTAACGGTAGAGGGGCAAGCCCAGCTCCTGCGCGGCAGCGCGCGCCACCGCCAGCGAGACACCCAGAATGGCGTTGGCGCCGAGCTTGCCCTTGTTGGGCGTACCGTCAAGCTCGAGCATCACTTTATCGATGAGGCTCTGCTCGATCACGTCGAAACCGACGAGCTCTTCGGCGATGATGTCGTTGACGTTGGCGACGGCCTTCGTCACGCCCTTGCCCATATAGCGGCCTTTGTCGTCGTCGCGCAGCTCCACGGCCTCGTGCGAGCCGGTCGAAGCGCCCGACGGCACCGCCGCGCGGCCCAACGCCCCGGATTCGGTACGCACATCTACTTCCACGGTCGGGTTGCCGCGCGAGTCAAAAATCTGCCGGGCGACGATATCGGTGATCATTGCGGTCATTGCAAAAAACGATTGGGGTTTAGAGGTACTCGTAGGGGCGGGCCTTGTGCCCGCCCGTGCATCGGGCGTCGCGGCTGTGCGGGCGGGCGCAAGGCCCGCCCCTACGCAGCCACAATTGGCCGTGCCGCCGTTTCCAGCAGCGCCAAAAACTCATCGAACAAATAATGCGAGTCGTGCGGCCCCGGCGACGACTCCGGATGATACTGTACCGAGAAGGCGCGGCCATCGCGCCGGCGTAGTCCTTCCACAGTGTTGTCGTTGAGGTTGAGGTGCGTGACTTCCAGCTCCGGGTGCGCCGCCACGGCCTCCGCATCCACCACGAAGCCGTGGTTTTGCGACGTCACTTCGCAGCGCCCCGTCAGCAGGTTTTTCACGGGGTGGTTCAGCCCCCGGTGGCCGTTCGGCATTTTGTAGGTCGGCACGTCGTGCGCCAGCGCCAGCATCTGATGCCCGAGGCAGATACCGAACAGCGGTTTTTCGCGCGCCACGATGCCCTTTACGCTCTCGATGGCTTCGGTAGTGGCCGCCGGGTCGCCGGGCCCATTGGAGATGAAATAGCCGTCGGGCGCCCACTGCTCCATCTCGGCCAGCGGCGTATCGTACGGAAACACCCGCACCGCGCATCCGCGCTGGGTGAGGTGCCGCAGGATGTTTTGCTTCACGCCCAAATCGAGCACCGCCACCCGGAAGTGTGCTGCCACGCCATCAGGCGGCAACAGGTCGTATGCCTCCCCTACCGACACCTGCGCCGCCAGCGCCAGCCCGCTCATCGGCGGCACGGCGCGTAGCCGTTCACGCAAGGCGGCTTCGTCCAGAATTTCTGAGGAAATGATGGCGTTCATCGCGCCTTTCTCGCGGACGTGGCGCACGAGCGCGCGCGTATCCACCCCGCCAATGCCCACGATGCCCGCCCGCTCGAAATACTCCTGCACCGACCCCACAGCCTCCTGCCGCGAAAAGAACTCCGAGAACTCGCGGCACACCAGCCCGGCAATCTGCACCCTCCCCGATTCCACCTCCGCCCCCGTCACGCCGTAGTTGCCGATGTGCGAGGTCGTCGTCACCACGATCTGCCCGCAGTACGACGGGTCGGTGAAAATCTCCTGATACCCCGCCATCCCCGTATTGAAACACACTTCGCCGGTAGTGGTGCCGCGCCGCCCGAGCGGGCGGCCCCGAAACACAGTACCGTCTTCCAGAAGCAGCAGGGCCGAATCGGCGGTGGGGAAATCGCTCATCGGAGTACAAAGGTAGGCGGTGGGCGCCGTCATACTCAGTCCTGTGCCAAGCGCGTCAATGCTTCAGCCGGGCTGAACACGGGCAACCCGCCCAAACGAAATCCTCGTGGATCTCTAGTGATGATGGCGCTTATCTCGTCATCGCCACGAGCCACAAAATACTGAAGCGCATCTTCAAAATCACTAAATTCTGATTTCAACGCAGCCTGCACTACTGATTCATCCAGCGACTGGATCGCCACCACCTGGTTGAGACGCCGAAGCAATCCCACGACATTCAGATGTGGCTGACCTTCGCGTCGTAACAGATAATATACTGTTTGAAACGCGAGTCCAGAGGTACAAAGTCGTAATCGCCCCGTGCGCGCCGCCTCCAATAACGCCTCCGCCGCTGCTACGAATCCTGGCCGTTTAGCCAGATAATCGAGTAAGACGTTCGTGTCCACGAACCACGTCGGCTGGCTCACACAGAATATTTTTTGGCCCTTTCTTCGGCAACTATGGCGCGGTAGCCACGTGCTTCATCCTGTTCTGTCAGATGTATGATGCCCTTCAATTCTGCCATTTCGGAGGCAGAGAGTGGCGGAGCAGCGTCGTTACGCTCGCGCGCTAAACGGTTTACCGCTCGCGCAAACACGAGCGCCAGTGTAATGCCGGACTGACGCGCCAACTCTTCGGCGCGCCGCAGCACTTCATCATCAAGTGTCAAGGAAATAGTACGCATTGGCGGGTTGCCGGATAAAATGGTGTGCTATCAGACGTGAGTATGAACCATCCGAATCGGACGATTGTGCCCGAGAACCTTTGTAGAATGCTTCTCATACGGACGCTCAAATGTATATAAAAAACGCCCCCCGATGCTTTGTGCGTCGGAGGGCGTTCCAGTATCAGAGCTACCAGCCGCTTACGCAGCCGGCTCCTCAGTCGCCGTAGCAGCAGCGTCGGCAGCCGGGGCAGCCTCAGCGGCCGGAGCTTCCGTAGCGGCGGGCTTCTCAGCGGCAGCGGCCGGAGCAGCCGCGTCAGCCTTCTTGGCACCACCACGGCGCGAGCGGCGCGTCTTGGTAGCGGCTTCGGCTTTCTCCTGAGTGGCGGCGATAGTGGTCTCGTTGTAGTCCACCAGCTCGATCAGGCACATCTCCGAGTTGTCGCCGAGGCGCTTCTCGCCGAGCTTGATGATACGGGTGTAGCCACCGGGGCGGTTGGCAATGCGGCCGGCCACATCGTCGAACAGCTCCTTCACCGACTCCTTGTTCATCAAATACGCCATCACGGTGCGGCGCGAGTGCGTCGAATCCACTTTCGACTTGCTCAGCAGCGGCTCCACGTACATCCGCAGAGCTTTGGCTTTGGCCAACGTGGTGTTGATCCGCTTGTGCAGGATCAGCGACGACGCCATATTCGAGAGCAGCGCCGCGCGGTGGGACGCCGTGCGGCCCAGGTGATTATCTTTCTTACCGTGTCTCATCGGACGGGTTTTCTGCTAAGTAGCGCTTCCCAGCGCGTTGATGTTGAGGGGCAACCGCCGCGAAGCGGGCCGCAAAAGTACGCCTTTTCAGGCAATTAGTCCTGCTCGAGGCGGTACTTGCTCACGTCCATTCCGAACGTCAGTCCCTTCTCCTGCACCAGGTTCTCGAGCTCCGTGAGCGACTTCTTACCGAAGTTGCGGAACTTCATCATCTCCGAGAGGTCGAGCTTCACGAGGTCGCCGAGCGAGCGCACATCGGCCGCTTTGAGGCAGTTGAAGGCACGTACGCTCAGGCCGAGGTCTTCGAGCGGCGTCTTCAGCGTCTTGCGGATCGACATCGTTTCCTCGTCCACCACGGCCGCTTCGATCGGACGCGGCGCCTGCACCTGCATCGTCGAGTCGGAGAACAGCGCGAAGTGCTGAATCAGGATGTTGGCAGCGCCTTTCAGCGCCTCTTCCGGGTGGATCGAGCCGTCGGACTGAATGTCGAGTACGAGTTTTTCGTAGTCGGTTTTCTGCTCCACACGGGTGTTTTCCACCGAGTACTTCACGTTCTTGATCGGCGTATAGATCGCGTCAATCGCAATCTGACCGATAACGGCGTCGGCCGGCTTGTTCTCCTCAGCCGGTACGTAGCCGCGACCTTTCTGAATCGTGAGCTCCAGCTCGAGCGTCTTGCTCGGGTCGAGGTGGCAGATGACGTGCTCCGGGTTGAGCACTTTGAAGCCGATCATCGCCGAATCGAAATCGCCGGCCGTCAGCGTGTCTTTGCTGCTCACGCTTACCGTGATGCGGTCTTCAACGGCTTCGTTGACTTTCTTGAGCCGCACCATCTTCAGGTTGAGGATGATTTCGGCCACGTCTTCGATGACGCCTTCGATAGTCGAAAACTCGTGCAGCACCGTCGGGATCCGTACCGACGTGAAGGCGTAACCTTCCAACGACGAGAGCAGAATCCGGCGCAGCGCGTTCCCGATGGTCGTGCCGTAGCCTTTTTCGAGCGGCTTGAATTCAAACGTGCCCCGGAAGTCGTCGGATTTCTCCATCACGACGCGGTCGGGCATCTGGAAAGCTAAAATGGCCATTTGCTGAGAAAGGGGGGTTGATGTTTCTGGTTGCTGGTTTCTTGTTGCTGGTTGTTGGTTGTTGGTTCCTTATTGTTCGTTTCTTGTTGTGTATTTCGAGTCATCGTTCAAGCTGAACAAGAAACCAGAAACAAGCAACTAGAAGCCAGCAACGTTCAGGATACAAGAAACACGCAACTCCGACCCTTTCCGCTTGCTGCAAAAAGGGCCGGAGCCGCGTCAAGGGCATCCTTACTTCGAGTACAATTCGACGATCAGCTGCTCCTGGATTTTCTCCGGGATCTGATCGCGCGTCGGGTACTGGTTGAGCTTGCCGCTCAGCTCGCGCCCATCCCACTCAAGCCACGTGAACTGGCGGGCATTTCGCACCGACAGGCTCGTCGTGATCGCTTCGAGCGACTTCGACTTCTCGCGCACGGCCACCACGTCGCCGGGCTTGAGGTGATACGACGGAATGTTCACCACCTCGCCGTTCACCGTGATGTGCTTGTGCAGCACGAGCTGGCGGGCCGCACGGCGCGTCGGGGCCACGCCCAGACGGTACACCGTGTTGTCGAGCCGCGACTCGAGCAGCGCCAGCAGGTTCTCGCCGGTGATGCCTTTCTGGCGGGCAGCTTTATCGAACAGATTGGCGAATTGCTTTTCCAGCACACCGTAGATGTACTTCGCCTTCTGCTTTTCCATCAGCTGAATGGCGTATTCGCTCTGTTTTTTGCGCCGGCCGCGGCCGTGCATCCCCGGAGGGTAATTCTTTTTCGTCAGCGATTTGCTCGGGCCGAAGATCGGCTCCGAGAAGCGACGGGCAATTTTGGTTTTCGGGCCGGTATAACGTGCCATTCTCCGAAACTCGTTTTCTAAATCGTTACAACAATCAGTTCTGGGCGGGGGCGCTCGTTACACGCGACGGCGCTTCGGCGGACGGCAGCCGTTGTGCGGCATCGGCGTCACATCCCGAATGATCGTCACTTCGATGCCCGTGTTCTGCACCGTGCGAATTGCCGACTCGCGGCCGGCGCCGGGGCCTTTCACGAACACTTCGCACTTCCGCATACCGGCCTCGTGCGCTACTTTGGCGCAATCGGCGGCGGCCATCTGCGCGGCGTAGGGCGTGTTCTTCTTCGAACCACGGAACCCCATCTTACCGGCCGAAGCCCACGAGATCACCTGCCCGTTGTTGTTGGTGATCGAGATGATAATATTGTTGAAGCTCGACTTGATGTGGACCTGGCCGACCGGCTCAACGACCACTACGCGCTTCTTGGCTTTGTCTTTCCGTTTTGGCTGTGCCATTGGAGGAGTGCTGAAACCTGGGCCGCCCGGCCGCGCCGGCCCCGCAGCAAACAGCTACGAGCCTGGCGCACCGGCACGGCGGTGAAGTTATCGGTTACTTGGTAGCTTTCTTCTTGTTGGCCACCGTCTTACGCTTGCCCTTGCGGGTGCGCGTGTTGTTTTTCGTGCGCTGGCCGCGGACCGGCAGGCCCTTGCGGTGACGCAGCCCACGGTAGCAACCGATATCCATCAAGCGCTTGATGTTCAGCTGCACCTCCGAGCGGAGGACGCCCTCCGTCTTGTGCTCGGCAGCGATGATCGAACGGACCTGCACCATCTCGGCCTCAGTCCAGTCCTTCACTTTTTTGTCGTCGCCGATACCGGCTTTCTCGAGGATGTCGTGCGCGAGATTGCGCCCGATTCCGAAGATGTACGTGAGCGAGATTACACCCCGTTTGTTGTCCGGGATATCAACACCTGCAATTCTGGCCATTTCTGTTGGTGGCTTAACTTACCCTTGACGTTGCTTGAAGCGCGGATTCTTCTTGTTGATCACGTAGAGCTTGCCGTTCCGGCGGATCAACTTGCAGTCCTCGCTGCGCTTTTTGATTGACGCTTTGACTTTCATCGCGTTTTTTGGCTGCTCTTCACAGCCGCTTCTGAGTGGAAGAAACCGCCTCACGGCGGGAAAATCTGTTGCTGGTTTCTGATTTCTTGTTTCTGGTTTGGAAGAACAAACAACTGGAAACCAGAAACAAGAAACCCCTTATTTGTACCGATACACAATGCGCCCCTTCGACAAATCGTAGGGCGACATTTCGAGTTTCACTTTATCACCCGGCAGGATTTTGATGTAGTGCATCCGCATCTTGCCGGAAATGTGGGCGATGAGCTGGTGGCCGTTTTGCAGCTCCACGCGAAACATCGCGTTGGAGAGGGCTTCCAGGATCGTCCCGTCTTGTTCAATGGAAGAAGTCTTGGGCATAGAGTGCTGTTAGACGTGAACGGCGAGGGCCTGCTCGATAAAGGCGAACGAAGTCAGGATTTCGGCCTGCCCCTTTCGCACCACTACGGTGTGCTCGAAATGGGCCGACGGCTTGCGGTCTTTCGTGCGGATTGTCCAGCCGTCGGGTTCCTGCACCACGTTCTTGGTGCCCAGGTTCACCATCGGCTCAATCGCGAGCACCAAGCCAGGCTGCAACACCGGCCCGGAGCCGCGCTTGCCGTAGTTCGGCACGTCGGGCTTTTCGTGGAGATTGCGCCCCACGCCGTGGCCCACCAGCTCGCGCACTACGCCGTAGCCCTTGCGTTCGACGTAATTCTGAATGGCGTAGCTCACATCGCCCATCCGATTGCCGGCAACCGCCTGCTCGATGCCTTTGTAGAGCGATTCTTTCGTGGCATCCAGCAATGCCTGCACTTCCGGCGCCACTTCGCCCACGCCGTAGGTATAGGCCGAGTCGGCGTGGTAGCCGTTGAGGAACACGCCGCAGTCAATCGACACGATGTCGCCGGGCCGCAGCGCGTACTTGCTCGGGAAGCCGTGGACCACCACCGAATTGGTCGAGATGCACAGCGCCGCCGGGAAGTTGTTGTACCCTTTGAACGACGGCCGCCCGCCCGCATCGCGAATCACTTCTTCGGCCCGCCGATCCAGCTCCTGCGTCGTGATGCCTTCGCGGATGAGGGCGGCCACTTCGCCGTGGGCACACGCGAGCACCCCCGCCGAAGCGCGGATCATCTCGATTTCCTCTTCCGTTTTGTAAATCAGCATCAGTCCCGCTTGCGATTAGGAAGCCATTGCCGAAATGGGCTGCGGCGTAGCGCCGGGTGTGCCCGTGATGCCGGTAGCACCCGGTGCGGCCAACGCGCCGGGCCCGCCTTTCAACTTGCCCGACTGCATCATTCCGTCGTAGTGGCGCATCAACAGGTAGCTCTCCACCTGGTTCATCGTGTCGAGCACCACGCCCACCATAATGATGAGCGACGTGCCGCCGAAGAACGCCGAGAACTGCCGCGTGACACCAAACAGCAGCGCGATGGCTGGGAAAATGGCAATCAGCGCGAGCGCGATAGCACCCGGCAGCGTAATTCGCGTCAGGATTTCGTCGATGAACTCCGCCGTAGCGGCGCCCGGCTTCACGCCCGGCACGAAGCCCCCCGACCGCTTCAGGTCATCCGCAATCTGCTGCGGGTTGACGCTGATGGCCGTGTAGAAATACGTGAACACGATGATGAGCAGCGCGAAGGTCGCGTTGTACACCCACGAGGTGTAGTCCGAGAACCACGTCGCCACCGTAGTAGCTGTATCACCGCTCGACACCTGGCCCGCGATGATGGCCGGAATGAACATCAGCGACTGCGCGAAGATGATCGGCATCACGCCCGCCGCGTTGACTTTCAGTGGGATGAACTGCCGCTGACCCGCCAACTGCGTCTGCCCGCCGATCTGCTTGGCGTACTGCACCGGGATGCGGCGCACGGCCTGCGTGAGCATCACCACGGCCATTACCACAAAGAACAGCACCGCCAGCTCGAGCAGAATCAACAGCGCCCCACCCAAACCTTTCGCGGCAAATTCGCCGACGATGGCGCCAGGCAGGCGCGACACGATACCGATCATAATCAGCATCGAGATACCGTTGCCAATACCCTTGTCGGTAATTTTCTCGCCGAGCCACATACAGAACATCGTTCCGGCCGTCACGATGATCATCGACGACACCGTGAAGATGGCCGGCGACGCCGTAATGGCCTCCGCCGGAATCGTAGCGATGTACGCCACCGACTGCGCCAGCGTGATACCGATGGTCAGCACCCGCGTGATCTGGTTGATCTTCTTACGGCCCGACTCGCCATCCTTCTGCATCTTCTGGAAGTACGGCACCGCAATCGTGAGCAGTTGCAGCACGATAGACGCCGAGATGTAGGGCATAATGCCCAACCCGAAGATGGAAGCATTCGAGAACGCGCCGCCGAGCAGCGTGTCCAGGATGCCGAGCACCCCCGTAGCGCCTTCTTTTTTGAGGAGCAACGGGTTCACCCCTGGCAGCACCACATACGACCCGAGGCGGAAGATGGCGATATAAAACAGCGTATTGAGGATCCGCGTCCGCAGGTCCTCAATCGCAAAAATGTTTTTGATCGTGGTGATCAGCTTATTCATCGGCGCGAGCGATGGCGGGTCTGTTGCGGGGAGCCGGCAGGAAGGTGACCGGCGGAACGGCAGTGGGAAGCTACAGACCGTTGGCCGGGGCCGGTCGGTTCCGTAGCTTCCCTGTTTTGCTTATCAGATTATGCTGGTTACTCAGCCGCGTCGGCTTTCGCGCCGAGCGTAATGGCTTTGCCACCGGCTGCCTCGATAGCGGCCAGAGCCGTTTTCGAGAAGGCGTGGGCGTGGACTTCGACGGCTTTTGTCAGCTCGCCGGTGCCGAGGATTTTGATGCGGTCGTTCTTGCCCGCCAGACGCTGCCCCGTGAGGTAGTCCTGATCGAGCACGGTCACACCTTTGTCGGCGTGTTCCTGGAGCAGGCCGAGGTTGATCGGCTGGTACTCCACGCGGTTGAGGTTGTTGAAGCCGAACTTCGGAACGCGGCGCTGCAAGGGCATTTGACCGCCTTCGAAGTGCGCTTTGCTCTTGTAGCCCGAGCGCGACTGCGCGCCTTTGTGGCCGCGCGTCGAGGTGCCGCCGGCGCCCGAGCCGGTACCCCGGCCCAAGCGCTTGTTGGCCCGCACCGAGCCGGCCTGTGGCCGGAGATTGCTAAGGTTCATCTTGCTGCTGGGTGCTTACTGGGTGACGGTCACCAGGTGGCTGATCGCGCGGATCATCCCCTCGATTTGGGGCGTCGCTTCGACCGTGACCGAATGATTGATACGCTTGAGGCCGAGGGCCGCCATCGTGCGCTTCTGGCGCTCCGGACGGTCAATCGTGCTCTTGATTTGCTTGATCGTGACTTGTGCCATTGCTCTTGTTAGTTTCTGGTTTCTGGTTTCTGGTTTCTGGTTTCTGGTTTCTGGTTACTCTTTTCTGGTTCGTCTTTTCCGAACACAGTATCAAAAACAACTAGAAACCAGAAACCAGAAACTAGAAACCAAAATCCGGCTAACCGTTGAATACCTGCGCCAGCGAGATGCCGCGCTGCTTAGCCACCACCATCGGGTCGCGCATTTTGAGCAGGGCGTCGAGGGTCGCTTTTACCACGTTGTGCGGGTTCGACGAGCCTTTCGACTTGGCGAGCACGTCGCGGATACCAGCGCTCTCGAATACAGCGCGCATTGCACCACCCGCGATCACGCCCGTACCGGCGGCGGCCGGCTGCACCAGCACGAAGCCACCCGAGTACTTACCGATCATCGGATGCGGCACTGTGTGCTTGTAGAGCGGGATTTTCACGAGGTTTTTCTTCGCGTCGTCCACGCCTTTGGCGATGGCGTCGGTCACTTCGTTGGCTTTGCCGAGGCCGTAGCCCACGGTGCCGTTGCCGTCGCCGACCACCACCACAGCCGAGAAGCTGAACCGGCGGCCACCTTTCGTTGCGGTAGCCACGCGGTTGATGGCTACTACTTTTTCCTTCAGATCGGTTTCGGAGTTCTTAACCGTCTGCTGGTTGTTGTCTCGTTTATCGCGGAGCATTGCTGGTGCGAGAAGTTAGAATTTGAGGCCGCCTTCGCGGGCCCCTTCGGCCAGCTGCTTCACGCGCCCGTGGTAGAGGTAGCCCGAACGGTCGAACACAACCTCCGTGATGCCTTTCTCCAGCGCCTTCGCGGCGATGGCTTTGCCCACCTGCGCCGATTGCTCGATCTTGGTGGCTTTGTCGCCGTTGAGCGACGTGGCGGCGGCCAGCGTGGTGCCGGTCACGTCGTCGATCAGTTGGGCGTAGATGCTTTTGTTGGAACGGAACACCGCGAGGCGCGGGCGCTCGGCCGTGCCGGAGATTTTGCTCCGGATGTGCCACTTGATGCGCTGCCGCCGTTCGGCTTTGGTCTTAACTGCCATTGCAGATGGAGGACTTTACTATTTGGAAGCCGTCTTACCGGCCTTACGACGAACGATCTCACCCACGAACCGGACACCTTTGCCTTTGTACGGCTCCACTTTCCGCAGACCGCGGATTTTGGCCGCCACCTGGCCAATCAGCTGCTTGTCGTGCGACACCAGCGTCACCACCGGCGCCTTACCTTTTTCGGTCACGGCCGTAGCCGTCACTTCCTTCGGCAGCGCCAGGAAGATGTTATGCGAGTAGCCCAGAGCCAGCTCGAGCACGTTGTTGGCGGCAGTGGCTTTGTAACCGACGCCCACCAGCTCGAGGCTTACCGTGATGCCTTCGCTCACGCCCTTGACCATATTGGCCAGCAGCGCGCGGTAGAGGCCGTGCATTGCGCGATGGCGCTTCTGCTCCGTGGGGCGGGTGATGACGAGCTGACCGTCTTCTTTCGAGACCGTGATGTCACGATCCACTTGCTGGGTGAGGGTGCCCTTCGGGCCTTTCACCGTGATTTCGTTCGAGGCCGACACCGCCACGTCCACTCCGGACGGCAGGGCGATGGGCAGTTTACCGATACGCGACATATCTAGGAAGGCTTATCTGGTAAAAGGTTAGTACACGTAGCAGAGAACCTCACCGCCCACGTTCTCGGTGCGGGCTTCCTTGTCGGTCATCACGCCTTTGCTCGTCGAGAGCACGGCGATGCCGAGGCCGTTGAGCACGCGCGGCAGCGAATCGGCGGCGGCATACTTCCGCAGGCCGGGCTTCGAGACGCGCTCCAGGCTCATAATAGCCGATTGGCGCGTCAGCGGGTTGTACTTGAGGGCAATCTTGATGGTGCCCTGTACCGTCGAGTCGTCGAAACGGTAGCTTTGGATGTACCCCTTGTTATAGAGAACTTTCGTGATCTCTTTTTTGAGGTTGGAGGCCGGAATCTCAACCACGCGGTGGTTCGCCTTGATGGCGTTACGCACGCGGGTCAGATAGTCGGCAATCGGATCGGTATTCATTGAAACGAAGCTGCGCCCTTTTTTTGGGAGCGCAAAGGTAGGAAAACTTCCTCACACTCTGAGCACAGAGGGCGAAGTTTTCGGTGAAAGACTACTCGGCTCGGCCCGGTCGGGACTTCCGGCGCTCGGCGCGGCCAATGGTTTCTCGCGGACGTGGGGTCGGTACTAGGTCAGTGGCGACGGGTTCGTTTTGGGAATAGGGGTGCAAAGGTACGACAAACCGCCCGGACGACAAGCGGTTGGCGCAACGCATCCTTAATGTCTCACAACCGTCAGCCGATTCTGATGTAGTTTCCAGACTGGGAAAATCAAGTCCCAATCCTCCCCCCACACCAAGTTGCCGTTCTCGATGGCAAAAGCGCGAAAGTGCTCCTGTTGGCGGTAAACCGCCCGGTAGTCGCCCGTGCTAAATTGGTTGAGTACCGGAGCAAAGTCAATTTCTTGACTGGTGCCGTCGTTGAAGGCGACCAGCAGTCGGTAGTCAGTCAAATAGGTAGCGGAGGTGACTGCGAGAGACTTCATCCTTTCTTGGTGATTCGTTCGAAGATAGGCTTACGTCCCAACACCATCACCTCGTTCCATTTCTCCACGATGCCGAGGTAGTACTCCCGCACTAGCTGTTCTGCTTGGCGCCGCTGGGCAGCAGCCAGCTCCTTTTTCCCGCGAACCCGCTGGAACACGACATCCACCAATTCGCCATTATCGAAATACAGTTCAATCTTACTCTCAAACTCGCCGTACTGTGCGTGGACGTGAATGGGGAGGTGGTCGTCAGTGTAGATTAAGAAAGTGATGCCCAGGTACTCGTAGATTTTAGGCATTTTGCAGACGACAGATTGAAGTAGTTCGCCAAATTTACAATGTAATGTTATATGAGCGAACTGGTCGGCGTGGCTCAGTAACCCAAGCTCCACCGTCGCACTTAGC
>ERZ1066122.2220-NODE-2220-length-13294-cov-6.451091_pt1 | contig 13294 bp, 6 predicted proteins | sample MGYA00382769_ERZ1066122 | MGnify/ENA primary metagenome ERZ1066122 (study PRJEB33369, sample SAMEA5778352) | biofilm metagenome | biome: Industrial cooling water; feature: Water cooling tower basin; material: Biofilm | place: United Arab Emirates | collected...
TATCATGTCTGCGTAAAGATGGCTGGGACTATTTTTTTTTTTGGTGGTCGAAGACAATAAGCAGTGTTTGTTGTGGGTTGAAAAACAAGCGCCACACCGAAGATTTATGCTAGAGAAACAGAACTGTTTTGGTCTCTGTGACCCAAAACTGATCTGAGCTAATAGGGAAATTATTCCCTTTATGGAAGTAAAAAAAGTCTGCTGACGTTATTGGTAAATGAAATACATGGATCTATTACTTGTTTGCCCTATTGTTTTTTTTTTGATTTTTTTTGGTAGGTGAAGGTAGACGAAACACTGAGCGGATTACTTGCCACTGTTCTTCTTATTTGCTTAATAAATGTGAATCTCGATTTAAACAATGTATTCACTAGGAAAAAAAAAATAATAAAATCTATGCAAAACGCATGGGAGATGCAGACTTCCAGTATACACCACCACGACAAATTCAACAGTCACGCCAAACGGTTGATACTTCCACAGATGAAGAGAGATCATTTTTTTGCGAGTGCTGTGGTAGCGATCTTCTTGATGTTACTCAGTTTATCCTCTGGAGAAATTTTGTCTGGTTCTGTGAATACTGCAGCCGTCCCAGTGGCTTGTTTGGTGGGGCCGAATTCCACATACTTGACGATCCAAGATGGACTAGATAACTGCAACGGCGGTATGGGCGCCATTGTTTTGCAACTTGAAAATTGGACATTCGTTGAGAATATTACTGTGGGCGCTGGATTAGACTATGTCGAAATGGAACCACAAATACCTATGAACGTACCTCAGCCTTACTATGAGAACACCACGGCAAGAATAGCGTCAGTTGGTATCAAAGTGCTTAATCCGTGGACTGCTTTCAAGTTTCGTGGTTTGGCTATCGACGGTATGAGACAGAATGTCTCCCTTTTTCATCCTCGTCTGACCAACAACAACGTCACACTCGAGCAATGCTATCTACGAGAGTTTAGGGGGAATTCGTGTATCTCCATAGAAGCATGTGAAGAGCAAGTGATGATTACTGTGCGTAATACGCGTTTTGAGCGTGTATGGGGCTCTGCTATCCATATCCAAGGCATGGAGAGTTACATCATTGAGAATGTCACACTGGGTCGTGTAGGAGGCTACAATAACCGATCAGCTCTTTACCTCAAGATGAGTTGGGTCTCGCGCGGTGTAGCTATTGTGAAGGATGTAACCCATTATCTGCTCTACAACAAGCGAGCACTTTGTGAAACAATTTACGACCCATATTCCATGGTCATATGCAGAAATGGTACAGCGCGATGCTATAGCCGTTGGCAAACCGAGCTCGCGGGATCTTGTCAGTTGATAAATATTACTGTAGTCAATGAGACTGATAGCAGTAGTAATTTTACTGTGCAAGACTATGATCCCACCTGCCGAGTATATCTGCCTTGCACGTGCGCACCGGTTCAGTTTGTCAATGATCAGACAAACCTTGTGGAAACCTATTACGTTGGAGACGTATATTATTACACTGGGCTTAGGCTACCTTGTGTAGTGATAAACGACCAAGGCGGTCCTCCAGTAAACGTCAATGGCAATTACACACTATTAGGGTCGCTACAAGGAGTTTCTCCAGCTTCATTAGAAATACCTACTAACGAGATTGGTGATCCTCCGCCTGTAAATGAAACAGGTTGGGGTCTTGGAGTGATTGCCATCAGAACTGGAATCTTCGTACCACCGAAATTGCCAATTATTAACGAAACATGCACGAATGATACCAGCACGAACTTCACGCAAGTGTGCGAAAATGTCACCGTGGGTTTCATGTTACAGAATCAATTCAATAACTCGCAGTTGAATATGACTACATTGGAGTTGAGCACCAATAGCTCTTGTTTCTGCAACTTCACGGATCTGCCACCGCCACCCTTGTTGTGTGATTATGATATACCTATTGAGCAGAAGACCAACATTGGACTGTACAATCTGACGGTGCCTAATGGAACTTTTGGCATACGATGCAATGAAAGCGTTACGCTGTGTTGCACCGACGCGGTTTGTAATAATTATACGCAGTGTGCTTGTCCTATCCAGCCAGATTTCACGTCAAACGCATTCTATAATCAAACTGGAGAATACAATCAGACCTCACTCGATCCTATACTGCAGCTAATATACAGTCAGAGTATAGCTTACGCAATAGCAGACATGCCGTCTAGATCTGATCTGGATATTATGATCTATAATTCGCTTTACTCTAGTCCTCCGCCATCCAATACCCCATCTAATCATACTATACAACTTCAAGATTTATGGCCTGTGCTTCTGTTGATTTTCAATGCTGACCAGGACTGTCTCGTGTCCGGTACCTGTCCACTACCAAAGGTTGGAGAATGGACCACAAGAATCAACTTGTTTTGCGAGCAATCAAATAAGACTCTTCAGTGCCCGTGTGACGAGCTTTCTTTGATTAAGATGCTCATCCCTTATGATGTCTCCAATTTTACTGCTGGTTTGGAGATTGATAACATACCTGATAACGCTTCGAGCGTAGTGATCACAAACAATATTTTCCAACAACTGCCATTTGGAGCTATTATCAATCGTGTAACGCACGCAAAGATTGTCAACACCACGACACTAGAGCCTTACTACTTTGACGAGCTTGCGGTATTGCGCGAAATTTATCGACAGGATAATTACTTCAACGGAACACAGCACGATATGGCTTACGGAGGCAGGAATGGAAACGAGACTCTAGGCACGCGGCGTTTCTGCGATCGTCTCTGTCCCATGAAGTTCACTGATCAGTCAGAGTTTGTGTGTATTGTAGACAACAGCGCTGGTCAGCCGCTGCCTAATAGTACCTATCTCACGGTTGGTGATGCTGAGGATGCTGGGTGCAAGAGTGTGCTGCTAGTTGGCACAGAAAACTTTTACACCGAAAATATTGTATTTGGGGGTGGAATTGAGCATCTTTACAGCACCAGTGATGCCGTTATTGTAGGAACGCACGAAATCCGAACAGACAAGCTGGACTTTCGTGGCGTCACGTACTTTCATCCGGGGGATGAAGCTGTGCCTTTGTTCACGCGTTATACAAGTATGGAATATTTGTGGTTCAGGAACTGCTGGCTTGACGGCGGAGGCGTTCGCGGAGCAGGCATTTTGAATCGTGCAGAAGAAAATTTCATTGGCAGCTTAGTCTTCAACTATACGCACATCTCGAATTGGAACTTTATAACAGTTTCCGTGAAAGATATTCTCCAATTTCACGTTCATTACACCTGGATCGAAAATACTATTGGTAACTCCTTGGATGTGGAATATGTTCTAGAATTCCAGCAAACCGAAACTTACTTGCAAAATGTACGTGGTGGTAAAGGATTACGAGGCGTACCACTTTTCCGATACAAGAGTCAAAATGGTGATAGCAGTTGTACCCTGGAAAGCGGAGCGTTGTGCAAGTTTATTAATAATATTCAGGATGTCGACATCACTGCAGAGGACCACTTTGATATTTGCTACCAGTTTATAGGTGGTACCTTGCCACTGGACTTGCTGCGCGGTAACAAGTGCGTGAAAGCTCGTGCAGGAATGAGCTTCCGCGATGTCTCTAATGTGCGCTTCGATACACTCGCCCCCGTGATTATAAACAATCCCATGATCAGACCCTCAAACTTTCCCAACTCTTTCGTACTCAACCGCATTGCTCTCAATACCGGACGTGTCGGTGTATCAAACAATGGGATATTGAATCGGTTCTTCCGTGCTGTGGGTATCGCGGACTTTGTATTGGATATCTACTATTATTCTACTTTTTCTGGAGGATACTACAAGGCTGCTCGCAACTTCCAGTGCAACTTCCCCTGTATTGCTGTTCTAGGTCAAGAAGTTGAACAGAAAACATGCGAAGTGAACATGAACTACGACAATGATCAGGTGGATCAGTACGGCTATGAGACATTCCACAATTTCACTGACGTTGGCTATTACTGTCGGGTTTCCACTGACCCGAACGCTTTCTCGCTAGAGATCTCAGCTAATGCAACGGGTTGGGGAGGTGGGCGCTTGGGTGTGGATCAAATAGAAGCATTGTTTCCGATGCAACTGCACTCTATTGTTGCCGATAAGGAATTAGCAGATCCCGACCTCATGCCTCATGGATCTTGCTATCCACGATTCGTAGTTTATGGAACTGGTCATCAACTTATCGCAGAAAGCTGGTACGCCGAGGATATAGAGTGGCGCGTCAGAGATCCGGTTTTTGGTGCGCATATGTTCACCACATTAGCAGAAGATTTTCCCGTTTATAACGTGACCTTCAAACGTTGTACATTTGACGCGATGAACCGCACTGCAAAGTCTTTTTCGCGTGCTTTGAATCTTGTCATGGGAAAAGACTTTTCTAAGGAAGAAGCAGAGACCGAAGAAGGTCCAAGACGCATCAAGACAAAATTTGTGAAAGACCAGTCTGTTCTTCTGGATGGTTGCATATTCCGTAACTTTAACACTTACCAACAAACTGTGGTTGATGAAGATGACCCCACCGGTTTGAGCCTGGTGAATGTATCTGCCGTCGATTTCCCCTATACAGATCCCGTTTACATCGAGTTTCTAAACGTCGTGGGCTGCAACACTGAAGCTCAGGTGTTAAACACAATATTCCAGGACGTAGATCGTACTGCATTAGACATTCGTTATGCAGATATCACTACTGTGTACAACACCTCGTTTGCAAACTGCAGTGGACGAATTCCAAATGTTATGTCATGCGTATCAATCGCGGGTAATAAGTTCCAACCTGGGTCGATGATCAATTTCACTTTCAACAATCACACTCAAGACAAAGAAGTTCTATTTCCTACCACTAGTCAAATACGAACTGTTTGGGCTGCGGCTTACTGGTTCAAGAATTTGCCTCTAGATGGTGTCTGGTATGTTCGAAACAACACTGCTAATGGACTGCCTATTGGAATGCGAATATCTGGTATTGAAAAGTTTACGCTGGTTCAGAATCTCGACCCTGCGAATTTACCTCGATTTTTGGACTCAGTGGACGAGATCAGAAGAAACTGCTATCAAGGCAACGAGGGGATCAACGGAACGATTTATGATATATACTATGGAGAGCCTTATCAAGACTTCTCCGGTCCCTTTGACTATTGCAACGAATGTTGCTTACCACCTCCTCCGTTACAGTGCTCAGTCAGCCTAACAAATGTGACTCATCGTTCACATCATCCGTATTTTGGAACGCACTTGTTTGACAACATACCCGCTGCTCGTGCCAACTGTCAAGCAGTGACACAACAGATTCGTGTTGATCCCAACACTCCATTCACGCCATACGTACTTACAGTCAACGATTTGCTGCCTTTGACACATTTCTCTTGTAATAACAGCCTTTCTAACAGCACCAATGGAACCGTGCATTTTATTGGGTCAGGACCGATTGGCATGGGCGTAAATGATTATAGTGGTCCACCTGCAGAAATCCATGGTTGCGCACATACGCTAGATGATTGCAGATTGCGTATGGAGAAATTTGTATTCAAGCGATCGAGCTGTTTTGTTCCTGGAGCCCCTATCTGGAATCAGACTACAACTTTAGACCCACCTACGGCAATACGGTTAGAATTAGTGAATAATACTTTTGATGGGATGGGATCAAACTTCCTTGCGATAGGTGGTGTTATGGACAACGAAACGCTCATCAAGAACAATCGCTTCATTAATCACAATGGAATCGAGATTGTGGAAATCCAAGGGCGCAACTGTAGCACAAACTTTACGATTGAGGGCAACTACTGGCGGGAGGCAATTGGCACAGCGCTGAATGTGAGCATATTTGGTGGCATTAGGGTATTGAAAAACAAATGCGAACTCTGTGGCTGCAGGACAACAGACAGAAATGCAGTTTTCAGAATAGCTATTTGCATGCCAAACGGCACTACCAATCATAAACTCATCATACATGATAACGAAGTGACTCAAGACGCAAATGTTTATCCAATTATCACAACACCCGTTTTGGAGGGTGGTTACTGCAGTGCTTATTGGATCGATCCTGTTCCGGATGACCTAATGCACGTAGAAATCTGGCGTAATGGTGGCTCGGGATTCCCGGCGTGTTTGCGGTTAAACAATATGCCTGACGACTCTCCATTAACAGACCCGAAGAAAAAGCTACGTCGAATTGCGAATAACGATGGCAATGTTATCTGTGAGGCCACTTCGCGATACTGGATTGTGAATGCACATCCCACATTTGACACTACAATAGACTCGAATCCTGATCGTTGGCGTGGAAAATTCTGCACTGATGGGTGCCCTATAACCAACGGGTTGATCGTGGGATTCTTGGCCGTAATCCCTTTGTCTTTTATTTTCTGTTTCATCATGTACGTTGTGTGCTGCAGACCAAAGCCCTACCAAGCACGTACTTACTACTCAGCTACAATGCAAAGACCAGTCTATACAGATGGTGAACGACTCAACGGCGTTTACGGCATAGATGAGGATAAGATTATCGCTCAGCAAATAGCACTGGATCGTGCGCAACGAAGGGCTGATGCACAAGCAGCTGCACGCGAAATGTCAGATCTCTAGTGAATAAAGAAATTGTAGAAAAAAAAAAATAAACCATTATTTATTGATTATATGACTAGCTGTTGATAATAACAAAAACCCCCTGTAAATTTTACTCTATTATTCAATAATAGGGCCATTGTGATATATAGGCATATTAGGTGTTAATCTAGACCTGTATTAAAAACAACAGACTCGTGTAAAGGTAATTTGCAGGGGAACCAAAAAAAATAATAAAACAAAAGCTTCATACCTTAATAATAACAAATCTGTAGGCAGTTTATCCAACCCGACAAGAATTGACCCTTTACCGCGATGGCCGCTGTCACCGCTCAAGGGACTATATCCGATGACGCCGCCTTGATGGATCAGAATTTGATCCTTCGTGCTGCTGGCAGAAAACTCGACTTTTGGGGTCTTGCGATCGATGGATTCATGTGGCTGTACGGAATCACGGCGTTCATTACCTGTTTGTTCGCATATTCGTTAGCGTTCTGGCAACTCGGTCACAGTTGGACTTGGGACTTTGTGAGATTGTTCACGCCCGCTTTGTTGGGCATTTTCCTGATTCTGGGGCTATATGTCCTGGTATTCTACAAGCGATTCTTTCTTTTGTTGGTGTTCTTAGGCATGTTGGCTGTCATTTGGTTGTATCAAGTATTTTGTCTTGGTTGGACCGGAATCGCAGATTGGGCAAGTGGTCACTGCAAAGACACCCTCTGGTGTGCAAACATTCACACCTTTGATGATGTCGGCGGTCTGATTGTACTTGGACCTCGTGACAACAGTAATGCTCGTTTAGAATTCAAGTGCTATTTCTTCTTCCTGTTGGCTATGATTCTAGAGGAACCTGTCATCGGCGCTCTTGCTTTCTTCGTTCATTACGTATACATCAATCGCAACATCGCTTTGAACGTTAATAATCGTGGTCGATATGTCAGTTTGCAAAGCGATATGAATAACAACAGAGAAGAGGCCCAACCCCTTCTCATTGCAGAATCCGAACAGCAGTTCACTCCTCATTCCGGTCCTACGGGCTATTACATGCCGCATCAGCAGCACACGATTCAACAGATTCAAAACACCTACATCGCGAATGCTCCTTCTCATCATCCGCCGAGTTTTGGTGCAGATCCATACAAGACTGCTTGAAACCAGTACACAATGTAATAAAGCCTAATAGATTAAAAACAAATTTAAAAAAAAAACAAAGCGAAATCCACCCTTTTTTTAACTATTTCCCATGGATCAAGATTCCCGTTCATACTAAAAAAGGAATGTATACTCACTAAACTGGCTGAGTGCCAGTTTAGCGAAGTTTTGATTCTCTCTTTTTCATTTTCACAAAAGCCCAGTCCACATCCACTGCTTTTTTTGGAATAAATCTATTGCTTTTACTTTAGAAGAAAACAAAAAAAAAATGTCACGCGTAAATGTCTCAGAATTGCTAGAAGAAAACAACCGCCTCTTGAAAGAGCAAGTAGCTAACCTTAAATCCGAAAACGCCGCATTGAAGGAGGCATATAATGAAATCAACTCAAAGTACGAAAAGTTACGCGAAAAAGTGAAAGATTATCAACAAAATAAGAAGCAAAAGGAGAAAGTCAAGGACCAGAATGGTGGTGGTGGTGGCAAATCGGACGACGGATCTAACAATAACAAGAAGACAAAGAACAAGCAGTCCAAAACTTCGGATGGCGAAGGTGATGATAAGGCTGCCAAATCACCAAAGAAGAAGACAAAAAACGAGGCTAACGAGTCGGAGGACTCGAAGAAGACGCGCTGCTGCACCGTATGCAAGAAGCCCTTAGCCAAGTCTGAGGGATATGATCACACGGACTGCAACGCCGTCAAGGCCGCTTTGAAAGCCGATAAGCAGATGCACCAACAACAAAAGAGCTCTTGAAGAAAACAAAACGAATGGACTATGTGAATTGGACATATTCTCTTTTTTTTTGTTTAATGGATAGAAAAATAAAATAAACATTGTGTTTCAAGAATTAGGATTGCGATCTGGGGCTATTATTTTACATGGATTTTGATGCGTTGAACAGCACCATCTTTTTTCGCAGCCTTTTTGTTTGTAGGTGCTAGAGGATTGCCTGCTCTTTTGCGTTGAGGTAATTCGTCCGATGACAATGAAGATGAGCTTCTGTCGCTGATTTCTTCTTCTTCGTCATTCTCCTTTTCACTAGAGTGTGATGAAGAAGAGCCCGACGACTTTTCGCTTTGATCGTTATCTTCTTCAGCTTCGTCAATTAGCTCTTGAAGAACATCAAAACACACTTGACATATGTGGTTTATATGACCGGGTAAGTACCCATCATCACCGACAGCCTCGCATTTTTCACACATTTCCTCCCCGCATTGATCACATACAGCAATACTAACGCAATTAGGGCATTTGAATTCGCCACATTTTTCGCACGCAGAAGCGCATTCATGACAAAAGTTGTTTGGCTCCGACTTGCCGCATTTGCTACACGACACACCAAACTCTACGCAGTCGCTGCAGTATACATCTAGACAGCCATCACAATAATAAACGCGCTTAGATTCTCCACCAGAATACAAGCACGCGATTTTTCCGACGCAATTAGAGCAACAAGGTATTGCGCATAGTTGGCAATGGTTAAACGACTTGTTGACATCGTCTGGTAACTCTTCATCACCGCAAAAATGACATGATACGACTTCACTGTCATCGCTGTTGTTGCTGCTGCTACTGCCGCTTTTTTCGTCGTTTTTAGGTTGATCTTTCAAAGACATTTCGAAGCTCGCTGCAACGAGTGCCACTAATGCGGATGTTCGTGCCGTGGTAAGTGGGTCTTAGAGCCTTTTTATAAAAATGATGTCTATCCTTATGCTACCCCTCCGTAATAACGAGTGGCACGATTAATATTACCACGCTAAAGCACACAAAAAATAAATAGGTGGTAAGGAGGCTTGTTCGGGCTACTTCCTTTTTGGGATCGAGTGCTTCGATTGGTCTTCTCAGCAAAAATGGGTGGTTGCCTTACTTGTCACACAAAAAGATAATATATGGATTAGTATGATATTGGCACTACCGATAGATAAGCATTGTGCAGAAACTTGAGGTCAGGATTACAAGGTATGCGAATGAGATCACATGTTGTGGTTTTTTTTTCATTGCTTTACTATTTCTCTTTTAACATGATGAAGCAAAAGGATCGCACACTGATTCGCTTTTTTTTGCAACTTTCCTTTGTTTTTTTTTTGTCACTTTTCAACTTTCTGTTTCTTCTTTTCTGCCCGTTCTCGTCTTATGGTCCATGATTTATTGCGTGGATGTGTAAGATTCCATGCACACAGGACTAACGCAAGTGATAGGATAACCAAAGCCAAAACACATAGATTTGTTACCCAATTAAGTGGGTCGCGGTGGTCGAAATAGATCGGAAGAAATCGCGCTACAACGGCCGTGAAGTACACCGACGCAGCTAGGTAGGAACTCCACTCCAAAATAGTTAATGATGTCTCTGTCATCCATGCATATGCGACTATGAAGCCGTATAAGCAATACGGTAGAGCCGCGAAAAACATCCATAATACTAGTCTACCATCCAAATCGTACACACCAATAAGTATTGCTATCCATATGAGAGCAAGTTGGGCCCAAAGAACACCACGCATGTCTTTGGTCCAATGGATGGTGCTATCCCAAAGCATCGCTAGCTCAAAATTTTCGGCTTTTAGTCGTTTTATATTTTCTAACATTTGTGCACGTAGATTGCGAAATCCAACTGGAAAACCTTCGGCGTCGACGGCAACAACCTCGCAGTGTACAGAAGAATCAGTGGTCGTTTGTTTCTTGGGTGGCGAGGCTTGCTGTTGCGGTAAGCGGCTTGAATAAGTATTTGTATTATGGACTTCGTGGTCCTTTTCTTTTTCTTGTTGTTGTTGTTGTTGTTGTTGTTGCTGCTGCTGTTTGTCATCTTCATTATCTTCATCTTTCTCGTATAAGAGTCTCATCATTTCAATGGACTGATCTTTCTTTTGTTCAGATCCCTTGAACCGAAACTCCAACAAACTCGAAGCCCCTGTATTTGACATATCACTCTTGTGATTTAATTTCTTGTTTGAAACAAATCGGTAAGTCTTTCCCCTTCTAAGGGAAACGATGACAATCAGATAGTCCTTTTTTCTGATTTTTCTTCTTTCTTAATGTTGTCACATCCATAATATTGTTGTTATACTTGCTTATTACACTATGGTCTCATCCATGAATGACATAAATGTCACTTAGAAAACTCTCAAACTGATACAAATTTTTTTTTTCGTTTTTCTTTCCTCTAGGTTTCATAGTGGGACAAAAAATACTCGATTATGAAATCAAATTCGGCTTCTCTAAGGCGATCTGCAGCAGATGTGTCCAATCAAGAATATCGTTGTAAAGACGACATTTTGCGTAAGATGTCATGGATTAGACTGCCTGCTCCTCAAGGAGTGCAGTACCTCGACGAAGAAGCGGCCGATCGTTTCGAGCGCTTAGAAAAACGACAAAAGAGCTTAAAACCCGAAGATATCGAAACAAAGGCGACGATGATTCGTAATCAAATTGCTGCACAAGAGCAGATTATTGTCGGTCAGATCACAAAGTGGTGGACTGAGAAGATTCGTACGCCAGTTTCTGAAGACGTAATTTATAAGCGTGGTTGGGAGGGCACTCTAGGTGGAGAAGAGTCGCTCATATGGGAAGACATAAAATTTGCGCGGATCGAAACCATGGAACTGAGCTCTTTTGTTTATGAGCCCGCTATGTTATATGCGCGTCTGTACGCAGGTCACAGTTGCGTAGTTTTCTATTGGATAGAATCGGGAACGTCGAGTGCCGTGAATATCATTGGTATATTCTACCCACGCGAGCCAGCAACACGTGTCGATTGTGCTACAGTTCCTATACAAACCCTATTGCATAAGATTCCATGGATCAATCTCAATTATGCTCTTAGACATAAGGATGCTCTCCCTGAAGATCACTGTCTTATCACTGGCGCAACAAGCTTCGTTGCCTTTGAGCGAGAGTACCACCAACAGGTCAGCTCCAGCGGAAAACAATATGCGAATCTCTTCACTGCCGCAAAGATGAGCGCTGATGATGGCAAAACGAATTTCATTCGTTTGTATGCAGAAACTGTTATGAGTCTCTACGCACAGCTCAACGACCCTAACTGTTCATCTACTTCGCCTCAAATGACGACTGGTGTTCCTGAAGTACGATTCTCACATGGATCACAGACCGAAGGATTTGTTGTGTCAAACTATCTCAAGAAGTTGGACCTATCATTTCATGAGGATCGCTGTGCAGACTACTTGAATCGGGTGCTGTTGGGTTTATATGCTATTTTGTGTTCTCGGGCGGACCCTGCGTTTGCTGCCGAGCTTCTGAGAGCTGAGGCGTGTATACTGAGCGCTAGAATCAATGCCCTCTGGCCTAGAGAAGACAACACTAGGAATGTGTTACTAAGCAATGGGCACATTTTTCACGAAGAAGAGAATACATATGGCACAGCAGAGAAGCTGCGTGATTGTCTTTCTCCTTCTATCATGGATGCTGAACGCAGTCTACCCTTGAGTGAATTGCCCGAACTCGAAGAGGTTAACAATAATCACGCCGCGAAGAGCAAGAAGAAAATGCAGCCAAAGCGCGAATTTAGATTTTTAAATTCGCAAAACAAGGTCCAGAAATATTACACTGAATTGTCCAACCAAGGCACTTCTGTTCTCTATGCGCTCATCCCAGAAGAACCAGAGGAAGGGGATGTCAATTGCAACGATACTCACAAAAATGAACCGAGTGAGATTCACTTTTTGGACAACTTATTTCTGACTGCTTGTGCCTGGCGTAGAACCGCTGCTAGAAAATCATGTATAGCTCTTAGAGGAAGACCTAGCGAGCCAAAAGCCGAGAAGATGTTCGGCTTACTTACAAATGTCGAGAGTATCCTCACTGAAACACTCCCTCTGTCTGGTAGTAACGGCAACAGCATGAAACAAGTTCTCATGGATGGAACTCCTGTCAGAGTTTATTTTTATGTCGATATAAATGACTATCAGACCGCATCGAAATGCGAATTCGATTGCGACGCTCGTGCTGCTGTCTTATGCCCTCTTCTGTCAGCAATCAGATCGCTCTGGGACTTCCTAAGAAACAAAACCGTGAAGATTGTCAACAATCGCAATGGCACAGTCCAATTGGCTGGTGCTCTTAAAAGTGGCAATAATGCAGGAACTACCAGCAATAGACAGTCTTTCAGCTTATATGCAAATACGCTTACCTGTCCTCCTTTGTTCACGCTGGACGATCGCACGTTCCATGAACTTATCGATAAGCGCGAGAAAGACTTTTCCGAATATATGGAAGAGTTTTTGGCTTCACACGCTGAAATCCGTTCTTGCAATGGATACACCTACAAACTAGTTTGCTTCAAAAACTGGGTGGTTACGCAGCGTAGCGCGTTGTATACTTTAATTTCCCTACTTTCTACGCAAGCAGCGATTGGAGCTTCTGGATTGAAGATTTTGACTAACCCTGAATTGTATGAAGAGGGTTCTGAGTTTGCTTACTTGCCTATCAGAAGCACGGATGATAGCACAAGTAGCAGCAGTAACAATCTATCTAACGGAGCTCGATCTGAACCTCTAATCATTCACCCATATATGTCTGCAGCAGCAGTTTCTCAAACTGTGAACATCAAATCGTTAGAAGGCATAATGG
>ERZ1066122.2223-NODE-2223-length-13286-cov-17.966745_pt1 | contig 13286 bp, 10 predicted proteins | sample MGYA00382769_ERZ1066122 | MGnify/ENA primary metagenome ERZ1066122 (study PRJEB33369, sample SAMEA5778352) | biofilm metagenome | biome: Industrial cooling water; feature: Water cooling tower basin; material: Biofilm | place: United Arab Emirates | collected...
GGAACAGCGCGTAGGACTGGAACATCATGTTGATCGGCCGCTCGTAGGGCGGCAGCGCCGTGATGTCCTGGCCGTCGAGCACCACCCGGCCCTTCGTCGGCTTCTCGAACCCCGCCAGCACGCGCAGCAGCGTGGACTTGCCGCAGCCTGACGCGCCCAGCAGGGCGAAGATCTCGCCCTGCCGGATGGTCAGGCTGACGTCGTCCACGGCGACGAAGCCGTCGAACTCCTTGCGCACCGCCTCGATGCGCAGGTAGTCGTCGGCGCCGAGCTTCTCGAGTCGCGGCGCCCCGGGGGTGCCGCCGTTGGGAACTGCTGCCATGCGTGGTCTTCCGGTGGCGGGGCCGCTTACTGGCCGGTCTTGAGCGTGGTCCAGTGGCGGGTGAACAGGCGATCCACTTCCGGCGGCAGCACCGCCAGCGTGAACAGGCCCTTCTTGGCCTCTTCCGTCGGGTAGATGCCCGGGTCGTTGAGGATGGCCTCGTCCACCATCGGCAGCGCGGCCTGGTTGGCGCTGGCATAGGCGACGTAGTTCTGCACGCCGGCCATCACCTCGGGGCGCATCAGGTAGTCGAGGAACAGGTAGGCGTTGTCGACGTTGCGGGCGCCCTTGGGGATGGCCAGCATGTCGAACCACATCGGCGCGCCCTCCTTCGGGATCACGTAGCTGATCTCGACGCCCTTGCCGGCCTCCTCGGCGCGGGCCTGGGCCTGGATGATGTCGCCGGACCAGCCGATGGTGACGCAGATGTCGCCGTTGGCCAGGTCGTTGATGTACTGCGAGGAATGGAAGTAGGTGATGCTGGGGCGCAGCTGGGCCAGGCGGTCGACGGCCTTCTGGATCACGGCTTCGTCGAAGCTGTTGGGTTCCTCGCCCAGGTAGCGCAGCACCGGCGGGATGATCTCCGAGGGCGTGTCGAGGAAGGCGACGCCGCAGCCCTTGAGCTTGGCGAGGTTCTCCGGCTCGAACACCAGTGCCCAGCTGTCGACGGGCGCGTCCTCGCCCAGCGCCTCGCGCACCTTGGCCACGTTGTAGCCGATGCCGGTGGTACCCCACAGGTAGGGCACGGCGTGGGCGTTGCCCGGGTCGTTCTGGGCCAGCAGGGCCATGAACTCGGGGTCGAGGTTGGCGTAGTTGGAGAAGCGCGACTTGTCGAGCTCCTGGAACACGCCGGCCTGGATCTGGCGCGAGAGGAAGGTCAGCGACGGCACGACGATGTCGTAGCCGGTGTTGCCCGACATCAGCTTGGCCTCGAGCACCTCGTTGGAATCGAACACGTCGTAGGTGACCTTGATGCCGGTCTCCTTCTCGAAGTTCGCGATGGTGTCCTCGGCGATGTAGTCGGACCAGTTGTAGACGTTCAGGACCTTGGCGGCCTCGGCGGGTGCGGGCTCGGCGCCGGCCGGCGCGTCGGTGCCGGCGTCGCGGGCGCAGCCGGCGGCCAGGCAGGCGACGATCAGGGCGGTGAGTGCGGTCAGTCGGTGCTTCATCTCTTTCCCCATGCGGTGAATGAAACGTTGGACGGCGGTCGAACCACGGGAAGCATCATACACACGCGCCCCGCCCGCGCCTCCCCGCGCGGGCCGGGGGATCAGCCGGTGGCCATGCCCAGCTCGCGGGCGGTCATGTCCAGCGACTTCCAGGCCTTCTCGGCCAGTTCATCCACCTGGGCCCGGCTGATCACCAGCGGCGGCGAGAGCAGCATCGAATCGTAGGTGGCGCGCAGGATCAGGCCGTTCCGGAGGGCGATGTCGCGGCACAGCTGCCCCACCCGGCCGCGGTCCTCGAAGAACGCGCGGGAGGGCTTGGACGGCACCAGCTCCAGCGCGCCCACCATGCCGGCGATGCGGGCCTCGCCCACCAGCGGATGCTCGCCCAGCTGCTTCCACTTCTGCGCCAGGTACGGGCCGGTGTCGGTGCGGCAGGTCTCGACGATCTTCTCGTCCTGCAGGATGCGGATGTTCTCCAGCGCCACGGCGGCGCAGACCGGGTGGCCCGAGTAGGTGTAGCCATGTGCCAGCTCGCCGCCCTTCTCGTGCAGCACCTTGGCGATGCGGTCGCTGAACATGGCCGCGCCCAGCGGGATGTAGCCGCTGGTGATGCCCTTGGCCAGGGTCATGACGTCGGGCTGGAAGCCGAAGTAATCGGCGGCGAACCACTCGCCGGTGCGGCCGAAGCCGCAGATCACTTCGTCGGCGATCAGCAGCACGTCATGCTTGCGGCAGATGCGCTCGATCTCCTTCCAGTAGTTCTTCGGCGGGATGTAGACGCCGATGGCGCCCATGATCGGCTCGCCGATGAAGGCCGCGACCCGGTCGGCGCCCAGTTCCAGGATCTTGTCCTCCAGCCGCTGGGCGCAGTGCCGGCCGTAGGTTTCCTCGTCCATGTCGCCACCGTCGGCGAACCAGAACGGCGGATCGATGTGGTGGATGTCGGGGATCGGCAGGCCGCCCTGCTTGTGCATGCCCTTCATGCCGCCCAGGCTGGCGCCGGCCACGGTGGAACCGTGGTAGCCGTTGTGGCGGCCGATGACGATGTTCTTCTGCGGCTCGCCCTGCACCGCCCAGTAGTGCCGCACCAGGCGCAGGATGGTGTCGTTGGCCTCGGAGCCCGAGTTCGAGAAGAAGGCGTGGTTGAGGTCCCCCGGGCAGAGCTCGGCCAGCTTGGCGGCCAGGCGCACGGTGGGCTCGGTGGTGCAGCCGAAGAAGCTGTTGTAGTAGGCCAGCTGCGTCATCTGCTTCGACGCCGCCTCGCCCAGCTCGCGGCGGCCGTAGCCGATGTTCACGCACCACAGGCCGGCGAAGGCGTCGAGCAGCTGGTTGCCTTCCGAATCCCAGACGTAGCAGCCCTCGCCCTTGGTCAGGATGCGGGTGCCCTTCTTCGCCAGCGCGGCGTTGTCGTTGAACGGGTGCAGGTGGTGCGCGGCGTCGAGCTGCTGCAGGCTGCGGGTGTCGATCGAATCCATGGTCACTCCTTCAGACGTTCAGCAGCAGGAACTCCCGTTCCCACGAACTGATGACGCGCAAATAGGTCTGGTGTTCCTTTTCCTTCACCGAGGTGTAGGCCTTGACGAAGCGTTCGCCCAGCAGGCCCCGCAGCGGCTTGCACTTGCGCAGCAGCACGATGGCCTCCTCCAGCGAGCGCGGCAGGTCGTAGCCCTTGGCGTGGGCGCTGCCGGCCAGCGGCGCGGTCGGCTCGAGCTTCTCCTGGATGCCGAGGTAGCCGCAGGCCAGGGTCGCGGCCAGGGCCAGGTAGGGGTTCACGTCGGAGCCGGCGAAGCGGCTCTCCACGCGCGTGTTCTCGGGCGTGTCCAGCGGCACGCGCAGGCCGCAGGTGCGGTTGTCGTAGCCCCATTGCACGTTCTTGGGCGAGACCTCGCCGAAGGCCAGGCGTCGGTAGGAATTCACGTTCGGCCCGAAGATGGCCATCGCCGCCGGCACGTACTTCTGCAGTCCGCCCAGGTAGTGCATGAACAGCTCGCTGTGCACGCCCTTGCGCGGCCCGGCGAACACGTTCTTGCCGCTGCGCGCGTCCACCAGGCTCTGGTGGATGTGCATCGAGCTGCCCGGCTCGTTCTCCATCGGCTTGGCCAGGAAGGTGGCGTAGATGCCGTGCCGCATCGCCGCCTCGCGCATGGTGCGCTTGAACAGGAAGACCTGGTCGGCGCGCGACATCGGGTCGGCGTGCTCGAAGTTCACCTCCAGCTGGGCCGCGCCGGACTCGTGGATCAGGGTGTCGACGTCGAGCTCCATCGCCTCGCAGTAGTCGTACATCAGGTCGAGGATGGGGTCGAACTCGTTCACCGCGTCGATCGAGTACGACTGCCGCGCGGTCTCCGGGCGGCCGTTGCGGCCCGCGGGCGGCTGCAGCGGGAAGTCGGGGTCGGTGTTGCGCTGGACCAGGAAGAACTCGAGCTCCGGCGCGATCACCGGCTGCAGGCCGAGGCCGTCGTACAGGTCGAGCACGCGCCGCAGCACGTTGCGCGGCGCCAGCTCGTGCGGCTTGCCTTCCTTGGTGTAGCAGTCGTGGATCACCTGCGCGGTCGGGTCGGTGGCCCAGGGCACCATGCGCACGGTGTCGGCGTCGGGCCGCAGCTGCATGTCGGAATCGGAGGGCGACACCAGCTCGTCGTAGTTGTCCGGATATTCGCCGGTGACGGTGGTGGCGAAGATGCCCTCGGGCAGGCGGGTGCCGTAATCGTGCGAGAACTTGGCGGCCGGGATGATCTTGCCGCGGGCGTTGCCGGTGATGTCCGGCACCAGGCACTCGACCTCGGTGATGCGGCGCTCCTTGAGCCAGCGCTTGAGCGTGCTCTCCTGCTGTTCCTCGGGGGTTTGCTTGGGCTCCTTCTTCTTCGACATTGGCTAGCTTCTTTGCTCGGCGCGTTCGCGGCAGGCGGCCGCGAAGGCTTGGAAGATGCCCAGGTAGAAGGGATTCTCGCCGACCCTCCACTCCGGGTGCCACTGCACCGCGAGCAGGAAGGGCCCAGGGTCGTCGAGCCGCACGGCCTCGACCAGGCCGTCACGCGCCGTGGCCTCCACCACCAGCCCGCGGCCCAGCGTGCGCAGGCCCTGGCCGTGCAGCGAATTCACTTGCGCCACCGGCCCGCCGGCGATGCGCTCGAGCAGGCCGCCCGGCGCGAGGTCGATCGGGTGCGAAGGCGCGTACTGCACGCCCAGCGGGTCGTCGGGGTTCTCGCGGTGGTCGTCGAAGCCGGGGGCCTCGTGCACCTTCTGGTACAGCGTGCCGCCCAGCGCCACGTTCACCTCCTGGCAGCCGCGGCACAGCGCCAGCACCGGCACCCGCATCTCGATCGCCAGCGGCACGATGCCCAGGGCGGTGGCGTCCCGGGCCGGGTCGTGCAGGTTGCCCGGGTAGCTGGGCTCGTCCGTGTAGTGGTGCGGCTCGATGTTGCTGTAGGCGCCGGTGAGCAGCAGGCCGTCGAGGTTTCCGAGCACCGCCCGCAGGTCCAGCGGCGGCGACAGCGAGGGAATGACCAGGGGCAGGCAGCCGGCGCCGTCGACCACCGCGCGGAGGTATTTCTCCCCCACCGCCTGGAAGGGGTGGTGGCCGATCTGTTTCCGGTCCGAAGGCAGGCCGACCAGCGGGGGCTGACGCATGGGACGCCTCACGAGGGGATGGCTGACCTTACTCCCGGCGTTTGATTTCATCAACGGGGGATGATTATTTTTTACAGCCCGGGGCGCAATGCTAGACTCCGCCGACCCCAGCGGATGCCGTCCCCATGACCTCCACCTTCCTCCCGCCGGCCGACGCCGACGTCCTGGCACAGATCCCGGACTGCGAGCAGATCGACCTGCTGCTGCCGGACATGAACGGCCTGCTGCGCGGCAAGCGCATCACCCGCGACGCGCTGGACAAGGTCTACCGCGACGGCGTCTGCCTGCCGATGTCGCTGATCGCCACCGACATCACCGGCAACACGGTCGAGGAAACCGGCCTGGGCTACGACATCGGCGACGAGGACCGTATCTGCCGGCCGGTGCCGGGCAGCCTGCGCCCGATCCCGTGGCAGCACCGGCCGATGGCCCAGCTGCTGCTGCAGATGGAGGACGGCCGCGGCGGGCTGTTCGAGGCCAACCCGCGCGAAGTGCTCAAGCGCGTCGTCGCCCGCTTCAAGGAGCGCGGCCTGACGCCGGTCGTGGCGGTGGAGCTGGAGTTCTACCTGCTCGACGCCGAGCTGACCCACGACGGCCGCCCGCAGACCTCGGTGAACCCCGCCACCGGCGAGCGCAACCGCAGCACGCAGGTCTATTACATGCAGGACCTGAACGACTACCAGGCCTTCACCGACGCGGTGGCCGACGCCTGCGCCGCGCAAGGCATCCCGGCCGACACCGCCGTGGCCGAGTACGCGCCGGGCCAGTTCGAGATCAACCTCAAGCACCGCGCCGACGCCGTGGCCGCCTGCGACGACGCGCTGCTGCTGCGCCGCGCGATCAAGGCCACCGCCGAGGAACAGGGCATGGTCGCCAGCTTCATGGCCAAGCCCTTCGTGGACCAGGCCGGCAGCGGCACCCACATCCACGTCAGCGTGCTCGATGCCGCTGGCCACAACCTCTTCGCCTGCGACCCGGCCAAGCCATCGGCCACGCTGCGCCACGCCGTGGCCGGCCTGCAGAAGGCTAGCCGCGACTGCATGCTGCTGTTCGCGCCGCACGCCAACAGCTACCGCCGCTTCGTGCTCAACGCCTTCGTGCCGCTGAACGACGCCTGGGGCTTCAACAACCGCACGGTGGCGATGCGCATCCCGCACAGCGACCCGGCCAACACCCGCGTCGAGCACCGCATCGCCGGCGCCGACGCCAATCCCTACCTGGTCACGGCGGCCGTGCTGGCCGGCATCCTGCAGGGGCTGGACGACCAGGGGGACCCGGGCGCGCCGGTCACCGGCAATGCCTACGAGCAGACCGAGCACCGCGAGCTGTTCTGGCACGAGACGATCCGCGACTTCCAGGCCAGCGAATTCGTCGCGCGGCACTTCGGTGCGTCGTTCCGGCACATCTACGGCCAGCAGAAGCTCAAGGAGCTGCGCAGCTTCAGCCGCGAAGTGACCACGCTGGAATACGAGTGGTACCTGCGGACGGTCTGAGATGACGGTGCGCACGCCCGCCGCGCACGTGGACTCCTGGTATTCGCGCAGCGCCCACCCGGCGCCGGCGCACCCGCGCCTGCAGGGCCGCGAAACGGCCGACGTGGTGGTGCTGGGCGCCGGGCTGACGGGCCTGTCGGCGGCGCTGGAGCTGGCGCAGGCCGGCCTGAGCGTGATCGTGGTCGAGGCCCGGCGCGTGGGCTGGGGCGCGTCCGGGCGCAACGGCGGTCAGGTCATCTTCGGGTTCGGCTGCGAGCAGCCGAAGATCGCGGCGATGGTGGGGCCGGAGCTGTCGCGCCGGATGTTCGACTGGTCGATCGAGGGCGTGCGCCTGGTGCGCGAGCGCATCGCCACGCACGGCATCGACGCCGGCTGGCGCGACGGCCACGCTCACGTGGCGATCAAGCCGCGGCACATCGACGAACTCAAGGCCTGGCAGGACGACCTGGCCACGCACTACGGCTATGCCCTGCCCTGGTGGGACCGCGAACAGCTGCGGGCGCAGCTCGACAGCCCGCGCTATCTCGGTGCGCTGTTCGATCCGGCCTCGGGCCACCTGCATCCGCTGAACTACACGCTGGGGCTGGCGCGCGCCGCGGTCGCCGCGGGCGTGCGCATCTTCGAGCACTCGCCGGTGGTGTCGCTGGCGCGCGGCGCGCGGCCCGTGCTGAAGACCGCCGACGGCGAGGCAGAGGGCGCGTTCTGCGTGCTGGCCGGCAACGCGCTGGTGCACGGCATCGCGCCCGAGCTGGACGACAAGATCATGCCGGTCGGCACCTACGTCGGCGCCACCGCGCCGCTGGGCGAGGAACGCGCGCGTTCGCTGATCCGCAACGGCATGGCGGTGGCCGACATCAACTGGGCGCTCGACTACTTCCGGTTGAGCCAAGACCACCGCCTGCTGTTCGGCGGCCGCGCCAGCTACTCCACCGTGCCCCCGCCGAACCTCGCCGGCACGATGCAGCGGCGGATGACGCGCGTGTTCCCCCAGCTCGCCGGCGTGAAGTTCGAGCAGGTCTGGGGCGGTCTGATCGACATCAGCCTCAACCGCGCCCCGCACTGGGGCCGGCTGGGCGAGAACGTGTACTTCGCGCAGGGCTTCAGCGGCCACGGCGTCGCCGCCACCGGCCTCGCAGGCCGCATCGTCGCCGAGGCGATCCGCGGCCAGTCGGCGCGGCTGGACGCGTTCGCGAAGATCGGCCACCGGAATTTCCCCGGCGGCCGCGCCTTCCGCACGCCGCTGCTGGTGGCCGCGATGGCCTGGTTCAAGCTGCGCGACGCGCTCTGGTGAGGCTCAGGGATCGAGGTTGAACCAGGTCGCCTTGACCTCGGTGTACTTCTCGAAGGCGTGCAGCGACTTGTCGCGGCCGTTGCCGCTCTGCTTGTAGCCGCCGAAGGGCGCGGTCATGTCGCCGCCGTCCCAGTAGTTCACCCAGACGCTGCCGGCACGCAGCTTGCGGGCGACGCGGTGGGCGCGGTTGAGGTCGGTGGTGAACACGCCCGCCGCCAGGCCGTACTCGCTGTCGTTGGCGATGCGCAGGGCCTCTTCTTCGGTGTCGAAGGCGATGACGCTCAGCACCGGGCCGAAGATTTCCTCGCGGGCGATGGTGTGGTCGTGGCCGACGCCGTCGAAGATGGTCGGGGCGATGTAGCAGCCGCCTTCCACCGTCTGCAGCCGCTCGCCGCCGATCACCACGCGCGCGCCCTCGGCCTTGCCCTTCTCGATGTAGCCCAGCACGCGGCCGGTCTGGGCCTCGTCCACCATCGCGCCCATCGCGGCGCCCGGCTCCAGCGGATGCTGGGGCTGCATCTTGCGGCCGAACTCGGCCACCTTCGCCACGAATTCGTCCTTGATGCGGCGCTCGACCAGCAGGCGCGAGGCGGCGGTGCACACCTCGCCCTGGTTGTAGAAGATGCCGCTGGCCGCCGCCTTGGCGGCGCGCTCGAGGTTGGGCGCGTCGGCGAACACCAGGTTCGGGCTCTTGCCGCCGCACTCCATGTAGGCGCGCTTCATGTTCGAGCTGCCGGCGCAGACCATCAGGTGTTTGCCGACGGCAGTGGAGCCGGTGAATACCAGGCCATCCACGTCCATGTGCATCGCCAGCGGCTCGCCGGCGCCGCGGCCGGTGCCGGGCACCACGTTGAACACGCCCTCGGGGATGCCGGCCTCGATCGCGAGTTCGGCGATGCGCAGCGCGCTGAGCGGGGATTTCTCGGACGGCTTGAGCACGACCGAGTTGCCGGTGGCCAGCGCCGGTGCGATCTTCCAGCAGGCCATCAGCAGCGGGAAATTCCAGGGCACGATGGCGCCGATCACGCCCAGCGGCTCGCGCGTCACCAGGCCGAGTTCGTCGTGGCCGGTCGGCGCGACCTCGCCGTACACCTTGTCGATGGCCTCGCCGGTCCAGGCCATGCAGCGCACCGAGGCGGCCACGTCCACGTGCAGGGCGTCGCCGACCGGCTTGCCCATGTCCAGCGCATCGAGCAGCGCGAGTTCGTCGGCGTGCTGCTGCAGCAACTGGGCGAAGCGCTGGATCACCTTCTTGCGCTGCACCGGGCGGGCGTTGGACCACTTGCCGGCGTCGAAGCTGCGGCGGGCCGCGGCGACCGCGCGGTCGATGTCGACCGAGTCGCACTCGGCCACGCGCGCCAGCAGGCGGCCGTCGATCGGGCTCAGGCAGTCGAAGGTCTTGCCGCTGGCGGCGTCCACGTACTGGCCGTCGATGAAGGCCTGGTGCCGGAGGCTGAGGCCGGAGGCGAGCAGTTCCCAGTCTTGGCGGGTTTTGGGCTTGGTCATGGGGGATCCTTTACGCCCCCCCTGTGGGAGGGACTTCAGTCCCGAGGCTTCCTGGCGTAGAGCGTCGGGACTGAAGTCCCTCCCACAGTAGGAGAGGGGGGCAGTTGGTCAGAAAGTGGGAGGGGTGTTGGCGCTCACCAGGATGGCGGTGTCGGGGCCGACGTTGCGGAAGCGGTGGGGCTGGCGGCTTTCGAAGTAATAGGCCTCGCCGGGGCCGAGGACGCGGACCTGGTCGCCCACGGTCACCTCGACCCGGCCCTGCACCACCACCCCGCCCTCCTCGCCGTCGTGGCTGAGCATGGTCTCGCCGGTGTCGCTGCCGGGCGGCATCACCTCGCGCAGGATGCACATCTGGCGGTTGGCGCGGTGCTGGCCGACCAGGAAATAGTGGATCTGGCCGTCGCCCAGGTCGGGCTGCTCGTCGGCGGGGTAGAAGGGACTGTCGCCGGTATCGCCCAGCTCGAGGGTGAAGAAGTCGGCCAGCGAGATCGGGATGCCGTCGAGCACCTTCTTCAGCGAACTGATCGAAGGGCTGACCTTGTTCTGCTCGATCAGGGAGATGGTCGAGTTGGTCACGCCCACGCGCTTGGCCAGCTCGCGCTGGCTGAGGTTCTTGCTCTTGCGTACGGCCTGCAGCCGGATCCCGATATCCAACGTGTCCACCTCCGGATGTTGCGGAATATTTAACACCCACCCCTTGCCCGGTCAATGAAACCGCTGGTTTCCATCACGTTGTAAATTTTATTCAACGCGGTAAGCTGGCCGGCAATCGCCTCCCGGACCGCCGCCATGACCCCCGCCGACGACCTCGCCCACCAGGCCACCGCCGCGCCCGAGCACACCGACGCGTTCTGGATGCCGTTCACGGCCAACCGCCAGTTCAAGAAGACGCCGCGCCTGCTGGCCAGCGCCGAGGGCATGTACTACCGCAGCACCGACGGCCGCGAGATCCTCGACGGCACTGGCGGCCTGTGGTGCTGCAACGCCGGCCACGCCCGCCCGCGGATCGTGAAAGCCATCCAGGAACAGGCGGCGACGCTCGACTTCGCACCTACCTTCCAGATGGGCCACCCCCTGCCCTTCGTGCTGGCCGAGCGCCTGAAGGCGATCGCGCCGGAGGGCCTGGACCACGTCTTCTTCACCAACTCCGGCTCGGAGTCGGTGGACACGGCGCTAAAGATCGCCCTGGCCTACCACCGCGCCCGCGGCGAGGGCCAGCGCACGCGCCTGATCGGCCGCGAGAAGGGCTACCACGGCGTCGGCTTCGGCGGCATCTCGGTCGGCGGCATGGTCAACAACCGCAAGTTCTTCGGCGCCATGCTGCCGGGCGTGGACCACCTGCGGCACACGCTGGACATCGGCCGCAACGGCTTCAACCGCGGCCTGCCCAAGCACGGCATCGAGCTGGCCGAGGACCTGGAGCGGCTGGTGCAGCTGCACGATGCCAGCACGATCGCGGCCGTCATCATCGAGCCCATTTCCGGCAGCGCCGGCGTGGTGCTGCCGCCCGAGGGCTACCTCCGGCGCATCCGCGAGATCTGCGACAAGCACGGCATCCTGCTGATCTTCGACGAGGTCATCACCGGCTTCGGCCGCGTCGGCAAGGCCTTCGCGGCCCAGCGCTTCGGGGTCACGCCCGACATGATCACCACCGCCAAGGGCCTGACCAACGGCGCCGTGCCGATGGGCGCGGTGTTCGCCAGCGGCAGGATCCACGACGCCTTCATGCACGGCCCCGAGGGCGCGATCGAGCTCTTCCACGGCTACACCTACTCCGGCCACCCGCTGGCCTGCGCCGCGGCCCTGGCCACGCTGGACACCTACCAGGAGGAAAACCTGTTCGAGAAGGCGATCGAGCTGGGCGGCTACTGGGAGGACGCCATCCATGCCCTGAAGGGGCTGCCGAACGTGATCGACATCCGCAACTTCGGCCTGATCGGGGGCATTGAACTGGCCCCGCGCGAGGGCGCCCCGGGTTCACGCGGCTACGACGCCTTCCAGCGGGCCTTCCACGAGCAGAACCTGATGGTGCGCTGCACTGGCGACGTCCTGGCCCTCTCGCCGCCCCTGATCCTGCAAAAAGAGCACATCGACCGGATTTTCGACCGCTTGGCCGCTACCATACGCGCCACCGCCTGACCGGGCGGAAGAACCCAAGAACAGACCGCCCCGGGAGGGCAGCTCCATGCTTATCGGCGTCCCCAAGGAAATCAAGAACCACGAGTACCGCATCGGCCTGACCCCGGCCGGCGCGCGCGAACTGACCAGCCACGGCCACCAGGTCATCGTGCAGCGCGACGGCGGCAAGGCCATCGGCCTCACCAACGAGATGTACGAGAAGGCCGGCGCCGCGATCGTCGACAGCGCCGAGGAGATCTTCAAGCGCGCCGACATGATCATCAAAGTGAAGGAGCCGCAGCCGGTGGAGTGCGCGATGCTGCGCCCCGGCCAGCTGCTCTACACCTACCTGCACCTGGCGCCCGATCCCGAGCAGACCAAGGCCCTGGTGAAGTCGGGCTGCACCGCGATCGCCTATGAAACCGTCACCGACCGCAAGGGCGGCCTGCCGCTGCTGGCGCCGATGTCGGAAGTGGCCGGCCGCATGTCGATCCAGGCCGGCGCGCACGCGCTGGAGAAGGCCCAGGGCGGCTCGGGCGTGCTGCTGGGCGGCGTGCCGGGCGTGAAGCCGGCCAACGTGCTGGTGATCGGCGGCGGCGTGGTCGGCATCAACGCCGCGCGCATGGCCATGGGCCTGAACGCCCGCGTGACCATCCTCGACCGTTCGCTGGACCGCCTGAAGTACCTCGACGAACTCTACGGCGACCGCATCACCACCCTGTACTCGACGCTCGACGCGATCGAGGAACTGCTGCCGCAGTCCGACCTGGTGATCGGCGCCGTGCTGATCCCGGGCGCCGCCGCGCCGAAGCTGGTGTCGCGCAAGCAGCTGGGCCTGATGAAGCCGGGCTCGGTGCTGGTGGACGTGGCGATCGACCAGGGCGGCTGCTTCGAGACCTCGAAGGCCACCACCCACCAGAACCCGACCTACGAAGTGGACGGCATCATCCACTACTGCGTCGCGAACATGCCCGGCGGCGTCGCCCGCACCTCCACCTTCGCCCTGACCAACGCCACCTTGCCCTACGCGGTGAAGCTGGCCAACAAGGGCGCGGCGGCGATGCTGGACGACGAGCACCTGCTCAATGGCCTGAACGTTCATGCCGGCAAGATCACGTACGAAGCCGTGGCCAGGGACCTGGGCTATGACTATGTGCCGGCGGCGGTGGCTTTGAAGGGCTGAGGCGATTTCCCCCTCGCCAAGACCCAACCCGGGGACCCACCATGCCGCATCCCACCCGCCAGATCCCGCACTTCATCAACGGCACGGCCCGGGACGGCGGCAGCGGCAAGTACGGCGACGTCTTCGATCCCGCCACCGGCGACGTGCAGGCCAAGGTCGTGCTGGCCTCCGCCGCTGATGTCGACGCCGCCGTCTCGGCCGCGCAGGCGGCCTTTCCCGCCTGGGCCGCCACCACCCCGCTCAACCGCGCGCGGGTGCTGTTCAAGTTCAAGGAACTGCTCGAGGCCCACGCCGACGAGATCGCCGCCTGCATCACCTCCGAGCACGGCAAGGTGCTGGCCGATGCCCGCGGCGAACTGACCCGCGGCCTGGAAGTGGTCGAGTTCGCCTGCGGGGCACCGCACCTGCTCAAGGGCGAGCACTCGATGAACGTCGGCCGCGACGTCGATTCGTACACGGAGTACGCGCCGCTGGGCGTGGTGGCCGGCATCACGCCCTTCAACTTCCCGTGCATGGTGCCGATGTGGATGTTCCCGGTGGCCCTGGCCTGCGGCAACACCTTCGTGCTCAAGCC
>ERZ1066122.2225-NODE-2225-length-13280-cov-65.278412_pt1 | contig 13280 bp, 8 predicted proteins | sample MGYA00382769_ERZ1066122 | MGnify/ENA primary metagenome ERZ1066122 (study PRJEB33369, sample SAMEA5778352) | biofilm metagenome | biome: Industrial cooling water; feature: Water cooling tower basin; material: Biofilm | place: United Arab Emirates | collected...
GCGGCGCATCGATCTCGACGTGGCGGATCCGCGCGGTGTGGCGATCAAAGGCCGCAGAAGCCGCGACGATCGCGTCGCTGGGGCTGACGACCGCCACCACGGGCACCTTGATCGGATCGGCGTCGCGCAGCGCCACGCCGCGCTCGATCCAGTCGAGGTCCAGACCCCGCTGGCGCAGGGCCCGCGCGCCCGCCGTGTACTTCGGCCCGCCGACCACCGGCGTGCCCAGCGTCACCACCAGCGCGACGCGCTCCGGCAGCTCGCGGGCGACCTCGCGCGCCACCACGCCGCCGAGGCTCCAGCCCACCAGCACGACCGGCGGCGCGTCGGCCGGACGTGCGGCCACGCGATCGCGCATGCGCTGGCACAGCATCGGCACGCCGCCTTCGCGCCGATAGCGCTCGGGCGGAGCCTGCAGCCGACGCCAGGCCTCCGGCAGATCCTCGAACCCGTGCTTGATGTCGAGCCCGGCGAGGTTGCGCCCGAGGCCCCAGGCGCTGACGCGGTGCCCCGCGCGCGCCAAGACGTGGCGCAGCGCCCAGGTGCTGCGATCGTCGGTGCCGAAGCCCGGCAGCACGATCACGTCGCGCGGGCTGGCAGAACGCGGCACGCGGCGCAGCAGCCGCGGCGCCAGCGCCAGCGCGTCGAACACCGCGCGCGATTCGCCGATCAGGGCCGCGCGCGCCGGCGCGGCGAGGGTGTCGGGGATGGGCAGGCTCATGCGCGGCGGTCTCGTGGGGCGGGGGAGCGGGCGCGGCGCAGCACGGCGTCGACGTCCATGGCTTCCAGGTGCGCGCGCATCGCCTGCATCTGCGTCGTCGTGGCGGCGACTTCGGCGTCGCCGAAGGGCGAGAGCTGCTCGGCGATGAAGCACGCGGCCGACGCCCGGGCACGGCGATGGAGCGCGGCCCCGGCGCTGGTCAGGGAGAGCAGGACCGAGCGGCGGTCCTCGGGATGCGGGCGCTGCTGCACCCACCCGCGCTCGATCACGCGCTGCAGCAGCGGACTGACGTTGCCGCGCGTGACCATGAGGCGCTCGGCCACCTGCGCCGGCGTCGCGGCGCCTTCGCCATCGTGCACGGCGCTGAGCAGGTCGAACTGCGCGATGGTGAGGTCATGGGCCGCAAGCAGGCGCGCGTACTGCCGCTGGCAGGCCTGGTAGGCCTGCACGACGGCGATCCAACAGCGGGCGCGGAGCGGCGGGAGGGTCGGGCTCGCCATGTGATTTAGTATTTAACTATTCAGGCGTGAACCATATCACGGCCAGCGTGTCCTGCAACCGTCACGCAACCGACATATCGTCGACAGCTCCCCGCTTGGAGCCGCCACCGATGCCCGTTCGCCCCCTTCCCGCCCGCCTCGGGCTCGCCGCCGCCCTGACCTTCGCGCTCAGCGCCTGCCAGCCCGCCAACGACGCGCCGGCCGCCGGGACCGCCAGCGATGCCGCCGCGCCAAACCCCGCCCTCGGTGCCTCGACGGCCGGAAGCCCGCGCAGCGCGATCTTCCTGCACCCGGACGGCATGGGCGCGAACACCTGGATGGCCACACGGCTGATGCACGTCGGCCCCGACGGCCGGCTGGCGTGGGACCAGCTGCCGAACGTCGCGATCTACGTCGGACCGACCACCGATGCAGTGAACCAGAGCTCGAACGCGGGCGCGACCACGCACGCGTACGGCGTGCGCGCGAGGCTTGACAGCTATGGCGCGATCGACGGCGTGGCCCCGACGGCCGCCTCGGGCAAGGCCCAGAGCCTGATGCTCGAAGCCAAGGCCGCCGGCAAGAAAATCGCCATCCTCAACTCCTCGTCGCTGACCGAACCCGGCACCGGCGCCTTCCTCGCCTCGGTGGCCAACCGCGACGACGAAGCGGAAATCGCGTCGCAGATCCTCGCGGCGCAGCCCGACATCGCGCTCGGCGGCGGCGAGATGTTCTTCCTCCCCAAGGGCACGCAGGGCGTGCACGGCGAAGGCGTGCGCGAGGACGGCCGCAATCTCGTCGAGGAAGCGAAGGCTGCCGGCTACGCCGTGGTGTTCACCAAGGACGAGCTGATGGCGCTGCCGCCCGAAGCGACGAAGGTGCTCGGCCTGTTCGCCGCCGAGGAGTCCTTCAACGAGGCCGACGAAGCCGGGCTCGCCGCCGCCGGGCTGCCGCCCTTCCAGCCGCAGGCCCCGCGCTTCGACGAGATGCTGGCCTTCATCCTGCCGCGCGTGAAGGACCATCCGCAGGGCTATTTCATCGTCGGCAACGAGGAAGCCACCGACAATCTTTCGGGCGAGAACAACGCACCGGCCACGCTCGAAGCGGCCATCGGCGCCGACCGCGCGATCGCGCTGGCGCTGGCGGAGGCCAAGGCGAACCCGGCGCTGACGATCGTGGTGGCGTCGGACTCCGACAACGGCGGCATGAACGCCACCAGCGACGATCTGAACGACCCGGAAGACCTGCCGCGCCCGCTGCCCACGCGCACCGCCAGCGGCTCGCCGCTCGACAGCGACAACGGCGAACCCTTCCTGACGCCGGCCGACGCCGGCGGCAACCGCATTCCGTTCTACATCACCTGGGCCAGCGACTCCGACAGCGCCGGCGGCACGGTGGCGCGCGGCATCGGCCCGGGGGCCTCGAAGATCGAAGGCACCATCGACGCCACGCAGGTGTACGGCGCGCTGTACCTCGGGCTGTTCGGCACCGATCTCGAGACGAAGTAACGAGCTGAGAAGCGAGTAAAGAGGATAGAGGAAAGAGAAAGGGCCGCATCGCTGCGGCCCTTCTGCTTTGACTCTCTACGCTCGGGTCGTTACTCGCCCCACCGCCGCTCCTCAGAACTGGTAGCGGACGATCAGCTGCACGGCGCGGCCGCCGGTCTCGGTCTCGAGCTCGTACTCGTCGTAGTCGCGGTCGATCTGGTCCTGCACGGTGTTGAACTTGTCGAACACCTCGTCCTTGCTCTGGTCGAGCAGGTTGATGCCGGTCAGGCGCACCGCCCAAGCCTTGCCGAAGCGCTTTTCGATGAAGGCTTCGAGGTCGCCGTCGTAGCTCGTGACGACCTCCTCGCCGACGACGCGGCTCGGCGCGTCGCCCTGCTTGCGGAAGGTGACGCCGAACGAAGCTTCCAGCGACGGCAGCTCCTGGATGAAGCCCACGTTGTAGACGTAGTTCGACTGGTTGTTGAAGCGACGGGTGCCGAAATCGTCCTCGATCTCGCTGTCCAGCCACGAGTAGTTGAGGAAGACGCCGGTGTTGTCGAGACCGAAGGCCGACAACGGCGTGGACAGGTCGAACTCCGCACCCCAGACCTGGCCGTCGCCGGTGTTTCGCGGCTGGAAGATCCAGGCGCGATTGGAGGGGTCGTCCTCGCTGCCGGGCTGCCCGGTGTTGGCCAGCTCGACGAGGTCCTTGATGTCGCGGTAGAACAGGTTCACGCCGACGATGCCGCGCTCGCCCAGGCGACGCTCGTAGCCGACGTCGAGGCCCCAGGCCGACTCGGGATCGAGCAGCGGGTTGCCGACGACGTCGTTGTCGCCGGCCTCGGCTTCCAGCAGCGCGGGGGAAATGGCGTTGAAGTCGGGACGACGCACGGTGCGCGCGATCGACGCGGTGACCCGGTTGGCGTCGTCGAGGTTCCAGCGCAGGTGTGCCGACGGCAGGAAGTAGCCGTAGTCGACGTCCGTGCGCGCGTCCGCGGCGGCAACGGTCAGGTCGTTGATCTCGGTGTCGGTGCGCTCGTAGCGCAGCCCGGCCTCCCACTCCATCGCGCCGCGGGTGCCGTTGAACTTCACGAACGGCTCGAGGCGCATTTCCTCGATGGTGTTGACGCCACCCGGCGCGGCCGAGAGCGGCTGCGTCGGGCCGGGGATCGGCGGGCTGACGCCTGGCGCATTCGGGATGGTGACGCGGTAGCGCGTGGCATTGAGGATGCGCGTGTCGCGCTCCTTCAGCGTGGCCTGCAGGCCGAACTTCAGCTTGCCGCCGCCGGCGTCGCGCTCATGGGTGAACTCGCCGGTGGTGTCGGTGTCTTCGATCAGCAGGTCGGTGACATCGCGCGTGAAGCGATCGGCCTCCGGGAACGGGGTCGTGTCGCGCAGGTACTCCCACTCGTTCTCGAACTCGAACTGGCTGTCGGTGATGCCGGCGCGGTCGAGGCGGAGCTCCGTCTCGCCGTCCATCATCGCGAACTTCAGCCCGGCGCCGATCGTGTAGTTATCGGTCTGGATGTCGAGGTCGTTCTCGTTGACGGTCAGCAGGTTGGCGTTGTTCTGGATGCCGCTGCGGTACTCGATGGAATCCTCGGCCTGCAGGCGGTCGGTGCGGACGAACATGCCCGACAGGTGCAGTTCGGCCGACTCACCCACCGCCACGCGGTAGTCGCCGTTGAAGGCGTAGTCCTTGCCCGAGTGCACGTCGGTCTGGACTTCGGTGTTGTCGAGCGTGCCGCCCGGACGATCGAAGCGCTGGCTGAACTTGTCCTTCGGGTTGCGGCGGCCCTGCACGTTGGCGCCGACGAGCAGGTTGCCGCCGAGCGCCTCACCGCCCCAGAACGCGCCGAGCGTCGGCTCGATCTCGTCGTCCTGGAAGCGCGACGCGCCCGCCCGCAGGTAACCGCCGTCGATGGAGTAGCCGTCGCGCAGCACGATGTTCAGCGCACCGGCGACGGCGTCGCCGCTGCGGTCGGCCGACGCGGAGCGCACGATCTCGATCCGCTCGACCACCTCGGCCGGGATCCGGTCGACGAAGAAGCTGCGGTCGAGGCCGGCGCCGGGCACGCGCTTGCCGTTGATCAGGATCTGGGTGTAGCCCGAATCAAGGCCGCGCAGCCGCACGCCGTCGTACTCGAGCACGTCGGAGACGAAGGTGACCGACGGCACGCGCTTCAGCATGTCGCCGACGGTCAGCGGCTCGAAGCGCTGGAAGTAGGCGAGGTCGTAGCTCAGCACCGGCGCGGTGGCCTCGGTGCGGTCGCGGTAGATGATCTCGCCGACCACCTCGACGCGGTCCAGCTGGGCCGGCGAAGGCGCCGCCGCGGCGGTGGCGGCCTGCGCGGACAGCGAGGGCGCCGCAAGGGCGGTGGCGAGCGCAACGGCAATGGCCGTCGTCAGGGGCTGGCGGGTCATGGAACGTCCTGCGTTGGAAAAACGTTATTCCGGGGCCTGCAGGTTTCCGCCCGATGACAGTCGTGCGACGTCCGCAAGACATCGCGCCGTCGCCGCGCCCGCCGCTTGCCTCCGTTCGCGGGGGGATTAGGATGGGGGGCCGACCCCATGACGCCCGGATGACGACCGCAACCGCCCCCTGGACGCTGGCCATCGGTTTCGTCGCCCTGTACTGGGCGGGCGGCGTGCTGGGGAACCAGCTGGTGGTCGGCGCCGATTCGGTGGTGCTTCTGTGGGCGCCGAGCGCCCTGTCGTTCATCCTGCTGCTGCACAGGGGGCGCCGCTGGTGGCCGCTGATCACCGTCGCCGACGTGGTGTTCACCATGTCCGGCACCGACGTGCCGGCCGTCTTCATGCCCTTCACGGCCGCCGCGAACACCGTAGGCGCGCTCGTCGCGGCGACCGTGGCGCGGGCGGTGGGCTTCGTGCCCGGGCGGGGCTTCGACTTCGCGGCCGTGCGCGGCATCGCCGTGGGCGGGCTCGCGCTGGCGCTGGCCAGCCTGCCCTTCGGCGTGGCCGGCCTGCTGGCCGCGGGGTTCACCACGCTGGAGGGGGCGCCTGGCGCCGCCGCGAAGTGGATGGTGGCCAACGTGTTCGGGACGCTCGTCATGGCGCCGGGGCTCAGCCTGCTGTGGCCGGGCAAGCGCTCGAGCGCGACGCGGCGGGACGCCGACCCCTGGACCCTGGAGAGCCTGGCGTGGTCGATCGCGCTGGCGCTCAGCCTGGTGGCCGTCGCCCGCGTCGACAGCGCCTCGGTGCTCAACGGGCAGGCCGTGCTCGCTTTCCCGAGCTTCGTGCTGCTGTGGGGCGCGATCCGTCTGCCGCCGCGGCTGCTGGCCGCCGGCGTGCTGACCTGCGGGGTCGCCCTGCCGCTGGTGGCAGCGTCCAATAGCGGCGCCCTGCTCGAGCCGCAGACCACGCTCGAAGCTCTGCTGCTGCTGGCGCTGCTGATTTCGGTGACGCTGGCGCCGCTGGTGCTGATGGCGGCCATCGGCGAGTCGCGACGGACCGGCGCGGAGGCGCTGCAGCGGGCGCGCACCGACGCGCTCACCGGCCTGGCGAACCGGCAGGGCCTCGAGCACAGCGTCGGCGCGGCGCTGGCGCGCGCCGGCGATGACGAACCGATGGCGCTGGTCTTCATCGACATCGACAACTTCAAGCTCGCGAACGACGCCGGCGGACAGGCCTCGGGCGACGAGTTCCTGCGAAGCATCGGCAGCCTGCTGCAGGCAGGGCTGCCCGGCGGCCATCTGCTGGGGCGGCTGGCGGCGGACCAGTTCGTGGTGCTGCTGCGGCGCACCGAGCCCGCCGCGGCCGAGAAACTGCTCCAAGGGCTGCTGGCGGCGATCCGCGAATACCGTCACGCCGCCGGGGACAGCGTGGTGTCGGCGTCGGCGAGCATCGGCGCGATCACCGTGCGCGGCCGGCAGGCCGACTACGCATCGCTGCTGCGGCTGGCCGATGCCGCCTGCGCCACCGCGAAGGAGCTCGGCGGCAACCGACTGCGGATCGCCGGCTTCGAGGTCGCCCACGATGCGGTCGCCGAGCGCACCGCGGCGCTGCGCTGGGCGGTGCGGCTGGACCGCGCGCTCCGCGAGGACCACTTCCGCCTGCACTGCCAGAGCATCGTGCCGCTGTCGGCGGCGCACGACGGCCTGCGCCACCTCGAAGTGCTGGTGCGCATGGTCGATCCGGACACCGGCGAGCTGCTGCCGCCCGCCCAGTTCGTGGCCGCGGCGGAGAAGTTCAACATGGGCCCGCGGCTCGACCGCCACGTGATCGACCGCACGCTGGGCTGGTTCGAGCGCAGCCCGCACGCGCTGGCCCAGCTCGAGCTCTGCGCCATCAACCTCTGCGCGGCGTCGGTCAACGACCCCGGCTTCGCCGACTTCCTGCGCGAGCGCTTCGCGCGCAGCTGCGTGCCGCCCGGCAAGATCTGCCTCGAGATCACCGAGACCTCGGCGGTGCGCGACCTCAACGACGCGCAGACCTTCATCGCCGCGGCGCGAGGCCTGGGCTGCAAGCTGGCGCTCGACGACTTCGGTGCGGGCTTCTGCTCCTTCGCCTACCTGCGGCGGCTCGACGTCGATTTCTTCAAGATCGACGGCGGCTTCGTGCGCGACCTCGAATCGTCGCCGCTGTCGCTGTCGATCGTCCGTTCGATCGCCGAGATCGCGCGAAGCATCGACAAGCGCACCATCGCGGAGTTCGTCGAGAACGACGCGGTGCGGCTGCGCCTCGGCCAGATCGGCGTCGACTTCGGGCAGGGCTACGGCTTCGACCGCCCGCAGCCGATCGAGCAGTATTTCCTCCGACCGCAGGCGGCTATCCTTCGGACTTGATCCGGAGTCCGCCATGCCCCTGCACCGCACCGTCCGCCCGGCCCTCGCGCTGGGCCTCGCCGTCCTCCTGCTGCCCGGCTGCGCGCTGTGGCGCGACGCCAAGGAGCCGGACGAGCGGGCTGCGCCGGAGGAGCCGCGGCTGGACACCTCGGGCATCGAGCACGCGCTCGTCCCCGAAGCCTTCATCACGCCGGCGAATCCCCCCGACGAGGTTGACTCCCCCACGGCGTGGCTGACGCCGGAGGGCGGCCGCTGGCTGATCAGCAGCGGCAAGGAAACGCACCAGCTGCTCGTGCACGATGGCGAGACCGGCGCGCTGCTGCGCCGCGTTGGCGGCGAGGGCGAGGCGCCGGGCCAGTTCAAGCGCCCGAACGGCGTGTTCGCCTGGGGCGACCGGCTGTTCGTCGTCGAGCGGGACAACCGCCGCGTGCAGGTGCTTTCGCTGCCCACGTTCGCGCCGCTGGCCACCTTCGGCGAGGCCGAGCTGCGCTCGCCCTACGGCCTGTGGCTGCACGAGCCCGAGGGCGGCACCCTCGAACTGTGGGTCACCGACAGCTTCATGCACGGCGAACGCTACGACGTCGTGCCGCCGCTGGCCGAGCTCGGCGGGCGCCTCAAGCGCTACACGGTGCTGATCGACGACGACGCGGTGTCGGCGCGTTTCGAAGGCAGCGCCGGCGACACCCGCGAGGCCGGCGCGCTGCGCGTGGTCGAATCCATCGCCGGCGACCTCGCCAACGGCCGCCTGCTGGTGGCCGAGGAGGACGTGCCCACCGGTACCGGCTACCGCGTCTACGGGTTCGACGGCGCCTACCTCGGCCGCGACGTCGGCGTCGGCGAGTTCAAGGCGCAGGCCGAGGGCATCGCGCTGTGGTCCTGCCCCGACGGCAGCGGCTACTGGCTGGCCTCGGACCAGTTCCGCGACCACACGCTGTTCCGCGTGTTCGACCGGCAGACGCTGGAGCCGAAGGGTCGATTCGCGGGCCGCAACACCGGCCTCACCGACGGCGTGTGGCTGTCGCAGGCGCCCAGCGCGCGCTTCCCCGCCGGCGTGTTCTACGCGTCGAACCGCGATGAATCGCTGAGCGCCTTCGACTGGCGCGAGATCGCGAGCGCGCTCGAGCTCCGCGAGCTCTGCGACTGAGCGTGGCGCGGGCGATGGCGCCGCGATGCGCCCTGCCATCGATCCTGCAGGTCGTGCTCCTTGCGACCGGCGTCGCGGTGGGGTCGACCGACGTGAACGCCGACGAAGGCGCGGCGGACGTCGCGCTCGCCGAACTGTCGGTGGAGCGCGCGGCGGACGGCACCCGACGCGCGCTTGTCCGCAATCGCCTCGCCGGCCCGATCCATGTGCGAGTGCACGACGCCGCGACCCCGCGCGCGGTGGTCGAGGCCACGCTGGCCGCGGGCGAGACGCGGGCGCTGGGACGCTTTCCCGGCGAGGGCCCTGGTGACGTCCGGCTGCGTGCGCAGGTCGGTGCCCCGCAGCTGCTGCCGCCCACGCCGCGGGGCCCGTTCCGTTTCCCGCTGCCGGCGGCGGCCGAATGGCGGCTCACGCAGGGCTTTGGCGGCCGGGCCAGCCATCGCGATCCGGCCAACTTCCACGCGCTCGACCTCGCCGCGCCGCTGGGCACGCCGGTGCTCGCGGCGCGCGCCGGCACGGTGATGCAGGTGGTCGACGCCTTCCGCGAGGGCGGCACGGACGATGCGCTGAAGGAGCGCATGAACCTCGTCCGCGTGCTGCACGCCGACGGCTCGATGGCGCTGTACGCGCACATCGCGACCGGCAGCGCGCGCGTGCGCCCGGGCGAGCCCGTCGACGCGGGTGCGGTGCTGGCCGCGGTGGGCAGCGTGGGCTGGAGCAGCGCACCGCACCTGCACTTCGCCGTGCAGTTCAACGACGGGCGCGAACTGCTGACGCTGCCGTTCCGGATGAGCGCGCCGGACGGATCGGCGCTGGGCGTTCAGGACGTCGCGCCGGGCGCCGACTCGACGCGATCGCGACCGCCCGCCTTCGCCCGGTAGAGCGCGGCATCCGCCGCCGCGACGAGCGACGACGGCGCGTCCGAGGGCGTCGGGATCGCCACCGCGAGGCCGATGCTCGCCGTGACGCCGGCGATGCCAGGCGCGAGTTCAGCGCCGGACACGGCCTCGCGCACGCGCTCCGCGAGCGCCATCGCCTCGGTCGCGGGCGTGTCCGGCAGCAGCACGACAAACTCTTCGCCGCCGTAGCGGGCCACCTGGTCGGTGGTCCGGCGCGCCACCCCGGCGATCGCGCGCGCCAATCCCTGCAGGACCTGGTCGCCGACCAGATGCCCGTGCTCGTCGTTGAGGCGCTTGAAGTGGTCCGCATCGATCAGCAGCAGGGCCAACGGCTGGCGCCGACGCAGGGCGCCGGCCCATTCCCGCACCAGGGCCTCGTCGAACGAGCGCCGGTTGCCAACGCCGGTGAGCGGGTCCCGCAGCGACAGCGCGACGAGCTGGGCGTTCGCATCCTCGAGCGCGCGCGTCCGGTCCTGCACGCGGTCTTCAAGCTCGGCGATCGAGCGCCGCAGCGCGTCGGCCAGTCCGCCGAGGGCCGTCGACAGGCCCGCCACTTCGCGGACCGGGCTGTCGCACGCGTCGCGCCGGGCGAGCTCCGCCAGCTCACCGCGCGAGGCCGCGGCGGTGACGCGCTCCACCGGCCCCACCACGGCCCGGGCCAGCAGGATGCCGAGGCCGCCCACCGCCGCGAGCACGAGGGCGACGAGCACAAGCAGGCGGTCGCGGCCGAGCCCCAGCGGGCCGGTGAACGTGGCCTCGGGAAACGCCACCACGATCGACAGTCCGAGCGCGGCCGGGTCGCGCAGCGGGCGCACGTCATAGAGATAGGCGGCGCCGTCCACCTCGAGGACCTCGGGCGCCGCCGCGCGGCCCGCGGCCAGCCGCGCCGCCAGCGGCGCGGCGACCGGATGCGGGTGATCGGCGAGAGCGACGCGCTCGACCTGCCCCAGCTCCCCCGTCGCCAGTGGCGCGTCGACCGAACTGGCGATGAGGCGGCCCTCGGCATCGACGACGAGGGCAAGGCCGCCGTCGGGCAGGTCCAGCGCCGCAAGCACGCCCGCGAGGCGCTCGAGCGCGATGGTGCCGCCGGTGACGGCGAGCAGCGTGCCGTCGACGTCGCGGACCGGCGCGGAAATGCCGATGCCGAACGCGGCCCAACCCACGTAGGACTCGACGCGGCCCCACACCGGGGCCTCGGCATCCAGCGCGCGCTGGAAGAACGCCCGTTGCCTGGGGTCGTACGGCCGCGCCAGCTCGCCGGCCAAGGGGCCGGCCGGGCGCCCGTCCGCCCCGGCGACGTGGGCCGACAGATGGCTTCGTGGGCCAAGGAGATTGGTCGCGAGGTGCACGGCCTCGTCGTTTTCCGGGCGACGCACCGCAGCGACGTAGCGACCATCGGCGAGGGCGACGGACAGGATGGTCAGGTGCTGGGCCTGGCGCAGCTGCTCATACAGCCACGGCGACAGGGCGAGCGGATCCTCGACACCGATCCTCCCCGCCGCGAGCGCCTCGGCGTTGACCGCCACCCGCCGACGCAGCCCCTGCAGCTCGGCCGACAGCGGCTCGTCGATGCGCTGTCCGATCTCCGCGGCATAGGCGCGCCCGAGATCGCGCGCCGCGGCCTGCGCGGCGCCCTGCGCGAACAGCGTGACCCCGACCACGGCCAGCAAAAACGCGCCGAGCAGCGGCCAGAGGATCCAGACGCGCAGCGGCAGCGTGGGCAAACGTGGCGTCATGGCGGACCGGGCACCGGGGTGCGCCGAGTCTAGCGGAGCGGCCACCCGTATAATCGCCGCTTCTCCCGCACTCCCCGCCGCCGGCTCCGCCCGGCGCGCCGCGCATGTCCCAGCAGAGCACCGAAACCCGGCGTCGCCGGACCTTCGCCATCATTTCCCACCCCGACGCCGGCAAGACCACGCTGACGGAGAAGCTGCTGCTGTTCGGCGGCGCGATCCAGATGGCCGGCTCGGTGAAGGGCCGCAAGGCCGCGCGCCACGCCACCTCCGACTGGATGGCGCTGGAAAAGGAGCGCGGCATCTCGGTCACCTCGTCGGTGATGCAGTTCCCGTACGAAGGCAAGATCGTCAACCTGCTCGACACGCCGGGCCACGCCGACTTCGGCGAGGACACCTACCGCGTGCTCACCGCGGTCGACTCGGCGCTGATGGTCATCGACTGCGCCAAGGGCGTCGAGGAACGCACGATCAAGCTGATGGAGGTGTGCCGCATGCGCGACACGCCGATCATGAGCTTCATCAACAAGCTCGACCGCGAGGGCAAGGAGCCGATCGAGCTGCTGGATGAAGTGGAGACGGTGCTCGGCATCCAGTGCGCGCCGATCACCTGGCCGATCGGCATGGGCCAGCGCCTGAAAGGCGTCGTGCACCTCGTTGACAACGAAGTGCATCTGTTCGAACCGGGCAAGAACTTCACCCGCCAGGATTCCACCATCCTCAAGCTCGACGATCCGGAGCTGGAGCGTCGCCTTGGCGCGCAGGCGCTGGCCGAGCTGCGCGACGAGCTCGAGCTGGTGCAGGGCGCGTCGAACCCCTTCGACAAGCAGGCCTACCTCGACGGCAAGCAGACGCCGGTGTTCTTCGGCTCGGCGGTCAACAACTTCGGCGTGCAGCTGCTGCTCGACTTTTTCGTCGAGCACGCGCCCTCGCCGAAGACGCGCGCCACCACCACCCGCGCCGTCGAGCCGGAGGAAGAGAAGCTCACCGGCTTCGTCTTCAAGATCCAGGCCAACATGGACCCGCAGCACCGCGACCGCGTGGCCTTCATGCGCATCTGCTCGGGCCGCTTCACCGCCGGCATGAAGGTGTTCCAGCCGCGCACCGGCAAGGAGCTGAAGCTCGCCAACGCGCTGACCTTCATGGCCTCCGATCGCGAGATCGCCGCCGAGGCCTGGCCGGGCGACGTCATCGGCATCCACAACCACGGCACGATCTCGATCGGCGACAGCTTCAGCGAAGGCGAGCCGATCAGCTTCACCGGCATCCCGAACTTCGCGCCCGAGCTGTTCCGCCGCGCGCGACTGCGCGACCCGCTGAAGCTCAAGCAGCTGCAGAAGGGCTTGGCCCAGCTCTCGGAAGAAGGCGCCACGCAGTTCTTCCGCCCGCTGATGAGCAACGACCTGATCCTCGGCGCGGTGGGCATGCTGCAGTTCGACGTGGTGGCCTACCGCCTGAAGGACGAGTACGGCGTCGACGCCAGCTTCGAGCCGGTGCAGGTGCAGACGGCCCGCTGGGTCTACGCACCGGACGACAAGACGCTGGAGGCCTTCCGCGAGAAGAACGCCATGAACCTTGGCGTCGACGCCGCCGGCCACCTCGTCTACCTCGCCCCGTCGCGCGTCAACCTGCAGCTGGCACAGGAGCGCGCGAAGGACGTGCGCTTCGAGGCCACGCGCGAGCACGCCGCCTCGGTGGCGGTGGACTGAGCCGAACGTGTCGGACCCCACGACCCGACCGCGCCCGGCGCCGGCCTTCTTCGAGCTGCGCGACTGGCGCGAAGGTGGCGAGCGCGTCTCCACGCCGCTGGGACCGCTGTTCGTGCGCCGGCAGGTGGAACCGCGCCTGCCGGTGCTGCTGCTGATCCACGGCTTTCCGTCCGCGAGCTGGGACTGGTCGCCGCTGTGGGAACCGCTCTCGCAGCACTTCTCGCTGGTGGCACTCGACCTGCTGGGCTTCGGCGATTCCGCCAAGCCGCGCGGCCACCGCTACACCATCGCCGAGCAGGCCGA
>ERZ1066122.2228-NODE-2228-length-13273-cov-18.824028_pt1 | contig 13273 bp, 11 predicted proteins | sample MGYA00382769_ERZ1066122 | MGnify/ENA primary metagenome ERZ1066122 (study PRJEB33369, sample SAMEA5778352) | biofilm metagenome | biome: Industrial cooling water; feature: Water cooling tower basin; material: Biofilm | place: United Arab Emirates | collected...
CCACTACCTCCTACCCACTACCTCCTACCCACTACCTCCTACCCACTACCTCCTACCCACTACCTCCTAGCCCCCGCCCCCATGCCCGACACCCCGCTCCTCCGGCTCTACCGCAAGTTCGCCCGCTACCCCGCCGGGCACTGGCTGTTCAGCCGTGCGGTCTGCTTCAAGGCGCCCTACTTCGGCAGCATCAAGCCGACGATCCGGGTGCTCGAGGCCGGGCGCTGCGAGGCCACGATCCCGCACCGCCGCGCGGTGCAGAACCACATCGGCACCGTGCACGCGATCGCCCTGTGCAACCTGGCCGAACTCTGCGCCGGCGTGATGACCGACGCCTCGCTGCCCAAGGACATGCGCTGGATCCCCAAGGGCATGACGGTGTCCTACCTGAAGAAAGCCAACGGCACCATGCGCGCCGTCGCCACGCCCATGATCCCGATCGTCAGCGCCACCGAAGGCTACGACCTGCCGGTCAACGTCGACGTGTTCGATCCCGCCGGCGAGAAGGTCTTCCATGCGGAGATCCGCATGTGGCTGAGCGCCAAGAAGTAGGAAATAGTGAAGAGAAGATAGGAAATAGCGGGAAGCGGCGGATTGCGAGCTCGCGCCTTTCACTATCTCCTACCTCCTATTCACTATTTCCTATCTCCTATCTCCTCTTCACTATTTCCTTGTCCCCAGAAACTCAGAAGTAGTGCACGGCGACAGCGGCCAGGATCGCCGGCACGGCCTGCACGTAGAGGATCGAGCGCTTCACCGTGGCCGCGCCGAACAAGCCCGCCACCACCACGCAGCCCAGGAAGAAAAGGCAGATGCCCCTGTCGTCCAGCCACAGACCCCAGGCCAGGCCGGCGGCGAGGAAGCCGTTGTAGAGACCCTGGTTCATCGCCAGCTTCGCGGAATCCCGCGCCAGCTGCGGGTCGAGCCGGAACACCTTGCGGCCTAGTGGCTTGGTCCAGAAGAACATCTCCAGCACCAGGAAACCCAGGTGCAGCAGGGCGACGAAGGCAGTCAGCAGCTGCGCGGTCAGGGACATGGCGGGTTCCGGGATCAGTCGGAAAGCTGGGCGGCGTGGTGCCGCAGGTGGTCCTCGATGAAGCTGGCGATGAAGTAGTAGCCGTGGTCATAGCCGGCGTGGCGGCGCAGGGTCAGCGCCTGCCCGGCCTCGGCGCAGGCGGCTTCGAAGCGCTCGGGCTGCAGCTGCGGCGCCAGGAATTTGTCGTCCAGGCCCTGGTCGACCAGGATCGGTCCGCCGAACGGCCGCCGCCGCACCAGCTCGCAGGCGTCGTGCTCGGCCCAGGCGCGGTGGTGCTCGCCCAGGTAGCGCGAGAACGCCTTCTGGCCCCAGGGCACCTGGCTCGGCGCCACGATCGGCGCGAAGGCCGACAGGCTGCGGTACTTGTCCGGATGCCGCAGCGCCAGCACCAGCGCGCCGTGGCCGCCCATCGAGTGGCCGAAGATGCCGGCGCGCCCCGGATCGGCCGGGAAATGGTCGGCCACGGCCGCCGACAGCTCGTGCACCACGTGCGTTTCCATCCGGAACCGCGACGACCACGGCGCCTGCGTGGCGTCGAGGTAGAAGCCCGCGGCCTCGCCGAACTCCCAGTCGCCGGTGGCGCCATCGATGCCGGTGTCGCGCGGGCTGGTGTCGGGCATCACCAGCATCAGGCCCAGCTCGGCGGCCACCCGCTGGGCGCCGGCCTTCATGGTCGCGGTTTCCTCGGTGCAGGTCAGGCCGGCCAGGTAATACAGCACCGGCACCCGCCGTTCGCGCGCCTGCGGCGGCTGGAACACGGCGAAGCGCATCGGCCCGCCGCAGGCCGCGGAGGCCATGCGGTAGAAGCCCTGCACGCCGCCGAAGCAGCCGTGCTCGCTGGCGACCTCGACCGACATCAGTACACGACCACGCTGCGGATGGATTCGCCGCGATGCATCAGGTCGAAGGCGTCGTTGATCTTCTCCAGCGGCATCGTGTGCGTGATCAGCGAATCGATGTCGATCTTGCCGTCCATGTACCAGTCGACGATCTTCGGCACGTCGGTGCGCCCGCGCGCGCCACCGAAGGCGCTGCCGCGCCAGTTGCGCCCCGTCACCAGCTGGAACGGCCGCGTGCTGATCTCGGCGCCGGCCGGCGCCACGCCGATGATCACGCTGGTGCCCCAGCCCTTGTGCGCGCACTCCAGCGCCTGGCGCATCACCTGCACGTTGCCGATGCACTCGAAGGTGTAGTCGGCCCCGCCCTTGGTCAGCGACACGAGGTAGGGCACGAGGTCGCCGCCGACGTCCTTCGGGTTGACGAAGTGGGTCATGCCGAATTTGCGCGCCATCGCCTCGCGGTTCGGGTTGAGGTCGACGCCCACGATCATGTCCGCGCCCGCCAGGCGCGCGCCCTGGATCACGTTCAGGCCGATGCCGCCCAGGCCGAACACCACGACCTTCGAGCCCACCTCCACCTTGGCGGTGAAGATGACCGCGCCGATGCCGGTGGTGACGCCGCAGCCGATGTAGCAGACCTTGTCGAAGGGCGCGTCCTCGCGGATCTTCGCCAGCGCGATCTCGGGCACCACCGTGTACTGCGCGAAGGTGGACGTGCCCATGTAGTGCAGCACCGGCCTGCCGTCGAGGCTGAAGCGGCTGCTGCCGTCGGGCATCAGGCCCTGGCCCTGGGTGCTGCGGATGGCCTGGCAGAGGTTGGTCTTGGGGTTGAGGCAGTACTCGCAGGTGCGGCACTCGGGCGTGTACAGCGGGATGACGTGGTCGCCCTTCTTGAGCGTGGTCACGCCCGGGCCCACGTCCACCACGATGCCCGCGCCTTCGTGCCCTAGGATGGCCGGGAACAGGCCTTCCGGGTCCGCGCCCGAGAGCGTGAATTCATCGGTGTGGCAGACGCCGGTGGCCTTGAGCTCGACCAGCACCTCGCCAAAGCGCGGGCCCTCGAGGTCGACGGTTTCGATGGTGAGTGGTGCGCCCGCCTTGTGTGCGACGGCAGCCTTGACCTTCATGCGGAATCTCCCCGGTGACGATGGCGCTCAGGGTACCGCAGCGGCCGCCCGGCGGTGTTTGCAGGGCGCGAAGGCGCCGGTTCGGAGGGCGCGTGCGCGAAGGCGACGCCGCCCTCAGGGCGGGTCGGCCGGCAGCCTGGCCTGCTCGCGGATCAGGCGCCAGGCGCCCAGGGTCATGATGCCGGCCACCAGCATGCCGGCGCCGAACACCGCCGCCGAGCCGAAGGCCGCCAGGAACTTGTGCGCCCAGACGAAGAACAGGTCGCCGCCGCGGTACACGGCGGTGTCGATCACCGCCTTGCCCTTGTAGCGCACCTCGCGGTCGACGCGGGTGTAGATGGTCTCGCGCCCGGGCTTGGCCAGCGAGAACTCACCGGCGCGGGTAAGCACCTGCACCACCGCGACCAGCAGCGGCAGCGGCGACGCGGTCAGCGCGGCGAAGCCCAGCAGGATCGCCAGCGCCGGGATCAGCAGCACCGGCGCCACGCCGAAGCGCACCAGCAGGGTCCGGGTCAGGAACACCTGCACCAGGATCGTGACCAGGTTGATGGCCAGGTCGATGCTGGCGTAGTAGGCCGTGCGCGCCTCGACGTCCGGGTAGAAGGCCCGCGCGATCGCCGCCTGCTCGTTGTAGAGCAGCGTGCCCACGCCGACGCCGAAGAACATGACCACGGCCATCGCCTGCAGCAGCGGCTGCTGCCGCAGCAGGCGCAGGCCGGCCAGCACGCTGCCGCCCATGGCCTGCTCGGCGCCCACGCGCCCGCGTTCGGTCTCGCGCAGCCGCGCCCAGCGCCCCAGCTGCAGGATGCAGCCCACCGCCAGCGCCAGCAGCCCGGCGGAAACCAGCAGCAGGTTCGGCACGCCGATCTCGTTCACCAGCACCCGCGTGATCACCGGCCCGGTGAAGCCGCCGATGGTGCCGCCGGCGGCGATGAAGCCGTACAGCCGCCGCGCCTCGATGTCGGTGTAGATGTCGGCCATGAAGCTCCAGAACACCGACACCGCGAACAGGTTGAACACCGCCACCCAGATGAAGAACACCGCCCCCCGCCCCGGCACCTCGCGCCCGAACAGGAAATAGAAGCCCAGCAGGCAGGCGATGAAGAGCGCATACAGCACCGGCAGGAACACCCGCCGCGGGTAGCGGCTGACCAGGGCGCCGTAGGCCGGCTGCAGCAGCAGCATCATCACGAAGGTGCCAGTGAACAGCAGCTGCAGGGTCAGCTCGCCCAGCACCCAGCCGCGGGCCGCCGCCCATTCCACCAGTCCCGGCGGGAACACCGCCTGCACGTCGTCCGAGGCGCCCATGGCGTCGCGCACCGGGCGCAACACGTAATAGCCGGTCAGCAGGAAGAAGAAATAGAGGAAGGACCACAGCAGCGGCGGGAACTCCCGCAGCGCGCCGCGCAGGTGGTCGAAGCGGCCGGCGGTGTCCTTGCCTGGTTCCATGGGCATCCCGTTGGAGTCGGCGCACCATAGCCAACCCGGCCCCCGCCCGCCAGCCCGTGGCCCGGCACGTGAGCCCCGTCACACCCCGACGACGCCGCTGCCGTACCCCGAGTGTTTGCTCTAGAACGGGGGCCTAGCCTCGGCCCGTGACCGAATGAAGAAGACATTGTGTACGACTACATCATCGTAGGCGCCGGCTCCGCCGGCTGCGTCCTGGCCAACCGCCTCAGCGAGGACCCGGCCTGCCGCGTGCTGCTGCTCGAGGCCGGACCGTCGGACTGGCACCCCTTCATCCACATGCCCGCGGGCCTGGCCAAGCTGGTCGGCAAGAAGGGCGTGAACTGGGACTACAACACCGCGCCGGAGCCCTCGCTCGACGGGCGCTCGCTGTGGTGGCCGCGCGGCAAGGTGCTCGGCGGCTCCAGCTCGATCAACGCCATGTGCTACATCCGCGGCCACGCCCGCGACTACGACGAATGGGCGGCCCTTGGCGCCGACGGCTGGCACTGGGACAACGTGCTGCCCTACTTCAAGCGCAGCGAGGGCAACCAGCGCGGCGCCAGCGAATACCACGGCGGCGACGGCCCGCTTGGCGTGTCCGACGCGCGCCACAAGAACCCGCTGTCGGGCGTCTTCATCGAAGCCGCGCGCCAGGCCGGCCACGCCGCCAGCGACGACTTCAACGGCCCGCGCCAGGACGGCTTCGGCTGGTACCAGACCACCACCCGCGACGGCGCCCGCAGCTCCAGCGCCCGCGCCTACCTGGCGCCGGTGCGCAAGCGGCCCAACCTCACCGTGGTCACCCGTGCCACCGCCAGCCGCATCACCTTCGACGGCGACCGCGCCACGGGCGTCGAGTACTCGGTGGGCCGCAAGGCCGGCTTCAGCGAAACCGCGAGCCGCGAGGTGATCCTTTGCGGCGGCGCGCTCAACTCGCCGCAGCTGCTGATGCTTTCGGGCATCGGCCCGGCCGAACACCTGCGCGAGCACGGCATCCCGGTGCGCCGCGACCTGCCCGGCGTCGGCGCCAACCTGCAGGACCACCTCGACGTCTGCACCATGACCCGCTGCACCCAGGGCCTGAGCTACGACCAGCTCAGCGACGTCTCGGTGGCGCTGAAGTACTACCTGTTCAAGTCCGGCCCGGGCACCAGCAACATCGCCGAGGCCGGCGGTTTCCTGCGCAGCCGGCTGGCCGAGGACGAGCGCCCGGACATCCAGTTCCACTTCGTGCCGGCCCAGCTCGACGACCACGGCCGCAACCGCCTGCCCGGCAACGGCTACACCCTGCACGCCTGCGGCCTGCACCCGCGCAGCCGCGGCCGCCTGCGCCTGGCCAGCGCCAACGCCGCCGACAAGGTCAAGATCGAGGCCGGCTACCTCAGCGACCCCGAGGGCTACGACCTGAAGGTGATGCTGGAGGCCCTGCGGCTCTCGCGCGAGATCCTGGCGCAGCCGGCGTTCGCGCCCTACCGGGGCGAGGAAATCTTCCCGGGCGACCGGCTTCAGGACGAAGCCGACCTCGTCGCCTTCATCCGCCGCAAGGCCGAGTCGATCTACCACCCGGTCGGCACCTGCCGCATGGGCGCGGCCGAGGACGCCGGCGCCGTGGTCGACCCGCAGCTGCGGGTGCATGGCCTGCGCGGCCTGCGCGTGGTGGACGCCTCGGTGATGCCCAAGCTGGTGGGCGGCAACACCAACGCGCCCACCATGATGATCGCCGAGCGCGCCGCCGACCTGATCCGCGGCCTGGCGGCCTGATCAGACCTCGAGCATCGGCGGCAGCGGGCAGCGCAGGGTCGCGCAGATCGCCCGCAGCAGTTCGGCCTCGGCCACGCAGATGCGGCCGTCGTGGCTGACCGCCGCGACCAGGCCTTCGAGCAGCAGCTCCTTGCCCATCGGCTCGACCTCGTCGAGCTTCGGCAGCGCCTCGTCGAGCGCGCGCAGCGGCTCCGCCGGCGGGCGGTAGGGCGCGTTCAGGCGCGGGAACACCCGGCCCAGCCCGGCCACGTAGGCGCGCATCGCGGCGGCCGGGTCGTCGTGGCCCGCCTGCGCCAGCACCGCCATCACCTCCACCGCCGCGGCGCTGTTGTCCGCCAGCCGGCGCGTGGCCGGCCGCGAGCTGCCCGCCGGGTCCAGCAGGTGGCGCACGTGGCTGCCCAGCAGGCGGCCCAGGCTGTATTCGAACAGGCTGACCTGGCCGTCGGCGTGGGTCAGCACGTAGCAGGTATCCATGAACTGCTCGAGCTCGGCCCGCGGCCGGCGCCGCAGCGACGGCATCGCCATCGCCGCCAGCGGCAGGCACAGGATGCGCGGCAGGTCGGCCAGGCGATCGGCGTAGTCCAGGGCCTGGCGCACCAGGCGCTCGTCGAGGCGGCTGCTGAGCTCGAACACCTGGCGTTCGCGCACCTTGCCCGCGGGCGCCATCAGCAGGCCGTACAGCAGGGCCGGCGCCTCGTCGCGCTCGTGCGCGGCGCGGCGCAGGATGTCGGGCATCGCGCTCACCAGCGCGCCGGCGCGCTCGTAGTCGTTGGACTGCGGCGTGCCGACCTGGGCCACCACGGCCGGCGGCGTCACCCGGAGCTCGGCCCGGTCGTCCGGCAGCGGCGGCGGCTGGCGCGAGGACAGGCCCAGCGCCGCGTCCTCGTCCAGGCCCGAGGGCGGATGCATCTGCCAGCGCGCCGACTGCTCGACCAGGGCCTCGGCCCGGAACGACGGCTCCAGCGCCTGGATGCGCTCGAGCAAGGGCGGGTGGGTGGCGAACAGCGACGAGTAGCCGACGCCGTCGCCGAACAGCATGTGCGCCACCTCCTCGGTGTCGCCGCTGGCCAGCTTCGAGCCCTCGTGCAGCCCGCCGATCTTCTTGAGCGCGCCGGCCAGGCCCTTGGTCTGACGGGTGAACTGCACGGCCGAGGCATCGGCCAGGAACTCGCGCTGCCGGCTGATGCCGGCCTTGATCAGCCGGCCGAAGAACTGGCCGGCGTAACCGACCAGCATCACCACCAGCGCGATGAGCAGGATGGGCAGGCCATCACGCGAGCTGCCGCGGCCATGCACCAGCACCTTCCGGCCGATGATGGCCAGCGCCAGGATGCCGAACAGCAGGCCCATCAGGCGGATGTTCAGGCGCATGTCGCCGTTGAGCACGTGGCTGAACTCGTGCGCCACCACGCCCTGCAGCTCGTCGCGGTTGAGCTTGTCCAGCGCGCCGCGGGTGACCGCCACCGCCGCGTCGCCCGGCGCGTAGCCGGCGGCGAAGGCGTTGATGCCGGCCTCCTGCTCGAGCACGAACAGCTGCGGCACCGGCACGCCGGAGGCGATGGCGATTTCCTCGACCACGTTGCGCAGGCGCCGGTAGTGCGGGTCGGTGCTGTCCTCGGGCACGGGCGTGCCGCCCATCTGCAGCGCCACCGCGGCGCCGCCGCCGGCCAGGCTGGAGACGCGGTACATCGAGGCGACGGCGATGATGCCGACCGTGACCACGCTGACCACCAGCATCCCGCCCAGCACGTGGCGCGGCGAGTCCTCGTCGGGGAAGCCGCCGACGGCGACCAGGAACACCAGGTTGACGGCGACGACGATGGCCAGCACCGCCAGCCCGAACAGGATGACCAGGCGGCCCGACTGGCGCCGGGCCTGTTCCTGGCGCTCGAAGAAGTTCATGCGCCGGCTTAGAACGAGACCTTCGGCGCCTCGCGCTTGGCCGGCTCGGTGATCTCGAGCAGGGCCGCGCCGACGAAGCCGAACATGCCGGCGATGAGGTTCGACGGGAACACCTCGCGCTTGTTGTTGTAGGCCATCACGGAGTCGTTGTAGGCCTGGCGCGCGAAGGCGACGCGGTTCTCGGTCGAGGTCAGTTCCTCGGTGAGCTGCATCATGTTCTGGTTGGCCTTGAGGTCGGGGTAGGCCTCGGCCACCACCATCAGCCGCGACAGCGCGCCGGCCAGGCCGCTCTCGGCGCCGCCCAGCGAGGCCATGGCGTTCGGGTCGCCCGGGCTGGCCTTGGCCGCGGCCAGGCCGCTGACGGCGGCGGCGCGGGCCTGGATGACGGCCTCTAGCGTCTCGCGCTCGTGCTTGAGGTAGCCCTTGGCGACCTCCACCAGGTTCGGGATCAGGTCGTAGCGACGGGTCAGCTGCACGTCGATCTGAGCGAAGGCGTTCTTGAACGCGTTCCGCGCCGTGACCAGACCGTTGTAGATCCCGACTCCCCAGGCCGCGGCGACACCGACGACCAGCACCAGCACGAGCAATGCGACCATCTCCGACTCTCCCCTGTTCAGTCCCCGGGCGCAGGACGCGCGCTAGAATGGGGCCGTTCCCAAAGCATACGTCGGACATGCCACGCACGAAAGCCAATGCCCCGTCCCGCCTCCCCGCCCTCCTGCTGGCGCTGTGGGCGGCGGCCGCCGGCACGGCGATCGCCGCCGAGGCCGGCAAGGCGCCCGACTTCACGCACCACGCCCGCGAACTCGAGGTGCTGGCCGAGGGCGTGGTCACCCAGTCGCGCATCCCCGGCATGGCCATGGCCATCGTGCAGGACGGCAAGGTGGTGTCGATGCGCGGTTACGGCGTGGTCGACAGCCGCGACCCGCAGCCGGTGGGCACCGACACCGTGTTCCGCGTCGCCTCGCTGTCCAAGGCCTTTGCCGGCACGCTGAGCGCGATGCTGGTCAGCGAGGGCGCCATGAGCTGGGACGCCCCGATCGCCAACCAGCTGCCCGCCTTCACGCTGCGCGACCTGCAGGGCGCCCAGCGGCTGACGGTGCGCGAGGTGCTCAGCCACCGCGTGGGCCTGGGCTACAACGCCTTCGACCGCGACCTCGAGGCCGACCAGCCCTACCCGCTGCTGGCCGAGAAGCTGTCCGACGCCCCGCTCACCTGCGCCCCGGGCGACTGCTACGCCTACCAGAACATCGCCTTCAGCCTGGTCGGCGACCTGGTGTTCGCCGTCACCGGTGACTTCTACCACCACCAGGTCGAGAAGCGGCTGTTCCACCCGCTGGGGATGTACGGCGCCACCTTCGGCCGCGACGGCCTGGAGTCGAGCCCGAGCTGGGCGCGCCCGCACGTGCGCAGCGGCGGCAAGTGGCTGCCGGTGCGGCCGAAGGAAACCTACTACCGGGTCCCCCCGGCCGCCGGCGTGAATGCGAGCATCCGCGACATGTCGCAGTGGCTGGTGGCGCAGATGGGCCACCGCCCCGACGTGCTGCCGCCGGAGCTGCTCAACGAGATCCAGACGCCGCAGGTGGAGACCCCGGGCGAGATCCGCGGCAACAGCTGGCGCCGTGAGCGGCTGCGCAGTGCCTACTACGGCCTGGGCTGGCGCATCTACGACTACGCGGGGCACACGCTGGTCTACCACGCGGGGGCGGTGCAGGGTTACCGGGCCATGGCGGCGTTCCTGCCCGACCAGGACATCGGGGTGGTCATCCTGTGGAATTCCGAATCGTCGATGCCGGCCGCGCTGCTGCCAACGGCACTCGACCGTGCGCTCGGGCTGCCCGCGCGCGACTGGCTGGCGCCCGAACCGGTGAGGCCGCGCCGCCGGCGCTGAGCCTGGCCCCGGCGCGGGCCTCCGCGGAAGCAGAGCCCGTGTTATCCGGCGCCGTGGCCGCCGCGGAAGCGCATGGTAGATCCGGCGCCGGGGCCACCGCGGAAGCGCATGGTAGATCCGGCGCCGTGGCCACCGCGGAAGCGAAGGCCGCTTTCTCCTCCGTGAAGCCTTTTATGTCGGAGAAAGCGACCTTCGCTTCCGCGGCGTCCCCGGTGGGTTCGGTAAGGGTGCCCAACGGATGGCCCGTGGCCGCGCGCTCCGGAGCTTGCGCGTGCCGATCAGGACCAAGGCGGGGCATCTTTCTCGCTGATCAGGGTTGGCTAACCCGACCTGGCCCTGAAAGCTGCTGAGGCCTATCGCTGCGTGTCCCTTCGGACACTGGATGCGGCGCCGGCGCGAGCCCGGAAGGTGGCCAGATTGCGAGATCACTCCGCCCGGCGGCGGGTGTGGGGGCTTGGCGGTGGTGGTCGGCCCCGGCTTTTCCGATGGCTCCGTTGCCACGGCATGGGCTCGTGATGGTTCTCGAGATCAACCGCGCGTCCGGGAGCAGCTCACGTTCACCGGATCCTGGGGGACGCCCATCGGAAAAGCACGGACCCAGGCGTTACGCCTTGCACCTACACCCGCCGCCGGGCGGATAGGTCTCTCACGCTGGCCGTCTTCCACGCTGGCCTCGAAACCTGACTCCGCGTCCGAAGGGACGCGCGCGATGGGCCGTCACCGGCCACTTGCCCCGAACGGGTTAGCCAAGCGAGGTCAGCGAGAAAAATGGTGTGCCTTGGTCCGGATCGCACATGCGCAAGCTCCGGAGCGCGCGGCCACGGGCCTTCCTCACACGCCCCCAAGCCGATACGCACCGGCGGCGCCGGGAAAGCGAAGGTCGCTTTCTCCGACATAAAAGGCTTCACGGAGGAGAAAGCGACGTTCGCTTCCGCGGTGACGGCGGCTCCGTCGCCCGCGAGAAAACAAAACGCCGGCACGGGGCCGGCGTTCTCTTTGGAGCTCCTGGAAAGTCTCCCTCCCCGCCTGGGCAATACGGGGAGAGAGCCCAGAATTACAGCGCTTGCGATCCGTCTTAGAGCGACGGAGCCACCGGGGCGGCAGGCATCGCCATCGCCGGCTTCTTGGCAGCCGGCTTGCGCGCGGCCTTCTTCTTCGCGGCAGGCTTCTTGGCAGCCTTCTTGGCGGCCGGCTTCTTCGCAGCCTTCTTGGCGGTCTTCTTGACCGACTTCTTGGCAGCCTTCTTGGCGGCCGGCTTGCGGGCAGCCTTCTTCGCGGCCTTCTTGGCCGGCTTCTTGGCAACCTTCTTGGCAGCCTTCTTCGCGGCCTTCTTGGCCGGCTTCTTGGCGACCTTCTTCGCGGCCTTCTTGGCCGGCTTCTTGGCAACCTTCTTGGCCGCCTTCTTCACGGTCTTCTTGACGGCCTTGGCCGCCTTCTTGACCGTCTTCTTCACGGACTTCTTCGCGGCCTTCTTGGCCGGTTTCTTCGCAGCTTTCTTCGTAGCCATGGTGTCAACTCCTCGTCAGTTGGCGTTTGGACTGCCCAGTCACAAAAGCATGGCCGCGGGAGGATTCCCGCGGCGCAGCACCGCCACCGCGCCAAGGGCGCCGTGGACGGATCGGGTCCGGCGCGGGGCGGCGCCGGAAATGAAAACGCCCGGACCATGACCGGCCCGGGCGTTGGAATGGCGGTTCTTGCGGACGTTCGATTTCGATTTCGCGGAGGGATGCTTGCCCTGATCCACCGACGATGGAGTCCGGGTGGAGTTCGGTGTTGTGGCCCGCGTTGTCGGCTCGATCCTGATCACTCTTTTCCGCAGTTGACATCTGCTGGGCGAAAGCTAATCACGGGAATTCTTGATGTCAACAACTTTGCAGAAAAAATTTCAAGGGCCCCTCGCCATGTTCCGGCACCGCTGTCGCCACCAGCGTGCGTCGGCCGATGCCGCCGGGATGCATGCGAGAAAAGCGCATGCAAGAAAAGTGCTGGAAAAAAGCCACGCGCGTGGCAACGCGCTTTCGCGCGGATGCGCCGCGACGCGGCTCGGGCCTGGCGCCGGCGGGCGCCTGAGCGCCTTCGACGCACCCGAAAAAAACTTTCGCGCGGGGCGCCGAAAGGGCGCGTTTCGATGCCCCGGATGGCCGAACTGCGCGAACTTGCGGGGCGACCGGCGACGCCGCCGGCGATTTTCCGGTACCCGGAAACGACACCGGCCGCACATGGCGGCCGGTGTCGGGGACAGCGTCGGGACGGGGCGTCAGTGGCCTTCGTCCTCGAGCAGCTCGGCGTAGTCGTCGGGCGACAGCAGCTCGTTGATCTGCTCCGGCTCGCTGGCCTCGAGCACGAACAGCCAGCCTTCGCCGTAGGCGTCCTCGTTGATGGTCTCGGGCTTGTCCGACAGCGCCGAGTTGACCTCGACCACCTTGCCAGAGACCGGGGCGTAGACGTCGCTGGCGGCCTTGACCGACTCGACCACGGCCGCGGCGGCGCCCTGCTCCAGGCTGTCGCCGACATTGGGCAGCTCGACGTAGACCAGGTCGCCGAGCAGGCCCTGGGCGTGGTCGGAGATGCCGACGGTGATGCGGCCGCTGTCTTCGACGCGGGCCCATTCGTGGGACTTGAGGAACTTCAGGTCGCCGGGGATCTCACTCATGACGGGGCCTCGATGGTCGGTGTGCGGCAGGGGGTGCGGATAGTCTAGCGGGGAGCGCGGGCGATGGCATCCGCCGCGCCGGTCAGGCGAGCACGCCGGGCTGGGCGGCGCCGTCGCGGACGAAGGGATACTTCACCACGCGCACCGGCAGGCGCTTGCCGCGGATGTCGACCTCGACCGCGCCGACCTCGCCGGCCGGCACCCGCGCCAGCGCGATCGCCTTGCCCAGGGTCGGCGAGAAAGTGCCGGAGAGGATCTCGCCGGCGCCGGCCGCGGTGAACACCTGCTGGCCGTGGCGCAGCACGCCCTTCTCGTCCAGCACCAGGCCGATCATCTGGCGCGCGGCGCCGGCAGCCTTCTGCTGCTCGAGCGCGGCGCGGCCGTTGAAGTCGCGGCCCTCGTCCAGCGACACCGTCCAGGCCAGGCCGGCTTCGTAGGGCGTGGCCGACTCGTCCATGTCCTGACCGTACAGCGCCATGCCCGCTTCCAGGCGCAGCGTATCGCGCGCACCCAGGCCGGCCGGGGTGACGCCGGCGGCGAGCAGGCGGTTCCAGAAATCGACCGCCTGCGCCTCGGGCACCATCACCTCGAAGCCGTCCTCGCCGGTGTAGCCGG
>ERZ1066122.2233-NODE-2233-length-13253-cov-7.349295_pt1 | contig 13253 bp, 9 predicted proteins | sample MGYA00382769_ERZ1066122 | MGnify/ENA primary metagenome ERZ1066122 (study PRJEB33369, sample SAMEA5778352) | biofilm metagenome | biome: Industrial cooling water; feature: Water cooling tower basin; material: Biofilm | place: United Arab Emirates | collected...
TCGCAGCCGATCTGCAGCACCCGGTGGCCGAGCTTGGAGAAGGCGGCGGAGAGGTTGGACGAGGTCGTCGACTTGCCGATCCCGCCCTTGCCATAGACGGCGAACACCTTGGCGGTGCCGATCCGGTCGCGCGGATCGAGCCGGACCTGCACCGACCCGTCGCCGTCTGGCGGGGAGAATTTCGTCCGGGGGTCAAGCAGGTTCATGATCTATCCTTCATTCCGCCGGAAACACGCCTTCGAGGCGGTCTTCGAGTTCGTCGCTGGCGTTGCGCAGCGCCTCCAGGGTGTCGTCGTCAGGCTCCCACAGGCGCCGTTCGCAGGCTTCGAGCAGCCGGTTGGCAACCCGGGCGGAGCTTTTGGGATTGAGCGAGGAAAGCCGCTGGCGCATTGCCGGGTCGAGCACGAAGGTCTCGCTGATGCGCTGGTACACCCACGGGGCGACCTGGCCGGTGGTGGCGGACCAGCCCATGGTATTGGTGACGTGCCCTTCGATATGGCGGACGCCTTCGTAACCGTGCTTCAGCATCCCTTCGAACCACTTGGGGTTGAGGGTGCGGGTGCGGGTTTCCAGGTCGATCTGTTCCGCCAGCGTGCGGACCTTGGCGGTCCCGCCCTGGGTCGCGTCGAGGATGTAGACCGGCGCATCCTTGCCCCGCGCCCGGGCGACCGAGCGGCTGACACCGCCGAGCCCGTCGACGTACTGGTCGAGATCGGTGATGCCGACCTCCACGCTTTCGAGGTTCTGGTAGGTGAATTCGACCTGCGCCAGCGCGCTGCGGAGCAGGTCGCGGTGCTGCACCGGTTCGCCCCGCACGCCGTAGGCAAATCCCTTGTGCGTCTCGAACGCGTTGGCCAGCTCGTCCGGGTCGGCCCACACCCCGCCTTCGATCAGCAGGTTGACGTTGGCCCCGTAAGCGCCCTCCGCATTCGAGAACACCCGCAGTGCCGCCGTCTCCAGGTCGCAGCCATGCACCGCCTGATGCGCGAGACTGTGCTTGCGGACAAAGTTCATCTCCAGCGGTTCATCCGCCTGCGAGGCGAGCAGCGCGGCCTCGGCCAGCATCCGGCTTTGCAGCGGCAGCAAGTCGCGGAAAATGCCCGACAGCGTCATCACCACGTCGATCCGGGGGCGGCCAAGCTCTGTCAGCGGGATCAGCTCGGCCCCGGCGAGGCGGCCATATCCGTCGATCCGCGGGCGGGCGCCGATCAGCGTCATGGCCTGCGCGATCTGCACGCCTTCGCTCTTCATGTTGTCGGTGCCCCACAGCACCATGGCGAGGCTCTCGGGAAAAGGCTCCCCGGTCGAGACATGGCGCGCGAGCAGCCCGTCGGCCTGGGTACGGCCCAGCTCGCAGGCGAGGCGGCTGGGGATGCGGAAGGGATCGAACCCGTGGATGTTGCGGCCGGTCGGCAGGACTTCGGGGTTGGCGAGAATGTCGCCGCCGGGGGCGGGGCGGATGTAACCACCGTCCAGCGCGTGAACCACCGCGCCAATCTCGTCGCAGGCGTCGAGCGATGCTTCGATGGCCGCGCGGTCGGCCTCCGGATCGGCCTCCAGCATCGCGTCGAGCAGGTCGGCTCGTTCGCTGCCGACCGGCGGGCTGCCCAGTACGTGCAGACCGTGCGGGATCAGCGCCCGTTCGAGTTCGTAGAGGCGGGCGGCGAGGTCGGAAATATCGCCCCGCTCGATGTCGAGGACTTCGCATTCCTCGGTGATGATCGCCTCGAGCAGGCTGCGCTCGTCGGCGTCGGTCGCCATCCGCCAGCGTTCGACATTGGCCTTGAGGTCGATGAACCCCTTGTAAAGCCCGGCCTGGGCCAGCGGCGGGGTGAGGTAGCTGACCAGTGTGGCGCCGGAGCGGCGCTTGGTGATGATTCCTTCGGACGGGTTGTTCGACGCGTAGAGGTAGTAGTTCGGCAGGTCGCCCAGCAACCGCTCGGGCCAGCACTCGCCCGACATGCCGGTCTGCTTGCCGGGCATGAATTCGAGCGCGCCGTGGGTGCCGAAATGGAGCACGGCGTGGGCGCCGAAGTCCTGCCGGATCCAGCGGTAGAACGCGGCGAAGGCATGGGTCGGGGCGAAGTCGCCTTCGAACAGCAGCCGCATCGGATCGCCTTCGTAACCGAACGCGGGCTGGATCCCGACGAACACATTGCCGAACTGCGCGCCGTAAACGTGGATGGTCGCGCCATCGCTCTGGATCTTGCCGGGGGCAGGCCCCCATTGCGCCTCGATCTGGGCCAGGTGCGGTTCGCGCTGGACGTGGTCATCAGCCGTCACGCGGGCGGCGACGTTGGCATCGGCCCCGAACCGCGCGGCATTGCCGCCGAGCACTGCCTCGCGCAGGTCATCGACCGTTTCCGGCACCGTGACCGAATAGCCTTCCTGCGCCAGCCGCAGCAGCGTGGCATGGAGCGATTCCCATACCGCCAGGTGCGCGGCCGTGCCGGTCGCGCCGGCATTCGGCGGGAAGTTGAACAGCGCCACCGCCAGCTTGCGCTCGGCCCGCCGCGAACGGCGCAGGGCGATCAGCCTGACCACCTTGGCCGCCAGCACTGCGGCGCGTTCGGTGTCGCAATGCATCGCGCGCACGCGGCCTTCGCCGCTGTCGCTGCGGCCGCCGAACACCGACGGGCAGATCGACCCGTCGAGCTCCGGCAGGGCCACCATCATGGTGTTTTCCAGCGGCAGCAGGCCGCGGCGGCCGGCGCGCCAGTCTTCAAGCATCTGGAATTCCAGCGCATGGGCGGCGATGCACGGGACGTCGAGATCGGCCAGGGTCTCGACCGCGGCTTCGGTGTCCGAATAGGCCGGGCCGCCCACCAGCGAAAAGCCGGTGCAGTTGACCACGGCGTCGACGGTCGCCTTGCCGTTGTGCTTGAAGAATTTCTCGATCGCCGGGCGCGTATCGAGCCCGCTGGCAAAGGCCGGGACAACCTTGAGCCCGGCCGCCTCCATCGCCGCGATCACGCCATCGTAATGCGCCGCGTCATTGCCGAGCAGGTAGGAGCGCAGCAGCAGCAGGCCGACCGTACCGTTCGGGCCGGGCTTGGGTTGCAGCAGGCGCAGGCTTTCCGAAATCTTCTGGTCGGAACGCGGGTGATAGACGCCGATGTCGGGGTATTCGACCGGCGGGTTGGCGCGGGTAATGCCGCGCCGGGTCAGGCGGTCGCCAGCGGCATAGCGGTCGACCAGCGCGCGAGTCATGGCGATCACGTTGGCTTCGGACCCGGCCAGCCAGTATTGCAGGGTCAGGAAATAGGCGCGCACATCCTGCGCCGTGCCGGGCACGAAGCGCAGGATTTTCGGCAGCCGGCGCAGCATCTTCATTTGCCCGGCGCCTGAACTGGCCCCTTGTGTCTTCGACCCGCGCAGCCGCTTCAGCAGGGCCAGCGGGCCGCGCGCGGGCGCATCCATGCGGTAGTTGCCCATCCGGGTCAGCTTGACGACCTCGCCGGTCGACATCAGCCCCAGCATTGCGTCGCAACTCTCGCGGCGCGCCTCGAGCGCGGGCAGGATCGCACGCACGTGATCGTCGAGGAACAGCATCGTCGCGACGACGATGTTCGCTTCGGCCACAGCAGCCTTGGCCTGTTCGAGCGTGGCCGGATCGCGATCCCAGTCGGACGCGGCGTGAAGGGTGAGGTGGATGTTGTCGCGTGACAGCTCGCTGTCGGCGCGCTCGACTGCCCCCTTCAGGTGGTGGTCCAGCGTCACTATGGCGACGCGCACCGGGGGGGTGAAGCTACCGGGCATAATGCGCCTTCGCATCGTACAGCGTGGCCAGATCGATCGGCGCGCGCCCTTGCTCGGTCGCGTAGAGCTCGGTGTTGCGACGGGCCTTGCCGCGGACGAAGAAAGGGATCTTCTTCAGTTCGCGTTCGGCCTCCTCGGTCCAGGCGGTCACCGCGTCCGGGGCGGCGACGGGTTCGGGCCGCGCAGGCGGGGCTGGTTGCACATGGAGGTGCGAGGCACCGGCCGCGTCGGAAAACTCGAAATCCTCGCGGAACATCGTGAGCAGGTGCTCTTCCAGCCCCATTACCAGCGGATGCACCCAGGTGTCGAAGATCACGTTGGCGCCTTCGAAACCCATCTGCGGGGAATGCCGGGCGGGGAAATCCTGCACGTGGACCGGCGCGGAAATCACCGCGCAGGGCAGGCCCAGCCGCTTGGCAATGTGCCGTTCCATCTGCGTGCCCAGGACCAGTTCGGGCGAGGCGGTAGCGATCGCTTCTTCGACCTCGAGATGGTCGTCGGTGATCAGCGGCTCTACGCCATAGAGCGCGGCAGCGGCGCGCAAGTCGCGGGCGAATTCGCGGTTGTAGCAGCCGAGGCCGCAGACCACGAAGCCGAGCTCTTCGTGCGCGATCCGCGCCGCCGCGATGGCGTGGGTGGTGTCGCCGAAGATGAACACCCGCTTGCCGGTCAGGTATGTTGAATCGACCGACCGGCTCCACCACGGCATCCGCGAGGCGGCATCGCCCAGCGCGGCGGCCGGGTCGGTTCCTGCCAGCGCGGCCAATTGTGCGATGAATTCGCGGGTCGCGCCGACCCCGATCGGCACGGTCCGGACGGCCGGCTGACCGAACGTCCGCTCAAGCCAGCGCGCGGCTTCCTCGCCAATTTCGGGATAAATGATGATGTTGAAATCGGCGTTGCCGATTCGCGCGATATCCGCCGGTGACGCGCCCAGCGGGGCGACGAGGTTCACCTCGATATCAAGCATTGTCAGGATCTTGCGGATTTCCACCAGATCGTCGCGGTGGCGGAAGCCGAGCGCGGTCGGGCCGAGAATGTTCGCCAGCTTGCGCGCCCCGCCGCGCGGGCGGATCGCCTGGTCGGCCAGCTTGCGGATGATCTGGTAGAAGCTTTCCGCTGCCCCCCAGTTCTCCTTGCGCTGGTAGCTCGGCAGCTCCAGCGGGATGACCGGGCAATCGAGCTGCATCGCTTCGGCAAGGCCAGCCGGGTCGTCCTGGATCAGCTCCGCGGTGCAGCTCGCGCCGACCATCAGCGCCTGCGGCCGGAACCGCTCCACCGCATCGTGCGCCGCGTCCTGGAACAACTGTGCCGTATCCTTGCCCAAATCGCGCGCCTGGAACGTGGTGTAGGTCACCGGCGGGCGCTTGCCGCGGCGTTCGATCATGGTGAACAGCAGGTCGGCATAGGTATCGCCCTGCGGCGCGTGGAGCACGTAGTGCATCCCCTCCATCGCCGTCGCCACACGCATGGCACCGACGTGGGGCGGGCCTTCGTATGTCCAGACGGCCAGCTGCATCGCTATACCCTCAACACGTCGCGCCGCCGCAGCGGGCGCGCAAAGAGTTCGGCCAGATCGCCTGCCTGGTCGAACCCGTGGATGGGCGAGAACACCAGCTCGATCGCCCACTTGGTGGTGAGCCCTTCGGCCTCCAGCGGGTTGGCCAGGCCCAGGCCGCATACGGTCAGGTCGGGCCGGTCTGCGCGCACGCGATCCAGCTGCCGGTCGAGATGCTGGCCTTCGGACAGGCGGGTGCTGGCGGGCAGCAGTGCCAGCTCGCGCGCGGTGATCTGCCGATTGAGATACGGCGTGCCGACCTCGACCGGCTCCATGCCCAGTTCGGTGCTGAGGAACCGCGCCAGCGGGATCTCCAGCTGCGAGTCTGGGAGGAAGCTGATCCGCTTGCCAGCCAGCCGTTCGCGGCTGTGCGCGATCGCCCGCTTGGCCCGCTCGCGGCCCGGGGCGATCACCCCGTTGAAGTGCATTTCCCCGATGCCGAAGGCCTGCGCTGCGGCATGGAGCCAGTCGGTCGTCCCCTCTGCCCCGAACGGGAACAGCGCATCGAGCCGCCGGGCACCGCGATCTTCCAGCGCCCGCGCGGTCTCGGTCAGGAAGGGCTGGGCGAGCAGGAAGCGGGTGCTCGGACCAACCGCCGGCAGATCTGCCGCATTGCGCGCCGGCAGGACGCCGACCCGCGCAATGCCCAGTTCGGCGAACAGCCGCAGGAACTGGTCTTCGACGATATCGGGCAGCGTGCCGACCACCAGCAACTCGGGCTCGGCACTGGCGGGCAGGCCGCGCATTTCAGGTACCAGCGCTGCGAGACAGGCGTCCTCGCCTTCGGTGAAGGTCGTCTCGATTCCGCTGCCCGAATAATTGAGAATGCGGACGTGCGGCGCGTACTGCGTGCCGAGCCGCTGGGCGGCCTTGGCGAGATCCAGCTTGATCACTTCCGACGGGCACGATCCGACCAGGAACAGCGTGCGAATTTCTGGACGGCGGGCGAGCAAGCGGGTGACCACGCGGTGGAGCTCGTCCTGGCAGTCAGCCATCCCGGCAAGGTCCCGCTCCTCGATGATCGCGGTGGCGAACCGGGGTTCGGCAAAGATCATCACACCGGCGGCGGATTGCAGCAGGTGCGCGCAAGTGCGCGATCCCACGACCAGGAAGAAGGCGTTCTGCATCTTGCGGTGGAGCCACACGATCCCGGTGAGCCCGCAGAATACCTCGCGCTGGCCGCGCTCGCGCAGAACCGGTGCACAATCGGCGCCCGCGGCAGGGATGGGCGCCAGACCGCTCATGCGCCTATCGCCACCGGATTGGCGGCCTCCAGCCGCGCCGCCCGCAACTTGTAGAGAAACTGGCCGGCGTTGATCAGGTAGGTGGCATAGGCCGCCAGTGCGACCAGCATGCGCTGGTTCACATCCCCGTAGTCGCCCATCAGCATCACCAGGTAGGCGGTGTGCAGCGCCAGCACGAGCATGGAGAACACGTCTTCCCAGAAGAAGGCGGGCGCGAACAGCCAGCGCCCGAACACTTCCTTTTCCCAGATCGAGCCGGTGATCATGATGGTGTAGAGTACAAGCGTCTTCACCACGACCGAGGCATCGGCTGCGCCAACGCCCGTTCCGGTGCCCAAGAACCGCACTACCAGTCCGAGGCTGATCAGGAAGACCAGGAACTGAAGCGGGGCGAGGATGCCTTGAACCAAGGTCCACGCCGATTCGTCGCGACGCCGACGTTCTTGGTCGGTGTAGAGCCGCTTGTGCTCCCCGGTGCCGGCACCTTCCTGTCCGACCGTGGTCTGGTGTCCACCCCCTGGCATGACTGGCGTTTACCTCCGCTCCTCTGGCGGCAGAGTACGCCTCCCGAACTCGAAGTGTCAATCTGTCTTGACGACAAATAAAAATGACACTTGGCGATTTGCACATTCGCAAGGTTGAGCGTACGCTCGGACGGTCCGGTGGGCACGACTCGGCAAGAGTAGTTCTCCGGTCTGACGCGATCCGCGCCGATTCCAGACTGGGGAGTGCTGGATGGCTAAGGAAATTCTCAGTGAAGCTGCCGGGTTGAGAGCCGGCGTTGTGTCAGGCGGACGGCCGCGGTCATCCCATGCCTTTTCCGGTGCAAGCCTGTGCCGAATGGTCGAAGGGGACATCATCCCCCTGCTGCTGATGGCCCATCGCCGCGACTCGCATCATGCACCTGCCCGACCGAGCAAAACTGACACCACCGACGCGGTCCTGAGTGCAGCCGAAGTGGAGCGGTTCGCGACCATGCCACTGCACCAGGAAGCGCCCGAACTGCTTGAAGAAATCGAGCAATACCTTGCGCGCGGCATTAGCGCCGAGAGAGTGTTCGTCGAAATCCTGGCACCGTCCGCCCGCCGACTGGGCGAACTGTGGGAAGACGATCAATGTGATTTCGTCGACGTGACCATGGGCCTGTGGCGGCTGCAGGAGGTGATGCGGACCATCGCCATGCGCTCGCCGACAGTATTGCGTATTGTCGGCGCGCCGCCGTCGGCACTGTTTGCCCCGATGCCCGGAGACCAGCACAGCTTCGGCGCGTTGATGATCGAGGAAACTTTTGCCCGGGCGGGTTGGGAAAGTGAGGTGCTTTTCGAACCCAAGGGTAAGGAAATATTGGGAATTCTCGCAGCAAGATCCTTCGATCTGGTGGGATTGACCGTAACCACTGATTGTCCTAGCGCCGAGCTCGCCGATCTCGTGTCGGCCATCCGCTCCGTTTCGCGCAATCCTGCGATCCGGGTGATCGTCGGAGGCAGGGCAATCAATGCCGATCCAGCCATCGTCGCTGTGGTCGGCGCTGATGGAACTGCACCTGATGCCGGTTCGGTACTCGTCCTGGCCGAGCAGTTGGTGGCCGATGGACGGCTGGTACTCGGGCAAGTCTGATCGTCGGAGGAGCTGTTGCTCACGCGCAAGCACAGTATTGAAGGCAAGGTCCCCTTCGGTGATGCGCCCACGGTCCTGGGTTCGCTCGACCTCGAGTCGGCCACCCGCATGGCCATGGTCGCAGGCGACATTACGCTGGTGCTCGACGAAGCCGGTCGCATAATCGATGCTTCTGCCAGGGAAGACCAGTTTCCCGGCTTCTCGGACTGGATCGGGCGCGACTGGATCGACACGGTTACCATCGAGAGCCGCCCCAAGATCATGGAAATGCTCGCTGGTGCGCGCAAACAGCAGACCCAGCACTGGCGGCAGGTAAACCACCCGGGGCACGATGGCGATCTGCCGGTCAAATATGTCGTGGTGCCCAGTGGCGAGCAGAACCGCTATTTCGCTTTTGGTCGCGACTTGCGTGAGACTGCTGCCGTGCAGCAACGCCTGTTGCAGGCTCAGCAATCGCTGGAACGCGACTATATGCGCATGCGTCGGCTCGAAGCGCGTTATCGCATGCTGTTCGACCTCTCGTCGGAGCCGGTGATTGTGGCCGCTGCCGACGGGTTCCGGATCGTTGAGGCGAACCCGGCGGCCCACCGCTTGCTTGGCGCACAGCTGGGCAGTCTCGAAAATTCGAAGTTGCTGACGCAGTTCGATCGGGGATCGCGCGAGTCGGTGATCGCTTACCTCGGCGCGGCGCTGACCGCCGGGTCCGTCGCTCCGCTGACGACCCAATTGCGAGAGGGGCTGGGCGAGGTGGCGCTGCATGCGGTCGGGTTCCGCCAGCAGGGCGAGCAATTCCTGATGCTGCGCCTGCGGACAGAGCACGCGCCCGTGTCGACCGAAGGCAGCGTCGCGCTCGACATTATCGAGACGATGCCCGACGCTTTCGTGCTGGTCGATCAGTCACGCGCGATTGTTGATGCCAACATCGCTTTTGTCGAGCTGGTCGGTGCCGCCAGCGCCGGGCAGCTGCGCGGGCGCCCTCTGGATGAATTTGTCGGCCGGCCGGGGATCGATCTCGACCTGGTTGACGGGCAGCTGGCCAAGCACGGATCGGCGCGCAATGTCGCCACGGTCGTCGGCGCGGGGGAAGCGGCCCTGGGCGAGCCGGTGGAGCTTTCCGCTGTGCGCACGGGCGGGGCGAGCCCCCACACCGGGTTCGTCATTCGCCAGATCGGTCGGCGACTGCGCGATTTGCAGCCGGTCCTGCAGGACAAGCCGCGATCGGTGGAGCAGTTGACCGAACTGGTCGGGCGTATGTCGCTCAAGGACATCGTTCGCGAGAGTACCGACCTGATCGAGCGGCTGTGTATCGAAGCCGCGCTGTCCTACACCTCGGACAACCGCGCCTCGGCTGCCGAAATCCTCGGCCTGAGTCGGCAAAGCCTCTATTCGAAACTCCACCGGTACAGCCTGGGCAACCTTCAGAGCGAGCAGGAATAGCTGTGGGCCGCGCAGTGAGTGTCAAAAGCATTTGACGCCGGTGGGTGTCAGGCATAGCCTGACGCCATGGCCAATCCGGTTGCCTCGATCATTGTTCCCAAGCGCCCGGCAGCGCGCGACGTGCTCGAACTGCTCAAGCCGATTACCTGGTTCCCGCCGATGTGGGCATTCATGTGCGGTGTCGTCTCGTCCGGGGAACCGATTGACGGGCGTTGGCCATTCTTCCTTGCCGGGATTGCGCTGACCGGGCCGCTGGTGTGCGGGACGAGCCAGGCGGTCAACGACTGGTACGACCGCCACGTCGATGCGATCAACCAGCCCGAACGGCCGATCCCCTCGGGCAGGATCGATGGCAACTGGGGCTTGCGCATCGCGATTGTCGGCTCGGTCCTGTCGCTGGGCGTGGCATGGCTGATCGGCTGGTGGGTTTTCCTGGCGACGATCGTGGGCCTGGCCTGTGCCTGGGCCTACAGCGCCCCGCCGTGGCGGCTGAAGACCAGCGGGTGGGCCGGGCCAGCGCTGGTCGGCCTTACGTATGAAGGGCTGACCTGGTTTACAGGCGCGGCGGTGATGCTGGGCAGCCTGCCGTCCGGCTCCGTCCTGATCGTGCTGCTGCTCTACAGCATCGGTGCGCACGGAATCATGACCCTGAACGATTTCAAGGCGGTGACAGGGGACCGGGCGACCGGTGTGCGCTCGCTCCCGGTGGTCTTGGGAGTAGGGAATGCCGCGCGGCTCGCCTGCGCCAGCATGGCGCTGGCACAGCTCGCGGTCATGGCTCTGCTGCTGGCATGGGGTCTGACCTTGTCGGCCACTACGGTGGGTGTCCTTCTGGTTTCCCAGCTGGTCTTGATGCCAAAGCTGCTGCGCGACCCGGCCACCAATGCACCGTGGTATGCCGGCCGCGGGGTGACGCTCTACGTGCTTGGCATGCTCGCCGCGGCGCTTGGCCTTGGAGGATATCTGGGATGACGGGTCAGCCACCGCAGGGTTTCGTCTGGCCGCACATCGTGCGGCTCGGGCTGGTGCAGGCTGCGATCGGCGCAATGGTGATGATCGCGACCACGCTGCTCAACCGGCTGATGGTGGTGGAATACGGTCTGGCAGCGGCCATTCCGGCGGGGCTGGTCGCATGGCATTACGCGGTGCAACTGTCGCGGCCCATGTGGGGGCAGGGGTCGGACAAGGGCCGCCAGCGCACGCCGTGGATACTGTTCGGCATGGCCTTGCTGGCCCTGGGCACGCTGACGGGCGTCAATGCGACAATCCTGCCGGCGCGCGACTCGACCTTCGGCATCGGGCTGGCGGTGATCGGCTTCACCATGATCGGCGCAGGGGTCGGTGCGGCGGGGACTTCGCTGCTTGCGCTGATGGCATCGGGTGTCGCACCGGCGCGCCGCGCGGCTGCTGCGGCCACCACCTGGATCATGATGGTGGCCGGGATTGTCGCAGCGGCAGGCATTTCCGGCACCCTGCTTGACCCCTATTCACCGCAACGGCTGGCGTTGGTCGCCAGTGGCGTTGTCGCCACTGCGCTGGCGGTCACTATGCTCGCCCTGTGGCGGCTCGAACGTCAGGCGTTGCCGATGGTCAGACCGGTCGAACGACAGGACGTGCCCGACATGCGTGCGGCCCTGCGCGAGATCACCGGCGAACCATCGGCGCGGCGGTTCACCTGGTTTATCTTCGTGTCGATGCTGGCCTATTCGATGCAGGATCTCATCCTCGAACCGTTCGCCGGGCTGGTATTCGGGATGACCCCGGGCCAGTCGACGCAGCTGTCCGGAATGCAGCATGGCGGCGTGTTGCTGGGCATGATCCTGTCGGGTGTGGCGGGCAGTGCCTTTGCCGGGCGCTTGCCAGGGGAGCTGCGCAGCTGGATCACCATCGGCTGCCTCGGCTCGGCCCTGGCGCTGGCCGGCCTTGCGTTCGGCGCGCGCTACGGCCCCGGCTGGCCGCTGGTCCCCAACGTGTTCCTGCTCGGGTTCTTCAACGGCATGTTTGCAGTCGCTGCAATCGGCGCGATGATGGGTCTGGCCGGCGCTGGCGAGCGCACCCGCGAAGGCGTGCGGATGGGCGTCTGGGGCGCGGCGCAGGCGATTGCCTTCGGTCTGGGCGGGCTGGCCGGGGCCATGGGGGTCGATCTGGCGCGGACCACGCTGGGGCGTGATGCCGCGGCATTCCAGCTGATCTTCTCGCTTGAAGGGGCACTGTTCGTGGGCGCCGCCTGGCTGGCGTTCCGCATTTCCGACCGCTCGACCCGACCCACGATAAGGATGGCAGCACTATGACCGAGGCAGTCTATGACGCAGTGGTGATAGGCGGCGGCCCATCTGGTGCGACAGCGGCGCACGATCTGGCGGTTGCGGGGTGGTCCGTGATGCTGCTCGACCGGGCGGGCCGGATCAAACCCTGTGGCGGCGCGGTCCCCCCGCGATTGTTGCAGGAATTCGATGTTCCGGAGAGCCTGCTGGTCGCCCGCGCCCGGTCGGCCCGGATGATCGCGCCGTCCAATCGAGCGGTCGACATGCCGGTCGGTGAAATCGGCTACGTCGGCATGGTCGACCGCGACGTGTTCGACGAATGGCTGCGGGAGCGCGCGGCCAGGGCGGGCGCGGAGCGGCGCAAGGGCACGTTTGAACAGATCGAGCGCGATGGCAGCGACATGCCGCTGGTCTGCTACCGCGAAGAGCGCGGCGGCACCCTGCACAAGGTGCGCGCTCGCGTAGTCATCGGTGCGGACGGCGCCCGGTCCGCTGTGGCGCGCAGCGAGATCCCCGGCGGCGGCCGCAACCCTTGCGTGTTCGCTTATCACGAGGTCATCCGCTCGCCGCGATCGACGGAACAAGGCTTCGACGGGGAGCGCTGCGACGTGTTCTACCAGGGCAAGCTGTCGCCCGATTTCTACGCCTGGGTCTTTCCGCATGGCAGCACCGCCAGCGTCGGCGTGGGCAGCGCGAACAAGGGCTTCTCGCTGCGCGGCGCGGTGGCGACGATGCGCGATGACCTTGGGCTGGAGGGGTGTGAAACCGTGCGCCGCGAAGGAGCACCGATTCCGCTCAAGCCCTTGCGGCGGTGGGACAACGGCCGCGATGTCATGGTCACTGGTGATGCCGCCGGTGTCGTCGCACCGGCCTCAGGCGAGGGGATCTACTACGCCATGGCCGCCGGGCGGATCACTGCCCGGTCGGCCGCGCAATTCCTCGCCAGCGGCAATCCGGCGGCGTTGCGATCGGCCCGCAAGAAGTTCATGCGCGAACACGGCCGCGTGTTCTGGGTGCTCGGGGTGATGCAGTACTTCTGGTATTCGAGCGACAAGCGGCGCGAGCGGTTTGTCGACATGTGCGCCGACCGCGACGTGCAGCAGCTCACCTGGCAGGCTTACATGAGCAAGCGGCTGGTGCGGGCCAGGCCGCTGGCGCACTTGCGCATTTTCCTGAAAGATACCGCCCATCTGCTGGGGCTGAGGCCAATGGTCCAATGAGTTCAAGCTGGATAATGCCAGTTGCCGTGGCGCTGCTGGCGGCGGTCGGCGTGGCCATGATCGGGGGCACGATCACCGATCTCGGGCCGTGGTATGATGGCTTGTCCAAGCCTGACTGGACACCGGCGCGGCCCGTTTTCCCGATCGTGTGGAC
>ERZ1066122.2234-NODE-2234-length-13245-cov-36.560197_pt1 | contig 13245 bp, 10 predicted proteins | sample MGYA00382769_ERZ1066122 | MGnify/ENA primary metagenome ERZ1066122 (study PRJEB33369, sample SAMEA5778352) | biofilm metagenome | biome: Industrial cooling water; feature: Water cooling tower basin; material: Biofilm | place: United Arab Emirates | collected...
CAGCCGCCTGGAGATGCGCGGCGTTCCGGTTTAGCCAGATGTGGGCAATGCATAGAGTCTGGGAGAGCGGGGAACTGAGCCAACCTCCCGCCGTGCTCCCCCTCTCCCGCAGGCGGGAGAGGGGGTCGGGGGGTGAGGGCTTCTGTTGCCGGTAGCTGGTAGCCGGTAGCTGGTAGCCGGTAGCCGGTAGCCGGTAGCTGCCGCGCCGCGCGACTTGCCCGGCCCCGGCGCCTGCCGGTAGTCTTGCTCCACACCCTGGCACCCGGAGCGCACGATGGCCGAACCGCTGGACCGCCTCCCCGCCGACCCGCGCACCGCCGCCGTGCTGGGGCTGGGGCTGATGGGCGGCTCGCTCGCGCGCGACCTGGCGGCGCGCGGGGTGCGCGTGCTCGGCTACGACCACGACGAGGCCCATCTGCGCGCGGCGCTGGACGAGGGCGTGGTGCACACCGGGCTGGGCCCGGCGCTCGCCGGGCTCGCCGCGGCGGACCTGGTGGCGCTGGCGGTGCCGGTCGGCGCCGTGCCCGCGCTGCTGGCTGCCGCCGCGCCGCAGCTCGCGCGGGCGCGGCTGGTGCTGGACCTGGGCAGCGTGCAGGGCGGCGGCGTGGCGGCGGCGCGGGCGCTGGGGCTGGCGGAGCGCTTCGTCGGCGCGCACCCGCTCGTCGGCGATCACCGCTCCGGCTGGGCCGCCTCGCGCACGGGGCTCTTCCACCAGGCGCGGGTGCTGCTCTGCCCCGCCGCCGACACCGCCACCGCGCTGGAGCTGGCGGAGGCGTTCTGGGCGGCGCTCGGCGCGCGCACCGAGCGGCTCGGCGCGCAGGAGCACGACCGGCAGATGGCCTGGGTCAGCCACCTGCCGCAGGCGGCCTCCACGGCGCTGGCGAACGCGCTCGCCGCCACCGGCCTGCGGCCGGACGACGCCGGGCCCGGCGGGCGCGCCATGCTGCGCCTCGCCGCCAGCTCGCCCGCGCTGTGGACGGCGATCGCGCTGCAGAACGCGCAGCCGCTGCGGCCCGCGCTGGCCGCGCTGGAGGCCGAGCTGGCGCAGCTCCGGCGCGCGCTCACGGCCGGCGACGAGGAGGCCGTCTTCCGCTTCTTCGCGGCGGCCCGGCAGTGGGCGGAGCGAAGCCGGTAGGCCGGGCGGCCCCGGCCCCGGCGCGCCGCCGCGCACCTGGCGCAACGGCGCGACGCGCCCCACTTTGCGCGGGATCGTGTCTCGGCCGGCAGAGCGCAGGCGTGCGCTGGCTGGGGCCGCGGGTGGCCGCTCTCCTCGGGATGCATCGGCATGCCAGCACGGACCTTCTCGCCGCACCGCGTCGCCGCCGCCTACGCCGCCATCGGGGTCGCCTGGATCCTGCTCTCGGATACGCTGCTGCTGCGCATCGTCCCGCAGCATGGGCGCTACGCGCAGTTCGGCCTGGCGAAAGGCGTGCTCTTCGTGGCCGGCACCGCGCTGGTCATCTGGCTGCTGCTGCTGCGCGCGTGGCGGCGGCTGCGGGAGCTGGAGACGTCGCTGCTATACAGCGAGCGGCGCTTCCAGCTCATGGTGGAGGGCAGCGACCAGGTCTTCTTCTACGCGCACGACCCGGAGGGCCGCTTCGAGTACCTGTCGCCCTCGGTGCAGGCGGTGCTCGGCTACACGCCGGCAGAGCTGGTGGGCAGGCATTACCTGAGCCTGCACGGCGTGGAGCGCGCGGACGCCGGCGCGCGCACCGGCCCGGAGGCGAGCCCGCACTCGGCCGCCGGGCCGACGACCTACACCGAGGTCGCGCGGCACAAGGACGGCCGACGCGTGGCGCTGGAGATCACCGAGTCGCCGGTGCTGCGCGACGGCGCGGCCGGCGGGGTGCAGGGCTTCGCGCGCGACGTCACCGAGGAGCGCACGCGCGAGCAGCAGTTGCGCCGGGCCGAGCGGCTGGCCAGCCTGGGCACGCTGGTCGGCGGGGTGGCGCACGAGCTGAACAACCCGCTGAGCGCCATCCGCAGCTTCGCGCAGTTGATGCTGATGGACGAGCGGACGGCGGACGACCGCGAGTCGCTGGAGACGATGCGCCACGAGGCCGAGCGCGCGGCCCGCATCGTCGCGGACCTGCGGCTGCTCGCCCGCCAGACGCACGCGCCGGCACGCGAGCACGCCGCCGTCGACCTCAACGACGTGGTGCGCCACGTGCTCAAGCTGCGGCGCTACGCGCTGGCGACGCAGAACGTGGAGCTGCGTGCCGAGCTGGCCGCCGACCTGCCCGCCGTGCGCGGCGACCGCGGCGAGCTGGAGCAGGTGCTGCTGAACCTGGTGGTCAACGCCGAGCAGGCGCTGCGCACGGGCCCCGGCGACGGCCGGCGGCTCGTCGTGCGGACCACGCGCTCGGCGCGCGGCGCCCTGCTGCAGGTGAGCGACACCGGCCCCGGCATCGCGCCGGAGCTCGTCGAGCACGTCTTCGACCCGTTCTTCACCACCAAGGACCCCGGGGAGGGAACGGGGCTCGGGCTCGCGCTGGTGCATAACATCGTGCGTGAGCACGCGGGGCACATCCGCGTGGAGAGCGAGCCGGGGCGTGGCGCCACCTTCTCCGTCGAGCTGCCGCGTGCGGCGGCCGGCGACGGGGACGGCGAGCGCGCGGAGGCCGCGGGGCCGCGCGCGCCGCGCTCGCTCCACGTGCTGGTGGTGGACGACGAGCCCTCCATCCGCAGCGCGCTGCGGCGCTTCCTCGCGCTCCGCGGCCACCGCGTGGACGAGGCGAGCGAAGGCGACGAGGCGCTGCAGCGCATGCAGCACAGCGCCTACGACGTCGTCGTCACCGACCTGCAGATGCCGGGGCTGGGCGGCGAGCGCTTCCTCGCCGAGCTCGCCCGCCGCGCGCCCGGGCTGCTCGACCGCCTGGTCATCATCACCGGCGACACGGCCAGCGAGGAGGCGGCCCGCATCTCCGAGCAGACCGCGGTGCCCATGCTGCGCAAGCCGTTCGACCTCGACGAAGTCGCCCGCGTCGTCGAGAGCCGCGCCGCCTGAAGCGGGCGCGTCCCGTGAGGCTCAACCTGTGATGCTGGTGATGGAGATCAACCTGACGACCCCTTCGATCCTCTTCCCCGCGATCTCGCTGCTGCTGCTGGCCTACACCAACCGCTTCCTCGCGCTGGCGGCGCTGATCCGCACGCTGCACGAGCGCTACCAGGCCAGCCGCGACCACCTGCTCATGGCGCAGATCGACAACCTGCGCTACCGCGTGGAGCTGATCCGCAACATGCAGGCGTTCGGCGTCTTCAGCCTGCTCGTCTGCACGTTGTGCATTCTGGTGCTCTTCGGCGGCTACCTGCTGCTGGGCAAGATCACCTTCACCATCAGCCTGGTGCTGATGATGGTCTCGCTGGCGCTGTCGGTGCGCGAGATCCAGGTCTCGGTGCACGCGCTGAACCTGCAGCTCGGCGATCTGGAGGAACGCGCGCGGTAGGCGCGCTCAATCCTGCAGGCGCGGGCCGTCGGAGATCCCCCACTTCAGGTTGAAGAGGACGACCGTGCGGTCGGCGCGGCTCTGCTCGGCGTAGCGCTCGCCGACCCCGACGGAGAGCCAGAGGCGCGCTGCGGCCATGAACTCCACGCCCGCCGACCAGGCGGCCCGCCGCGCGGCGGGCTCGCCGGCCGTGCTGCCCAGGAGCCGCCACGTCTCGGCGAACGCGTTGTAGTCGCGTTCGCCCAGCACCCCGCGCACGCCGTAGCTCCAGTCGTCGCGGCGTGGCACGGTGGCGGCGAACGACTCGCGCGCCTCGTAGCGCACCTGCCCGGCGAGCTGGCCCAGGTTGCGCGGCCGGCGCGTGCCGCCGCGCGGCAGCCGCAGCGGCAGCGTGCCCACCGCCCAGCCGCTCCAGCCCAGCGCCTCGTTCTCGCCGAGCGCCGAGCCGACGAAGCGGCGGCCGTACGCGCCGGCCAGCGCGAGCGAGGCGTCGTTCCAGTGCTCGTCCATCCAGGCGCGGACGATCTCCGTGCGGGCGGCGTTGGCGCACTGCAGCACCAGCACGGAGTCGACCTGCGGCTGCGCGAAGAGGCACCGGCGCTGCACGCCGCGGATGGCGGCGCGGAAGGCCGGGTCGGCGTAGGGGTCCGGCCCGAAGAGGAGCGTACGCCCGCCGACGGCGAAGTCGGTGGAAGCCGTGTCGCCCGCCGCGCGGATGGTGCCGAGGGTGAGCTGCAGGTTGTACAGCCAGAAGGCGGGGCGGCCGCTGCGGTAGCGCTGCACCGGAATGGCGACCCGGAAGACGTCCGCCGGCGCCAGCCCCAGCGCGACGCCGCTCTGCGCCTTCCCCTCTGCGCTGATCCCGCTGGCCACGGCGAAGGCGAACTCCTTGGCCGAGCCGGGCGCATCGACCTGCTTCGGCGTCACGCCCAGGAAGACGAACGCCGGATCGTCGGGCACCCGGTACTCCGGGAGCTGCGCCGCGGCCGGCGCGGCGGCGAGCAGCGCGAGCGCAGCCAGGAGCGGCGGCTTCATACGAGCGTCACCTCCACCTTGTCGAACGCCATGCCGTCGTCGGGGATGCTGCCGTCGCAGGCGAGTGCGTCCGCGAGCGCCTCGCCGGCCTGCCGCAACTGCACGCGGATCTCGTAGCGCCGGCCGGCCGGGCCGTCGATCAGGAAGACGACGCGCACGCGCGTCTCGCTCGGCAGGCCCGCGCGCAGGCGCAGGCGGTAGCGGCTCTCGGAGACCGCCACGGAGTCCTTGCCACTGCCGAAGTCGACGAACGCCTGCCCCGGCGGGGCGTACTGCGCGCGGAACTCGAAGACGGAGACCGTCTGCGCCCAGACGTCGAGGTCGATGGGCTGCGCCGGGTCGAAGGCTATACTGGGCATCGGCAGAAGGGGGAAACGGAGTGGCGATGGCGAGGCGGGGGGCGCGCTCGCGGCGGGGCGGAACCTGGCGCGGAGCAATGTGCTCGCTCCCGCGCCGCGCCGCCAGAGCCGTGTCGCCGGCCGCGGCCGACGCGCCGGCGGCTCCCCCGCTCGCCGTCAGCCCAGCGCCGGCTCCGCGTCCAGCGCCAGCAGCGCGAAGGTCGCCAGCCAGTGCTCGCCCATGTAGTCGCCGGCGACGTGCGGCAGGCTGGCCGCGAGGTGCAGCTCGGCGGTCTCCCGGGCCAGCGCGGCGCGCGGGTCGTCGGCCGGCCAGGTGGCGGCGAGCGCGCGCCAGCACCAGGCGCGGCTGAGGTTGAGCCCGTCGAGGTGCGCGATCTTGCCGTCGCTGCGGTCGCTGACGACGGCGGGCCGGAAGAGCGACGCCGGCCGGCGCCCGGCGAGCCGGGGCAGGAAGCGCTGCAGCCACGGCGCGAACTCGTGCGGCGGCAGCGCGCGGCGCATGCACTCCGCCTCCACGAGCGCGGAGGAGAGGAAGTCGTCGCCGCCGGGCTCCCACGCCTGGCAGTCTTCGTCGTCGGCGTACCAGGCGCGCGCCTGCTCCACGAGCTGCCGCTCGAAGTCGGCGTCGCCGGCGGCGCGCGCGTACTCCAGCGCCAGCGCCAGCGCGAAGGCGGTGTTGAAGTGCGTGCCCACGCGCACCGGGTAGGTGGCGCGCGGCAGGAAGGCGCGGAAGCGCTCCACGAAGCGCGCGGCCAGCGGCGCGAGCGCCGCGCTCCAGCGCCGGCCCCGGGGCGTCTCGTGCCGGGCCAGCTCCGCGGCGAGCATCAGCAGCCAGGCCCAGCCGTAGGGCCGCTCGAAGCCGGCGCGCAGCGGCGCGTCCAGGTACGCCAGCTCGCCGGCGACGTTCGCCTCGGTGAGCTGCGCATCGAAGAGCGTACGGATCGCCTGCACCTGCGGCAGGGCGGGGAACCGGCGACAGAGCCGCGCCAGCAGCCAGTAGCCGTGCACGCAGGAGTGCCAGTCGAACGAGCCGTAGAAGACGGGGTGCAGCGCGCGCGGCGAGCGCACCTCGGCGGGCCCGTTCATCACGTGGTCCAGCTTGTTGGGGTACTCGCGCCGGACGTGCGCCAGCGCGAGCGCCGCGAACTGCGCGGCGAGCGCCGGCGTCAGCGTGGCGACGTCGCTCGCCGCCGCGGGTGCGGCCTCGCGCTCCGGCGCCGGGGAGAGCACCGCGCGGGCGTGCTCGGCGCGCGCCCGCGTCTCGCGGTCCAGCACCGCGCGGATCGCCTCGATGCGCGCGTCGCCCGTGGTGTAGCGCTGGCCGTAGGTGAGATTGAAGCGGTAGTCGAAGTCCGCGGGGTTGCGACCCTGGTTGTGCTGCAGGATCGTCTCCAGCTTGTCCAGCGCCTTGGCCAGCCGGGCTTCGGGCGTGCGGGCGGCCTCGTACTCGTCCCAGAGCGCGGCGATCTCCTCGCGCAGCGGCGCGGGCAGCGGCTGCAGCAGGGTGAGCAGGTCGCGCCGCTCCTGCTGGGCCTTCTCCGGCCCGCCGCTCTGCTGGACGGCGGGCACGTCGCCGCCGATCGCCTCGCCCAGGTCGTGGATCAGGCAGAGCTGGACCAGCCGCGCGAAGTCGACCTCGGGGAAGTCGTCGTGCAGCACCAGCGCCATCAGCGCCAGGCGCCAGGTGTGGGCGGCGACCGTCTCGGGCCGGCCGCCGGAGGTCCAGGCGCTGCGCACCTCGTCCTTGAGCCGCTCGGCCGAGCGCAGGAACGCGAGGATGCCGTCGAGCCGTGCGGAATCGTTCATAGCGGATCGCGGGTCGTGGATGGAGCTGCGACTGCAGCGCGCAGCCGCGCCGATGTGCATTCCAGGTACGAGAGCAGTAGTTCGTAGGCCGTTGCGCAGCCCTCGCACCGGACCATCCAGCCGCCCGGAGCCCAGGCGGGTGGAAGTCCAAGAACTTGTGCATGGCTACTCAGATGCGCTACGCCTGAGCTCGCCCGCGAGGCGCGACGCCCTCACCCCCCGGCCCCCTCTCCCGCAAGCGGGAGAGGGGGAGCACGGCAGGAGGCCGGCGCAGTTCCCCCTCTCCCAAGTCTGGGAGAGGGGGTCACGAGGTGAGGGCGCCGTTGCCGTCGACCGACCGCCGACCGCCTCCCCCCGGAATCCCGAATCCTTTCCCTTCAGTCGCCCACCGGCTGCGCCGACCCTGGACGACGAAACCGGGGTCCCCTGAATCCCGAATCCTGAATCCCGAATCCTGTTTCCCTTCAGCGGAAGGCCAGGAAGTACATCAGCGCGATGTTCACCGCCAGCAGCGGCAGCGCGGTGGGGATCTGCGCCTTGATCACCGCGTTCTCGTCCGGCAGCTCCAGCAGCGCCACGGGCACGAGGTTGAAGTTGGCGGCCATCGGGCTCATCAGCGTACCGCAGAAGCCGGCGAGCATGCCGATCGCCGAGATCACCACCGGGTCGCCGCCGAAGCGGCCGACGATGAGCGGCAACGCGATCCCCGCGGTCATCACCGGGAAGGCGGCGAAGGCGTTGCCCATCAGCATGGTCAGCAGCGCCATACCGATACCGTAGGCGGCGACGGCGGCGAGCGGCGTCTCCAGCGGCACCCAGCGCGTGGTCAGCTCCGCGACCACCTGGCCGACGCCCGCGAGCGCGAAGAGCGCGCCGAGCGAGGCGAGCATCTGCGGCAGCACCGCCGCCCAGCCGACGGTGTCGAGCAGGCGGCGGGCCTCGTGCAGCGGCGCGGCGGGCGGCGGGCGCAGCATCGCCATGCCCACGGCGAGCGCGGCCAGCGTCGCCAGCCCCAGCGAGATGAGCGTCACCTGCCGGGCGTCCACCAGCGGCACGCCGCCGAGCGAGACGCGCTTGAGCGTGAGCGTGCCGAGCAGCGTCAGCCCCGGCACCAGCAGCGCCGGCAGGTAGAGGCGGTTGCCCCAGCGCTCGGCGCTCGCCCGCCGCTCCGCGGGCGAGGTCGTCGGCGAGCGGCCCTGGCCGAGCCCGCGGAAGCCCGCCACCAGCGTCATCGCCAGCACCAGCGCGCCGCTCACGCGCGCCGGCAGCCAACTGCCGAAGAGGAAGCTCGCCGCGTACAGCCCCCAGAACGCCGTGTTGCTCCAGCGCCGCGGGTTGGCGGCGTCGCGCGCGTTGACCAGCGCCACGCCGCCCAACAGCACGCCCATCAACTGGTAGATGAACTCAAGCGAGAGCATCGCGCACCTCCTGGCGCACTTCTTCGCGCGCCTCGGCCGCCGGCGGCGCCGCGAGCGCATGCGCCGCCAGCGAACGCGCCAGGCGCCGGTCCAGCAGCAGCAGCCGCGTGGCGTGGATGACGAAGGCGGCGATGGCGGTGGGGATCGCCCAGAGCGCCAGCTCGATCGGTTGCACCAGGATGCCGTTCTGCTCCAGGAAGCCGCGGATGAGCAGGATGGAGCCGATGGCGATGAAGATGTCCTCGCCGAAGAAGAGGCCGATGTTGTCGACCGCCGCCGTCTGCGCGCGGATCGCATGGCGCGTGGGCAGCGGCAGCGTTCCGTGGTGCATCTCGGCGGCGGCCTCGGCCATCGGCGCCACCAGCGGGCGCACCATCTGCGCATGGCCGCCGAGCGAGGTCAGCCCGAGCGCGGCGGCCACCTGGCGCACGGCGAGGTAGAGCAGCAGCACGCGCCCCGTGGTGGCGGCGCGAAAGCGGCCGATCAGCGCCTGCGTGCGCTCCTTCAGCCCGGCGCGCTCCAGCAGCCCGATCACCGGCAGCACCAGCCAGACGATGCCGACGTAGCGGTTCTCGATGAAGGCGCGGCCGAGCGCGTCGAGCACCGCGCCCGGCGCCAGCCCGCCGGCCAGCCCGGTGGCGATGCCCGCCGCCGCGACCACCAGCAGCGGGTTGACGCGAAAGAGGAAGCCGAGGATGACGATGAGGACGCCGACGAGCGTGAGCATCTGGGGAATTGCGGATTGCGGGATTGCGGAGTGCGGAGTGAACTGCAACTCCGTGCAGTTCCAGTTCACTCCGCAATCGCCAGGGCTGTCTAGGGCGCGATCAAGCGAGGTGTTCGGCACGCAAGCGGCGGGGCCCTCACCCCCGGCTCGCTCGTGCCTCGCTCGCCACCCCCTCTCCCGGGCTTGGGCTGTCTATTACCCACATCTTGGGAGGAGCGGAAGGCCCTGCTCTCGAAGGGCTTCAACTGCCACGGCACCGGGGGCATGAAGCCCCCGGCAAGACACCGCCCGTCCTCCGGACGGCCCTGCGTCCGGCAGGACGCGCCGGGTGCTGCCGGACGTTTCATACGTCCGGCGCGAGCCCGGCTTCCGGTTCATCCGGATGTGGGTAAAAGACAGCAAGCCCGGGAGAGGGGGCCGGGGGGTGAGGGCCCGGGATGCCGTTGATCTCACCGTACACGTGGGTTGATCGTGCGCTACGGCGCCAGGGTGAGCGTGTAGCCGGGCAGCGCGCGCTGGGCGTAGCTGCCGCGCGCCGCCACCTGCTCCAGCGTCACCTGGTAGCGGGCGGCGTCGGCGCCCGGCGGCAGCCAGACGCGCGCGACCTCGCCGGCGGCGAGCGCGCCGCGCAGCAGCACGCGGCGCGGCGTGGCGCTGGCCGGCGCGAGGTGCAGCTTCGCGCCGGGCGCGGTGACCGAGTCCACCGCGCCGCCGGCGAGGGTGAAGAGCAGCGCGCCGTCGTCGGCGTGCGGCGTGGCGAGCACGAGCCGGAGTACGCGCGGCTGCGCGGGCGGTGGCGGCGGCTCGGGCCGCGTCGGCGCGTCGCGGCAGGCCGCCAGCGCGAGCAGCGCGGCCAGCAGCAGCCGGGGCAGGGGGCGGGTCATGGGGTTCTCTCCGGTTCGGAGGGTGCGCCCGGCGGGCGGGCCGGCTGCGCGCGCGGCGGCTGGGCGGCGTCGGCCTGCAGCAGCCGCTCCATCAGCTCCGGCGCGAGGGCGGCCTGGTTGCGGTCCAGCAGGGCGAGCAGGTCGCCCAGGTTGTAGACGCCGTCGCGGTTGCCCTGCTGGTCGAGGAGGCGCCGCTCGCCGGCGAGCAGCCGGGCGGCGCCGAGCAGCTCGTCGATGGCGGCCTCCGCGCCGGGCGCGGCAGCCAGCACGTAGAGCGTGTCGACGAGCTGCAGGCCGCCGGCGGCGGCGAACGGGCTGACGACGATGCTGTCGACGTAGGTGCCGGCGGCGAGGCCGGCGGGGCTGCGCGTCCAGCGCAGCATGCCGCTGCCGACGCCCGCCTCCGCCGCCAGCCGCAGCCAGCCGGCGCGGCTGCGGGCCTGCCAGGCGACGCTCGCCGCGCCGAAGCCCTGCAGCCGCACCGCCACGGAGTCGGTCTGCGGGGCGCCGCCGAGCAGGGCGGCGCCGGCGCGGCCGGCGGACGCGCCGCTCAGGTGCGGCGGCACCAGCACGCGCAGCGAGTCGACGAGCAGCACCGGCGCGACGCTGCTGTCGCCGGGCAGCGCGACGGCGATGGTGTCCACGTAGAGGCCCGGCCCCAGCCCAGCGGTGTTGCGGTGCCAGCGCAGCCAGGCGCTGCCGGTGCCCTGGCCCGCCGGCGTGAAGGCGTCGCGGCTGGAGAGCACGCTGCGGCTGCTGCGCGCCTGCGCCCTCCACGTCTTCTGCGCGGCGCCGGGGCCGAGCACCTCCACCAGCACGGAGTCCGCGCTGCGCGCGAAGCCGAGCACCACCGAGTCGCTGCGGGCCGGCGTCGCCAGCCGCAGCGCCGGCGGCGAGGGCGCGACGACCAGCGTGTCCACGAAGGCGACGGAGCGGCCCTCCTGCCGCAGCGTCACCAGGATGGTGTCGACGACAGTGCCGGCGCCGAGCGTGCCGGGGCTGCGCGTGAAGCGCACCCAGCCGCTGCCCACGCTGGTGCCGGTGACGGGGCGCAGGAAGCGGCGGCGCGGCGAGAAGGCGAACCACTCCGCCTCCTCCGCGCCGGCGCCGCCGAGCGCGACGTAGAACGAGTCCGCCGCGCCGGCGCTGCCCTCCGGCAGCGTGGGCGTCGGCGCGCCCCGCTGCAGCGCGACGCTCGCCGGCTCCCGCACGCGCAGGGTGTCGACCAGCTCGGTCGTCAGGCCGCCGGCCGCCGTGACGCGGATGGTGTCGACGTAGACGCCGGGCGCCAGCCTCCACGGCGAGCGGATCCAGCGCAGCGGCCCCGGGCCCGTACCCGCGGGCGGCGTGGTGGTGGAGCGCAGCCCGCCGGTGGGTGTGGGCTCCGCGAAGCTGATCCACGCCGCCCGCTTGCTGGCGGACCAGGCGAGCGTGGCGGCGCCGGGCCCGCTCGGCCGCACCTGCACCGAGTCGGCACCGCCGAACCCGTCGGCCACCGCGACGGCCGCCCGGCTGGCGGCGCTGAGGCCGAGCGCCAGCGCCGGCGGCTCCAGCACGCGCAGCGTGTCCACGATGCGCTGCGGCGTGTTGAGCGCCCCGGCCGCGGCGACGGTGATGGTGTCGACGTACACGCCGGCGCCGAGCCCGGCGGGGCGCGTCCGCCAGCGGACGACCCCGCTGCCGCGGCCCTCGCGCGTCAGCAGCTCGATGCGGCGGCTGCGCGTGCTCGCCGACCAGGCGAGCGTGGCGGCCGCCGCCCCGCTGACGCGCAGGCGCGCGGAGTCCGCGAAGCTCACGGCAGCGCCCGCGCTGACGGGCGCGGGCTGCGGGCGGCTCTCCACCACCAGCGCCGTCGCCGCGCCGTTCTGGATGGTGACCTGGAAGGCGCTGGCGCCGACGGCGGCGTCCACCCGCACGCGGATGCCGCTCGCCATGTCCAGGAAGACCTCGCCGGGCGACCAGGTGGCGCCGGCGTCGTTGGGGTTGCCGTTGCCGTCCGCGTCGACCACCTGCGCCGGCTCGGCGCGCGCGCGGAAGACGCGGTGGATCACCACGCCCTCCGGCAGCGGCGAGTCGTAGCCGCCGCCGCGCCGCGCCTCGACGGTGAAGAACTCGCCCGGCGCGCCCGGGATCGGGATCTCGGCCATCTGGTAGTGCGCCGCGCTCGGCAGCGCCGTGCGCTCCAGGGTGAGGGTGCTGAGCGGCGCGGCCGCGACGAACTTGCGCGCGCCCGGCACCCAGCCGAGCAGGTCCTTGTGGTAAGTGACGGTGTGCGTGCCGAAGCCGACGCTCTGCCCCGGCGGGCGGAACCAGGAGCTGCTGCTCATCACGTCCCAGCGCGAATCGTACACCCGGCCGTAGGGGCCGCCGGAGTGCGGCAGGCCCAGGGCATGCCCCACCTCGTGCACCCAGGTGCCCAGCGCGAACGCCGCCCACGACGCCTCCCAGGTCATGGCGTAGCGCCGCGTCACGCCGTCGAGCGTCATGATGCGGCCGCCGCCCCACGAGCAGCAGTCCAGCCGCTGGTTGAACTGCAGGTTGATGCCGAAGTAGTCCGGGAAGTGCACGACGGAGTCGGCCGCGGCGGTGCAGTCGCTGGCGAGCTTGCCCAGGTCCGCCGACTGACTGCCGCTGCCGACGTAGTAGGAGCGCGGCTGCGGCAGCGTGTACCAGCCGACGACGCGGCTGCCGTTCAGGTTGACGCGCCCCTCGGAGACCTCCGTCCAGTAGTGGTTCACCCCGGGGTAGGCGGCGCCCATCAGCGCCTCGAAGTGTGCGGGCGGCGCCGGCACCGAGTCCGCCGAGTCGGCGAACTTGCAGAGGATGCTGATGAACGGCTTGGACTCGGGCGCGGCCGGCGCGGCGGCCGCGGCGCGCGGCGCGTCCTGCACGCCGAGCACGGCGCTGACCTGCAGCGGCGCGCGCATCCCCGCCGTGCCCGGCCCCCTCAGCAGCGCGGCCGGCGTGGGGACGCCGCTCAGCAGCACCCGCCGCTGGTTCAGCGCCAGCGGCCCGCCGAAGCGCTCCAGCGCCGACTCGGCCGCCTGCAGCGGCGTCATGCTGCCGTCGTCGCCCAGCAGCACGAAGAGCGTGACGGGCGGCTCGTGCGGCGTGGGCGGGTCGCCCCAGAACACCTGGAAGGTGCCGGACACGGTCTGCGCCGGCGCCGTCGGCTGCGCGCGCAGCGAGGGGGTGAGCAGCCAGAAGAGCGCGAGCAGCGCGGCGAGCGGGCGGGCGGGCGGCATGGTCGGGCGTCAGGGCTGGAGGATGGCGAGCACCGTGCGCGCCCCGCCGGGCTCGGCGGCGGCGCCGACCAGCAGGCGGACGGTCCGGTTGGCGAGCGCCGTGACCCCGCCGGCCGCCTGCAGCACTTCGTCCGGCACGAGCAGGCGCAGCGCGCCGCCGTCGGGCCGCAGCAGCAGGTAGCGGCGCGCGCCCGGCCCGGCGCCCGGCGGGTCGCCGTACTCGACGCTGAAGACGCCCTGCAGCCACTCGGTACCCGGCGCCGGCACGGCGGGCGCGGGCGGCGCGGCGGGCGCGGGCGGCGGCCGGTGGCAGGCGGCGAGCGCC
>ERZ1066122.2235-NODE-2235-length-13240-cov-6.057110_pt1 | contig 13240 bp, 11 predicted proteins | sample MGYA00382769_ERZ1066122 | MGnify/ENA primary metagenome ERZ1066122 (study PRJEB33369, sample SAMEA5778352) | biofilm metagenome | biome: Industrial cooling water; feature: Water cooling tower basin; material: Biofilm | place: United Arab Emirates | collected...
ACCTCGTGCATGTCGTAGGGTTGGTTGGCATTGGCCGGGATCAACGTGTCGAGGCTGTCCTCCAGCCGGCCCCACGGATCGCTGGTCGGGCGTTCGGGCACGGTTTCGCGGTTCGACAGCGGCAGGAAATCGACAAAGGCGCGGGTCGCCAGGAGTGCCTCGAGGTCGTTCTCGAAGGCGACATCGGCCACGCTGGTCTTGGTCGTGTGAGTGATCGCCCCGCCCAGTTCCTCCTGCGTGACGACCTCGTTGGTCACGGTTTTTACCACGTCGGGGCCGGTCACGAACATGTACGAGCTGTCCTTCACCATGAAGATGAAGTCGGTCATCGCGGGGGAATAGACCGCCCCGCCCGCGCAGGGGCCCATGATCAGGCTGATCTGCGGCACCACGCCGCTCGCCAGCACGTTGCGCTGGAACACCTCGGCATAGCCACCGAGCGACGCGACCCCTTCCTGGATGCGCGCGCCGCCGCTGTCGTTGAGACCGATGACCGGCGCGCCGACTTTCAGCGCCATGTCCATCACCTTGCAGATCTTCTCCGCATGACGCTTGGAAAGCGAGCCGCCGAAGACGGTGAAATCCTGGCTGAACACGAACACCAGCCGCCCGTTGATCGTGCCCGATCCGGTGACCACGCCGTCGCCGGGGATCTTCTGCTCTTCCATCCCGAAATCGGTGCAGTCGTGTTCGACATAGGCGTCGAGTTCCTCGAAACTGCCTTCGTCGAGCAACACCTCCAGACGCTCGCGCGCGGTCAGCTTGCCCTTGGCATGCTGCGCATCGATGCGCTTCTGCCCCCCGCCCATGCGGGCAGCCTCGCGGCGGCGTTCCATCTCGGCGATATTGGCGGACATGCTCTCTCCGTTATGTCTCTCGGGCGAAGCGCCTAGGACGCAGGCTGCCGCAGCGTCAAGAAATCCCCATCCCTTCGCATCGAGCCTGGTCGAGATGTCATGGCGCGGCGTGACCCGACTTCGCTCGACAGGATCGGGACGGGGTCAGCCGCGCTGGGCCGAGATCAGGAATTCGACATTACCTTCCGGCCCGGTGATCGGGCTCGGGGTAATGCCCTGGACTTGGAAGCCGCGCCCTTCGGTCCACTCGCGCACTTCTTCGCAGACCCGCGCGTGGAGCGCCGGATCGCGCACCACCCCGCCCTTGCCCACTTCCTCCCGTCCGACCTCGAACTGCGGCTTGATCAGCGCGACCAAGCGGCACGCGGGCTCGGCGAGGTCGAGCGGTCTTTGGAGCACCTTGGCAAGCGAGATGAAGCTTGCATCGCACACCACCCAGCCGACCGGCCGGTCGATCTGCTCGCGCGTAAGAATGCGCGCACTGGTCTGTTCGAGCACGGTCACGCGGGCGTCCTGCCGCAGCTTCCAGGCGAGCTGGTTGGTGCCCGAATCGACGGCAAAGACGTGCGCCGCGCCCTTCTGCAGGAGGACGTCGGTGAAGCCCCCGGTCGAACTGCCGATGTCCATGGCGACGGCGCCTGCGGGGTCGAGTGCGAAATGCTCGATTGCGTGGGCCAGCTTGATGCCGCCGCGGCTGACCCACGGGTGATCGCGCCCGCGCACTTCGAGGGGTGCATCTTCGGACAGGCTCTGGCCGGGCTTCGCCAGCTTGGTCTCGCCGCTGAAGACGAGCCCCGCCATCACAAGCGCCTGCGCGCGGCTGCGGCTTTCGGCGAGGCCGCGGTCGACGATGATCTGGTCGAGACGTTTCTTGCTGGCCATTGGAATTTCAGCCCCTAGCCGCCATTGAAGAGGCATGAAACCGCTTCGCTTCACGGGCCTTGCCGCGCTCGCCGCATCGCTTGCCGCCTGCGTGCCCTCTTCCAGGGCGCCGCTACCCCAGCCGGCGCCGACGACAAGCACGCGGCCCGTCCCGGCCGCAACGACCGCACCTGTGGCGCCGCTCGCGACCCGGTGGGAGGATTTGCCCATCACCCCCGGCACCTGGACCCTTGCGGAAACGACGGGTGCCGTCACCGCGAGCTATGGCGCGCCCGGCAGCGAGGCGCGCCTTGTGCTGCGCTGCGATCGGACCAGCCGCCAGGTCAGCGTGGAACGCGCGGGCACGACCCCGCGCCTCGTCATTCGCAGCGAAACCCGCAATGCGACCTTGCCGGCGCGGCCCGGAGCCGGCGGCCTGCCGACCAGCATCGCCACCGTGCCCGGCAGCGATCCCATCCTTGATGCCATGGCGTTGAGCCGTGGGCGATTCGCGGTCGAGTCGCCGGGGTTATCCACACTTGTCCTGCCAGCCTGGGCCGAAGTGTCGGTGGTGGTGGAGGCGTGTCGATAGCGAAAAGGCCCGGCAATCCTGCCGAGCCACAGCTGACAATTCTGACGCCGGATAAGTTTTTTGCAAGGCTTGAATTAGGGTCTCTCGCGCAACAAATTGTCTCTCAAGATCAGCGGCGAAATCGCGGGTCCCGGGCTCCGGTGAAACGGCGCTCTTAGCTCACTAGCGCGAAAGGAGGTGATCCGATGTCTCATGGTTCAGCAGAGAGGTCGGCAAGTTTCCGCGCGAGGTACTATCGGTAGCTTCTATCGGTAGAGACTTCGTGAGCGGCACTTCCCGCCGCTGACCATGCGAAGGGCAGCATCACCGCAGGGTGGCGCTGCCCTTCTCATTTGGCAAAAGTCCTGGGGGCAGGATCACCCGAGGGTGGCGCTGCCCTTCTCATTTGGCGAAAGCCCTGTGGACAGCATCATCCAGGGGTGGCGCGCCCTTCTCATTTCCAGCGCGCAAACTTCGCTTGCCTTGCGGAGCGGCGAACCAGACGATACCCGCCAGGCCATGGACTTCGAGACGCTGCCCCACCCCGCCCCGACCCCTGCCGACGCACGCGAGGCGATCCTCGCCAATCCCGGTTTCGGGACCAGCTTTACCGATCACATGGTCGTGATCGACTACGACGAGGCGAAGGGCGGCTGGCATCGCGCCAGCCTCGAGCCGCGTGGGCCGATCAGCCTCGATCCGGCTGCAGCGGTCCTGCATTACGCCCAGGAAATCTTCGAAGGCATGAAAGCCTACAAGCAGGAGGGCGGCGGTCTCGCCCTGTTCCGCCCGCTCGAGAATGCGCGCCGCCTCAACGCCAGCGCCCGCCGGATGGCCATGCCCGAAATCCCGGAAGACCTGTTCCTCGAATCGATCCGCCGGCTGCTGGAGGTGGACAAGGAATGGGTGCCCTCGATCCCGGGCGGCTCGCTCTACCTGCGGCCCTTCATGTTCGCGTCCGAGGCTTTTCTCGGCGTGCGGCCAGCCAAGCAGTACAAATATATCCTCATCGCCAGCCCGGCGGGCAACTACTTCAAGTCCGGCGCGCCGGCGGTGACGATCTGGGTAAGCCGCGATTATGTGCGCGCCGCCCCCGGCGGGACCGGTGCGGCCAAGACCGGCGGCAATTATGCTGCCAGCCTCGTGCCCAGCGCGGAAGCGACCGCGCGCGGCTGCGACCAGGTCGTCTTTCTCGACGCGGTAGAGCGCAGATGGGTCGAGGAACTGGGCGGGATGAACCTGTTCTTCGTCTTTGCCGATGGCAGCGTCGTTACTCCGCCGCTCGGCACCATCCTGCCCGGCATCACTCGCGAAAGCCTGATGACGATCCTCGCCGAGGAAGGTCTGACCGTGCGCGAGCAGCCTTACAGCATCGACCAGTGGCGCGCGGACGCGGAAAGCGGTCACCTGCTCGAAGTGCTGGCCTGCGGCACGGCGGCGGTCGTAACCCCGGTCGGCAAGGTCATGGACGGCGGCAGCAGCTTCACCATCGGCACCGGTGGTCCCGGCCAGATGGCGGGCCGCATCCGCGACCGGCTGGTCGGCATCCAGCGCGGCCAGCTCGCCGACAGCCACGGCTGGATGATGGCGCTCTAAGCCTTTTCGGGCACGTTCGCGGCCAGTTCGGCGAGCCAGACATCCGCCACCGCATCGCTCGGCGCGCGCCAATCGCCGCGCGGCGACACCGCGCCCCCGCTCGACACCTTCGGCCCGTTGGGCAGCGCGCTGCGCTTGAACTGGCTGGCGGCGAAAAACCGGCGCAGGAATTTCTCCAGCCAATGCCGGATGGTCGCCAGGTCGTAGGCGGCCTTGGCGCCTTCGGGAAAACCCATCGGCCAGACACCCTCGCCCGCATCGCGCCAGGCGTGCCAGGCGAGGAAAGCGACATGGCTGGGCTTCAGCCCGTAACGGATCGTGTGGTGGAGGAAGAAGTCGTTGAGCGCATAGGGCCCGACCTTCTCCTCTGTGCTCTGCAACGCCCCATCCTCGCCCGGTGGGACCAGCTCGGGGCTGATTTCCTGCGCGACGATATCCTCCAGCACCGCATCGGTCGCGGGGTCGAACTGGTTGGTCTGGACCGCCCAGCGGATCAGGTATTGGATCAGCGTCTTGGGCACGCCGGCGTTGATGCCATAATGGCTCATGTGGTCGCCCACGCCATAGGTGCACCAGCCGAGCGCCAGCTCGCTGAGATCGCCGGTGCCCAGCACGAAGCCGCCGTGATGGTTGGCGAGGCGGAACAGGTAGTCGGTCCTGAGGCCCGCCTGCACGTTTTCGAAAGTGACGTCGTAGAGCTTCTCGCCCTCGGCATGGGGATGACCGATATCAGCAAGCATGCGTTCGGCAGCGGGACGGATGTCGATCTCTTCCGCGCTGATGCTCATCGCCTTCATCAGCCGCCAGGCGTTGGATTTCGTGCCTTCTGAAGTCGCAAATCCCGGCATCGTGTAGCCGCGGATGTCGGTGCGCGGCCGGCCGAGACGGTCCATGGCCTTGGCCGCCACGATCAGCGCATGGGTGCTGTCAAGGCCGCCGGAAATGCCGATGGTCAGGCACTTCGCCCCCGTCGCCTCGATCCGCCGCATCAGCGCATCGACCTGGATGTTGAAGGCCTCGTAACAGTCCTCGTCGCGCTTGTCGGCGCGATTGGGAACGAAGGGGAAGCGGCGCAGCGGGCGGGTGAGACCGCTGTCCCTGACCTTGCCGCCCGCGGTGAAGGCGATACGGCGGTAGAAATCCTCGGGCCGTCCGGCAGCTTCCGTGCCGTCGTTGAAGGTGCCCATGCGCAGGCGTTCGTTGACGATGCGGGCGGTGTCGATGTCGGCGATGCACAGCTCCGCCTCGCGGTCGAAACGGGCGCTTTCGGCAAGCAGTTCGCCCAGCTCGTAGACCAGCCCCTGCCCGTCCCATGAGAGGTCGTTGGTGCTTTCGCCATAACCGCTTGCCGAATAGGCATAGGCGCAGACCGAGCGGCTGCTCATCGAGCGGCAGTGCAGCTTGCGGTCGTCGGCACGGCCGATGGTGACCGGCGAGGCAGAAAGGTTCGCAAGGATCGTCGCCCCGGCCAGCGCGGCGTGCGTGCCCGGCGGGATCGGAGCCCAGAAATCCTCGCAAATCTCGACCCCGAAGACGAAACCGGGGCGATCCTCGGCGACGAAGACCTGGTCGATACCGAAAGGCGCCTCGAGCTCGCCGACACGTATCGTCAAGCCGGTGCAGTCGCGGCCATGCGCGAACCAGCGCTTTTCGTAGAATTCGCGGTAGTTGGGCAGGAAGCTCTTCGGCACCACGCCGAGCAGTTTGCCGCGCGCGATCACTGCCGCGCAATTGTAGAGCCGCTGGTTGTGGCGCAGCGGCGCGCCGACGATCAGCACGGGGTCGAGCGCTCCGCTCGCTTCGACCAGCCGCGCCAGCTCCGCTTCCACCGCCTCGAGGATCGCGCCCTGCAGCAGCAGGTCGTCGATGGCATAGGACGACAGCGCAAGTTCGGGATAGACGACCATGTCGACGCCGGCATCGGCCGCCTTGCGGGCCTGCTCGAGAATGGCGGCGGCATTGCCCGCGACATCGGCTGTGCGCACGCGCGGGGTGGCAGCAGCGACGCGGACATAGCCGTGGGTGCGGCGGTCGAAGAAACGATGCGCGGTCATGGCCGGGCGGTGTCGCGCATTCGCCTTCCGCGCGCAAGCGGTCAGGCGGCGGCGCTGAGCAGCTTGTGGGCGCTGGGCGCCGCGCGCAGATGGTCGAGCAGGGCCCGCTCCGCTCGGCTCAGATATCGGGTGGCGCGCGGCATCTGCAGCCCTTCGCGCCAGCCCTGCTGGTCATCGACGAGGGCGATCACTGCCGGGTGGATATAACTGCGCCGTGTGACGGCAGGAGTGTTGCCGAGGTGCTCCGCAACCCTGGCCAGAAGCTCCTTCAGCGGCAGCCGCCCTTCCCCGCCCGCCAGCGTTTCGAAAGCCAGCACGCTGGCATGCCAGGTGCGGAAGTTCTTGGCGGTGAAATCCGCGCCCATCGTTTCGCGCAGATAGGCGTTGACGTCGGTCGAGGTGACAGAACGCTGTTCATCGCTGTCGTCGAGATACTGGAACAGGTTCTGACCCGGCAGATCCTGCATCTTGCGCACGAGCCTTGCCAGATTGCCGTCGGTCAGGGTCACTTCGCGCAGCAGGCCGTGCTTGCCGCGGTATTTCAGCTTCAGCGTCTTGCCGCGAACGGCGGCATGACGGCGCCGCAGCGTGGTCGCCCCGAAGCTCTTGTTGTCGCGCGCATAACCTTCGTTCCCGATGCGCAGCGCGCCGAGGTCGAGCAGGCGAACCACGCTGGCAACCGCCCGCTCGAAGGTGAGGCCGCGTCCGGCGAGGTCCTCTTCGACCCGCTTGCGCACCAGGGGCAGGAGATGACCGAACTCGGCACAGCCGTCGAATTTTTCGCCCTCGCGGCGGGTACGGAACTCGGGATGGTAACGGTATTGCTTGCGGCCCTTGGCATCGATTCCGGTGGCAAGGATATGGCCGTTCGGCGCCGGACAGAACCAGGCATCGCGGTAGGCGGGCGGGAGAGCGACCGCATTCAGGCGTTGCCGTTCCTCGGCATCGGTTATGCGCTGGCCTTGCGCATCGTAATAGGCCCAGCCCTTGCCCGAACGCTTGCGGGTGATGCCGGGAAGGCTGTCGTCGACGTAGATGAGTTTGGCCATGCACGCGCTACGTTCGGCACGACCCGGCGGTTCCGCTTGCACAGCCGGGTGCAAGACCCCAGCTTGACGCCGCAACCCAGGAGACCGCCGTGCCCGATGCCGCCTATACCCCGCCAGCCGTGTGGACCTACAGCGAGAACGGGGGCAAGTTTGCGAGCATCAATCGCCCCACTGCCGGCGCGCGGGAGAAGCGCGAGCTTGCGGTCGGAGACCATCCCTTCCAGCTCTATTCCCTGGCCACGCCCAACGGCGCCAAGGCAAGCATCATGCTGGAAGAATTGCTCGAGGCGGGACACCCGGCGGAATACGATGCCTGGACGATCGCCATTGGCGACGGCGACCAGTTCACCAGCGGCTTCGTGGAGATAAATCCCAACTCCAAGATCCCCGCACTTGTCGACCGTAGCGGCGCGCAGCCCGTGCGCGTCTTCGAAAGCGGCGCGATCCTGCTCCACCTCGCGGAAAAATTCGGCGCCTTGCTCGGCGCACCCGACGCCCGCGCCGAAATGCTCAGCTGGCTGTTCTGGCAGGTCGGCAGCGCGCCTTTCATCGGCGGCGGCTTCGGCCATTTCTACCACTACGCGCCGGAAAAATTCCGTTACCCCATCGATCGCTATGCGATGGAAACCAAGCGCCTGTTCGACGTTGCCGACCGGCGGCTGGCGGAAAGCGAATATCTTGCCGGGACAGATTATTCCATCGCCGACATCGCCGCCTTCCCGTGGCTGGCCGCTTTCGTCGAAGGGACCGCCTATGGCGATGCTCGCAGCTTTCTCGAGATCGAGGGCTATGCCCATGTCGCGCGCTGGGCAAAGGCGATTGCCGCGCGGCCCGCGGTGCGGCGCGGGCGGATCGTCACCAAGACCTGGGGCGATGAAAACACGCAGCTGCGCGAACGCCATTCGGCAGCCGACTTCGCCGACAAGGCGGTGTGAACGAAACGCTGGCTGGGGCGGCAGGATTCGAACCTGCGAATGCCGGTACCAAAAACCGGTGCCTTACCACTTGGCGACGCCCCAGCAGCGACGGCGGCCTATAATGGCTGGAGAGCGGATGTGAAGAGGCATGGCGCGTGAGCCTTGGGGATCCTGACCGAATCCCGGTGATCGTTGGCGTCGGGCAGGTCAACGACCGTCCGGGGCGGCCCGAGGACGGCCTCGATCCCGTTGCGCTGATGGCCGAAGCGCTGCGGCGCGCGGACGGCGATGGCGGCGGCGGCCTGTTGGCGGATTGCGACAGCCTGGCGGTGGTCGCGCAGATTTCCGCGCCGCAGCTGTCCCCGGTGCAGGGCAGGCTCGCGGCCGCTCTCGGCATTGCCCCCGCGCATTGCGAGCAGACCGCAAGGCCCAGCGGCGACAGCCCGATCCGCCTGCTCCACGAGGCCGCAAACCGGGTCGGCGCCGGACAGGCGCGGGTCTGCGCGGTGGCGGGCGGCGAGGCGCTGCTGACCGCGCGGCAGCTTGCCGCACGGCGTGCGGCCGTTACCGGCGGCAACACCGACCCGCTGCACGCTGCGCCGCACCGGATCCGCACGGGTTACGCCCAGAGCTACGGCCTTGTCCTGCCGGTCGATGTCTATCCCCTGTACGAGAACGCGGGCCGCGCCGCATACGGGCAGACGCTGGCCGAAGGGCAGGCCGAAAGCGGCGCGCTGTGGGCGGGTCTTTCGCAGGTCGCGGCGCAAAGCGAGGGTGCATGGCTGCGCAGCCTGGTCGCGGCGTCGCAGATCGTCACTGCTTCCCCGCACAATCGCCCCATCGCCTTCCCCTATACCAAACTGCAGGTCGCCAATGCCGCGGTGAACCAGGGCGCGGGCTTCATCGTCACGAGCCTGGCCGAAGCGCGCCGGCGCGGCCTGCCGGAAAGCCGCTTGATCTTCATCGGATACGGTGCCGCTGCGCACGAGGACGAACGCTTCCTCTTTCGCAGCCGTTTCGACCGGTCACCCAGCCTCGAAGTCGCGATCGAGCAGGCCCTGTCGCTGAACGGCCTTGGCACGGACGACCTTGACCTGGTGGAACTCTATTCGTGCTTCCCCTGCGTGCCCAAGATGGCGCGGCGCGCGTTCGGTTGGCCCCTCGACCGGCCGATCAGCGTGTTTGGCGGCCTGACCTTCGGCGGTGGCCCGATCGGCAATTACATGAGCCACGCCGTCGCCGCTATGGCCGCGGCGCTGCGCGGCAGCGCGCGCAAGGGACTGCTGTTCGCCAATGGCGGCTATGCCACCAACAACCACGCCATCATCCTGTCGGGCGAGCCGTTGGCCGCGCGCTTTCCGCAGGATTTCGACGTCCAGGACGAGGCCAATGCGCGGCGGGGCCCGATCCCGCCTCTCGACGAAGGATACCGCGGTCCCGCCGAAGTCGAAACCTACACCGTCTTCCATGACCGCGCCGGCGCAGCGCAAGGCGGCGTGATCGTCGCGCGCACGCCCGCCGGAACGCGCACGCTCGCCCGCGTGGCGGCGGATGACCTTGCGGCGCTCGCCTGGCTCAGCGACGGGGCAACAGAGCCGGTGGGCGTCACGGGCATGATCGTCGCGGGCGCCGACGGCCTCGCCCGCTGGCGCTAGAAGTCGAGCATCGGCACGAGCGTACCGGGGGCAAGTTCAGCCTGCCCGGGCGGGCAGCGGATCAGGCAATCGGCATCGGCAAGCGCTGCCTGCGCGCCGCTCAGCTGGCTTTCCAGAGGGATAAGGCCCCCGGTCTCCCACCGCGCGCGTGCAAAGCTCTCGCGTTGGCCGGTTGCGGCGAGCGGCGCCGCCAGCGGCACCAGCCGCCAGCAATGCCCGCCCCGCGCGCCCTGGAGGCCTGCCAGAAGGGGCTGGAGAAACAGCCGCGCCGTCACCAGCGCCGAAGTCGGATTGCCCGGCAGACCGAGCACCAGCCTGTCGCCGGCGCGCGACAGCCACACCGGGCGCCCCGGCTTGATGGCGACCCGCGCGAACAGGCTCTGCGTTGCATGCGCGGCGAACATGGATCGCGCGAGGTCGTGTTCGCCGACCGACGCGCCGCCGGCGATGACCACGAGATCGGCTTCGCCCAGCGCCGCCGTTGCTGCTGCCTGCGCGGAAGCGGGATCGTCGGCCAGCATATGCCGCGACACGATTTCCCCGCCCCACGCCCTGACAGCGGCGACGAGGGCCGCACTCAGCGTGTCGGGTATCCGGTCGGGCTGTGCGCCCGTAGATCCGGGCGCGGCCAGTTCGTCGCCGATGGTCAGCACGGCAACGCGCGGCGGGCGGGCGACCCTCACCTGCGCCGTGTCCGCTGCCGCGGCGGCCACCAGGGCGCGCGGCGTCAGCCGGGTGCCACGCGCGAGGAGAACGTCGCCGCGGCGAAAATCGCTGGCCGCGGCGCGGATGTGACGCGCCGGGCCGTGCCCTTCGCGAAACCATACCCCGGCTTCCTCGACCTCGGCATATTCCTGCATGATCACGCAGTCGGCCCCTTGCGTAACCTGTGCGCCTGTAAAGATGCGCGCCGCCTGGCCGGGGCCGAGGGGGCCGGCCCATCCGGCGCCCGCGCGCGAGGTCGCCGCGATTGCGAGCGGCCCGCCCGCCAGCACATCCTCGAGGCGCACGGCATAGCCGTCCATCATCGCGAGCGGGTGCAGCGGCGCATCGACCGGGGCCAGCAGATCCTCCGCCAGAACGCGCCCTGCCGCATCGGCAAGCGGCAGGGTCTTGGTCGCCGGGTCACGCGCCTGGGCCGCGACCAGCGCCATCGCCGCGTCGAAGGCGATCATTCCGCGCGCCAGGCGCCGGACGACCCGCCCTCCTTGGCGGTGACGGCGATGGCTTCGATGACCATCCCCTTGTCGACCGCCTTGAGCATGTCGAACAGCGTCAGGCAGGCGATGGACACCGCGGTCAGCGCTTCCATCTCGGCACCGGTCCGCCCCTCTGTCCGCACGACGGCCTCGACGACGAAACCGGGCAAGGCCGGATCGGGACGGATCGCGACCTCAAGGTGCGACAGGGGCAGCGGGTGGCACAAGGGGATCAGCTCGGCCGTCCGCTTTCCCCCCATCACACCCGCCAGCTCGGCGGTCGCGATGACGCTGCCCTTGGGAGTTCTTGCGGCGGCGACCAGCTCGAGCGTTTCCGGGGCGCAGCGCAAGGCGCCTCTCGCCGCGGCCCGGCGCGCAGTGACCGGCTTGTCGCCGACATCGACCATTCGCGCACGCCCCGTGTCGTCAAGATGCGAAAGCCCGCTCATGACAATGTCCTTGGTCGGATGCGGGGCGCAGGTAAAGCTGTCATCGCGCCGACCCGGTCCAGCGGGCCAGATCGGCCAGGTCCTGCGCGCGCGGCTCGATCCAGCGCGTGCCCGAGGCGCTTTCCTCGCGTTTCCAGAAGACCGCCTCGTTTTTCAATCGGTCCATGAGATAATCCGCCGCATCGAATGCGGCGCGCCGATGGACGGCGGCGGTTGCCACGAAGACGATGGCGTCGCCCGGCGCGATTCGTCCCGCGCGGTGCACCACGCGGCATCGCCGCACCGCGAACCTGTCCATCGCCGCGGCCGCGATCGCCTCCATCGAGGTCAGCGTGACGCCGCGATAGGTCTCGAGCACCAGGGCCGAAAGCTCGGCTCCGTCCGCGTCGCGGGCCCGGACATGGCCGGTCAGGCTGGCGACCGCCCCTTCCTCGGGCGCGGCGCCGAAACGGGCCAGCTCGCGGGACGGATCGATGGGGCCATCGACCAGGGCGACCGAAACGCTCATCCCCCGGAGACCGGCGGAAACAGCGCCACGAGAGCGCCGGGCCGCACCACCGCGTCGCCGCCGACGATGGTTTCATCCACACAGAGCTTGACCCGCGCTTTTGCGATTTCGCTGCCGAGCAGCGGCCAGGCCGTGGCAATTTTCGCCAGCACTTCGCTCGCAGGCAGGCCATCCTCCGCAAAATCGCAAAGGATGATGGTCCGCCCGGCCAAATCGGCCAGCGGCCCGCACAATTCGATTTCCAGCGAAGCCATGGCGCCACCATAGCGCCTGGTCGCGCGCCGGCACCAGACGAAAGGACGTGGAAGAGCGCGCTTCAGCCGGTTTGTGGCCAAACCCGCTCCGAAGCGCCAATGGAGGACGGCCGTGCTCGCGAATGTCGCGGAAATGTCTTGTATCGCAGCCAAGAGCGCGCAACCCTTGACGCCCTGTCCGCGGAGCGCAGCTTGACCGAAATCACGTCCATCCCGTCCTCCATCGCCGAGCGTGCCGCCGGCGATCTCTATTTCAACCGTGAACTGAGCTGGCTAACCTTCAACGAGCGGGTCCTGGCCGAGGCCGGCAATCCCGCGCACCCCTTGCTCGAGCGGCTGCGCTTCCTGTCCATATCGGGAAGCAATCTCGACGAGTTCCTGATGATCCGCGTCGCCGGCCTGGCCGGCCAGGTCCGGCGCGGGGTGACGCGGCTGTCGATCGACGGCAAGACCCCGTCGCAGGAACTTGCCGCGATCGAGGAACGGGTTCGCGAGGTCCATCGCGGTCAGCAGGCGATCCTTTCCCAACTCAAGGACCTGCTCGCCAGCGAAGGAATCGCGATTGCCCGCGGCGACGAAATCGACGGCGAGGCCGACCTGTGGCTGGAGCGGTTCTTCCTCGACCGCGTCATGCCGGTCATCACGCCGCAGGCGATCGATCCGGGTCACCCGTTCCCGTTCATCGCCAACAAGGGCATCGGCACGCTGTTCGGCCTGCGCCGCGTGGCCGACGGCAGCCGCCTGGTCGAGATGGTGCTGATCCCGACCGCCATCCCCCGCTTCGTCCGCGTGCCCGGCGCGCGCGCGACCTATGTCGCCATCGAACATATCGTCGAGCGGTTCGCGCACCTGCTCTTTCCCGGTTTCCGCGTCGAGGGGACCGGCTCCTTCAGAGTGCTGCGCGACAGCGACATCGAGATCGAGGAAGATGCCGAGGACCTGGTGCGCTATTTCCGCTCCGCCATCCAGCGGCGGCGACGCGGCCGGGTCATCCTGCTCGAACTGGAGGAAAGCTTCGACGACGAGGGCGAGGAGCTGCTGCGCGACGAGCTCGACCTCAGCGCCGCGATGATCGTCAAGACGAGCGGGCTGCTCGGCATTTCGGGCCTCGCCGACATCGTTGCCGAAGATCGCCCCGAACTGAAGTTCGCCCCCCACACCCCGCGCTATCCCGAACGGATTCTCGAACACGACGGCGATTGCTTCGCCGCGATCCGCAAGAAGGACATACTGATCCACCACCCTTACGAGACTTTCGAGGCGGTGGTCG
>ERZ1066122.2239-NODE-2239-length-13227-cov-6.536213_pt1 | contig 13227 bp, 5 predicted proteins | sample MGYA00382769_ERZ1066122 | MGnify/ENA primary metagenome ERZ1066122 (study PRJEB33369, sample SAMEA5778352) | biofilm metagenome | biome: Industrial cooling water; feature: Water cooling tower basin; material: Biofilm | place: United Arab Emirates | collected...
CGCAGATCCTGTCGACGCGCTGCGACGATTTCCAGCGCTGCCTCTACTATATCGTCGCGGGCCGTGGCGTGGTGCAGATGCTCGACGATCTGGACTGGCTGCTAGCGATCCTGAAAGCCCGCACCGCCATCTCGCGCGATCTGCTCAGGAAGGGTGGGCATCCGAAGTTCGCCACGAGCCCCTACATCTCGTCGCAGCCGGACGGCCCAGTGCCATCGGCGACGGCAGAGTTTCAGCTTGGTCCCTCATGGTATCTTGATCCCGCCCTAGGGGGCAGGATCACGGAATAGACTGATCGCGATCGACGGCATTGCGTCTCAGGCACGGCGTCGCCTGTCACAGGCCAATCGCTTGCGCTCCTAAGGCCAGTTCTGGGACAAAGCTGTCATTCCCTCGCGGTGTGTCTGACGGCAGGTTTCTGCAAGAGCGGACAACCAGCGTTCATCCACCTATCTTGGCCGTACGACGCAACTGGACCGTTCGTCTAATGGCAGTCTTTAGCCACGGATACGGCGACAGCTGCATGTCGGCTTACTGTGGGGCGAGGCAGGCCACTCTGGGCTTCTCGCCAAACATCTTTTCAATTTGTCTACTAGCCTGGCACCTTTTGAAAAAATCATACCACCGCCATCAAGCTGGCATTGCCGCCAGCGGCAGTGGTATCGATCGAGATAGCTACTTCTTCCAGCATCCATGCTGCGTTGTATACATGACCATTTCCGCCCAGCTGCACGATCGGGATCGCACCCTCGCCGGCGGCTATCGCTTCGAGAACGGGCCGGATGTCGGTCCCGTCATCCTCGATCAGGACGTGCGAAAAATTGGACTGTTCTGCCCATTTCCGCGTCCAGACAAGACCGCTCGCCAAATCTGGTTCGATACCCGCGGCTAGGGCACGTGCATGCGCATCGTCAGGCAGCAGGGGAGTATTGCCGGTCGCCGCAACGACTTCCACCTGCGCCTGCAACCCCGCCGCCGTTTTCGGTAGCAACAACACCCTCCCACGCGCCCTGAAGCAGTAGAGGTTGCGCTCGCCGACCGGACCCGGCAATCCCGTAATGCGGCCCGGCGTTGGGATGTTGTCCTGACCGTCGATCTCGACCCTTTCGCGCGCACGTGGCTTCGCCAGTCGCGACAGGTAGAGCGGGCCACCCGCCTTGGGTCCGGTACCGGAAAGGCCGCTCCCACCAAACGGCTGGACCCCGACGATCGCACCTATGATGTTGCGGTTAATGTAGATGTTTCCAGCTTCGGCTTGCGAGACCACCTCCTCGATTGTCTCGTCGATGCGGCTGTGGATCCCGAACGTGAGGCCGTAGCCGGTGGACCGGATCTGATCCATGAGCTCGCCGAGATCCTCGCGGGCAAAGCGTAGGACATGCAGCACAGGGCCGAAGACTTCGCAGCCAAGCTGGCCGACATGGTCGATTTCGATGATCGTCGGTGCCACAAAAGTCCCTTGCGCAGTCGCCTCGTCAAGCGCCACCTGTTCCACCCGGTGGCCCGTCGCGCGCATGGCGGAGATGTGAGCGTTGATCCGCGCTTGCGCCGCTGCGCTGATCACCGGGCCGATATCGACGTGCAGTTCGTCCGGCGCACCGATCCGCAATTCCTGCAGCGCCCCGCGCAGCATGGCGAGAAAGGGCCCGGCGATATCGTCCTGCACGCATAGGATCCGCAAGGCCGAACAGCGTTGGCCGGCACTGTCAAAGGCGCTGGCGATGACATCGCGCACGACCTGTTCGGGAAGCGCGGAGGAATCAACGACCATCGCGTTCTGTCCTCCCGTTTCGGCAATCAACGGGATTGGCGAACCATCTTGCAACGTCCGCCGCGCGAGTTGCCGCTGGATCAGCTTGGCGACCTGCGTCGACCCGGTGAAGATCACGCCGCAGGTCTCGGGCGCGGCGACCAGGGCAGCACCGATATCGCCTCCACCCGTCACCAGTTGCAGGACATCTTTCGGCACTCCGGCTTGATGCAGAATCGCCACCGCCTGAGCGGCGATCAGCGGCGTTTCCTCCGCAGGCTTGGCCAGCACTGTGTTGCGGGCCACCAGCGCAGCCGCGATCTGACCGATGAATATGGCGAGTGGGAAGTTCCACGGGCTGATGCAGACCATCGGCCCCAAGGCTGCGGCGTCGGCGGGGCCAGAGCGCGCCTCGTTGGCGTAGTAGCGCAGGAAGTCGACGGCCTCGCGCACTTCGGCAATGGCATTCTGGGCTGACTTGCCCGCCTCGCGCATGATCAGGCCGAGCAGGGTTTCCATGCGCGCATCGAGCAGATCGGCCGCGCGTTCGAGGCAATCGGCAATTTTGGGTATGGGGGTCGCGGCCCATTGCACAAAGGCGCATGCTGCGTTGCGCATGGCCTGCTGCACATCGCGGGGCAACGCATTTCGCACCTCGCCCACGATATCGTCCCGCCGGGCAGGATTGCGCACCGGCTCTGCCCGGCGCTTTGCCTGCATGCCCGGGATGAGCGGTGCGGCCTCCCACGCCACCGCGGCGCTTTGCCTGAGCCTGTCGCCCAAATGCGCCAGCACGGTCTCGTCACTCAGATCCAATCCGCGCGAATTGCGACGATCGGGATAAAGGTCGGATGGAAGCTTGATCACCGGATGGGGCGATCCGAGAGGTTCGATGGTTTCGGCTTCCTCGACCGGATCGGCAACCAGTTCGGCGATCGAGACGTGTTCGTTCCAAATGCGATTCACGAAGGACGAATTCGCGCCGTTCTCGAGCAGGCGGCGGACGAGGTAGGCGAGCAGGGTTTCGTAGTTGCCGACCGGCGCGTAGATGCGGCACGGTCGGTCGAGGTTCCTGGGGCCGACGACCTGTTCGTAGAGCCCCTCTCCCATGCCATGAAGGCACTGGAACTCGTAGTCGCCCGGCGTGAATTCGCTCCCGGCAAGCTGGTAAATGGTGGCGAGGGTCTGCGCATTATGGGTGGCGAATTGGGGGAACACGTGCGCGCGTGCAGCGAGCAGCTTTCGCGCACAGGCGATGTAGCTCACATCGGTATGCGGCTTGCGCGTGAAGACCGGGAAATCCGGCAGGCCATCGACCTGCGCACGCTTGATTTCACTGTCCCAATAGGCGCCCTTCACAAGGCGCACCATGATCCGGTGGCCAGAGCGTTCGGCGAGGTTGACGATCCAGTCGATTACAAATGGGCAGCGCTTGCCATAGGCCTGCACCACAAGGCCAAGCCCATGCCACCCGCTGAGTGCCGGGTCAAACGCCAGCGCCTCAATGACATCAAGAGACAGTTCCAGCCGGTCTGCTTCCTCGGCATCAATGTTGAACCCGATGTCATACGTGCTCGCCAGCAGCGCCAGATCACGGACTCTAGGGAGCAATTCGTCCATGACGCGCTGCGCCTGCGCGCGGACATAGCGGGGATGCAGCGCTGAAAGCTTGATCGAGATGCCCGGGCCGGCATAGACGCCGCGTCCCGCCGATGCCTTGCCGATGGCGTGGATCGCGCGCTCGTACTCGGCGAAGTAGCGATCGGCGTCGCGCATCGTCATCGCCGCCTCGCCCAGCATGTCGAAACTGTAGGTGAAGCCGCGGTTTTCCTGATTCCTCGCGCGTTGCAGGGCTTCGGTGATGGTCTCTCCGGTAACGAATTGATCGCCCATCATTTCCATCGCCATGTTCACTGCGCTGCGGATGACTGGTTCACCCGCCCGCTTGATCAGACCCGATAGCGACGAGGACAGGCCGCGCTCGCGGACGGGCCCCATGAGCGTGCCCGACACGACCAACCCCCAAGTCGCCGCATTGACGAAGATCGAGCGCCCGTCGCCGAGGTGATCGCGCCATTTGCCCTTGGCGATCTTGTCGCGGATCAAGCGGTCGCGCGTGGGCTTGTCGGGAATCCGCAACAAGGCTTCGGCAAGGCACATCAGAGCCACGCCTTCCTGCGAGGACAGGGAATATTCCTGCACCAGCCCATCCACGCCGCCGGGCTGACCTTTCTTGCGCAACTTGCGGACGATATCGCCAGCAATCGTCGCGATTGCGGCGCTTTCCGATGCCGGGAGCCGGGCTGCCTCGATCAGCGGCGCAACAGCGTCAGGTTCGGGCAGGCGATAGGCATCGGTGATGGCACGCCGCAGCGTGGAGGGTCTGACCACCGGCGGAGCAAACTGCGCAAAGGCCGTTTGCCGGCCGGTTTCGAATATCTTTCCCATATGCGCTCCACGCACAGCCCGCAGTCCCGCCCGGTGCAGGGCAGACACTTGTCGGGGCATGGTTTCGAACTGAAGTGGGTTGCTAGCTTACGTAGCCATTTTCGCGGTCGCGCTGGCGCAGTTCGTGGCTGCGCTTCGACGGATCGCCGAAACCGCCTCCACCGCCTGTCGCCACCCGCACGATGCTGCCCGCCTTGAGGGGCAGGGCGTTGGTCTTGAGCAGGTCGTCGCGCATGGCACCGTCCGGAGCGATGATCTCTACCTTGGGGCCGAGCCCGGGCTGGCCGCCGGACAGGCCCCAAGGCCGGGTGACCGATCGTTCGAACCAAAGCGAAAGGGTGGTATCGCCATAGAGTTCGTACTCGCGGTAGCTGCCGTTGCCGCCGCGGAATTCGCCGTCGCCTCCGCTTTGCGAGCGAATGCCATACTTGGTGATCCGCATCGGATAGCGATGCTCAAACACTTCGATCGGGTAGTCGCGGAAGCTGCCATTGACGTTGTTGATCAGGCAGTCCTGCCCATCGCCCCCGTTCCAAGCGCCCCAGCCGCCGCAATTCGCCTCCACCGCGACGAAGAAGGCATCGTCGTTTCGGGCATCCGTGCCGCTGAAGATGGTGACCATGGAATCGCCATAGTGCGCCGCCGCGGCCCGCTGCGGCAACGCGGGCGCCAAAGCTTTAACGACCAGGTCGATAAGCATTCCGAGCGAGGAGAAATACCACGAACAGGCTGCCGGCGCGGCCGCGTGGAAGATCGATCCCTCAGGAGCGATGACATCCAACGCCCTGAAGGTTCCGCCATCGACACGAAGGGCGGAAACGGTTTGAGTGAAGCCGCAATTGACTCCGCCTTTAGTCTGCCTGGACGAGCCGGTGAGGTCCATCTCCATCCGCTCGCCGATGACCCGCACAGTCAGCTTTACCGGCACCGGATCGTTCGAGATGCCATCATTGTCCAGTGTGCCTTCGGCGGAGTATTCCCCGTCTGGGATCGCGCTGACCGCCTGCCGTTCCAGTTCGGCCGACTGCGCAAAGATATCGTCCCGCGCCGCCTTTACCGTCTCATAGCCGAACCGGTCGATCAGTGCACGCATCCGCATCTCGCCGGTGCGCCCGGCCGCGATCTGTGCATGCAGGTCGCCGATGAGGGCGTCGCCGAAGCGGCTGTTGGCACGCATAAAGGCAAGGATATCCTCCTGCGCGACACCGCGGCGATGGACCTTGGTCGGCGGCCAGCGCATGCCTTCCTGGTAGATTTCCGAGGCATCGGTCGGCGAGCCTGCATCTTTCGCGCCAACATCCAGCCAGTGCGCGCGCGAGGTGGCAAAGCCGATCCGCTTGCCCGCCCAGAAGATCGGCATGATCACGGTGATATCGTTGAGATGCGTGCCGGCGATGTAGGAATCATTGAGGAGAATTACGTCGCCCTCCTCGTAATAGTCCCAACCCTTCATTTCGGCGATGATCTGCACGCACAGCGACAGATTCCCCAGGAACAGCGGCAGCCCCAGCGACTGACCTAGAACGTCGCCGTTTTCGTCAAGCAGGCCTACAGCGCAATCTTTGCCCTCATAGATGATCGGGGTGAATGCGCTGCGGATCAATGACGCGTTCATGTCCTCGGCGATGGCGTTGAACGCGTTGCGAATGATCTCGGTTGTGACCGGATTGGTGTGCGGGCTGGTGGTGGTCATGCGCTTTCTCCTGCCACGACGAGCATGTTGCCGAAGGTGTCTATGGTGATGGTGTAGCCGGGAGGCACCACGGTGGTGGCGCTCTCCTCTTCAACAATGGCTGGGCTTGTGATGAGCATGCCCGGTGCCAGGCGGGCGCGTTTCATGATCGGGGTCCGGTGGGTCTGCCCGTCAAAGATCACGTCGCGTGTGCCGACCTCCGGCTCGCCTGCTTCCGGCGTGAAGCCAGCATTCCTGCCGCCATGTTCGAGCCGGCCCGTGGCAGCCAGCCGCAGGCTGATGATCTCGGTTTCGGACTCAGGCTGGGAATGACCGTAGCGCCGTTCGTAGAGAGCGTGGAAACGCTGCAACATTCCTGCCACGCTGTCGCTGGTCTCAATTGGAACGGCGATTGAATATTCCTGTCCCTGGTAGCGCAGATCCACCGCGCGGGCGAAGGCCATCGCGCTTTCGGGCACGTTTTCCTGCCCGAGCTTCTCACGGCCCTGTTGCTCGAGCGCTGCGAAAGAGGCTTCGATCTTCTGCTCGCCGATCGTACTCATCAACCCGATGTGGCTGGCCACAAGGTCGTGCCGGATATCGCTCTGCAGCATGCCCCAAGCCGAGAAAGTGCCGGGAAAGCGCGGGATCAGGATCCGTGTCATGTCGAGCTCGCGTGCAAGTTCGACGGCGTGCATGGGGCCCGCGCCCCCAAAGGCGACGAGAGTGAATTCGCGCGGGTCGATGCCCTGGCCCACAGTGATCGTGCGCATCGCATCGGCCATTTTGGCATTGCTAATGGCGAGGATCCCTTCCGCCAGTTCGCGGTCCGAGAGGCCGATCCGGCTGCCCAGTTCTGCCATCGCTTTCGCGGTCGCTACGCTATCCAGCTTCATCTTGCCGTCGAGCAGGGAATCGTCGCCCAGACGGCCTAGGAAGAGGTTTGCATCGGTCACCGTTGGCTGGGTTCCCCCTCGCGAATAGCTGACCGGGCCGGGAAAGGAACCTGCGCTGTGTGGCCCGACCCGCAGACCACCGGCTTCGACCCAAGCTATCGAGCCGCCGCCTGCGCCGACCGTGTCAATGCTGACGATCGACATCAGCAACGGGAGGCCTTCGAGCACGGTTTCCGATGTCATTTCGGGCTGACCGTCGATCACCAGGCTGAGATCGAAAGAGGTGCCGCCCATGTCGACGCACAGCAGGTTCTTGAGCCCGGTGCGGCGCGCCAGTTCGCAGCCACCGATGCTGCCGCCGACAGGTCCCGACATCAGCGTGGCAATCGGCCGCTCCTTTGCCAGCCGATCTGTCATCACGCCGCCGCTGGATCCCATCACGTGGACGGTCCTTTCCATGCCCGACTTGGCCAGTTCCGCCTTGAGCGTGTTGAGATAGAGTTCGACCACCGGTGCCACATAGGCGTCCATCACAGTCGAGGAAGCGCGTTCGACCTCGCGCCATTCGGGGGCGACCTGATGAGAAAGCGATATCGAGATATCGGGCAGAGCCGCTTTCAGGATTTCGCGCGCCCGCAGTTCGTGAACGGGGTTCGTGTAAGCGTGCAGCAGGCACACCGCGATGGCCTCGAAACCCTCCGATCTGGCCTTTTTAATGATCGGCGCAAAATCCTCCTCGGCCAGCTCGGTAATTACCGAGCCATCCCACGCCAGCCGCTCGCGCACCTCGTGGACGTTGCGTCGCGGGACCAGTTGCTCGGGCTTGCGATAATGCAGCTTGTACAGCTCCTCGCGATGCCCGCGCGCGATCGTGTAGGTATCGCTGATCCCGCTGGTCATGACCAGCATCGTCTTGGCTCCGCGCCGTTCGAGAAAGGCGTTCAGGCCAACGGTGGTACCGTGGACGAAGAAATCGATTTGCGAGGGGTCACCTACTAACTGGCTGATGCCCTGCATAACGCCGAGCGCCGGGTTTTCCTTTGTCGTGGGAACCTTGCCGATGCGAACCGAGCCGTCATCATCTTCGACAACAATATCGGTGAAGGTGCCGCCGATATCCGCAGAAACCTTGAATTTGGCCATTGTTTCAGTTCCACTACTTCGGCGCCTTCGCGCCCGATTTACCTACAAGCCACGGACAACGGTGAGCGGGATCGGCTTGCTCAGGTAGTCAGTGTCCTCTGCACATTCGAAGATACGCCTGAGTTTATCGAAACCGGACGTCACCCGCCCGAAAACGGCGAAACCCTCGCCATCGGGGTGGCGGTTGCCACCGCGATCCAGCGCCGGCTCATTACGCATGCAGATGAAGCAACTGGGATAGACTTCGCCCTTGCCGAAGCGGGCAGCGGAAACCGCCCAGCGACTGTGCGTTAGCCCACTCCAGTCGGTGCTTTCGTGGACTATGCGATCCAGCGACTTGCCGCGGTGATCGAGTCCCAGTTGGACCACGGCGATCGGTACGACCGCATCGACCGCCGAGTTCTTTTCGGTGACGATGCGAAACACGCTCGCCTTGATAAACTGCGGTTCGGCGAACTTGCGTATGAAATAGGAACACGTTGCGGGAGCAGCCTCTGGGTCCAACGTAATGCCGAAAGCACCAAGGCTGCTGATGAAGCGATAGCTCGCCATCGCGGCCTCCTAGCCAGGTCGCACTGCAGGGCAGGACGGATTGTTCGACCCGCCCTGCTCTGCGCGTGCGACCTTCAAAAATTGAACCGCAGGTCGGCACGGAACGCATCCGGTTGCCCGGCATGCGCGAACCCGCCGGTCACGAACTCGGAATTGTAGACCTCGTCGAAAATGTTCGTGCCCGACACGGTAAAGCTCCAGCGTCCATTCAGGTCCTCGATCCCGATGCGGGCATTGACCAGTTGGATCGCCGAGCGGTCCGTGCTGTTCTCGGGATCCCAGAACTGCCGGCCGCGATTCTCGAAATCGCTCCTGATAAACAGGCCGAGCGCGCTGGTGATATCGGTGCGGTATTGGAACCCGGCATTGATCGTGTTGCTGGCGATGTAAGGTGCAGTGTTGCCGACCAGCGCCGGGTTGACGCTGTATTGCTTGATCTCGGCGTCGGTGAAGCTAACCCCGAGATAGGCTGTCAGACCATCGGCAAGCTCGGCAGACCCCTCGAATTCGACGCCAAAGATGTCGATCTCGTCGATCGGCACGAGCACCTGCGCACTGACAGCCCCGATGAAGACAAAATACGGGGCGTTGCTGAGATCAGTTTTGTAAACAGCGCCGCTGATTCTGGTGCGCCTGCTCAGTTCGGCGCGGAAACCGGCCTCGAGGGTTTCCGTCTCCTCCTGGGGAAGAAGGTCCGAGACACCGTTTACACCGGCTTCGGCCGCTATGGCGCCAACGCCATTCTGATTGAACTGGCCGCTGCGAAATCCCTTGCCCCAGGACGCAAACAGCGAGGCGCTATCGCTCGGCTGATAGCGCAGCGTCACCTTGGGCTGAAACAGATCGAAGGTGGCTCTGTTGGCAGCACCTGCCTGCCCGATCGCGCCGATAACATTGCCTTCGCCATTATACAGGCCCTGCGCAGGATCGACATTCTGAATGCGCTTGTCCCTGTCATACCGCCCCGCAACCGAGAGCTCGAGACTGTCCGTCAGGTCGTAGGACCCGTTGAAAAACAGTGCCCATGCCTCGTTGTCGTTGTCGTCGGCGATGAAGCTGGTCAGCGGATTGGACGGGTTGGTCACCGGTTCGCGCCGGATTCGGATGATACCTTGCTCAAGGTCATCCATGATTGAGGACGAGACAAACCGGTTGGTATCGAGGTAGTAGCCGCCCACCATCCAGCGAAATGCCTGATCAGACTTCGAAGTCAGGCGGATTTCTTGACTGAAGGCTTCGACATCGAAGAACTGTGACTGGGTAGCGTCGGCGAACGGAAATGCGGGCGACGGTGTGATCTGGCTTGCGGCCGTGTATGGGAACTGGTCGCTTCCCGTGCTTTGCGTCAACCTGTCATAGGCCGAGATGAGCTTGAGATCGGCAAAGCCGAGGTCGAGGTTGACGCGCAGGGACACCTGATCGATGTCGCGATCATCGAGGCCGAGATTGTTGGCGAAGAAATTGCGCTCGACGAGATCGGCGTCATTGATGCTGAAATCGAACGCGGTCGGAAGGCCCGTAGCCGGGTCAACAATTGCCGGCTGATAGGTGAAATTCAGCGCCCCGGCTTCAGTGCGAACGATGGAGCCCCGCAGATCAATGGTCAGGGTATCAGTCGGCAGGAACCGAAGATGTCCGCGCAACACGATATCTTCGACACCATCGACCTTTTCCCCGAGGATGACGTTGTCGAAATACCCCTCACGGTCGACATAATTGGCGGACACCCGGAACAGGACGCGATCCTTTACGATTGGTCCCGAAATAGAGGCCTGTGCACCGAATTCATTGCCGTTGCCGGCATGAACATTGACATAACCCGCGAAATCGTTGGTCGGCATTTTGGTGTTGATGATGATCGCGCCACCGGTCGCATTCCGGCCATAAAGGGCGCCTTGAGGGCCCCGAAGAACTTCAATGCCGGCGAGATCGAATAGAGGCTGATCGAAGGTGCCGGAATTTATCTGGAGCACATCATCAACGACTACCGCTACGGGTGGTTCGCCATTTCTTGTTTGCGAAAGACCACGGATAGAGATGAAGTTCGTGCCGGCATCCTGCGAATTGGATAGTGTCACACCTGGCGTCAGTGCTATGAAATCATCAATCCGCTGAATGTTTGCGTCAATGATGGCCTGTTCGCTGAACACGGTTTCCGAGATGGGGACATCCAACAAGGATTCGTCGCGGCCTCGGGCAGTGACGATGATCGCATCACCAGTACTATCGGCATCGCCCGCTTGCGCGTCACTGTCCTGTGCGCTGGCTGGAACGACAATTAAGGTGCCGCCGATGCCCAGTGCGGTGGCTGCAAGTGCTGTTCGCAGATTTGTCTTCATGTGTTTCCCCAATCGTGCCGGCCCCGTTGATTGTCGGACTATATCAACTCCCCATAGCCTATGCTTCGTCTGCGACGGGTAGTTCAGCATCAAAGAAGAAGGGGCACCCTATCTGCTCCCACCCGATCGGGTGGGGCGCCCGCCGATCACTCGATCAGCTTGGAAACACGTGCCTTCGCAATGGCCTGAGTGCGGCTGTTCACGCCCAGCTTGGCGTAGATGTTCTTGAGATGGAATTTCACAGTATTTTCGGTCAACTCGAACCGTCGAGCGATTTCCTTGTTAGCGCGGCCGGACGCCAGTTGTTCGAGGATTTCCTGCTCGCGCGCGCTGATCAGGCTGTTGCTCAACAGTGGGCGGATCGAGCGGCGACGCCTCGTCACTTCCGTCACGAAGTTGAGCAGCAGAATGCTTTCCTGGCTGAAGCTGAGATCCGACTTCACCCCGGCCATGATCGAGCCGATTGGTTCAAGCCCGCTGAACGGACCGATCACCCGCTGCGGCGCCGCGATCGCAAGCGCTTCCTGCAAGGCCTCGACCGATTTGTCCTGCTTGTCGAGTTGCCAAAGAAGCAGCGCCTCCGACACCAGCACGCGGGTGGCAAAAAAGTGCGCACCGCGTTCCTGCATTTCCCCAATCGCCCGTCGCAGGGCACTGGCTGCTAGCGATGGCGACATCGCCCGCGCAATCGCAAGGTTGCTGATCGCCATGACATGGTTCTGCCAGTCGCGTGCCGCGGTCTTTAGATCATGCGAGGCCACCCAGTCGGCGACTTCCTGCGCTAGCCTGGTCACTTCCTGGGCATGGCCGCGCAGATGGGCGGCGCGAAGTTTGAGGATCTTTGCCTGTCGTTCAAGCCGGGTCAGCTTGCGGCGCTGGGCCAATCCGAGCATCCGGTCGCAGATTTCTGCACCCGTTGCGAGGTCGCCATGCTGTTCGCAGGCGGCAAAGGCCGCGTCCAGACCGACAAGGTAGATTTCGCTCCATCCGTCATTGCTCTCGATATAGGCAAGAGCCTGCGAAAAGGCGCCGATATCGGACTGGGCAATCGCGCCGGTCCATGTCTGGGTGGCGAATTCCAGCACCTGAGCCATGTGCTTGAGACCGCTGTCAGACCCGAAGTTGTTTTCGGCCAATTCGAGGGCGTGAGCCGTGTTGGCTTTGGCAAGGTCGAACTTGCCGCGATAAAGGGCGAGCGTGGCTGCATGAATATAGCAGTAGTTGAGGCCAAGCACCGACCCGCTTTGCCGCATTTCGCGAAAGGCCAGTTCGAGATTTACCTCCGCTCGATCAAGCTCACCGGTTGAGAAAAGAGCTATGACGGCCTCGCAGAGCAAGGTCCCGGCTTCCAGGGGTGTCCAATCTTCGAGCTGGCTCGGTAAATCGCACCGTGCCGTTTCCAGCGTCCATTCGCGCGTATCCTCATAAGCGCCAAGCATCGAACCAACGAGGCGGCGATCGCGCTGGTAAAGCTCTTTCCCAGCGGCCGATCGCAGCGCCTCCGAGGCATCCACGAGACCGCGCGCCTCCTGATACGCACCGTCCTTGCACAGCAAATAGGCTTTCGCGAGCATGAGCCGCGGACTGCCCGAGAACTGCGCTTCCGGTACCATTCGCAGCAGCGTGCGCATGACGTTGATGCCTTCAGTCAGAATGATCGACCACCCTCCGGCATCGAGGATCAGCCGCTCGACCAGAGCATTGTCCTTCGCAAGGCGGGCATACCGGACCGCTGCGATCAACTGACTTTCACCTTCAAACCATCGGCTCGCAGCTCGATACAATGCGACCACCCGGTCGGGCGCTTCTGCAAGCAATGTTTCGCGCAAGTACTCGGCAATGAGGTGGTGCAATCGGATCCATCCGCCACGCATGCCGGTAGGGATCAGCAGAGCGTTGAAAGCCTCGAGCTTGCGCAACAGCGCAAAGCTGTTGTGGGTACCGCGTACCGCATCGGCAAGCGGCGCATTGAATTGTTCGAGCACACTCATGTCGAGCAGGAATTCGCGAACGTCGTCTTCGAGCGAATTGAGGACCTGCCGCGTAAGGTACGAAGCGATGAGGCCCGAAGAGACTTCTGGCTTTAGTGCCACCTCGGGCTGAGCCTGCTTCTGTACGCGGGCAAGCTGTACCGCGACCGGCCACCCTTCGGTCAGCTCGAAGATTTCGATCGCAAGGCTTTCGGGAATGTCGTTTCCGAGCGCCGCCCGCGATTCTTCCTGCGTAAGCCGCAGCTGCTCTGCACCGATCTCGATCGCATCGCCCGAGGCAACAAAGCTTGCGACGTCGATAGCCGGGGGCACGCGGCTGTTGAGGACCAGCGAGAAATTTTCGGGCGCTTCGCGGATCATCTGCTCCAAAAGCGCATCGGTATCGGCGGAGGCTGCTAGGTGCATGTCATCGAGGATCAGCACGCATCTCCTCGGG
>ERZ1066122.2241-NODE-2241-length-13220-cov-31.077630_pt1 | contig 13220 bp, 8 predicted proteins | sample MGYA00382769_ERZ1066122 | MGnify/ENA primary metagenome ERZ1066122 (study PRJEB33369, sample SAMEA5778352) | biofilm metagenome | biome: Industrial cooling water; feature: Water cooling tower basin; material: Biofilm | place: United Arab Emirates | collected...
GGCTCCCGCCGCGCCCGAAGCGCCCGTGCCGCCCACGGCGGCGGCGGCGGCGCCGCTGCCCGCCGCCCGCCGGATCTCGCTCCCGCCGCCGCAGACGGTCGACCAGCTCAACGGGCTCCGCCTGCGTCGGCGCGAGGTGCGCGACCGGATCGAGGAGGCGATCGAGGAGCGCGACGAAGTCGCGCAGGAACTCGTCCCCGAGGGGCAACCGGCACCGCCTCCCGCGGTGACCGCGCTCGCCGAGGCGCGGCTCAAGGTGCTCGACGCGCGCATCCTCGGCCTCGAGGCCGAGGTCGACGCGATCGACCGCGCCATCACCGCGGCGGCGCCGGCGACCGTGGCGCAGGCCGGGACGCTGATCACGCCGGGCGAACTCGAGCGCCAGCGGAGCAACGCCGAGAGCGACGGCATCCTGCAGGGACTCGCGGCGGGGATCCCCGGCGGGCTCCTGCTCGCCTTCCTGTTCGCGGCCATCCGGCGCCGCGTCACGGGCCGGCGTCGCGCCGAGGCCGCGCCGGCGGCGCTCCCCGACCGCAGCGCGGCGCAGCTCACCGCGGCGGTCGAGGCGATGGCGATCGAGATCGAGCGGATCGGCGAGTCGCAGCGCTTCCTGACGCAGGTGCTGAGCGAGCGCCGCCCCGAGGTCGAGGCGACGCGGCGGGCGTGAGGCGCCCGCCCCTCCCGCGTTGCCGTACTTCCGTACCGCCTGTATGGTTTACCATATGAAGACCACGCTCTCGATCGACGACTCCGTGATGGAGCAGCTTCGACGTGAAGCCGCACGGAGCGGACGGACGATGTCGGAGCTCGTCGAGACTGCGCTCCGCCGCCTGCTCGCCACCTCGCCGCCCGACGGAGCGCCGCTCCCCCCGCTGCCGGCGTTCGACAGTGGCGGAGCCTTGGTCGATGTCGCCGACCGCGATGCGCTCTACCGCGTCATGGACGAACCTTGATGTTCGTGGTCGACACGAACGTCCTCGTCTACGCCGCCGACACACGCGCCTCCGAGCACGCGCGCTGCCGGAGCCTGCTGGAGCGCTGGCGAGTGCAACCTGGGGCGTGGTACCTCACCTGGGGGATCTGCTACGAATTCCTGCGCGTCGTCACCCATCCGCGCGTCCTGCGGCAGCCGTGGGGTGCGCGTGACGCGTGGGGCTTCCTGCAGGCGATCCGCGCGTCGCCGGGGCTCGTGATGCTCGTCCCCGGCGAGCGTCACGCGGCGATCCTCCAGGCCACACTCGACGAGGTACCCGCGCTCGCCGGCAACCTCTGGCACGACACGGAGACGGCGGTGCTCATGCGCGAGCACGGCGTCCGTCGCATCTGCACGCGCGACACCGATTTCCATCGCTTTCCGTTCCTCGAGTGCGTCGACCCGCTGGTCGACGCGCCGTGACGCCACGCCCGCCGCTCAGAACCCGCGGCTGCGGATCCCCAGCGTCACCGTCGGCACCGCACTCCACCCCTCGCGCGCCGTCGAGAGCGTGCGCGCGCTCCCGCCGGCGTCGCGCAGGAACGTCGCTCCCGCGAGCACGAACCACGCGGTGCCGAGGAAGCCGCGGTGCTCGACGCCGAGCTCGAGGCGCGACCCCCACGCCTGCGCGTCGAGGCGCACCGATCCGGGCTCGCCCGCGACGACCGGGACGATCGGCGCCGCGACGTCGGCGGGGACGCGCACCGAGAGCGGCTCGAACTCCTGCCAGAGCGCCGAGACGGCGCCCACCGCGCGGAAGCCCTGCGGGAGCACCGCGAGCGGCGTCTCGACGCGCAGGCCGAAGGTGTTGCGCGTCAGGTCGCGCCGCGCGTCGGGGGCGACGACGCCGCGCACCGGCACCGCCCCCGTCTCGCCGAATACCATCACGTCGACGCGGCGGAACATGAGCCCCACGCCGAGGCCGAGCGTCGCGCCCGGACGCACGTCGCCCAGTCGCTCGTAGGTCGCGTCGCCGGCGCGGCCGGTGGCGTTGCCCGCGCCGGTGGCGGCGAGCTCGAAGACGGGGCGCACCTGCGCCGCGGCAGGGGCAGCGACGGCGCAGGCGAGCGCCGCGGCGGCGACGGCGGCGCGCCTCACCGCTCCTCCCCGGCGAGGGGGAGCGCCCGCGTCCAGCAGAGGTGCGCGGCCGAGTCGTCGCCACCGCGACGCTCGACGTGCGTGACGATGAGGCGCGTCGCGGTGACGCCGACGAGCGTCGTGCGGTCGCGCAGGCGCGAGCCGTGGACGGAGCGCAGCGTCTCGGCGGGGGCGAGCGCGGCGCCGAGTGCGGCGTGGGCGAGCGCGAAGGCGGTGCGGCCGGGGACCGCGTCGTCGGAGACGGGCGCGACGCGCGTCGGGACGCCGGAGAGCGCGCCGACGTGCGGCGCGGCGGCGGGGGCGTACGTGGTCGGCATGGCGGGACACTCCGCGGCGCACGCGGCCGCGTTCGGGGGAGCGCTCGCCACGAGCGCGTGGAGGGTCTCGCCGGCATCGTGCATCGTGCGCGATGGTGCCGACCGTGCGGGCGTGCGCCGCAGTGTTGACGATCGGGACGTCGGGCGCGGCGGCGCGCCCGTCGGCTACTCCCCCTCCGGCGCGACGGGGATGCCGCGCCTCCTTCGCCTACCGCACGCGGCGCGGCGCGATCCGTCGCGGATGGTCACGATGCACGCCGCGGCCGTGACGGATCGCGACGGATCGCGCCGCGGACCGCGCGGTACACCGGCGCATCGCGTCCCCGTCGAGCGACGGGGACACGGAGGGGAGTAGCGCGGCCGGGCACGAGGCCCGGTCGCCGCGGATCGTCAGGCCTGCGCGTCGCGAGCGCGCACGGTCCGCGGACTGCGGGACGCCGCATCGTCGGCGCCCCGCACGCGCGAGACCTCCCGATCGGGCGCGGCATCCCGCCGCCCCGCCACCGCCGCGCCTCGCACGCCGGCACGCGTCGCCGCGCCGCGACGACGCCCCGCAGCATCGGGAGCTCCCACATGTCGACCATCGCCCTCTCGCGTCGCGCCGACCGCCCCGCGTCGTCGCGCACCGTCCCCGCGCGCGGCGCGCTCCTCGCCCTCGCCGTCGCCACGCTCCCCGCCTGCGCCACCGTCCGGCAGGACGAGGTGGGCGTCAAGCGCACGCTCGGCCGCATCGCGCAGAAGCCCGTCGCCCCCGGCCCGCAGGCGATCCTCCCGGGCTTCCAGAGCGTCATCCGCGTCCCCGTGCGCACCATCAACCGCGAGGTCCGCCTCGACCTGCCGAGCAAGGAGGGGCTCAACGTCGCGGCCGAGGTCTCGATCCTCTATCGCGTGCAGCCCGAGGCGGCGCCGCGCATCCTCGAGACGGCGGGGCTCGCGTTCGAGGAGGTGATCGTCCTCCCCGTCTTCCGCTCGGCCGCGGCCGACGTGAGCGCGCGCTTCATGGCCAAGGACCTGCACTCGGGCGAGCGCACGCAGATCGAGAAGGCGATCCGCGAGCTCATGACGACGACGCTCGATCCGCGCGGGATCGTCGTGGAGAGCGTGCTGCTCAAGAGCATCCGCCTCCCGGCCGGCCTCGCCGATGCCGTCGAGCAGAAGCTCGAGGCCGAGCAGCGCGCCGAGCAGATGCGCTTCGTCCTCGAGCGCGAGCGGCAGGAGGCCGAGCGCAAGCGCGTCGAGGCGGCGGGCATCCGCGACGCGCAGCAGATCATCGGCGAGGGGCTGACCCCGCTCGTCATCAGCTTCCAGAGCATCCAGGCCTTCCGCGAGCTCGCCCAGTCGGCGAACGCGAAGATCATCCTCACCGACGGCCGGACGCCCTTCCTCATCAACCCCGCCGACGCGGCGCTCGGCGGTGGCGGCTCGCTCCTCGGCACGCCGGCGAACCTGCGCACGACCGTCGACCCGCGGCGCCCCGCGGCGACGCCGGTGTCGTCGCAGCGGCGGTGAGATGCCTCCCGCCCCGCTCGCGCCGGCGCACCTCGTGCGCCGGCGCCCCGCGGCGGCGCGCGCGTGCACGACGGGCCTCGCGCTCGCGGGGCTGATCGCGGGCGGCACCGCGACGCCGCTCGAGGCGCAGTACTTCGGGCAGAACCGCGTCCGCTACGACCGCCACGACACGCGCGTCCTCGCCACGCCGCACTTCGACGTCCACTTCGACGCCCCCGCCGAGCCGACCGCGCGCGAGGTGGGGCGCAAGGCCGAGCGCTGGGTCGCGCGGCTCGCCCCGTTCTTCGGCGGCGAGCGCGCGCTCCGCGGCCGCCGGCCGATCATCCTCTACACGAACCACCCCGACTTCCAGCAGACGCGCCTCCTCCCCGAGGACCCCTCGGAGGGGACGCGCGCCTTCGCCGAGGCGAACCGCAACCGCATCGTCATGCCGATCCTCGGCACGGGGCACGAGACCGACCACGTCGTCGGCCACGAGATCGTGCACCTGATGCAGTTCGACATGGCGGCCGGGCTCCCGGGCGACGGGCGCACCGCGCTCTTCTCGCTCCCGCTCTGGTGGGTCGAGGGGCAGGCCGAGTACCTCTCGCTCGGCCGCGGCGACGCGCTCACCGCGGCGTGGATGCGCGCGGCGCTCGCCGCCGACCGCCTCCCGACGCTGCAGCAGCTCACCGTCGACCCGCGCTTCTTCCCGTACCGCTACGGCCACGCCTTCTGGGCGTTCGTCGCGGGGCGCTGGGGCGAGGCGGCCGTCGAGCCGCTCTTCCGCGCCGCGCTCACCGCCGGCATCGACGGCGCGATCCGCCAGGTGCTCGGCGTGACGCCCGACGAGCTCACCGCGATGTGGCACGAGTCGATCCGCGAGGCCTTCGCGCCGATCGTCGCGGTGCGCACGGGGGCGGGGGGCGTCGGCACGCCGGTGCTGCGCGACGGCGCCGCCGCGATGACGCTCGCGCCGTCGCTCTCGCCCGACGGCACCTGGCTCGCCGTGCTCGCGCCGCGCGCCTTCTTCGGCATGAACCTCGAGCTCGTGTCGATGGCCACCGGCCGCGTCGTGCGCACGCTCGCCGGCCCCGCGCGCGAGCCGCACGCCGACGCGCTCAGCTTCCTCTACGCCGCCGGCGCGTGGAGCCCCGACTCGCGCCGCTTCGCGCACATCGTCTCGCGCCGCGGCGACCACGAGCTCGCGATCGTCGACGTCGCCACCGGCGCGCGCGTGCGCCGCGTGCGCCTCCCCGGCGTGCAGAGCATCAGCGGCGTCGCGTGGGCCCCCGACGGCGTCACGCTCGCCGTCGCGGGGACGAGCCACGGCCAGCCCGACCTCTGGCTCCACACGCTCGACACGCGCATCACGCGCCGCCTCACCGACGACCCCTACGCCGAGCTCCTCCCGGCGTGGTCGCCCGACGGGCGGATGCTCGCCATCGCGACCGACAACCACGCCGGCACCGACCTGGCCGCGCTCGACTTCGGCCCGCTGCGCGTCGCGCTCCTCGACCCGGCCTCGGGGCGCGTGCGCCCCTCGCCCGGCCTCGACGCGCTCGATCGCGCCTTCCCCGGCGTGCGCACGAGCAACCCGCAGTGGTCGTCCGACGGGCGCACGCTCTTCGTCGTCGCCGATGCCGGCGGCGTGAGCGACGTCTTCGCCGTCGGCGTCGCGACGGGGACGGTCACCCCGGTCACGCAGCTCGCCACCGGCGTCTACGGCATCACCGAGCGCTCTCCCGCGCTCACCGTCGCCGCGCAGGCGGGGACGATGGTCGCGACGGTCTTCGACGGGCGCGCCTACCGCGCGGTGCGCCTGGGCGAGCCGGTGCGCACGGTCGCCTTCGACGCCGCCGCGGGGGTGCTCCCGCCGCACGACGCCCCCGAGCCGAGCGCCGTCGACGTGCAGCTCGCCGACCCCGGCGCCGGGCTCCCCGGGCCGTTCGAGGGGGCGCCGACGACGCGGCGCTACCGCGCGCAGTGGGGCGTCGAGGGGGTGCAGACCCCCGGCGCCGGGATCGCCGGCGGTCCGTTCGGCGCGACGCTCGGCGGCGGCGCGGGGATCGCGTTCGGCGACCTCCTCGGCCGGCAGCGGCTCACCACGGCGATCTTCGCGCAGGGGCGCATCGAGGACATCGGCGCGCAGGCGGTCTACCAGGACATGCGCTCGCGCTGGAACTGGTTCGCGAGCCTCGGGCGCACCCCCGTGCGCGGCGTCACCGGCGGGCAGTCGATCGAGACGGTGGTCGTCGGCGGGCGCCAGCAGCAGGCGATCGTCGTCACGCAGGCCGAGCAGCGCGTGGTGATCAACCAGGCCTCGCTCGGCGTGCAGTACCCGTTCTCGCGGCGGCGGCGCCTCGAGTTCGCGCTCGGCGGCGTGCACGAGCAGCGCGACGGCGTCGTGCGGCGCGACGCGTTCGTCGGCGGCGTCCCCGTCGGCCGCGCGACCGACCGGCTCGACCCCTTCTCGACCACCTACGGCACCGCGAGCGTCGCCCTCGTGCACGACGACGCGATCCCCGGCCCCGTGTCACCCAAGAGCGGCGGGCGCTGGCGGCTCGAGGCGGGGCAGTCGGTGGGCGAGGTGCGCTTCGGGAGCGCGCTCGCCGACCTGCGGCGCTACCTCCCGCTCGGGCCGACCGTCGTCGCGCTGCGCGGGCTCCACTTCGGGCGCTACGGCGGCGACGCCGAGTCGCGGCTCGCGCCGATCTTCATCGGCGACCCGACGCTCGTGCGCGGCTACCGCGCCGACACCTTCCTGCCGTCGGAGTGCGGCCCCGGCGGCGGCTGCCCCGGGCTCGCGCGGCTCGCGGGGAGCCGCATCGCGGTGGCGAGCGCCGAGCTGCGGCTCCCCGTGCACATGCTCCTCGCGCGCGGCGGCGGCGGGATCCTCCCCGGGATCGAGATCGCGCCCTTCGTCGACGCGGGGCTCGCGTGGAACGCCGGCGACCCGGTGCGCTGGGCGCTGGCCGAGGGGACGGGGCGCGGGATCGTCACCAGCGGGGGCGTCTCGATGCGCTTCGCCGCCGCGGGGCTGCGGCTCGAGCTGACGTGGGCGCAGCCCTGGCAGCGCGAGGGGCGCGGCGGGATCTGGACCTTCGGCTTCGTCCCGGCGTGGTGACGGCACGCGGCCGACGGCGGGCGGGGCGCCATGCCCCGCCCGTCGTCAGCCGAAGAGCGTCGCGAGCGGGAGCACGAAGCCGGGGAGCACGCCCTCTCCGTCGAGCGCACCGGTGGCCGCGACGGTGCTGCGCGAGCCGTCGGCGCGATGCACGCACGCGGTGCGCCGGCGCGGATCGACGACCCAGACGAGCGCGCTCCCCGCGGCGAGCCACTGCGCGACCTTCTCGCGCACGGCGGCGGGGCGATCGGTGGGCGAGAGCACCTCGACGGCGAGCGTCGGCGCCCCCTCGAGGTAGCCGTGCACCGCCCCGGTCGGCGCACGTTCCGCCGCCACGTAGGCGACGTCGGGGGCGCGCACCGTGTCGGGGTCGCGCTCGATCCAGCAGCCGGGATCGCAGGCGGCGACGTAGCCCGGCGTCACCCCCGTCGCGGCGGCACGCGCGCGCACGTGGAGCACGAGCTCCACACCGATCAGCATCGCGACGCGACCGTGCTCGTGCCCGGGCGGCTCGTGCACGACGAGCTCCCCGCGCACCAGCTCGACGGGGCGGTGCCACGGATCGTGGTAGCGGAACAGCGCCGCGGCGGTCGTGGGGGGCGCGGGCGCGCCCGCACGGCGCGGCCGGCGCGGGGCGGCGGGTGGCGGCGACGACATGGCCCCACGATACGTGCGCGCGGCGCACGATGCGTCACCGTTTCGCTGCAGCGGCGGCGCGGGCGGCTCACGGATGGTGCCCGCGCGGCGATCGGCCACGCGGCGCACTACCGTGTCGCGCGCGACGAGGGGTTCGCCACGTCGATCGCGGGCGACGGCACGCCGGCGCGGCGGCAGCGGACCACCGCATCACCCCCGCCTCTAGCGCCCCGCCGCCACCACCGCGCGCAACGGCGCGAAGCACGGGTCGGCGCGCACGCGCGCCCCGTTGTGCACCGACGGCACGGCGGCGATCGCCGCGATCCAGGCGCGGGCCGAGTCGAGCGCCCCGGCGCGCGCCGCCACGCAGGCGATCGGGTAGAGCTCCTCGGCCCACGCGCTCCCTCGCGCGTCGCCGGTCTCGGTGGCGAGGCGCGCCGCGGCGCGCACGACGGTGCGTCGCGCCGCCTCGGTGCGGCCGGCGAGTGCGTCGGCCAGGGCGACGTCGCGCAGCGCCGACGCGCTCGCGGTCGGGCGCATCCCCTCGGCCGCGAGGGTGACGCGCGCGCTGTCGGCGAGCGTGCGCGCGCCCACGGTGTCGCCGCGCTCGGCGCGCAGCTGCGCCCGCGCGAGCGCCCAGCGGGCGCGGTCGTCGTCGAAGGCGTCGGCGCCGGTGGCGAGGAGGCGCGCGGCGGCGCCGTCGTCGAGGAGCCAGCCGCCGATCGCCGCCACCGCGAAGGGCGCGGAGCCTGCGGGAAGCTCGCGGACGAGCGCATTCGCGAGCGCGCGCGAGGCGCCGGTGTCGCCGGCGGCCAGCTCCACCTCGAGCCGCGCCGCCGCGGACGCCGCGTTGGCGGGGGCGAGGGCCCGCGCACGGTCGGCGGCGGTGCGCGCTTCGTCGAAGCGGCCGAGGGCGGCGAGCGCGCGCGCGTTCGTGCGCCAGACGACGACGTTGCGCGGGTCGAGCGCGAGGGCGCGCCGGTAGTGCGGCAGCGCCTCCGCGGGGCGCCCGAACGATTCGTCGAGGAGGATGCCCAGGTTGCCGGCGGCGCGCGCGTCGCCAGGGTCGCGCCGCACCGCAGCCTCGAACTCGCGCCTGGCGCCGCGCACGTCGCCGTCGACGAGGCGGAGCCACGTCCCCATCGCCATGTGGCCGCGCGCACCGCGCGGGTCGAGCGCCTGCACGCGCGCCGCCGCGTCGCGTGCCGCCCGTGCCAGGGCGGGGGGGCGCTCGCGCCCATTGGCGTGCAGCAGCGCGCGCGAGCGTGCGAGCGCGACCCACGCGTCGAGCAGGAGCGAGTCGCGCGCGACCGCCTCCTCGAAGCGCGGGATCGCGCGCGCCTGCGCCTCGGCCGTCACGTCGGCGCCGTACTGCACCGCCGCCTGCCCGCGCAGGTAGGCGTCGTACGCCTGCGCGTCGCGCGACGCCACCTGCACGACGCGCGCGCGGTCGGCGCCGGTGACGGCGACCTCCATCGCATCCACCACGCGCCCGGCGATCTCGCCCTGCACGCGCAGCATGTCGGCGCCCTGCGCGTCGAACGGCTCGCCCCACGCGCTCCGCGGCGCGCCGTCGCGCGGCACCTCGACCAGCTCCGGCCGCACCAGCACGCGGCGCGCGTCGCCGCTGCCGAGCACGCGCACCGTCCCGGTGAGGAGCCAGCGCACGCCGAGCTCCTCGGCCACCTCGCGCGGCGACCGGGTGCTGCGCCGGTACTGCACCGAGCTCGCGCGCGCGATCACCACGAGGTCGCGCACGCCGGCGAGGCGGCCGCGGATCTCGTCGGTGATCCCCTCGGTGAGGTAGGCGTCGGCGCTGTCGCCCTGGTGCTCGAACGGGAGCACGGCGACCGAGGCCGAGGTGGCGCGTGTGGCGGCGGCGACGGGCGCCTCGGCGCGGCGCGACGCGACCTGCCACGTGCCGACGGCGGCGAGCGTCGCGAGCGCACCGGCGCCGGCGGCGAGGAGCGCGCGGCGGCGGCGCACCGTGCGCGCGCTCTCGGCGACGCGGGCCGAGGCGGGGAGGAGCGCGGCGCCGGCATCGGTGACCGCGAGCCCCTCGAGGAGCGCCGTCGCCGTGGCGGGACGGTCGCGCGGGTCCTTCTCGAGGCAGCGCATCACGAGCGCGGCGAGCGCGGGCGGCACCGCGGGGGCGGCGGCGCCGAGCGGGGGCGCCGGGTCGCTCGCGTGCGCCGTCATGAGTTCGCGCGCGCTGGCGCGATCGGAGAACGGGTGCCGCCCCGCGAGCAGCTCCCACGCGAGCACGCCCCACGCGTAGAGATCGGCGGCCGCGTCGACGTCACGCCCCGTCGCCTGCTCGGGGGCCATGTAGGCGGGCGTGCCGGTGGCCATGCCGACGCTCGCATGCGCGCCGCCACCGCCGGGGACGAGCGTGCGCGCCTCGCCGAGCGCGCGCGCGATGCCGAAGTCGGCGACGAGCGCGCCGCGGCCGGCGAGGAGGACGTTCTCGGGCTTGATGTCGCGGTGCACGACGCCGCGCGCGTGCGCGTACTCGAGCGCGCGGGCGACGTCGCGGAGGATCGCGACGCTCTCCGCGAGCGGGAGCGGCCCCTCGGCGGCGGGGCGCGCGACGAGGTGCGCGCGCAGCGACTCGCCCTCGACGAAGGGCATCGTGTACCACGGCATCCCCTCGGCCGTGGTGCCGGCGGTGAGCACGGGGACGATGTGCGGGTCCTGCAGCGCCGCGGCGAGCGCGATCTCGCGCGCGAAGCGCTCGGCCGAGAGCCCCTGCGCGAGCTCGGGGGGGAGGACCTTGAGCACGACGCGGCGGCGGAGCGCGACCTCGGTGGCGAGGAAGACGCGCGCCATGCCGCCGCCGCCGAGCTCGCGCTCGATGGCGTAGGCGTCGCCGAGGGTGAAGGGGACGGGGGTGCGCGGGCCGGTGACGGTCACGGGGCCTCGGCGAGCACGCGCTCGAACTGCGGGTCGCCGCGGAGCGGGGCGAAGGCGGGGTCGAGGCGGACCCACGCGGCGTTCATGTACGGCCGGCGGGCGAGCCCCTCGCGCACCCACGCGATCGCCTGCGCCCGGTCGCCGGCGAGGAGCGCGGCATGCGCGGCGACGAGGTGGAAGTAGCCCGCCGCCGCGTCCATCCGCCGCGCCGGCACGGCGTCGTGGAGCGCGAGCCCGCGGCGCGCCCCGGCGAGCGCCTCGGCGGCGCGCCCGGCGTAGCCGAGCATCAGGCCGCGGAAGACGTGCCGCTGCGCGTCGTCCGGCGCGTCGCGCAGTTCGGCGTCGGAGATCCGGACCGCCGAGTCGGCCCATGAGCGCGCGGCGGCCGCCTCGCCGAGCGCGGCGTGCACCTGGGCCCGCACCGTGGTCAGGGCGGCCACGTCGCCGCCATAGGCGTCGAGGCCGATGGTCGTCAGCCGCCGCTGGTCCGCCTCGGCGGCGACCCACCAGAGCTCGTTGTACGTGCCGATGAAAGCGAGCCGCCGCTCGAGCGGGATGTCCGGCGCCGCGCTCTCGAAGACGCGCCGCGCAGCCGCGACGTCGCCGGCCGCCACCTCGACTATGATCCGGAAGATGAGCGGAGGTAAGGCCGCCGGTGCGAGCGCGCGCGCCCGCTCGGCCGCGGCCCGCGCCTCGGCCGGGCGCCGGAGCCGGAGCAGCAGCCGGGCGCGGTTGCTGTGCGACGTCGGCACCCGCGGGTTGAGGCGGATCGCGGCCTCGTTGTCGGCGAGCGCGGCGGCGAACTGGCCGAGCTCGCCCTTGATGCCGGCGAGGTTGCCGAGCACCCCCGCGTCGCCCGGCGCGAGCCGGCGCGCGCGCTCGAGGTCGGCGAGCGCGCCCGCCGGGTCGCCGTCGATAATCTTCTTCACCACCGCACGTGCACGGAGTGCGCTCGCGCTCCCCGGCGCCAGCCGCTCGAGCCGGGCCACCGCCGCCCGGGCCCGCGCCGCGAGCGCGGGCGATGGGGTGCCATTCTCATAGAGGGTGGACAGGACGAGCGCGAGCGCCCGCGCCGCCTCCACGAGCGTGCTGTCGCGCGCGAGCGCCTGCTCGAAGAGCGCGACGCCGCGCGTGAGCGAGGCGACGTCGCTGGCCGCGCCGCCCCCGACCGCCGCCATGCCGCGCAGGTAGAGGTCGTACGCCTCGGCGTCGGTCGTCGGCACCGCGACGAGCCGCGCGCGGTCAGTCCCGCCGACCGCGACCTCCATCGACGACACCACCTGCGCCGCCACCTCGCCCTGCGCCTTCACCACGTCGCCGAGCGCCCCGTCGAACGGCGTGCCGCCCTTGCTCTGCAGCCGTCCGTCGGGCGTCACCTCGACCAGCTCGGGCCGTACCAGCACGCGGCGCTCGGCCCCCGTGCCGAGCACCTGCACCGTCCCGGTGAGCAGCCACCGCACGCCGAGCTCCTTCGCGATCTGCTGCGGCGACGTGGTCTTCCCCTTGTACTGCATCGAGCTCGCCCGCGCGATCACCACGAGATTCTGCACGCCCGTGAGCTTGTTGCGGATCTCGTCGGTGATGCCGGCGGTGAGGTACGCATCGGCGCTGTCGCCCTGGTGCTCGAACGGCAGCACCGCGAGCGAGGGTGTCGCGCTCGCTGCCGCGACATCGGTGCCGTCGCCGCGCGCGTCGCCTCGCGCGAGGACCCATGCCCCACCCGCGAGCACCGCGAGCAGCGCCGCAGCGCCGAGCAGCACCGTGCGCCGCCGCCCCGCCGCGGCGACCGGCGCCCGCCGTCCCGACGTGAGCGCGAGATCCGTCGTCGCGCCGCCGAGCGCCGCGAGCACCGTCGCGGCATCCGCGGGACGCTCGCCCGGCTCCTTGCCGAGGCACGCCATCACCAGCGGTCCGAGCGTCGGCGGCAATCCCGGGCGCACGGCGTCGAGATCCTTCGGCACCTCGGTGATCTGCGCCGCCATCAGCTGCTGCGTCGTCGTCCGGTGCGCGAACGGGTGCGCGCCGGCGAGCAATTCGTACGCCACCATCCCCCACGCGTACAGGTCGCTCCGGTGGTCCACCGGATCGCCCGCCGCCTGTTCCGGCGACATGTAGGCCGGCGTACCGAGCGACATGCCGATGCTGGTGAGCGTCGCGTTCGCCGCCGGCTCGCGCGCCGCGCTCACCGCCTTGGCGATGCCGAAGTCGGCGACGACCGCGCTCCGCCCCGAGAGCAGGATGTTCTCGGGCTTGATGTCGCGGTGCACGACGCCGCGCGCGTGCGCGTACTCGAGCGCCTCGGCGACGTCGCGCAGGATGCGGAGCGCCTCGTCGAGCGGCACCGCGCCGCGCCGCAGCCGCTCGCGGAGCGACTCGCCCTCGACGAAGGGCATCGTGAAGTACGGCAGCCCGTCGCCGGTGGTGCCGGTGGCGTGGACGGGGACGATGTGCGGGTCCTGGAGCGCCGCGGCGAGCGCGATCTCGCGCGCGAAGCGTTCGGCCGAGAGCCCCTCGGCCAGCGCGCGGCCGAGCACCTTGACGACGACGCGCCGGCCGAGGGCGACCTCGGTCGCGACGAAGACGCGCGACATCCCGCCGCCGCCGAGCTCGCGCTCGACGCGGTAGCCGTCGACGACGGGGAGCGTGTCGGGGCCGAGGGCGGTCACGG
>ERZ1066122.2244-NODE-2244-length-13187-cov-6.751599_pt1 | contig 13187 bp, 7 predicted proteins | sample MGYA00382769_ERZ1066122 | MGnify/ENA primary metagenome ERZ1066122 (study PRJEB33369, sample SAMEA5778352) | biofilm metagenome | biome: Industrial cooling water; feature: Water cooling tower basin; material: Biofilm | place: United Arab Emirates | collected...
CCATTGGGCGGGGAAGGTAAGATAACGACCTGTCTGTGCCCGCTAGACCACCCCAGGGTATTCAACTGAACTACTTTCATCCGTCGTCCGCTCCTTTCAACGCCGATAAGCGTTTGTATACAAATTCCGCCAAACTTTACAACTGCTCTCAGAAGCTGGTTGCGGTAGCCGGAATGGACCGCGACCCTCCGGTTCGCGGTCCATTCCGGCTACCGCAACCAGCCTCAGAAAGAGACGGGGCCTCTTCCAGATGCTGGAAGAGGCCCCGGCCGGAAAGATAGTTCGATTGAGCTATCCGCAATCAACGCCTTGCCTGCTCAGCGATTCAGCAGGTTATCGTTGTTGTAGTTTTTGCTCATCTTGGCGTTTTGCTGCGCGCGATTGGCGCGTACCTGCGCGGCGTTGGCTTTGGCGGTTTTGCCGCGCGCCTGCGTGGTGAAGTCCTGCACCACGCGCACCCCGGTGGCGGTGCGCTCGACCATCGGCGAGTACTGCGTTTTGCGGGTGGCCGTTTTGGCGAGCGGCTTGGACGCCCCGGCCGCGCCGGCCGTGGCCTTGTTGCGCGGGCTGGCCAGCGACGGCTTGTAGCCCGACGTGCCGAACTCGTTGTAGCCGCGATTGGCACCCAAGTCCGATTCGTGCAGCGTCGAGCAGGCGCCCAACAGCATCAGCCCGGCAGCCGTCAGCACCGCCGTCGTAACCGAACGAAGCGAAGTCAGCGAGAACACGTGTCGCATACGGTGCTGGAAGGAAAGAAACGCCGAAAAAGTTGGACGATAGACGTACGCGGCCACGTCGGCGCCGCTTCCCGAAGGTAAAGGTAACACAAAACTAGTACGAACGAAAGGAATATCTACGTGATTGGCAACGCTGCCGACCCAAATTCTTGTTCCTGACACTCAGCGAGCTTTTGCCGTTGCCCGCGGGAGCGTAGGGCAGGCGGCCGTGCATACGCCGTGCCGCCGCGTATTTTCGTGCCGACGTGGCCGATTTTCGGTCGCTGCTTTTTTTTGACTTTTCTTCGTCGGATGACTGCCTTCGCCCCTACCCCGCCGCCGCGTACCGACTGGACGCTCGCCGAAGTCACGGCCCTCTACCACCAGCCGGTGCTGCAACTCGTGACGCAGGCCGCCGCCGTGCATCAACAGCACCAGCAAACCAGCGAGGTGCAGGTCTGTACGCTGCTGAGCGTCAAGACCGGCGGCTGCCCCGAAGACTGCGCCTACTGCCCCCAGGCCGCCCGCTACCACACCGAAGTAAAAGCCCACAAGCTGCTGCCCGACGAAGAGGTGCTGGCCGCGGCACAAGCCGCCCGCGACTCCGGCTCGACGCGCTTCTGTATGGGTGCCGCGTGGCGCGAAGTACGCGACAACCGCGACTTCGACCGTGTGCTCGGAATGGTGGAGCAGGTCAACGCGATGGGCCTCGAAGTGTGCGCCACCCTCGGAATGCTCACGCCCGAGCAGGCCAACCGGCTGCAGAACGCCGGCCTCTACGCCTACAACCACAACCTCGACACGAGCGCCGAGCACTACTCCGAAATCATCAGCACCCGCACCTACGACGACCGCCTCGACACCCTCGGGCACGTGCGGAAAGCGGGTCTGCGGGTGTGCTCGGGCGGCATCATCGGGCTGGGCGAAACCGACGCTGACCGCGTGGCGATGCTCCACACCCTCGCCACCCTGCCGGCGCACCCCGAATCGGTGCCCGTCAACGCGCTGGTGCCCGTGGAAGGCACCCCCTTGGCCGAGCAGCCCCGCGTGAGCGTCTGGGAAATGCTGCGGATGATTGCCACGGCTCGCATCCTGATGCCCACCACGATGGTGCGCCTCTCGGCCGGGCGGCAGGAGATGCCCGTGGCCGAGCAAGCCTTGTGCTTCCTGGCCGGAGCGAACTCGATTTTCAGCGGCGATAAGCTCCTGACTACCCCCAACCCGAGCTTCGCCGACGACCAGACGATGTTCCAGCTTCTGGGCCTCACGCCGCGCGCCTCCTTCAAGCTCGGCGACCAGCCCGAGCCGAAGGCTGCGCCCGTTATTCTGGCCCCTGAGCTGCGCGCGCTGCCCGTAGTGGCCTGACGCCGTTTCGTAGGGGCGGGCCGTTGGGGTAGAGGCCCTATTGTGCCCGCCCGCGCATCGGACATTGCCGTCGTGCGGGCGGGCACAAGGCCCGCCCCTACGTATCTGTGGGTAAGTCCCGACCGTTTCCTGATGCCTTCTTACCCCGCCTCTCTCTTAGCCCGCCTCGCGGTCCGCAAATCGGCCGGGCTGCTGCGCCGCCTGCCCGCGCCCGCACCGGGGCTGGTCGATTTCGCGTCCAACGATTACCTCGGGCTGGTGCATTCCGGTCGCCTTGCCGCCGCCGTTCAGCAACGGCTCGCGGCTGAGCCTGTCCTGTTGCGCCCCGGCACCACCGGCTCGCGCCTGCTGACGGGCAACACCGAAGCCGCCGAAGCCCTCGAAGCACGGTTGGCTACTCACCACCGCGCCGAAGCCGCACTGCTGTTCAGCTCCGGCTATGCGGCCAATCTGGGGTTTTTCGGTAGCGTACCCCAACGCGGCGATACGGTACTCTACGACGAGGCCGTCCACGCCTCCGTGCGCGACGGCCTGCGGCTGGGTCTCGCCAAATCCCTCTCCTTCCGGCATAACGACCTGGCCGACCTGGAAAAGCGGCTCCGCCACGCGCGCGGCACGGTGTACGTAGCCGTCGAAAGCCTCTACTCGATGGACGGCGATCTGGCGCCGCTGCCTGAGTTAGCGGCGTTATGTCAAGCGCGCGGCCTTTTCCTCGTCGTGGACGAAGCCCATACCACCGGCACCCACGGCCCCGGCGGCGCGGGCCTGACGGTGGCGCTGGGCCTCGAGAACCAGGTTTTCGCGCGGCTGCTGGCGTTCGGCAAGGCCGTGGGCGCGGCGGGGGCGGCGTGGGTGGGGCCGGCCGAGTTGCGAACCTATCTGGTCAATTTTGCGCGGTCGTTCGTGTATTCCACCGGCACGGCGCCGTTGAGCCTAGCCGCCCTACACGCGGCCTACGACCTGCTGCCCGCGCTCGACGGCGATCGGGCGCAGCTCTTCGCCGTATCGGAGGCGCTGGCTGCCGGGCTAAACGCCGTGCCTAGCTTGCGGACGCACGGTGGCCGAAGCGAAATCATCCACGCCGCCATTCTGTTGGATCAGGCGCGGCTGCCCGCGCTGGCCGCCGCCGTGCGGGCGGCGGGGTTTGATGCGCGGGCCGTGCTGCCGCCTACGGTGCCGGTAGGCGCGGGGCGGCTGCGGGTGATTGGGCACGCGCATAACTCGATGAAAGAGGTGGCGGGGCTGGTTGGTAGTTTGACAAGCAGTTGTCCAGGGCGCTGTGGCGGCTGGTTGCAGCGCGGACTTCAGTCCGCCGTGTAGCGGCTCGCCAACAGCGGACTGAAGTCCGCGCTACAACCCGGCCTCACCCCGCAGTGCATTACCGCCCCTATAATTTTATGCTTGTTGCAAAAGTCACCGGGTTGGACACGCGGATTGTGGTCGGCAGGCCACCCCGAAGGGGTTACGTTCCGCAGATCAAGGTTGCTATTCCGAAGGGATTGCCAGCTTGAGTTACTCGTACCCAGCGGCTCGGCCACGGCACGGAGGCAGACGTAAGTTTGGCCTCCGATGAGCAATGCTTCCCCTAAACACATCATTGGATGGATGGGCTGTTGCCTGACGGCGCTGTGGGTTATGTGGGTTCTCACCCCTCTTTCCATAGCCGCCCAAACGCTCAACCTGCGAATCGATACCTCCAATGCGGCGCGCACCGTTGCGCTGCTGCAAACCCGAGATACGTCGGCGCGGCGCGCGACGGCGCTTCTGGAGCTGCCGGCCACACGCGGGCTGCTGGCACATAACGGACAGTTCGATCCGGCGATCAACGCCACCAACTTCGTGCGAGAACTGACCGACTCGGCCGCCGCGACCGACGCCTTCGGGTTTCGACGGATTCGGCGGGAGTTGCCCGCCGTCGGCCAAACGCTGCGGTTGCTCACCGACCACCTGCCGCAACTCAGCCGCCGGATCGGGCAGGCACTCGCGTCGTACACGCTGCGTTCCGATCCGAGGCCCATAACCGTGCATCTACTGCTGGGTGGCAACTCCGACGGCTTCGCCACCAGCGACAGCACATTTTATCTGGAGTTGCAATACTTCGGCACCGACACGGCCGGCATTCTCAACATCATCACTCACGAGGTGTACCACATCGTGCAACAGCGCCATTACGAGCTGAGCGACCGTGTGTACGCACGGTTGTCGGCAACCGACAAGGCGAATTACACCGTTGTGCAGGACCTGTTTCTGGAGGGTAGCGCCACCTACGTAGCCAATCCGCTGCCGCTGCACGGGGGCGAGTACACGCAGTTTCAGCAGAAAAAATACGCTCGCAACCTGCGCCGCCTCGACGATGCTTTCTATCTGCTCGACCGATTGCTGGTGCGCCGCCCCGACGAAGCCAACGAAGACCGCGCCTACGCCATCGGTTACGGCGGCCACTGGGACAGCCCGCTCTACTTCGTTGGTTTTCGGATGTGCGCCGAGCTGGAGCGCGTTCACGGGATGGGTACTATTCGACAGTATCTGAGCCGTTCGCCGCTCGATTTTGCGCTCGCCTACATCGCTCTTTACCGCCAACACCCCGACGTGGGGCCACGCTTCTCGGTACGCACCGAGCGGCTGATACGCGCTCTGCACCGACGCGCAGCTCGCTCGTCGTAGCGGCACAGCGTCGGCTGACACGGACGCGCCTATCGTCGCCGCCTGCAATGCTGCCGTTTAACGCAGCGCGTGGGCCGTTGGCCTGTATCACATCGCCACCGTGGCCCAGCCCAACCTTTCGGGCAACCGGCTTGTTTTCGCCCCACCCGCCGCCCGCTTTCCGGGGGCGGCGCCGTACTTTCGCGGCGCACTTCCGGCCGTTGGGGTCGGGCGTACCGCCTCTTCCTCGTTCCACTCAGCCTCCTTCGTAATGGCCGAAACCGCCGAACTGACCTACAACGGCAAAACCACGTCGTACCCCGTGACCATCGGCACGGAAAACGAACCCGCCATCGACATTTCCAAGCTGCGCGACGACACCGGCTTGGTGACGCTTGACCGGGGCTACAAGAACACCGGCGCCTGTAAATCGGCCATCACGTTCCTCGACGGCGAGGAGGGCATTTTGCGCTATCGCGGCTACCCGATTGATGAGCTGGCGGCCAAGTCGAGCTTCCTCGAAGTGGCGTACCTACTGATATGGGGCGAGCTGCCGACCAAGCAGCAACTCGCTGATTTTGAAGCTAAAATCAAGATGCATACCCTCGTCCACGAGGATATGCGGAAGATTTACGACGGCTTCCCCAACAACGCCCACCCGATGGGGGTGCTGACGGCGCTGACGTCGGCGATGACGGCGTTTTACCCCAAGTCGCTTGACCCGGAGCAGAGCAAGGAGGAGATGTACCTCAACATCATCCGCCTGCTGGCGAAGCTGCCGACGCTGGCGGCGTGGAGCTACAAAAACTCGGTGGGGCACCCGCTCAACTATCCGCAGAACAAGCTCGACTACTGTTCGAACTTCCTGCAGATGATGTTCGGCTTCCCGACCGACGCCTACGAGCCGAACCCGGTGGTGGTGGATGCGCTCAACAAGCTACTGATTCTGCACGCCGACCACGAGCAAAACTGCTCGACGAGCACGGTGCGGCTGGTGGGGTCGGCGAATGCGAACATCTATTCGTCGATTTCGGCGGGTATCGCGGCGCTGTGGGGGCCGCTGCACGGCGGCGCCAACCAGGAAGTGATCGAGATGCTGGAGGCCATCCAGCAGGACGGCGGCGACACGCAGAAGTGGGTCAACAAAGCCAAAGACAAGAACGACCCGTTCCGGCTGATGGGCTTCGGCCACCGCGTCTATAAAAACTTCGACCCGCGCGCCACCATCATCAAAAAAGCCGCCGACGACGTGCTGACGGCTCTCGGGATGGAGAACGAGCCGCTGCTCCACATTGCCAAGCAGCTTGAAGAGGCGGCGCTCACCGACGAGTACTTCATCGAGCGGAAGCTGTACCCGAACGTCGATTTCTATTCGGGCCTGATTTACCGCGCCATCGGCATCCCGACGGAGATGTTCACGGTGATGTTCGCTATTGGCCGCCTGCCAGGCTGGATCGCGCAATGGAAAGAGATGCGCGAGATGAAGGAGCCGATTGGCCGGCCGCGCCAGATTTATACGGGCGCGACGGAGCGGCATTATGTGGAGGTGGGGAGCCGCTAGGGCCGTAACGACTTAGCAGAGAACCGCCCCGCTGGATGTGAGTCCGGCGGGGCGGTTTTGTTTTTTGGCAACGAGAGGGGAAGGAGCAGTAACGTGAATATGACGGTATGGCCGCTTTGGCTTATACTTACACAGCGTTTAGTGTTTTCATTGTTTTCTTGATGCTTTTCTCTTCCCAGCCCCCCCTGTTTCACAAGCTGAGTTTGCCGATCAGCGGCAGCCGGCACTGGCAATTCTTGCTTTTACTTGCGATGGTGCTGCTCGGTAGCGCCGTGGCACCCCGCCGCGCGTGGGCGCAAACCGCCCCGATTTCGTTGGGTGCTGCCGCGCAGTTTGGCTTGCTGGCGCACGATGCGTTGCTGGCGACCGACTCCGTAACCGTCATTGGCGCGGCTGGGGCAGGCTCGATCTCTCCTACCATTCGTGCTACGAGCGGCGTAATGAGCCGCCCCGTCCATCCGACGGTTGGGACGGCGCTGGCCGATCTGGCGCAGGCCAAAACGGTATGTGCCGCGCGGCAGCCACAGATTGCGCTGCCTACCGACACGCTTTCAGGGCTGGCGCTCGCTCCCGGCACGTACAGCCTTTCCGGCAATGCCATTCTGCGTGGTGGGGCGCCTCTTCGTTTGACCGGCGATTCGAGCAGCGTGTATGTCTTCAACGTAAGCGGTGAGCTGCGGGCATCAAACAACGCACTTGTAATCACAGGTCGCGTCGCAGCAGCAAACATCTACTGGAACGTAGCCGGTATCGTTCGGCTCGGCCACTCAGTAGGAGTATCGGGTATCATACTCGGTGGTGACTCTATCGTTAAAGTCGGGGTAAAAGCCGGCAATTTGGCTATGCTGACTACTGGCGCGGCCATTTCTATGACCGGCCTACATTCCAGTATCGGAAGCAATCAATTTCATTCCGCTAGCACTATGGCCACGTGGGCAGGCATCCCACCTACGTGTTTACCTGTTCCAGCTTTCACCGGAAATTTAATAGCCAATGCTTCTTTCGAGCAAAAATTGCGTTGCCCGGTACGCTTTAGCGAGAATATGCAGCAGCCGAATTCTGATTTGTGCGGCTGGAACAGTCCGGCAATCGGCCCATTCGCTGGCACTCCCGATTATTATCACACTTGTGCCACTACTCCTTTACTTCAACCGACACAAGGAATATTTGGCCCTCAAGTGCCGCGCACCGGCAATGGTATGACCGGGTTATACGCTGAGATATATGACCCTAACGATCCTATTCATCAAGCTTTCAATTCACGCGAGTATATTCAGGCCGAACTGGTGCGGCCGTTGCAAGCGGGACGAACGTACTACGCCGAGTTTCACTGGAGTTTTGGTGAACGTTCCGCGTATGCCGCACCGGCGCTTGGGATGTGGTTTGGGAATACCACACAAGAACCTGACTTTGTGAACAGCAGCTATTTATATCAATTGAATGGCCAGGATATTCAACCGCAAGTTGAATCCGACTTGAGTCTTGCCCCATTGGACGACGCTGTAAACTGGAGCAAGGTAGCCAATCTGTTCACCGTGCCAACCAGCGGTCAATTGCCGCTGGATATGGTTACGGTAGGCAATTTTCAGAACGACCTGAATTGGTCTGGTGGTGGCGGATTCCCCACTGGCGTTACGTTTTACGGGATTTATGGAGCTTACTATTTCATAGATGATCTGATGCTCTGGGAGTTACCGGCGCAGCCTGCCAATGCGACGCTCTCACTATGCGACGGGGCCACTACCACGCTGGGCGCACCCCTCCCGCCCACGCCACCCGGCCTGTCGGTCACGTACACGTGGGCCGGGCCGGGCATCGGCATTATTTCGGGCACTACGCTTTCGCAGATTACCGTTTCGCAGCCCGGCCAGTACGGGTTTAGCGTTCGGGTAAACGGTAAAACGTACACCTACGCGCCAATTACTGTCACCGGCAACGCTGCCAATGTCACGCTGACTGATACGGTGTACGTCGGCGGCTACACGTTTCACGCCGGGAAAACCTATTTCATTCCGCAAAACACGCGCTTTCTGGATGGCAGCTACACGCTGGAACCAGATAGCCGCCTATTGTTGGGAGCAGGCGTGAGCGTACGTCTCGGGCCTGACGCTCTCCTCGATGGCGGCAAGGCCACGATTGGGGCCGCCTGCGGCGCGATGTGGGGCGGCATACTGAATCAGGCCGCCAGCCTAGGCGTATCGCTCTACAGTGTGGAGATGACGCAGAGCACCCAAGGTATCGTGTTGCGACACGCTAATCAGCCACTACAGCTGGAAGAGTGCCGCTTCCGCGACAATCTGATCGGCATTGAGATACTGCCTACGGCGGCGACGGGGCAGGGCCGCATTTCGATGATTGGCGGTTATATCAGGAACTGCACATTTAGCACCACTGGTGGTTTTCTGCCTCCATACAAGAGCACCAAGTGGGGGCAGGCCCAAATCAACCTCGGTAACTGGGATGTAAGCGGGTGGACCATCAGCGGCAATGATATAGGCGGCGCGTTGGCGGGCATTTATGGCGGCGCCCGGAAAAAATATGGTCTGTCGGCCAAGCCAGGCGTGGGGGCGACCATCACGAGTAACACTTTCCGCGACTGCCCGGTGGGTGGCATCATTGGACTGGAGGAGTTTGCGGGAGAAGTGAGTGATAATACGTTTGTGGTAGCAGAGGCATATCCGGCTGCCATCACCTCCTTTCTGATCGACTACCAGATACCCGGCGCTCTCTACAACCAGCCTGTCGGGTTTTATGGATCGCTCGCGGGCGCTACGCTGAGTGGGAACCGTTTTTCGAGCACACGCACCACTGTATCATTCCCATCGCTTGCCACATCGCTCTATGGCTCACCCACCGGAATGTGGTTGAGCGTGGCCGGCTACCCGCATCCAAAAGGTATTGTGCGCAACAATAGCTTCACCAGATTACAGGGGGCTGGTATTCAGATGCTGCCCTCCGACAATCTAGTGCTCACCGGTAACGATTTTACCGATTGCCGATTCTACATTCGGGTCAATGCCACCAGCAATATCACATCCGGGAATCAGTATTCCTTCCCGGTTTCGTGCAACACCTTCACCCGTACCGGCAATGCCCGAGGGCCAAGCGCGGGTATTTACGTGGTGAATGGCGCCAACGTGGAGTTCGCGTTGCGTGATATCACCGGGGCCTTAGTGTCAGGCACGGCTGGTACTCCCGGCGATATAATGAAAAATCTGTTCGTAGGAACAGGTACCGGTGGCACGTTCTGGCACATCTATAACGAGCAGAATAACCCGTATCCGCTGACATACAAAACATTTATGGCGGGTACCACCCAGACAACTCACGCGGCAAATGTGGTAGCGTTTAACGTAGGAGTGCCACAGGGGCGGCCATTTGTACCGAGGTTTCAGACGCAGTTTTCTTGTGCTGCTGAAGATGGTTTTTCAAACGGCATCCAGACCCGCTCAACCAACTCTCCAACTCCAGTAACGCCTAATGTAGGATTACTCGGCACTCCGACTCCTAATCCAACCAGCGGCGAGGCATTGATCAACTACGGGCTGCCGCTCGGCTGTTCTTCTGGTGAGTTACTGATCCGGGAGAGTGTACAAGGCACAGTGGTGTATCAAGCAGCAGTTAGTGCTGAAAGGGAACACGCAACGCTATTGCTTGGCCATTTGCGGCCGGGTCTATACTTGATTTCGCTCGTGGTGAAGGAACGGTCCGTAGGGACCGTACGGCTGCAGATAACGCGCTGATCCAATGTTGAGTCAGGCAGTGCGACGCGCAAGCGGGAGCTTGTGCGTCGTGTGGCTGGTAGCACTTGCGACACTAGCACTCGCTACGGCGGCCACCGCCCAACCCACGGTCAGACCCCGGTTTCGATGGCAGTTTGAGATACCAGAGCCGACACCTAATGGCGTCATCCTGTTTGAAGATATTGCCAAGCTATCACCTACGCGATTCGTAGCGTGCGGCGGCTACGGCCGCAATTGGGTAGGCGGGGCGTACTTACTGTTTCTATCTCCGCAAGGCGATACTGTCTCCCGGCGAGTATTGGGGAACAATACGCAGCTAGATGTGATAGCAGCCGACCCAGATGGGTCATTTCTAGCAGGCAGTGGACCTGATTACGATTCGACAGGCGTTCCTTCCATCGTCTCGCTCGCGCATTTTGATTCAGTGGGTAATTTGGAGTGGCGCAACTCTCTTCAATGGCGCAATGCACAGGGAGTGCTACAATACCCGCTGCTATATGCCGCGCCGTTGCGGGTACCTGATGGCTATTTGATGGTGGTAGATGTAACAGAATTTTCTGCCAGCTACATCGGTCACGGCGCGTTTATCAAAACCGACCTGCGCGGCAATTCCGTCTGGCAGCGCCCTCTGGAATTGAACAACGCGCCGACGTGGTCGGCGCCGGTTGTGGCCACAGACGGCAGCTACATCGCCGTCACGCAGCACGTCAACCGGGTGCCGCCGCCGCGCAACGTCTGGGACAACGATTGGTATCTGATGCGAGTGACGCCCGACGGCGATACGCTCCGTCCCCGCTATTTCGGGGCTAAACGGGTGCTGGAATGGGCCTACGGCACGGCCGCCACGCCCGACAACGGCATCATCGTCAGCGGCGACCGCACGCCGTATGCCCCGCAAGGACAGCGGCGCACGGACGGTTTCATCGTCAAGTTCGACTCGTTGTTGCGGATGCAGTGGCGGGTTGATTTTCCGGCTCCGGCCCTCAATACCGGCGTTTGTTTCAACCACATTCACGCGCTGGCCAATGGCCACTATCTGGCGGCCGGGTATTACCCGACGTTTACCGGTGGGTCGCCGATGTATCGTTACGACGGCCTACTTGTGGAAGTGGCGCCGCCGCTTGGCCCGTGGCCCGACACTACGGGCCGCATCGTGGGGCAATGGCTCAATCCCACCGGCTCGACGTGGCGAATGGCGCTGATGGACGGCGATACGTCGGCGCTACTGGTAGGGCAAGGGCAGGTGAACGTGTACCGCAAATCGTATTTCACCCGCCTCGACGGGCTGCCTCCGGCGGTGCAGCTACCTTATTGCGTCCGCCCGGTCAGGGCCGATTCGATTGAGTGGACGCGCACGGGCGCCGTATTTACGGGGCAGGTGCTGGCGCCTTACACGTCGGCGGGGGCGCCACACGCGGTCATCAGCCGTATTGAGTGGAATTTTGGCGATACCGTGCTCACGGGCTGGCAGGTCAGCCATACGTATGCGGCGCCGCAACCCGTGGGGACGCCCGTGCGAGTGCGGGTGATCAACAACCTGTGGTGCTCGCGCGATACGGTGCTTTACCCATTCGGCCCGCCAACGGGGTTGGCCGAATCGGTGAGCACTCCTACAGTACATATTTTCCCGAATCCGTCGGCTGATGGCCGCTTCACGGTGCGGCTTGGCGAGCGTGGCGCTGCACCTGTTTTGATGGTAGTGGATGCGGTGGGGCGTGTTGTCACGAGCCGACAGCTACCTGCGGGCCACGCCGACGCGTTGCTGGACCTTCGGGCGCAACCGGCCGGGGTGTACGCCGCGCGTCTGCGCTGGCCGGATGGCCGCAGTGTCACGCGCAGGCTGGTGCGGGGAGCGCTTTAGCGGAGCCGATGAGATACGCCTTCTCCGGTGCCCGGCCTTTCAGGGCCGGGCACCGGAGAAGGTTGCGCCTACCCGCACACGCGCGCCCCCAGCCGGGCGGCGGCGCGGGCGTAGCAGGCTTCGTAGTGGGGGACGCTGGCGTGGAGGTCGAACTCGCGGGCGCGGGCGAGGGCGGCGGCGCGGTAGCGGGGCAGGTTGTCGTCGTGGAGGATGTGGAGGGCGCCGGCGGCCATTGCGGCTACGTCGCCGACTTCGCCGGTGAAGCCGGTTATGCCGTCGAGGTTGAGCTCGGGGATGCCGCCGGCGTTGGTGCTCACGACGGGCACTTCGCAGGCCATTGCTTCGAGGGCGGCGAGGCCGAAGCTCTCTTTTTCGGAGGGCATCAGGAAGAGGTCGGAGATGGAGAGGACTTCTTCGACGGCTTCGAGCTTGCCGAGGAAGCGCACGTCGTCGGCGACGCCGAGGTCGCGGGCGAGGCGCTCCATCTGGGGGCGGTCGGGGCCGTCGCCGACGAGGAGCAGGCGCGCGGGGAGGGCCTGGCGGACGCGGGCGAAAATCTGCACGACGTCCTGCACACGCTTGACGGAGCGGAAGTTGGAGGCGTGGACGAGGAGCTTCTCGCCGTTGGGGGCGATGGCGGCGCGGAAGTGGTCTTTGTTCTGGCGGCGGAAGCGGTCGAGGTTGATGAAGTTGGGGATGACGTCGATGGCGCGCTCGATCTTGAAGAACTGGTAGGTTTCGTCGCGCAGGTCGGCGGAGACGGACGTTACGCCGTCGGACTGGTTGATGGAGAACGTGACGACCGGCTCGTAGGAGGCATCCTTACCCACCAGCGTGATATCGGTGCCGTGGAGGGTGGTGACGACGGGAATCTGGATGCCCTCGCAGCGCAGAATCTGCTTGGCCATAAACGCGGCGGAGGCGTGCGGAATGGCGTAGTGGACGTGGAGCACGTCGAGCTGGTGATGGCGCACGATATCGACCATCTTGCTCGCCAGGGCCAGCTCGTAGGGCGGGTACTGGAAGAGCGGGTACGTGGGGACGTAGACCTCGTGGTAGAAGAGGTTTTCGGTGAAGAAGTTGAGCCGCGCGGGCTGCGAGTAGGTGATGAAATGCACCTGATGGCCGCGCTGCGCGAGGGCCTTGCCCAGCTCGGTGGCGACGACGCCTGACCCCCCGAAGGTGGGGTAACACACGATTCCGATTTTCATCCGCTGGTTGATTGCCTCGACTGAGACGCGCTCGCCCCGGAAATGTTGTAGGGCGGAGGGGTGATGGGGGTGCAAACGTACGGGGGG
>ERZ1066122.2247-NODE-2247-length-13181-cov-13.916425_pt1 | contig 13181 bp, 11 predicted proteins | sample MGYA00382769_ERZ1066122 | MGnify/ENA primary metagenome ERZ1066122 (study PRJEB33369, sample SAMEA5778352) | biofilm metagenome | biome: Industrial cooling water; feature: Water cooling tower basin; material: Biofilm | place: United Arab Emirates | collected...
CCGGCCAGAGCCCCGACCCGAGCACGGGCGCGGTGATGGTGCCCATCTACGCCACGTCGACCTACGTGCAGGAAAGCCCCGGCGTGCACCAGGGGTTCGAGTACTCGCGCAGCCACAACCCGACGCGCTTCGCTTACGAGCGCTGCGTGGCGGCGCTGGAGGGCGGCCGCAACGGCTACGCCTTCGCCTCCGGCCTCGCGGCCACGTCGACCATCCTCGAGCTGCTGGACTCGGGCAGCCACGTGGTGGCGATGGACGACGTCTACGGCGGCACCTATCGCCTGTTCGAGCGGGTGCGCCGGCGCAGCGCCGGCCTCGACTTCTCATGGGTCGACCTGTCGGACCTCGAGGCGTTCGAGGCGGCGATCCGCCCCAACACGCGGATGGTGTGGATCGAGACGCCGACCAACCCGACGCTGAAGCTGGTCGATATCGCTGCGGTGGCCGAGCGCGCGAAGAAGCGCGGGCTGATCGTCGTCGTCGACAACACCTTCTGCTCGCCGGCCCTGCAGCGCCCGATCGAGCTCGGCGCCGACATCGTCATGCACTCGGCCACGAAGTACATCAACGGCCACAGCGACATCGTCGGCGGCCTCGCCATCGTCGGCGAGCGCACCGACCTCGCCGAGCAGATGACCTTCCTGCAGAACGCCGTGGGCGGCGTGCAGGGGCCGTTCGACAGCTTCCTGGCACTCCGCGGCCTGAAGACCCTGCACCTGCGCATGAAGGCGCACTGCGAGAACGCGCAGGCGATCGCGGAGTTCCTCGAGCACCATCCGGCCGTCGAGCGCGTGGCCTATCCGGGCCTGAAGGCGCACCCGCAGTACGCGCTGGCCCAGCGGCAGATGAAGGGCCCGGGCGGCATGGTCAGCGTGTGGCTGAAGGGCGGCTTCGACGCGGCCAAGCGCTTCATGGAGCGCACCGAGCTGTTCGCCTGCGCCGAGAGCCTGGGCGGCGTCGAGAGCCTCGCCAACCACCCGGCGGTGATGACCCATGCCTCGGTGCCGCTGGAGCGCCGCGCGGCGCTGGGCGTGACCGACAACCTGGTGCGCCTGAGCGTGGGTATCGAGGACCTCGATGACCTGCGCGGCGAGTTGGAGCGGGCACTGGAGTGACGATCTCGGCGTCGCTTCCGCGGGCCTTGCGCGCGCCGCTCGCGGCCGTCATCGATCACCCGTCCCTGACTTGGGAGCTGACGAAGCGGGACGTCCTGGGCCGCTATCGCGGCGCAAGCTTCGGCCTGTTTTGGTCGCTGTTGAGCCCGTTCCTGATGCTGTCGGTCTACACCTTTGCCTTCGGGACCGTGATGGGCAGTCGCTGGCCCGAGGTGGAGTCCGGCGGCGCGAGCTTCGCGATCGTGCTGTTCGCGGCCCTGATCGTCCACGGTTTTTTCGCCGAGTGCCTGACCAAGGCCCCGCAACTCGTCGCTTCCCAACCCAATTTCGTCAAGCGTGTCGTGTTCCCGCTCGACGTGTTGCCATGGCCCATGGTGCTTTCGGCGGGATTCCATGCGCTCGCGAACCTCGTCGTCTTCCTCGTCCTGCAATGGGTGCTCGATGGTCGAGTCGAGGCAACCGCCCTATGGTTCCCGCTCGTGTTGCTGCCGCTGGTCGCGCTGGCGCTGGCCTTGGGCTGGGCACTGTCGGCGCTGGGCGTCTACCTGCGCGACATCGGCCAGGTGATGCCCCTGGCCTCGGTGGCGCTGCTGTTCCTGTCCAGCGCCATGGTGCCGCCCTCAGTGGTTCCGGAGGAGCATCGGTGGTTGTTCACTCTCAACCCACTGAGCTTCATCATGGAGCAATCGCGCGACGTGCTCGTTCGCGGCCTTGCACCGGACCTCGGCGGTCTGGCGCTTTACGCGGTGGTGGCGATCGCGTTGGCCTGTGCGTCGCGTGCGCTTTTCGAGCGTTTACGACGGGGCTTCGCCGATGTCCTCTGAGCTCGCGATCGAGGTGCGCGGCCTTGGCAAGCGCTACCCCATGTACGCCCGCCCGCACCATCGCCTGATGGAGCTGGCCTTTGGCGCAAGCGGTGGCCGCTGGCGTCGCGAGCATCGTGCGCTCCACGACGTGAGCTTCGAAGTGAGGCGGGGCGAAACGCTTGGGGTCATCGGCCGGAACGGCTCCGGCAAGTCGACGCTGCTGCAGATCCTGTGCGGTACCCTCGCGCCGACGGATGGCGACGTCGTGGTGCGCGGACGCGTGGCGGCCCTCCTCGAGCTCGGGGCGGGCTTCAATCCCGACTTCACCGGGCGCGAAAATGTCCATCTGTACGGTAGCGTGCTCGGATTGACCCGCGCCGAGGTTGACCAGCGGTTCGGTCGCATCGAAACGTTCGCCGACATCGGCGCGTTCATCGAGCAGCCGGTTCGCACCTATTCGAGCGGCATGTTCGTTCGGCTGGCGTTTGCGGTCGCGATCCATGTCGATCCCGAGGTACTGGTCGTCGACGAGGCCCTCTCCGTGGGCGACGAGGCGTTCCAGAGGAAGTGCTTTGCCCGCATCGAGCAGCTCCGCGCGCAGGGCGCGACCGTCCTGTTCGTTTCGCACTCGGCCGGTACCGTGGTGGACATCTGCGACCGTGCGCTGCTGCTGGACCAAGGCGAGGTGATCGCCTTCGGGCCAGCGCGGCGTGTCGTCAATCTCTACCAGAAACTTGCCTTCGCGCCGCCCGATCGGCAGGCGGACGTGCGTGCGGCGATTCTCGCGCGCATGGGGGATGCTGCCGGCGACGGCGCCGTAGCCGACGACGGCGTCGCGCCCGCTGGCGAGGGCGGCACGCGGATGACCGAGGACGCGGCGCAGTCCCCGGGCCCCGGGCCGCTCGAAAGCCCCGGATTCGACAAGGCGTTGGTCGCTGCGGAGGTCGTCGCCTATGAGCGCGCTGGCGCATGCATCCGCGACCCGCGCGTCGAAACGCTGGACGGCGATGTGGTGAACCTGCTGCATCCGGGTCGCCGCTACCGCCTGCGGTTCGAGGTTGACTTCGAACAGTCCGTCGGACAGGTGCGCTGCGGCATGATGATCCGCACGACGACCGGTGTGGAGGTCGGCGGCGCGGTGTCAGCGGCGGAAGGCGAGGGGATCACCGTGACGGCCGGGCAGCGCTGCGCGGTGGCGCTGGACTTCGACTGCCGCATGCAACCGGGCACGTACTTCATCAACGCCGGCGTCGTGGGTCGGCCGGATGCCGATGAGCGGTTCCTGGACCGGCTGGTCGATGTGCTGATGGTCCGGGTGATGCCCGGGGGAAATCCGCTCGTGACAGGGATGGTCGACCTCGATCCCGTGTGTCGCCTCGATTGGAGTGCGCGACCATGATCCGGCGGTTCACGGTGGTTCTCGGCATGCATCGAAGTGGAACTTCGGCGTTGGCCGGGGCCTTGCGGGGCCTCGGCGCGCGCCTCGGCGATGCCCTCGTCCCCGCAGCCGACGACAATCCGGGGGGATACTTCGAGAACGCGGCGATGGTGTCCATCAACGAGTCCCTGTTGCTGGACTTGGAGCGGGGCTGGGACGATCCGCGGCCACTGCCCGGGGGCTGGCTGGCGTCATCGGCCGCCCGGAGCGCCGCGCGGGCCATCGATGCGCTGCTGGACGCGGAGTTCGCCGAGGGCGCCTGGCACGCCCTCAAGGACCCGCGCCTGTGCCGGTTGCTGCCGCTGTGGCGGCCGCTTCTCGAGGCGCGTGGGCGCGTCGAAGCGCTGTTCGCACTGCGCTCCCCGGACGCCGTGGTCGCGTCGCTCCATCGCCGCGACCGGATGGCGCCTGAAGAGGCCATGCGGCTGTTGGCCATCCACTTGTCCGATGCCGATCGGGGCAGCCGTGGATTGGTTCGCGCGTCCGTCGACTACGACCGGCTGCTGCAGTCTCCGGGCGCCGAGTTGCTCCGCATCGCGGAGCGATTGCATTGGCCGCCAACGCCTCCGGAGGTCTTGCAAGCCGTGTCCGTCACGCTGGACGCCGCGCAGCGCACGCACGCCCCGGGGCGCGTGGCGTCTCCGGCGGTGGCGTCCCGTCGCTGGGCCGAGGCCGTGCATGCGGCCTTGCTCGATGTCGATGCGCCCGAGACGACGGGGGCTCCCTCCATCGACCTGGTCGACCCGCCGCATGCGCCCGCGGACGAGGCGGCGTCACTCGAGGGCCTTCGCTGGGCGTTGGTCCGGGAACGCCGACGCGCGCGTGCGCTCGAGCGGACGCTGGCCCGAACGGATGACGCATACGCCGTCGCGGAACGGCGCGCGATCGAGCGTCTGTCCGAGGCGGCGACGCTCGACGCGCGCCTGGCGGACGCCCATGCGGGCCTGCAGCGCGCGGAGTCACTGGCGTTGGAGAGGCTCGAAGAGCTGGGCGCAATCGCGAGTGCGCTCGAGCGATGCGAAGCCCTGGCCCGGAAGGCGGTGGCACAGCGCGACGAGGCGTTCGGCGAACGCGACGAGGCCGTGCGTCGGCTTGACCGGGCGGTGGCCGAGGCGGTCGAGGCGCGGGCCGAACTCGCCCGACTGCGCGCCTCCCGCACGTGGCGCTGGACGGAGCCTGTTCGCCGTCTCGCGCGGTGGATGCGGAGTTTGCGCGGATGACCCGGCATTACTCCCTCGATTCGCTTCGCGTCCGCGAGCGCCGGATCTTCGGGTGGGGCTTCTGCCTCGACCCGTCGGTCCCGCTCACCGAAGGCCGACTGGTGGTCCAACTCGCGGACGGTCGCGAGCACGCCATCGCGCTGCTGCCCGGCGGATACCGCGAGGACCTCGTCGCCGCGTACCCCGACGTGCCGCACGCGGGGGCCTCGGGATTCATGGTGCAGGCGAAGCTGCCGGATCGCATCGCCGCGGGCGTGGCGCGGCTCGAGTACCTCACCCCGTCGGGCGATGGGGTGGTGCTGTCGCTTCCGCGCTTTCCCGACGCGTATGCGCCGCCGGAGGCGATCCGGCTCGGCGACATGGCGCATCGGTTCCGCCAGGTGTGGGGCGAGCGCGGGCTCGTGGCCGCCTTGCGCGCCGTTGCGCGCGGCGCGGGGAGGCGCTTCGCGGCGATCCGTCGTCGCCGTGATGAATCCCCGTCGCCGACGGCCGATGCGGTGATCGTGCTGGATCACGGCATGGGCGGCGGCGCCAACCGTTACAGGGAGGAGCGTGTCCGGGCGCTTCGGGGCGATGCTCCCGTTGTCGTGCTGGCGACGCCGGCGGTTGCCACTCTGGATTACCGGGTGACGCGATGGTCGGCGGAGGGGGCGCAAGAGGCGTCGATGGACAGCCAGCCGGCGCTTCTGGCGTTCCTCGAGGCGCTCGGCGCGTCGACGATCGAAGTGAACAGCCTCGTCGGTTTCGACGACGTCGAGGCCGTGCTGGCGTGGCTGGCCCGTTGGCGCCGCGGACACTCCGATCGCCGTCTGCGCCTCAACGTGCATGACTTCCACGCCGTCTGCCCGGCCTTCACCCTGGTCGACGCAGGGGGCCGCTTCTGCCGCATCCCGTCGATGGAGGTGTGCCGTCGGTGCCTGCCCGCAAACGCCATGTCGACGTTGGGCCTCGATACGGATCGGGATCCCGCGGCCTGGCGGTACTCGTGGAGCGAGGTCATGGCGCTGGCCGATGACATCGTCACGTTTTCGCCGTCATCGAAGGCTTTGCTCACCCAGGCCCACGGGGGCGTTGGCGCCGATGCCATGCGCATCGTGCCGCACGCCGAAGGAGGGGCCGGGGTTCGCGCGGTGCGCGTGGCACCCCGCACGCCGCCCGTGGTCGCGGTGGTTGGACACATCAACCGGGCAAAGGGTGCCGAGCTGCTGCGCGCCATGGCGGCAGCCTCCGCGGCGCGGGGCACGCCGCTGACGTTCACGGTGCTGGGCACGCTCGAAGGCGGTGCCGGCCCGAGCGGCGCGCTCGATGTGCGCGGAAGCTACACCCGCGAAACGCTCGCCGACCGCATCGAGGCTGAAGGCGCGATGCTGGCTTTCCTGCCCTCGATTTGTCCCGAGACGTATTCGTACGTGACCGACGAGCTGATGGCCACGGGCCTTCCGCTGGCGGTGCTCGACCGCGGGGCACCCGCCGAACGCGTCGCCCGCTATCACCGCGGTCGCGTGCTGGAAGGCGACGCTCCCGGGCCACTGCTCGACCAGCTCGTCGATTTCGCCATGGCGCTCCGCGCCGGAGACAGCAAGGAATCCCCACGATGAAACGCACCGTCGCGTTCACTTCTGCCGCGCAGAACTACCTGCCGAAGGTTCGCAAGCTCTTCGCTTCGCTGCGCGAGCACCACCCGGAGTTCGAGCTCGTGCTCGCGCTCGCCGATGAGCCCTCGGCCACGGTCGATTTCGCCTCCGAGCCGTTGGACCGCGTGGTCGCGCTGAGGGACCTGCCGGTTCCGGATCGCACGCGCTGGGCGTTCTTCCACACGATCGTCGAGCTTTCGACGGCGATCAAGCCCTACGTGCTCGAGAAGCTGCTCGCGGAAGAGGGCGTCGAGCGCGTCCTGTACTTCGATCCGGACATGGTGGTGTTCTCGCGCCTCGACGACCTGCTGGCCAGCCTCGATGCCGCGAACCTCGCACTCACGCCGCACGTCACCGTGCCCGAGGTTACGCTGGACGCGGTGCGCGACAACGAGATCGCCGCGCTGAAGCATGGCGTCTACAACCTGGGTTTCCTCGGAGTCCGACCCACGCCGGAAGGTAAGCGCTTCGCCGGCTGGTGGCGCGAGCGCATCCATCATTTCTGCGTCGCCGATGTCCCTGGCGGCCTCTTCACCGACCAGCGGTGGATCGATCTCGCGCCGGCGTTCTTCGACGGTGTCGCCATCCTCAAGAGCCCGCGATTCAACGTCGCGACCTGGAACCTCACGCAGCGCCACCTCGAGGGACGACTGGCCACCGGGCTGAGCGTCAACGGACAGCCTCTGGGCTTCTACCATTTCACCGGCTTCGACAGCGGCGCGCATCGCGTGATGATGGGCAAGAACGGCGCGGGCAATCCGGCTGTGGCGGAGCTGGTCGATTGGTACTCGAATGCTGCCCGTTTCGATGATGATGAGCCCGTCGCACGCCTGCCTTGGGCCTACGGGCGGTACTCCGACGGCTCGCCCATTCCGACCGGCCATCGACGCCTCTATCGGGCCCGCCCGGACCTCCAGGCGGCATTCCCGGACCCGTTCGATGCAACCTCCGGCGGGCTTCGCGCTTGGATGGTGGTGCAGGGGCCACTCGAGCATCCGGAGTACTTCGAAAAAAAAGCCTAGGCCGATGGATGCCCTTCGCGGGCCTCCATCGGTCGACCACGATGCAGCGGGCGCTGCGCTTCATGACCCGGACGAGGCTGCTCGGATGGCGGGCGACATGGCATCGGCTCCGTCACGGCCGCTGGCCGCAGGCCTAGACCCGTTCCCCGTGCCCTGACGACGACCTCGACTCCGTGACCTCCCCCCGTCTCTCCCGCGACGCTACCCCCGACACCGCCCCGATCCTGGCGACGGTGGTGCTTGCCCTTGTCTGCTTCTTCGCCATTGCGTCGGCGACGCATTGGGCTGACGGTGGGCACGTCTCGCTGGATGCCGTCCAGCAGCTCGTGGAGGCCGCTACCGGCGCTTCGGTGAGCTGGTCGCCGCCGTTCATGTCGGCGGTGCTGCAGTGGCTCGGAACGGACGTGGCCTTCGATCCTGTCGTCGCGATGGAGCGGTTCGTCCAGCTCTTGGTCCTCCTCCTTTACGGTGGGCTGCTCCTTGCCGCCGCGCCCGTGCGCGCCGTGCCCTGGCTGTGGCCGCGGGTGGTGGCTGCGAGTCTGCTGCTCCTGCACCCGGTCCTCATGGCGTACGCCGGAATCGTCTGGAAAGACGTGCTTCTCGCGGCGATCGTGGCCGGCGCGTTCGGAGCAGGGTTGGCGTCCTTGGCACATCGGGGGGTGGGCTCGCGCGTCGCGCTCGCGGCGCTCTGCATGTTCTTCGCCGCCTTGATGCCCCATGTCCGCCAGCACGGCATGATCCTCGCGCCGGCCGTTGCGCTTCTCCCCCTGTTGTCGATCCTCTGGACGGACGGGCTGGCCAGGCGCCTGCGCCTCGCGCTGTCCGTCCTCCTCGTCCTGCTGTTCGTCGGAACGCTGCTGGGTGCCGGGGCGTGGTCCGACGCACGGGTTCGCGACGACCACTCCGACAGCACGAGCGTCGGGTTCCGGAGCGTGTTCATCTTCGACCTTGCGGGCATCGAGGCTCGCGTCGATGCGGGGCCGCTGCGTGAACGCGGCCTCTCAGTCGTCGATGATGCGCGGCTGGTGGAGGTGTACACGCCGGATCGGATCGACACGCTCCCCGGTGCGGCTGGCTTCGATGCCCTGGTGGGGGCAATGAGCGTGCGCGAGCTTCATGGTCTTTGGTGGCGGTCCGTCCTGCGGTTTCCAGGTGCGTATTTCCGCCATCGCGCCGCGGTATGGACGCGGATGCTCGGCGCTGGCGAGGGCGGCGTGTGCCTGCCCGTGCACCTCGGCATTGGCGGCCCCGAGCACCAGTTGGCGGCACTCGGCCTCCCAGGCGGAACGGATACGCGCGATCATCGCGTCTACGAGCGGTTGCAGCCGCTGTTCGGGACGCCGATGTTCTCCCAGGCTTGGACGCTCGCCGCCTTGATGGTCGTCGCCCTGCGCATCGTGTTCCTGCCGCGCCGGAGCCGGATCGCGCTCGGCGTCCCGGCGCTCGCGGCCCTTGCCACTTATGCGAGCTTCGCCTTGGTCGGCATCGCCTGCGACTACCGCTACCTGTTCGTCGGTTTGGTCATGACGGTCCTGCTGTGGGTGGTGTCGATCATGGGATGGCGCGCCTCCGGCGACGCCGGTACGGAGGGCCTCCGATGAGTTCCCCGAGCCTCCCGGGCGGCGCATCGATCGCCGTCGTCGTGCCGTGCTACCGCGTCACCCGGCACATCGAAGGCGTCCTGGCGCGCGTCGGCGCCGAGGTCGAGCGCATCTATTGCGTCGACGATGCCTGTCCGGAGGCCAGCGGTGATTTCATCGAATCGCGCGTCGTCGACCCGCGCGTCGTCGTGCTGAGGCACCCTGAGAACGTGGGCGTCGGCGGCGCGGTGATGACCGGCTATCGTGCGGCGATCGACGACGGCTTCGACGTCATCGTGAAGATCGATGGCGATGGGCAGATGGATCCGCGGCTGCTGCCCGGATTCGTCGCGCCGCTGCTTCGCGGGGACGCCGATTACGCCAAAGGCAACCGCTTCTTCGATCTCAGCCACATCCAGCGCATGCCGCTCGTGAGGCGTATCGGCAATCTCGGGCTGAGCTTCCTCGCCAAGCTCAGCTCCGGCTATTGGGACCTGTTCGATCCGACGAACGGCTACACCGCCATCCACGCGCGCGTGGCCGAGCGTCTTCCGCTGCACGCCATCAGCCGGCGCTATTTCTTCGAGACCGACATGCTGTTCCGGCTGGGCACGCTGAGGGCGGTGGTGGTGGATGTCCCGATGGACGCCGTCTACGACGACGAGCAGAGCCATCTCCATGTGGGCCGCGCCCTCGTCGAGTTCGCGTGGAAGCACGTCAGGAACTTCGGCAAGCGCATCCTCTACAGCTATTTCCTTCGTGACTTGTCGATCGCGTCGCTCGAGCTCGTCGCCGGCCTGCTGCTCTCGGCGATCGCTCTTGGCTTCGGCGGGCACCATTGGCTGGAGTCGATCGCCACCGGGCGTGCGGCGCCCACCGGGACGGTGATGGTGGCCGCGCTCTGCGCGATTTCTGGGCTCCAGTTCCTGTTGGCGTTCATTGGTTACGACATTGCCAACGTGCCCCGCCGCCCGCTCCACCCGGTGCTCGGGCGCCAGCCAGTCGTTTATCGCCCCCCGGCGTCCGCGCCATGATCGCTGGACAGGCGTTCCGCTTCGTCCTCGTAGGCCTCGCCCAGATCGCCGTGGACGCCGCGGCGTTCGTCGCACTGACCTACGCCGGCGCGCCGGTGGCGCCCTCCAACATCGCGGCACGCGTGTCGGGCGCCGCCCTCGGATTCGCGCTGAATCGCCGCTTCACCTTCCGTGGCGGTGGTCGAGGGCTCGGAGGCGCCGGCCTGCGTTTCGCCACGCTCTGGGGGGTGATGACCTGCGTCAGCACGGTGCTGGTCGGCTGGACATCCGGCGCCCTCGGCCTCGAAGCCGCGTGGCTTGCCAAACCCTTGGTCGATGGTGCGCTCGCGGCGATCAGCTTCGTCGCCACGAAGTGGTGGGTCTTCCGCGCATGACGACGCTCGCGGCGAAGCGATCGATCGCGGCTGTCATGCTCTCGACGGTTCTTGCCATGGCGGCTGCGTCGAGCGTCGCCGGCAGCGGCCACCTCAGCCTGGATTCCGTGCAGCATGTGTACGAGGCGAGCGTCGGCCGCTCGGTCAGCACGCAGCCGCCCGCCGTGGCGGCGTACCTGTCCTGGTTGGGCGGCGCCACCACGCCCGATCAGGCGGTTCGACGGCTGCTGGCCCTGTCCGGCCTGGCCACGTTCCTCGGCCTGCTCCTGCCCCTCGCCGCCCGGCCCGAGGCGCTGCGGTCGCGCGCGTGGCTCCCGGTGGTGGTTGCCACGCCGTGGAGCCCGCTGCTCCTGCTCTACGCCGGGATTCTGTGGAAGGACGTGGTGTTCGGCGCTGTGATGACTTTCGCGCTGGGTTCCCTGGCGTTCCTGCGCCTTCATCCGTCTCCGCGGCGCCACGTCACGGTCCTCGTGCTTTCCGCGGTGCTCGTGTGCTTCGCCGTTCTGTCGACGCTGCGGCCGCAAGCGTGGCTGCTGCTTCCGCTGATCGCCGCCGCCTCGGCGTGGGGGCGGTCAGTGCATCCGTGGCGCGCGATGGCGGCCGGCGTCGTGGCCGGCGTCGTCGCGGCGTTCAGCCTGTCGACGGCCGTCGAGCGCACGATCGGCGGCCATGACGGTCGTTCGACGCGCGCGTCGATGGTCAATCTGGTCCGCTTCGATCTCGCGGGGATCGAACGGTTTTCCGGTGCGGGAACGTTGGTGGCACTGGGGGTTCCTCGGGAGGCCGCCGCCGAGGCCGGTGCGCACTATGCTCCCGACCGCGGTGACGGGCTTGGCCAAGCCAAGGCCTATGTCGATTGGCTTCGCGCCCAATCGACCGCGGCCCTTGCGACGCTGTGGGTTCGAGCCCTCGCCGCCGAACCCCGCGCCTATGCGGCGCACCGGATCGAAGCGGCCCGATGGCTTTGGGGCACTCGTGATCCCCGCGCCTGCCTGCCCCTGCACCTTGGGGTCGAAGGACTGCCCGCGCAGACGGATGCGCTGTCGCTTCGCACCGGCCTGTCCGCGCGCGACCAAGCGCTGTTCGCAGCGCTGCAACCCTGGCTGACGTCGGCGGTGTTCCGCCCGGTGACCTATGCGGCGGCGCTCTGCCTCGTCGCGATCCTCGTGGTTCGCCGCAACGATGGTGAGGCGCGGACCGTCGCCGCTGGGCTGTTGGCCGTCGGCGCGGCCTACGGGGGGGCGACCACGATCGTCAGCTTCGCCTGCGATCTCCGATACCTGTATCCCCTCGTGCCCCTGGTGTCGCTTGCGGGGGTGGTGGCGGCCTTCCGCTGGAGTCCGAGCCGCGTACCCGAAAGGGCGATCTCACCGGCACAGGCAAATCGCTAGAATTCGGCGACGCTCCCGATCGCACCGATGCCCAACATGACGGCCGAACGCCCCAGAAAGCTCTTCCCTTCCGCCGCCGAAGCCCTTGCCGGCCTCGTCGCCGATGGCCAGACCCTCGCGGTCGGCGGTTTCGGGCTGTGCGGCATCCCCGAGGCCCTGATCGCCGCGCTCCGCGATTCGGGCGTCAAGAACCTCACCGCGATCTCGAACAACGCGGGCGTCGATGGCTTCGGCCTTGGCCAGCTGCTCGCCACGCGGCAGATCCGCAAGATGATTTCGAGCTACGTGGGCGAGAACAAGGAGTTCGAGCGCCAGTTCCTCGCCGGCGAGCTCGAGCTGGAGTTCAATCCGCAGGGCACGCTGGCCGAGCGCCTGCGCGCCGGCGGTGCCGGCATCCCGGCGTTCTACGTGCGCACCGGCTACGGCACGGTGGTGGCCGAAGGCAAGGAGACGCGGCAGTTCGGCGAGCACTGGTACGTCATGGAGACGGCGCTGCAGGCCGACGTCTCGCTGGTGAAGGCGTGGAAGGCCGACGCCGCCGGCAACCTTGTGTTCCGCAAGACCTCGCGCAACTTCAACCCGGCCTGCGCGATGGCCGGCAGGGTCTGCGTGGCCGAAGTGGAGGAGCTCGTCGAGGTCGGCGCGATCGACCCCGACCACGTGCACCTGCCGGGCATCTACGTCGACCGCATCGTGGTGAACGCCACGCCCGAGAAGCGCATCGAGCAACGGACGACGCGCGCCTGATCTTCCTTCCGGGCCGGCGAACCGCCGTCCCGCCCACTGAAACGGAGTTGCGAACATGGCCTGGACCCGCGACGAGATGGCGCAGCGCGCCGCCCGCGAACTCACCGATGGTGCCTACGTGAACCTCGGCATCGGCCTGCCCACGCTGGTGGCCAACCACATCCCGGAGGGCATCGACGTGTGGCTGCAGAGCGAGAACGGGCTGCTGGGCATCGGTCCGTTTCCCACCGAGTCGGAAGTCGACGCCGACCTCATCAATGCCGGCAAGCAGACGGTGACGGCGCGCGCCGGCGCCAGCTTCTTCGGCAGCCACGACAGCTTCGCGATGATCCGCGGCGGCCACATCGACCTCGCCATCCTCGGCGCGATGCAGGTCACCGACAAGGGCGACCTCGCCAACTGGATGGTGCCCGGCAAGATGGTCAAGGGCATGGGCGGCGCGATGGACCTCGTGGCCGGCGTCAAGCGCGTCGTCGTGCTGATGGAGCACACGGCCAAGGGCGGCGAGCACAAGATCGTTCCGCAGTGCACGCTGCCGCTGACGGGCGTGGGCGTGGTCAACCGCATCATCACCGAGCTCGGCGTGTTCGACGTCACGCCGCAGGGTCTGAAGGTTGCGGAATTGGCGCCGGGTGTCGCGATGGACGAGATCAAGGCCAAGACCGGCGTGTCACTGCACGCTTGAGCCGCGCGCAAGGGACCCGGAACGTCGAAGGGGCCCCGCGGGCCCCTTCGTTTTTTCCGTCGTTCGAAGCCTGGCCTCAGCCCAGCGCCTTCTCGAGCTCCGGCACGATCTGGAACAGATCGCCCACGAGGCCGA
>ERZ1066122.2249-NODE-2249-length-13169-cov-39.602333_pt1 | contig 13169 bp, 16 predicted proteins | sample MGYA00382769_ERZ1066122 | MGnify/ENA primary metagenome ERZ1066122 (study PRJEB33369, sample SAMEA5778352) | biofilm metagenome | biome: Industrial cooling water; feature: Water cooling tower basin; material: Biofilm | place: United Arab Emirates | collected...
GCGCCACTCCGTCAGACCTCCCTTACCTGCGCCGCACAGACGCTAAACAAGTACGACCAGGGCTACGTCACCGTCACGCCGCAGCACCGCCTGGAGGTGAGCCGGCGCTTGAAGGAGGACTTCAGCAACGGGCGCAGCTACTACCCGTTGCACGGCGCCGAGCTATGGCTGCCGCCTTCGATGCTGGAGCAGCCGGCGCCGGAGTTCATCCGCTGGCACAACGAGCGGGTGTACCTGGGCTGAGGCAGGAAGTCATCTGTCCGCCGTCCTTCCGCCGCTCGCTCACTGTCAGCACGCCTGGCGATATTCGATGATGGCCACGGATGGAACGCTCGCGCATGAGCGGCCGGCCTGAATCCCACCCTTCTCTACTGTTGATGATGGACGCCCCCTCTCTTGCCGCCCGTGGCAGCCGGCGCTGGCTGCAGCTCGCCGTCCAGTACCACCCCGACCTCCTGCTCGCCGCTCTGCGCGAGCCCCTCGGGCTGGCGGAGGGTGCGAGCATCGAGTGGGTCTCCCCCAGCGCGGCCCAAGGCTCCTGCGAGCACCGGGACATGGAGGCGCTGCGCAGGCTCGGCATCGCTGAGCTGCGCCAACCACTCGGCGATTTCTGGCCGCAGCGCGGGCCAGTGTGGGACGCGCTCGGCCGTACCACCGACGGGCAGTACGTGCTGGTCGAGGCCAAGGCCCACATCCCCGAGATGGCCTCGCCGCCGACGCAGGCCGGCGAAGCGTCGCGGGCGCTGATCGAGCGGAGCCTGGCGGAAGCACGCCGCTTCTACGCGCCGCGGACAACGGCTTCCTGGAGCGGCACCTTCTACCAGTACGCCAATCGGCTCGCCCACCACTACTTCCTGCGGGAGGTCAACCGCCTGCCCGCGCACCTCGTCTTCCTCTACTTCACGGCGATGAGGAGATGGGCGGCCCCGACAGCCGGCTGGAGTGGCAGGGGGCGATCCGCCTGCTGCACACCTGCCTGGGCCTGGGCGGTGAGCGTGAGCTGCCGGGGGTGCACGACGTCTTCCTGGACGTGGGGCAGCTGCTGGAGGCGGCCGAGGCCGCGCCTGGTCTTCACGCGGACCAACCGGCTGCCGCCCGGGCTGGCGAGGACACGGCAGCGCACCGCGGGCGCCTTCCATCCACCACGACCACCGCGCACCAGCGGTTCACCCTCGACGAACTGCTCGCCTGGGCCAGCCAGCACGAGGACGACGAGCGGGCCACCCTCGGTCGGCGTATTCCCTTCCGCTTCCGGGTGTCGCCACACGGGATCGAATACATCACAGGCACCGGCAACCCCCGCCATATCCGACGCAACGAGCTGGCATCGTTCTACGAGGAATTCCAGGCATCCGGCTCCTTCTCGCCGGGTCACTACCGCACGCGATGGCACAAGTCCTATTCGCTGCCGCTCATCCAGCGGTTCCTCGAGGAACGACGCGGGGGTTAACAGCGGGGGAGTCTCTCCTTCCGCGAGTGGAAAGGGCGGGGACTGCCGGCTCTCAGCGGTTGGCCGAGAAGCTCTGGTGGGCGACGATCTGGATCGCCTGCTCCTCGGTGAAGGCGGCCCTGCACAGGGCGAGGAAGAATCTCCGGTGCATGGTCGCGGCGAGGTTCAGAAGATCGTCGCTCTCGCTGACGCGCCGCAGCATCGCCTCCAAGATGGCGAAGAGCTGGTCCTGCAGGGCCTGCATCTCGGCGCGCCGGACGGCGTCCGCATCATAGGGGGAATAGGTGAAGGGAATCGGGGAAGCAAGCCATCGGGGGGGCACCTCAACAGTCCCGCCCCCTTGGTCGCTCGTGTATTCGGCATTGGCGCCCTTGGCAGAAGCGGCGGGCGAGCGGGTCCTGGTGAACCCGTCTCTCCTGCCGACCACCGGCCCGCTTGAGCGGGGGTTCAGGTGGACTCGCCGCGACGCCGTGCCAGGTACTGCAGCAGCGGGCGCGGCGGCTGCCGCCAGTAGGAAGCCGTGTCCTGGTAGCGGCCCATGCTCCATCGCACGGTGCCGTCTGCCAGGAAGTACAGCCTGCTCGGCCGGTCGTAGAAGAAGCCGTCGTATCCCTGCTCCGACAGCCCCTGCTGGCCGATCACCTCAAGCGGCCGCGATGTCTGCAAGCGCCAGGGATGCTCCCCAGGAAGTAGCCGGCCCACTGCAGGCGCTCGACGCCCCGCTGATCGGCATGTATCCACCAGCCGTCGGCATCCTCGGTGAAGACCGGGTACTGCTGGAGCCAGATCTCGCCTTCCCAGAGCACCACCGGCTCCCATGCGGGTGAGGTTGCCTCGTCGGGGTACTCCGGCGCCCGCGGCGCCCTGACGCTCTCCGGCCCGTAGACGGTGAGGACGTCTCCGTCCTGCAGGATCTCCAGGCCGTAGTAGCTCCAGGCGGGCGAGCTGTCGTCGCGCTGCCGCAGGCCGCGGCAGTCCTGGATCGCCCAGAAGCCGCCCTCCGTGCCGGTCTCGGAGTGAAGAGGGGTGGAAGGAACGCAGGTAGGTCTTCTTTCCGTTGGAGACAGTTCGGACTCGGGCTGTTGAGGAAGTTCGGGGGCGGAAGGCCGGCGTGCTCACCGTCGGTGGCTGTCGGTGGGGGCCGCTACCTTTCTGTGCAGGGTCCATCTCGTGCCGGTCCACCCTGACGCTCAAGCGCCCGATGAGCCACGGAGACCACTGGGCAGTGCTCTTCGACGATTCGTTCGTGCGGCCGGGCATCCGGCCCGTGGAGGCGGAGGATAGCAAACAGGGCTCGATCGGCCTCTATGCGCCGGCCGACCGGCTGGGTGGCCACGTGCCGCACGGGGGCGACGAGGTGGAAGGGGGTGATGTGGGTGCAGGCGCGGCGGATCGGATGATCGAGCGCGGTCCGACACACCCGCGCCAGAGCGTTGTACCCCGACCGAGGGCGCATCCCCGATGACCATGGCACGCACCGAGTTGGCGGACCGGTCGCTCGAACTGAGCGATTGCCCGGTGTGTAGCCACCGCGTGCACTGCGCCGCGCGTGACTGCCCGAGCTGCCACACGCCATGGCCGCTGCAGCCCGAGCGCGAGTTGCTCGGCGAGCAGCGGTGTCTCCTGCTACGGTTCGTCTGGTTCCTGGGTTGGGCGCTCCTGCTGGTGACGCTGCTGCTCTGACAGGGTCGATGAAGCGCGAGGAGCGAGGAGGCGTGATGGAGGAAGGCGCTCGCCGGCCGGGAGAGGATCAGCGGCAGACGCCGCCGAGCGCCCGCGAGGAGACGCGCACCTGGCGCGTGACGGTGCGCATCGAGCCGGTGCAGCCGCCGACGCAACGACTCTCGCGTTCGGAGTACTTGGGGCTCATGCTGCTGCTCTTCCTCCGGCTGATCCAGATCTTCTGGTGGGGGCTGCTCACCGCGCTGCTCCTCTATCTGCTCGTCGCCACGACCATCCGTCTGCTGATAGGCTGACGAACAGCCCGGCGGGGGCTCTGGCGCAGGGCCGTGCCTCTAAGGTGGGCCGAAGCGTAGCTACCCAGAGCACCTGCGGGTGCGACAGCCCGATCACTGTCGGTGGGTGCGGCTACACTCCGGGGTGGCAACATGCCGACACCGGCCACCCGTGAGGCTCCGATGCGTGCTCTTCTCCGCTACCTCCTGCAGCCCCTCGTCCACGGCAGCCGCCAGGACTCGGATCGCCGCAGCTTCCTGAAGACCCCGGCCGCGCTGCCGCTGGCGGGATTGCCTGCGCCACAGCGTACGCCGGAGCCGGCGACCTACCACCTCGGCCGCTTCTACGTCGCGGGCTTTCAGTACCACGAGGGGCCCGCGCTGGTGCACCGTCTGCGCGCCGGCCAGACGCTCGATCTCGTCCCCGAGCCGGAGAACCCGCACGACCCACGGGCGGTGCGCATCGCCTGGGACGGCGCCCACCTCGGCTACGTGCCCCGACGGCTCAACCGTCACCTCCACGCCCTGCTCCAGCAGGGCGCGCCGCTGCGCTGCACGGTGGCGAGCGTACAGACCGACGAGCCCTCCTGGAGGATGCTGGGTCGAGGTGGCGCTGCCGCTCTCCTGAGCGCGCAAGCCTTCAGAGCCGGAGCTTCCCTTGCTTGCGTGACCGTACGGCAACATCTTCTCTGGTGTTGCCGTACGGTCACATATCGGCGCAGTGGCCGCGTGGTCTCCTGAGGCTATCGCCCAAGTGCAGGGGGAGTGATGCGCATCGAGAACCCACAGGACCTGGGGAACCGTGCTCGTGACCAGCGCCGTCGGCTCGGCTGGACGCAGGCCGAGCTGGCGCGCCGCATCGGCTCCACCCGCTTCTGGGTCTCGGACCTGGAGGCGGGCAAGCCGACGCTGGAGCTGGCGCTGGTGCTCAAAGCGCTGCGCGCGCTCGGCCTCATGCTCGACGTGCGCGCTCCCGACGCTGCGGCCACACCGCAGGCGGGTGAGCACCCGACCCTGCCAAGGATCGACATCGACCGCATCGTCGATGGCACCGGGGAGGAGCCGTGAGGGGCGAACTGCGCGTGGTGCTCGGTGGCCGGGTGGTGGGCGCCATCTGGCGCGGCAGCGATGGTCGCCTGTCGTTCCGCTACGAGCCCGCCTGGCAGGAGGCGGTGGACGCCTATCCGCTCTCGCTCTCCATGCCCTACAGCCAGCAGGAGCACCCGCACCGGGTGGTGGAGGCGTACCTGAAGAACCTGCTGCCGGACAGCGACTACGTGCTGGAGCGCTGGGGCCGGCGCTTCCGGGTGTCGCCGCGCGACGCGTTCGCGCTGCTGGAGCACGTCGGCGAGGACTGCGCGGGTGCAGTGCAGTTCTGCGCGCCGGAGCGGCTGGAGGAGGTGGTCGGCGCCGAGGGGGCGGGCTCGATCGAGTGGCTGAGCACGGCCGAGGTCGCCGAGCGGCTGCGCGAGGTGCGGCGCGACCCCGCGGCGGTACGCCGGCCGGAGGACTCCGGCTACTTCAGCCTGCCCGGCGCGCAACCCAAGCTAGCGCTCTTCCAGGAGGGCGGGCGCTGGGGCATCCCCTCGGGGCGGCGGCCCACCACCGTGATCCTGAAGCCGCCGGTGGGGGAGTTCCGGGGGTTCGCGCTGAACGAGCACCTCTGCCTCTCGCTGGCCGCGCGGCGCGGCATGGCGGCCTCCTCGCGCGTGCTGCGCTTCGCGGACGAGGGGGCGATCGCCGTGCAGCGCTACGACCGCGCCCAGCTGGGCGGCGAGTGGGTGCGCATCCACCAGGAGGACTTCTGCCAGGTGCTCGCCGTGCCGCCCGAGACCAAGTACGAGGAGCGGGGCGGCCCCGGCGCACCCGACGTGCTGCGTGCGATCGCGGCGTGGTCCACGCGTGCCGAGGTGGATCAGCGGCGCTTCGTGGAGGCACTGGCGCTCCACTGGGCGGCGGCCGGCACGGATGCACACGCCAAGAACTACTCCATGCTGCTGGGGCCGGGGCAGGCGCGCCTGGCGCCGCTGTACGACCTGATCAGCGTGCTGCCGTACCCGCGCGAGGTACCACCCCGGAAGGCGAAGCTCGCCATGCGGCTCGGGGGCGAGTACCACCTCTGGAAGATCGGACTCCGACACTGGCAGCGGCTGGCCGCCGAGGCGGGCCTGGACGCGGAGGTTGTGCTGGGCTGGGTCCGGCGGGTGCTGGAGCAGTTGGCGGATCAGCTCGTGGCGGTCTGCGCGGCGAGCCGAGCGGAGTTCACGGGCGAGGAAGACCGCGCGCTGATCGACGCCCTGGAAGAGCGAGGGACGGCGCATGCACGCGATTGCCTGCAACGTTTCGGGAGAGACTGAGCCAGAAGCTGGCTGTCGGCAGTAGCTCCGGGTGGCGGTTCTACCGGCATACCTCAGTAGCCGTGCGAGTACCGCTTCTCCGCGCCGAAGACCTCGCGCTGCCAACCGTCGCGGCCAGCGTAGACGAACCGGCGCAGCCACTCGGTTTCGCCGGGTTCATCCTCCTCGCCGACGTCTCGGTACCAGGACCGCGGCCTGCCGTCGTCGCCGGGGTTCCAGCGATACCCTCGCATCCGCAGTTCGTCCTTGAGCTCGAAGGGCGAACCCATCGCCCAGAGCCGCACCGTGGGCCAGCGCACGGCCCGCAGCAGGTGCGCGAGCGGCGTGCTGCCGTCGGCGAATGGGGCTGCCAGGACCAGCAGCGTGGCCAGGCAGTCCACGTCGGCGTGATGGGGGGCGAAGAAGACGCCAGCGTGCTTGTAGGCGAGAAACTCGAGCTTCCCGCCGGTGATCCCCTGCCCCGCCCAGGGCACGTCACGCATCGAGCAGCCCCAGCGAAGGTCGCGGAAGATCGGCAGCCGGGCCTCCACAAAGCGGCGGTCGAAAGCGGCATGATGAGCGATGACCACCGTCGCCGGCGCAAGTAGCCGCTCGACGGCTGCCCCGTCGATGACCTGTCCGGCGACGTCAGCGTCGGTGATCCCCGTCAGGCGGGTGATCTCCGGCGGCAGCGGCTCACCTGGGTCCTCGTAGTAGACGCAGCGATCGCGGATGCCAGCCACGCGGCCAGACACCGGGGCATAATCGAAGGTGAGGCAGGAGAGCTGGATGATGCGGTGCCGATCGGGCAATAGGCCGGTGGTCTCCAGGTCGAGGATCATGGCCGTCTCGGTGGCCGTGCCGGTATCGCCGGTGGGTAGCAGGTGCTCGGAGAGGCGATCGAGCACGCGGTAGTCTCCTGAGGCGCGGAGGATCTCCGCCAGATCAGCGAGTGAGTGGAGCAGCGCGGTAGACATGCAGATGGTTGGAAGATGGAAGGAGGAGAATGGGTCGGTCACTCAAGGCTTCTCGAGGTGATGACTGGGCGGTGGAGAGGATGAAGCGCGGACTGCGCCTTCAGGCGTGACGTAGCGGTAGAGCGTAGTGCGCGAGACACCCACGCTGCGGCAGATCTCGTCGATCGAGAGACTGGGGTCGCTCATCAGCCGGGCTGCGGCGCGGATCTTCTCGGGAGTCATCGCGCGAGGGCGACCGCCAACGCGGCCGCGGGCTCGGGCAGCAACCAGTCCGGCGCGGGTGCGCTCGCGGATCAACTCGCGCTCGAGCTCGGCGAGGGCGGCGAAGAGGTGGAAGGTCAGTTTACCTGAGGGCGTGGTGGTGTCGATCGCCTCGTGCAGGCTCCGGAATCCGACGTCGCGCTGGCGAAGCTGCTCGACCTGCTCGACCAGATCGCGCAGGCTGCGGCCTAGCCGGTCCAGGCGCCATACGACGAGGGTGTCACCGACGCGGAGATGGGAGAGAGCCCGCGCCAGACCGGGGCGTTCGGCTTTGGCGCCGCTGATCTGGTCGGTGTAGAGCTGCCCGCAGCCGGCCTGGCGGAGGGCATCGAGCTGCAGGTCGAGGTTCTGGTCGGTGGTGGAGACGCGGGCGTAGTCGATGCGCATATGAAGAGGGGGAAAGAAGACGTCCCGCTACTCGGCTGAAGGGGCCGGAGCGGGACGTTGGTTCTGGAACGGGATTTCGGGATGTCAGAAGGGTTGATTTCTCACGGGTGGGGTTCGTACAGGGCAGTTGTGCCGTAAACGGAGGTTGAAAAGAGAGCTACAAGTCGTGAGATCACCCCGGCGGGGGAACCTGGCCATGTGGTCGCCGCTCACGCACCAATCGGCACCTGCCCGGCGGCGTCGGCGCCTGGCACTCCAGCCACAGCGTCAGCCGCGCAGGGCGCTCCGGGCTCCGGATCTCCACCGGCTCGATATTGTCGCCCTCCTCCCAGTCGAGCAGGTTGTACGGGTCGATGCCGGCACGGGCCGACTTCCGGGGCACCGTCACCGTAACCGTCTGCCGGCCGGAGCGGATGCGGTGCTTCCGCACGTACAGTGGCGCGCCCAGCGGCTCGCCTGACGCGGCGGGCGCGAAGACCCCGATCTCCACCCACTCGGCGATCGGCAGCTCGGTTTCCTTGCCCGCGCTGTCGGCGACGGCCTTACGCCTCCACCTCCAGCGTCACCCGCCAGGCGCCGCCTCCGGTCTGCGCTGCCGTGGCCTGCCGGGTGTCGAAGGTCCAGAAGGTGTTCACCTCGAAAAGGTCGTGCAGCAGCGGCCGGAGCGAGTCCGGGCTGACCACCTGCAGCTCGCGGTACAGGTCGAGCGTGGTGGCCAGCGACCCGGCCTTCGTCCGCACCAGCGTCCGCAGCGCTGAATTCACGCGATCCTCGCCCACGTACTCGCTGAGCGCGTGCATGGCGTACGAGCCCTTGCGGTAGTTGGCCCACGGGTCCATGGCGCTGAGAAGCGGAAGCCCGGTGCGGATCGGCGGCCACGGGTTTGGCTCGCGCATGAAGCCCATCAAGCGGCGCAGCGCTTCGCGACCCTTCACGTGCTTCACCAGCTGCATGGTGGAATACCAGGCAAGCCCTTCGGAGATCACGCCGCCGCCCTCGGCGAACGCAGGCCTCAGCTGCATCCCCCACCACTGGTGCCCCAGCTCGTGCCCCACCACCTCGAAGAGGGCGTCGAAGCCATCGCCCTGCGGGTTCAGCAGGAAGAAGCCCTCGCCCCCGGTGATCACGCCGCTTCCATCCACGCCCATCCCGAAGAAGTTGCCGGGCTGCTCCACCACCTGCAGGAACTTCCAGGGATACGGCCCGAACTGCGCCGAGTAGTAGTCCAGCGACGCCCGTACGCCGCGGAGCACCCGCTCGAGCTGCGCCGTGTGCCCCGGGTGAAGGTAGACCTGCACGTCCACCCCCTTCCACTGTTCGCGGTGCACCGCGTACCGGGCTGAGAAGAAGAGCTGCAGGCCGCCGATGGGAACGTCGCTGGCGTAATGGAAGTAGCTGCGCCCCCCTCCGTCCAGCTGCGGCGCAGCTCCCCTGGCGCCACCGCAACCTGGCCGGCGCTGGTGCTGACGACGGCGTCGAAGGTGGCCGGCGCGCTCGTCGCCACGCTCAGGTCGATGTCGTCGGGCGGGGGAAGGGTGACCTGGCGCGGAAGGCCGTACTTGCGCCGGTCTTCCGCGCTGATCAGCTCCCGCCCCGGCGAATACCCGATGTACGGGAGCGCACTGTCCCTGAAGTAGGTTCCGTTGCGGATGATCGCCTGGCCCGCGCCGTTCTTGCGCAGCCCCGTGTTGCTGAACCCGTTCGGCTCGAACTCCACCTCGAAGGAGAGCGTCAGCGAGTCGCCGGGCTGCAGCGGCTGGGCGAGCGCGTAGATGTGGTGCCCCAGCCTGTCGTCGGCCACCACCCGCCGCGACGGGCGGTCGAAGCTCACGCGCGTCTCCACGTAGAACACCGGCTCCACGTGCACCGCCGCGATCGGCACCGCGTGGCGGTTGACCATGCGGTAGCTGCCGCGCATGGTCGCCATCCCCCGTTCTGGGTGGATGTCTACGCGGAGCCTGGTGGCGGTCCGCTCCGGCTGCGGGATCCCCTCGTACTTCCCGTACGTCCGCTCGTAGTCGGCGCGGCGCCGCACCATCTCGTCGTCGGTGATGTACTCGTTGAGCACGTTGGTGTTGTAGAAGATGAAGCCGCCGAGCGAAAGGATCAGCACGGCCGCCAGCGCGGCGATGCCGGCCGTGGCGCGGTTGAAGCGAAGCCGCGCCACCTGCACCCGCGTGCCGAGCCCCGGCTCCCTGCCGCGCACCCACAGCAGCCGGGCCGCCACGGCCAGCAGCAGCGCCCACGCCGCCCAGTAGAGCTTGAACCACAGCCACCCGTCCACCGAGCCGCCGAAGCCGCGCATCTCGGTGAACGACCACGACGGCCCCCCGGAGTAGACCAGGAGGTTGTGGTGGACCCCCAGAAAGCTCGAGAACGCCAGGAGGAGATACGCGATCAGCGCCACCAGCTGCCCCAGGTACTTCTGGTTCACCACCACTTGGATGGCGACGGCGAGCATGGCGAAGAGCAGGTACTCCGGCAGCTGGAAGCCGAACAGGAGCCGGATGTACAGCCCGATCTGGAAGTCGTGGAAACCCATGATCAGCTGAACCAGGATCCCGGCCACCGTCAGCATCGCCGTCAGCGCGGCCAGCATCAGCGCGAGCGCCATGTACTTGCCGGCCACGATCACCCACTCGGGCACCGGCGCCGCGTCCACGTTCTCGTTCAGCCGCGCATCGCGTTCCTGCCACACCAGTTCGCCGGCGAAGAAGATGATCAGCACCGGAACCATCACCCAGTAGTTCATGGGGCTGGTGAGCGGGGCCGTGAGGTGCCGGGTGACCAGCTCCACCGTGCGCGGCAGCAGTGGCACACCCCACTGCTGCAGCTCCACCAGCATCACCACCACCAGCATCATCGGGAACGCCAGCAGCAGGAAGATCCCGGCCGGACTCTTCGCGACCATCCCGAACGACGAGCGGGTGATGGCCAGCACCTGCCGCAGCTGCGTGGCGAAGCCGAACGACTGCCGCGCATCGGGCACCGCGAGCGGGGCCGCCGCGCCCACGGCGGTGTCCTGCGTGCGCGCCCGTCGCGAGAAGCGCCGCAGCACCCTGCTCAGCAGATCGTTGGCGGTACGGTGCGCGAAGCGGAAGCGCAGGTACACCGAGGCGAGCGTCAGCAGCGAGATGCCCATCCAGAGGAGCCGGTTCGTGATCATCGGCCCCTCCAGGGCGAACATGCGGACGTTCTTCTCCACGATGGTCCACTTCGTCATCATCTCGTTCATGATGGCGAAGATGCCGATCGGGTCGGTCAGCAGTGCGATCTCCGGCCGCGCCATGCGGGAGAGGTAGACGAAGACCGTGACCGGGTAGGAGAGGAAGAAGAGCGCGAAGCTCCCCACGTACGCCGCCATCGGGCGGCCGGCCAGCAGCGCCGCGGCGAACTGGAAGGTGGCGGCGATCAGCGCGTTGGGCAGCGCGATCTGGCCGTAGGCCGCCAGGTACGCCGCGGGCCGGAAGGGACCGATGATCTCGGGGTTCACGCCGGGGGCGAAGGCGGCCAGCAGGCTCCCCACCTGCACGCCCAGCAGGATCAGCGCGTGCAGCACGAAGGCGGCGAGGAAGCGGCCGCCCAGGTACTGCGCCTTGCTCACGGGGCTGGCGTACACGAGGGGATACATCCCCGTCTGCACGTCGCGCGCGGCCGCCTCGCCCGCCACCGCCGGTGCCAGCAGCAGCCAGATCTGGCAGCTGAACACCGTGACGGCCGCGATGATGAACGGCGAGTTGAGGATGAAGTCCTGCGGGAGCGTGGCGAGGATGATGGCCACTCGCGTGGACTGAAAGGCGAAGACCACGAGAACGGCGAAGGCGAACCAGGCCCAGGGGCGGCGCATCTGGTAGGCGAGCTCGAACCGGAAGATCTCCCACAGCTTCACGGCGCCACCTCCACCGCCTCGCGCCGGCCGATGCGGCCCGCCATGGTGGTGAAGTAGCCGTCTTCCAGGTCCGGCTCGGCGGGCTCGAAGCCGGGGCCGGGCGCCGTGTCGCTGTAGACGTGCACCACGGTGCGCCCCGCCAGGAGCTTGGTGGAGATCACCGCGTGCGCCCGCTCCACCTCGGGCAGCGCGCTCTTCTCGATCACCCTGCGCCAGATCTTCCCTCGCATCGCCTCGATGGCGGCGAGCGGCTCCGCCGCGAGCAGGATCTCGCCGCGATCGATGATGGCCATCCGCGTGCACAGCTCCGAGACGTCTTCCACGATGTGCGTGGAGAGGATCACCACGCTGTTCTCGCCCACCTCGGAAAGGAGGTTCAGGAAGCGCACGCGCTCCGCCGGGTCGAGGCCGGCGGTGGGCTCGTCCACGATCAGCAGCCGGGGGTTCCCCAGCAGCGCCACGGCCACGCCGAAGCGCTGCCGCATCCCGCCTGAATAGCCGCCCAGCTTCTGCTTGCGCACCTCCCACAGGTTGGTCTGCCGCAGCAGCGCCTCCACCACCTCGCAGCGCGCCTTGCGGGTGGCGATCCCCTTCAGGATGGCGAAGTGGTGGAGGAGGTATTCCGCGCTCACCTTGGGGTAGACGCCAAACTCCTGCGGGAGGTAGCCCAGCGTCTGCCGCACCGCCTCCTTCTGCCGCACCACGTCGATATCGCCCAGGTGGATGGTGCCGGTGTCCGGCTCCTGGAGCGTGGCCAGGGTGCGCATCAGCGTGGACTTGCCGGCGCCGTTGGGTCCCAGCAGGCCGTACATCCCCGCCGGGATGGTGAGCATCACGTTGCGCAGCGCCTGCACGCCGTTGGGATAGGTCTTGGAGACGCCCCGAATCTGTAGCTCCATGGCTCCGATCGTGGTGATGTGGTATTCGGCGCTGTAGGGGTCGGAAGGACGGGGCGGCTACTGCGCGACACCGCTGCGGAGGCGCGCCGCGACATGGCCGAGCCGGTCGAACCGGCACAGCAGCGGGTGGAGCATCCCGTCCCGCTCCTGGGGCCGGCCGCCTGAGCGCTCGCCGCCGCGCTTCAGCATCCGGTCGCCGTCCCAGCTGGCCTGCGCCAGGCTGGCCAGCACAGGCGCGACGGCGGAGGCGGCGACGAGATCCCTTCCGACGTCCGTCCGGAGCGCGCATAGCACAGGAAGCATCGACACCTTGTAGCACTACACATAGTAGTTCTATGCATGTCAACCGCACGCTCCCCGCTCCTCCTCCGCCGCCAGGTTCAGGGGAGACGCCAACCTCCTCGGATCGATCCCTGATCCGCCGGAATCCGGGCCGTGGTCATCCTGAGCGCCGCGTGCAGTTCGGTGCGCCAAGCGCAACGCATGGATCTGTAGTTCCGACCTGGAGATCCCTCGCTCGACCCGGGATGCCGATCCCAGGGTCACGTCGGTTCAGCCGGAGCTGGCATGACGGGTTCATGCGAAGCACAACAGATCCGGGAGCGAGCGGGCGTCCCGGGGGTGCGGCCCGGTGCGGGGAGAGTCGTCCGCCGCATCGCGAGCCGCCTGCCGCGCCCGCCGGTCGGCGCGAGCGCGCTCAGCCTACTCCGCCCGCATCGCCACCATCGGCTCCACCCGGAGGGCGCGCCGGGTGGGGACGACGCAGGCGAGCAGGCACACCCCGAGCATGAAGGCCGCGTAGACCAGGAGCAGCGCGACCTGGCCTGCCGAGAGTCCGCTCGGCGAGCTCACGAACTGGGTGGTGCGAGACAAGGTCAGCGCGCCGACGGCGATGAGGGTGGCACCCGCCGCGACGCCGAGGCCGACCTGCGTCAGCGGCCGCCGGAACGTCGCGGCGACGACGCGGCCCCGGTTCGCGCCGAGCGCCACGCGCACGCCGATCTCGCGCGTGCGC
>ERZ1066122.2252-NODE-2252-length-13162-cov-7.110857_pt1 | contig 13162 bp, 11 predicted proteins | sample MGYA00382769_ERZ1066122 | MGnify/ENA primary metagenome ERZ1066122 (study PRJEB33369, sample SAMEA5778352) | biofilm metagenome | biome: Industrial cooling water; feature: Water cooling tower basin; material: Biofilm | place: United Arab Emirates | collected...
TTACAGTCTGCTGCCTTTAACCACTCGGCCACCTCTCCACGAGGTGCGGGGCGCCATGTGGCGGGACGGCGGTGCGGTGTCAACGATTGTCGGCATCGCGCGCACGGCGTTCCTGCGCGACGAGCCGGAAAGTCGCCGAGGGGCTGTTGCCGCGGACCTCCACCCCGAGCTGCCGCAGCCAGCGCACGACCTCGTGCACGCTGTTGTTGGTCAGGCTGTACGGAGCGGGATCGCGCACGAACGAACGGCCGTCGGGATGGCGGATGATTTCGCTGCCGCCTCTGGCGAACCTTTGCTCCAGTTGGCGCTGCAGGGCGTCGGCGCGGTCGCGCTCCACGCGCAGGGTCAGCTTCTCCAATACGCCGGCTTGCCGGGTCAAGTCGGGACGCGGGCCAGGGAGGCGTCGGCGGCCGAGGGTCGAGCCCTGCGATGCGAACAGGGCTTCAACCCCGTCCAGGACGCCGCGGCGGCCCCGGGCGAACCAGTCCCAATCGCCCCAGAACCACTCCTCCGCAGCGCCGTCCGGCTGCTCGATGGCGAGGCTGGCGTGGCGGCCGTAATCGAGGACGTGCACGGTGGAGGGGGTGGTGACGGTCGCGGGCTCCCGCAGCTGGTAGGAGGCGCAGCCGGAGAGTGTTGTCGCGATGAGAGCGAGGAGGGCGAGCCAGAGGAGGACGGCTAACCGGCGGAAGGGCGTGGCGCGCTCCAGAACTGCCGTCATGCTATTCGGTCGCCGCCGCAGCATAGCTGCGGCGCGCTCCACGGCGCGACCTGCCCCCGGCAGGTCGCTCTAAGCCGTGGAGCGGGTGAAGGGAATCGAACCCTCGTCGTAAGCTTGGAAGGCTTCTGCTCTACCATTGAGCTACACCCGCTCGGGCCGCGGGTCAGATGCCACCGGGCGCGGCGGAGTGCAACCGTTGCCGTGCGGAACGACTCCCGCTCCCAACAATTGAATCGCTGCAGCAACGAAACGAGCAGGAGCGACTTCATGGCGGCACGGCCTTCCTGGCGTGGGCAGATCCGGCTGGCGCTGGTGTCGATTCCGGTCGAGATCTTCCCGGCGTCTAAGTCGGGCGCGAGCATCTCCTTCCATCAGATCCACGAGCCGAGCGGCCAGCGGATCAAATATGAGAAGGTGGTGCCCGGCATCGGGCCGGTCGACCGCGACGAAATCATCAAGGGCTATGAGGTGAGCAAGGGCGAGTATGTTTTGCTGGAGCCCGAGGAGATCGAGAGCGTCAAGCTGGAGAGCCGCAAGACACTGGAGCTCTCGCAGTTCGTCGACGTGAACGAGATCGACCCGCTCTATTACGACAAGCCCTACTTCGTGGTGCCCGCGGACGACCTGGCAGAGGAGGCGTTCATCGTGCTGCGTGAGGCGCTCCGCAAGGCGCGCAAGGTCGGCATCGGGCAGCTGGCTATGCGGGGGCAGGAATATGTGGTCGCGATCAAGCCGTGCGGGCGCGGGCTGCTGATGGAAACGCTGCGCTATGCCGACGAGCTCAACAAGGCGTCGTCCTATTTCCGCGAGATCGGGGACGAGGAGCCGGATGCGGACCTGCTCGACCTGGCGGCGACGCTGATCGACAAGAAGACCGCCAAGTTCGACGCGAGCGAGTTCCACAATCGCTACATCGATGCGCTGAAAGGGCTGATCGAGGAGAAGCGCAAGAAGAAGGGCGAGCTGGTCATCCAGGACCCGGACGACGGCGCGCCCAAGCGCGGGTCGAACGTGATCGATCTGATGGCGGCGCTGAAGAAGAGTTTGGGCGACGACGCCGCCAACGACGACCATGCGGGCGAGGAGAAGCCGAAGCGGGCGGCGGCGAAGAAGCCGGCGGCGAAGGCGAAGGCCCCGGCCGCGAAGAAGGAAGCGGCGGCTCCGGCGAAGAAGGCGGCGGCCGGTGGGCGGAAGCGGTGAGTGGGTCGTCAGCTCCTCCCCCGGGAACCTGGGGGAGGTGGCAGCGCGCAGCGCTGTCGGAGGGGGCTGGTTGCAGGGCTGATTGCCCCCTCAGTCCGCTGCGCGGACAGCTCCCCCAGGTGCCCGGGGGAGCGGCTTAGGTGGCGCGCGCACCCCGCCCCACAGGCCTCGACATCGGGACCTACAACGCCAAGCGCGACTTCGCGAAGACCGCGGAGCCGCGCGGGCGCAAGCTGAAGGGCACGGGCGACAGCTTCGTTGTGCAGAAGCATGACGCGAGCCGGCTGCACTGGGACTTCCGGCTGGAGCTGGACGGGGTGCTGAAAAGTTGGGCGGTGCCCAAGGGGCCGAGCCTCGATCCGGGGCAGAACCGGCTGGCGATGCGCACGGAGGACCATCCGCTCGACTATGGCACGTTCGAGGGGGTGATCCCCAAGGGCGAGTATGGCGGCGGCACGGTGATGCTGTGGGACCGCGGGCGCTGGATCCCGGAGCCGTGCAAGGACCCGCGCAAGACGATTGAGGAGGGGCATCTCCACTTCACGCTCGAGGGCGAGCGGATGCGGGGCGAGTGGGTCATGTTCCGGATGAAGGGCCGTCCGGGCGACAAGGGCGAGCCGTGGATGCTGAAGAAGGTGACGGACGAAGAAGCAAAGCCGGAGCAGGGCGACGCGCTGGTGGACGACTGCCTGACCAGCGTGACGACGGGGCGAACCATGGCCGAGATCGCGGCGGGCGAGGACGTGTGGGAGTCGAACCGAGGCGGCAAGAAGGGCGGCCGGACCAAGCGCAAGGTGGCGGTGCCTCCACCCCCGTTCCGCGAGCCGCAGCTGGCGACGCTGGTGGATGCGGTGCCAAGCGGGAACGACTGGCTCCACGAGTACAAGTATGACGGATATCGGCTACTGCTGGCGGTGGGCGAGACGTCGGTGCTGGCGTGGACTCGGAACGGCAAGGACTGGAGCGACTTCTTTGCGCCGCTGACCAAGGCTGCCGCGAAGCTGCCGGCGGGGTGCCTGCTGGACGGGGAGGCGGTGGCGCTTGGGCCGGACGGGAAGCCGAACTTCCAGCTGATGCAGGCGACGCTGAAGGGTGGGCCGGCGGCGGCGGGCAAGGAGAAGCCGGAGCTCGCTTACTATGCCTTCGACCTGCTGGTGGACCAAGGGGAGGACATCACCGCGCTGCCGAATATCGAGCGCAAGCAGCGGCTCGCCGCGCTGCTCAAGACCGCGCCGCCGTCGATCCTCTACGGCGACCATGTGGTCGGCAAGGGCGAAAAATTGTTCCAGGCCATCTGCAAGGAGGGCGGCGAGGGGATCATCTCCAAGAAGGCGAGCGCGCCCTATCGCGGCACCCGGACGCGCTGCTGGCTGAAGGTTAAGTGCATCCAGCGGCAGGAGTTCGTGATCGTCGGCTGGCAGGCTAGCGACAAGAGGCGGGGCTTCCGCTCGCTGCATCTGGCGGTGCGCGAGGGCGGGGCGCTGCGTTATGTCGGCAAGGTCGGGACCGGGTTCGACACGAAGATGATCGAGGAGCTGTCCGAGACCATGGCGCCGCTCAAGCGGGACGAGGCGGCGCTGGAGGTGCCGCGCGCGATGCGGCGGGGCTCGACCTGGATCGAGCCGAAGCTGGTGGGCGAGGTGGCATTCACCGAGTTCACGACCGAGGGCGTGCTACGGCACCCGAGCTTCATCGCGCTGCGGCAGGACAAGGCGGCGAAGGAGGTCGTGCGGGAGGTGCCGCAGAAGCTGAAGAAGGTGGAGACGAAGGAGCGGGCGACGTACGAGAGCCTCGGCGCGCGGCTGACCAATCCCGACCGCGTGATCTTCGAAGGCGATGAACTGACCAAGGCGGACCTCGCCAATTACTATGCGGCGGTCGCGCCGTTGCTGATGGTCGATCTTGCGAACCGGCCGATGACGCTGATCCGCTGTCCGCAGGGCCGGTCGAAGAAATGCTTCTTCCAGAAGCACGACAGCGGCACGTTCGGCGACCGCGTCCTGCACGTGCCGGTCAAGGAGAGCGACGGCGAGGTGCAGGATTATCTGTACGTCGAGGACATCATGGGCGCGCTGCAGTGCGTGCAGATGGGGGCGATCGAGTTCCATGGCTGGGGGAGCCGGATCGACCCGCTGGAGATGCCCGACCGGCTGGTGTTCGACCTCGATCCGGACGTGGGCTTGGACTTCGACAAGGTGAAGGAAGCGGCGGTGCGGTTGCGGGCGCTGCTGGGGGATCTGGGGCTGACGACGTTTCCGCTGCTGTCCGGAGGTAAGGGCATCCATGTGGTTGCGCCGCTCGACCAGACCCGCGACTGGCCCACCGTGAAGAGCTTTGCGGAGCGGTTCAGCAAGGCGATCGCGCAGGCCGAGCCGGAGATGTTCACGGCCAACATGCGCAAGGAGCTGCGCAAGGGGCGCATCTTCCTCGACTGGCTCCGAAATCAGCGCGGGGCGACGGCCGTGATGCCTTACTCGGCACGGGCGCGGGAGGGTGCGCCGGTGTCGGCGCCGATCGCGTGGGAGGAGCTGGAGGGGGTGAGCGGCGGGAATATCTACTCGATCCGGGACGCGGAGGAGTTGATCGCGCGGGCGGAGAGCGATCTGCTGAAGGGGTGGGGCCAGGCGAAGCAGCGGCTGCCGGATCTTTAGCTACCCTCCCTTTCAAGGGAGGGGCTGGGGGCGGGTGCGAGCGAAAGCGAGCTGGCGGCGTCGAGCCGCCACCCCGCTCAACCCACCCCTTGATCCCCTCCCGTCAAAGGGAGGGGAAGGCTAGAGGGCGTACTTGTCGGTCGCGCGGATCAGGCCGTCCAGCACCCCCGGCTCGCTGTAGAGGTGGCCGCCGTCGGAGACAATCACCAGCTCGGCTTCCGGCCAAGCCTTGTGCAGCGCCCAGGCGGCGCGTGGGGGAGTGCACATGTCGTGGCGGCCTTGCACGATCACGCCGGGGATGCCGCGAAGCTTCTCGGCGCCGCGGAGCAGCTGACCTTCCTCGAACCAGCCGCGGTGGCGCATGTAGTGGTTCTCGATGCGGGCGACGGCGATGGCCTTGCGGGGCTCGGTGAACTCTTCGATCGTGTTGGAGCTCGGGAGGAGGGTGACGGTTTCGCCTTCCCACCGGCTCCACGCCTTCGCGGCTTCGAGCTGGATGGCGGGATCGTTCGAGGTCAGGCGGCGGTGGTAGGTCTCCACCAGGTCGTCGCGTTCGGCTTCGGGGATGAGGGCGATGAAGCGTTCCCAGCCGTCCGGATAGACGTTTGCCGCGCCGCCGGGCTTGTAGAGCCAGTCGAGTTCGTACTGGTCGAACAGGAAGATGCCGCGGAGCACGAGTTCGGTGACACGGTCGGGATGCGTCTGGGCGTAGGCGAGGCTGAGGGTCGAGCCCCAGCTTCCGCCGAACACCATCCAGCGGTCCACGCCCGCGACCTCGGTGCGGAGACGCTCGATGTCCTCGACCAGGTGCCAGGTCGTGTTCGCTTCCAGGCTGGCGTGCGGGGTGGAGCGTCCGCAGCCGCGCTGGTCGAAGACGAGGATGTTGTAGCGCGCCGGATCGAACTGGCGGCGGTGGTCGGGGCTGGCGCCGCCGCCAGGGCCGCCGTGCAGGAAGACGACCGGCTTGCCGTCGGGATTGCCGCACAGCTCCCAATGAAGGCGGTGGTCGTCGCCGACGTCCAGCATGCCGGTGCGGTAAGGCTCGATCGGCGGGTAGAGCGTGCGGCGGTCCATGGTTCCCCCTTTAGAAACACAGCTCCTCGTACACGCGGCTGACGTCGCCGTGCCACTCGCCGTGGTACCGGGCGAGCAGGCGGTCGGCAGGCGTGACGCCGGTCGCGACGATCTCGCGGAGCGGGTCCAGGAAGCCGCCCTCGTTGCTCCCGGCGGCGTCGAGCTGGGCACGGGCGGACAGGCCGGCAGCGGCGATGTCCACCACATCGCGGGCGAGTTCCTGCATGGTGCGGCCGCCCGGCACCGGAGCCTCCAGCGCCATCCTCGGCACGTCGCGGCGGAGCTGCTCGCGCTCCTCGATGGTCCAGTCCTTGCACAGGTCCCAGGCCGAATTCAGCGCCGTATCATCGTAGAGCAGCCCGACCCACAGCGCCGGCAGCGCACAGATCTTGCCCCAGCGGCCGCCGTCCGCACCGCGCATCTCGAGGAAGCTCTTGAGGCGGACTTCGGGGAAGGCGGTGGAGAGGTGGTCGACCCAGTCGCTGACCCGCGGGCGCTCGCCGGGGAGCTGCGGCAGCTTGCCGTCGAGGAAGGCGCGGAAGCTCTCGCCGGCGCAGTCGATATATTCGCCGTCGCGGAAGACGAAGTACATCGGCACGTCGAGCGCGTAGTCGCAGTAGCGCTCGTAGCCGAAGCCATCCTCGAACACGAACGGCAGCATGCCGGTGCGGTCGGGATCGGTGTCGGTCCAGATGTGGCTGCGGAAGCTCTTGAAGCCGTTGGGCTTGCCTTCGGTCAGCGGCGAGTTGGCGAACAGGGCCGTGGCGACCGGCTGCAGAGCCAAGCCGACGCGGAACTTGCGGGCCATGTCGGCTTCGCTGGAGTAATCAAGGTTCACCTGGATGGTGCAGGTGCGCAGCATCATGTCGAGGCCAAGGCTGCCGACCTTGGGCATGTAGTTCAGCATGATCCCGTAGCGACCCTTGGGCATGATCGGCAGGTCGGTGCGAGCCTTGTCCGGCCACATGCCGAGGCCAAGGAAGCCGAGGCCGAGCCGGTCGCCGACAGCCTTGCACTGCTTCAGGTGGCGGGCCGCCTCGGCGCAGGTCTGGTGCAGGTTCTCGAGGGGGGCGCCGGAGAGTTCGAATTGGCCGGCCGGCTCCAGGCTAATGGTGCCGTCCTCGCCCGCAAGCGCGATGATCTTGCCCTGCTCCTCGACCGGGCGCCAGCCGAACTCGGTCAGGCCGAGCAGGAGGTCGCGGATGCCGCCGGGCTCGTCCCAGGAGGGGGCGCGGTGGTCGGCGGTGCGGTAGACGAACTTCTCGTGCTCGGTGCCGATGCGCCAGCGCTCCCGCGGCTTCTCGCCGCCCGAGAAGATGGCGAGCAGGTCGTCGCGGCTCTCGATGAGCGGGCTCGGGCTGTGGTCGGTCCGTGTGGTCATGCGCGGGCGGCGTTAGCGCCAGTCTCCGGCAAGCGCCATATAGGCCGAGATGGCGGCCAGTGCGGCTGTTTCGGCGCGCAGGATGCGGGGACCGAGGGAGATGGCGCGGGCATGAGGGAGGGCGCGGATGGCGGAGCGCTCCTCTTCGGTGAAGCCGCCCTCGGGGCCGGTGAGGATGGTGGCGGGACCGGGCTGCAAGGCCGTGCGCACCGGCTCGCCGCCTTGTTCGTCCGCAAAGTAGAGCGTGCCCGCGGCGGTCTTCAGGAATGCCGCGAGGCTTACCGGCTCCGCAATCTCCGGCAGGAGGGTGCGGCCGCATTGCTCCGCTGCCTCAATCGCAATGGCGACCAGACGCTCCAGCTTGACGCGATCCACCACCGTGCGCTGCGTGACGACCGGCAGCAGCCGTCGCACGCCGAGTTCGGTGGCTTTCTCGACCAGCCAGTCCACCTGCGCGCGCTTGATGGGCGCGAAGGCGAGGGTGAGGTCAGGCACCTGTTCCAGCGGGCTTGTCTGCCGGTTGACCGACAGGGTCATCCTTTTCTTGCCCGCATCGGCGATCCGCGCCAGCCACTCGCCGGATTGCCCGTCGAACAGCAGCACCTCGGCGTCGACGTTCAACCGGAGGACGTTGCCGAGGTAGTTGGCCCCATTTCGGTCCAGCTCGACCGCAGCTCCCTCGGCCAGCATGGCACGTACGAACAGGCGCGGCAGGCTTCTTGGCGGCCAGGCGGGAACAGCAGGCATGGCTGCGGCTTAGCGCGTCGGGCGCGGACTCGGAACCATCCGGCAGGTGGCCCGTAGGGACGGCGGAGCGCCGATGCCCCTTCCGGCGCTACGAGGAGACGTGCTCATGAAGAAATTCGCTATTCTGCTGGCGGCAACTGCTGCCCTTGCCGCCTGCACCACCCCAATGGAAGACGACGGCATGGCCGGCACGCAGGCTGCCTCCGCTGTTCCGGCGCCGGCCGATCCGAGCTCGCCGCTTGCTCATCCGATGTACATGCAGATGGCCGCGTCGGGCGACCAGTTCGAGATTCAGTCGAGCCAGATGGCGCTGCAGATGTCGCAGAACCCGGCGGTGCAGAGCTTCGCCCGGCTGATGATCGCGCACCATCAGTCCATGAGCCAGAACCTGATGGCGGCGGCCCAGTCCGCGGGTCTGACCCCGCCCCCGCCCGCCCTGCTGCCGATGCATCAGCAGATGCTGCAGCAGCTCCAAGCGTCGGGCGCGAACTTCGACGAAGCCTACAAGCAGGCTCAGGTGATGTCGCACCAGGAGTCGCTCAACCTGCATCAGAACTATGCCAACGGCGGCGACGTGCCGGCGCTGCGGCAGGTGGCCGCGGCGGCTGTGCCGATCGTGCAGCAGCACCTGTCATCGGCGCAGAACCTGCAGACCATGATGATGCAGCAGGGTCAGCAGCCGATGGGCCAGCAGCCGTCGGGTTCCGAGACGTCCCGCGCCGGCGAGCGCGGCTAACTTCGCGGAATGCCAAAACGAGGCTAGTGGGGCGGCGTGAACGCCCCACTGGACCTCGTTCCCGATAGCGAACGACGCGGCCTGATCGGCGCCCTGCCGGCCGGGCTGCGCCCGTTCGCGTCCCTGATGCGGCTCGACCGGCCGATCGGGACGTGGCTGCTGTTCTGGCCGTGCGCCTGGAGCGTGGCGCTGGCCGGCGTGTGGGGGCAGTGGAGCCTGTTCGGCTGGTTCCTGCTGGGCGCCTTTGCCATGCGCTCGGCCGGGTGCGTGTACAACGACCTGGTTGATCGCAAGCTGGATGCGCAGGTGGAGCGCACGCGGCTGCGGCCGCTGGCGAGCGGGCGCGTGTCGGTGCGTTCGGCATGGCTGCTGATCGGGCTGCTGTGCGCGGCCGGGCTGGTGGTGTTGCTGCAGTTGCCGCTGGTGGCGCAGCTCGTCGCGCTCGGCAGCGTCGTGCTGGTTGCGGCCTATCCCTTCATGAAGCGCATCACCTGGTGGCCGCAGGCGTGGCTCGGGCTGGTTTTTTCCTGGGGAGCGCTGGTGGGCTGGCCAGCTGTCACGGGTGCGCTCGGGACACCGGCCCTTTGGCTGTACGTGGGCACCGTCGCCTGGGTGGTCGGCTACGACACGCTCTACGCCATCCAGGACAAGGAGGATGATGCGCTGGTCGGCGTTCGGAGCAGTGCGCGGCGGCTTGGGCGCCATGCGGCCTTGGGCGTGGGTCTTTTCTACGCGATGGCCCTGCTGTTGTGGGGAGCGGCGCTCTGGAGCGTTCGCCCGGAGTGGCTGGCACTGCTCGCGCTCGCGCCCGCGGCCCTGCACCTCGCGGGACAGGTCCTTCGGGCCGATCCGGACAATGGCGAATTGGCGCTGCAGCTGTTCCGGTCGAATCGGACGACCGGCCTGCTGGTGTTTCTGGCGATGCTCGTGGTGGGGTTGAGCGTCGAGCCGTAGCCGCTAGAGCGGCCGCCATGATGACCCCTCAAGCCGCCCAGGACCTCGCCCAGCAGCTCGTCGACAAGGCGATGAAGGCGGGTGCGACCGCCGCGGACGTGATGCTCGGCGCGGACAGTGCGAGCGGCGTGTCGGTTCGCCTGGGCGAGCTGGAGGACGTGGACCGGTCCGAAAGTGAGGAGGCGGGGCTGCGGGTGTTCGTCGGCCAGCGCTCGGCGAGCGTCGCCTCGTCCGATCTCAGTCCGGAGGCGCTGGACGGATTGGTTGAGCGCGCGATCGCCATGGCCGGGCAGGCGCCGGAGGACCCTTATGCGGGTCTCGCGCCCGAGCCTCTGTTGCTGCGAGGCGCCTGGCCGGACCTCGACGCCTTCGATCCGGTTGAGCCGAACCCGGCCGACCTGCGGGCTCGGGCGTTGGCGGTGGAGGCGGCGGCGCGCAGCGTGACGGGCGTCACCAATTCCAACGGCGGTTCGGCGTCAGGGTCCAGCTCGGTGCTGGCACTGGCGACCTCGGGTGGGTTCGCCGGCGCCTACCGGGCGTCTGGGCACAGCACGTCGGCCAGCGTGGTCGCTGGCGAGGGCGGGGGCATGCAGCGCGATTATGCGTATCATTCGGCGCGGCACCTGGCGGACCTGGAGGATGCCGAGGCGATCGGCCGGCGTGCAGGCGAGCGGGCGGTGGCGCGGCTGAACCCGGTCAAGCCGGAATCCGGCAGGATGGCGGTGATCTTCGATCCGCGGGTCTCGACATCGCTGCTTGGGCATTTCGCCGGTGCGATCAGCGGCGCGGCCATCGCGCGGCAGACAAGTTTTTTGCTCGGCAAGCTGGGCGAGCGGGTGTTCGCTCCGGGCGTGACCATCCGCGACGACCCGCACCGGGTGCGCGGGCTGCGCTCGCGGCCGTTCGACGGGGAAGGGCTGCCGACGCGGGTCATGGACCTGGTTGAGGAGGGGGTGCTGAAGAGCTGGCTGGCCGAGAGCGCCTCGGCGCGGCAGCTCGGGATCGCACCGACTGGCCACGCGACGCGCGGCACCAGCGGCGCCCCGGGGGCGAGCGTCAGCAACCTTACCCTCCAGCCCGGAAGCCGGAGCCGCGAGGAGTTGCTGCGCTCCGTCCCGCGCGCGATCCTGGTCACGGAGCTGATCGGCCAGGGCGTGAACGGAGTCACCGGCGACTACAGCCGCGGTGCCTCCGGCTTCCTCGTCAGCGGCGGCGAGATCGGTGCGGCGGTGTCGGAGATCACCATTGCCGGCAACCTCATCGAGATGTTCGCGACGCTGGAGCCCGGCAGTGACCTGGAGATCCGTCGCGGCATCGACGCGCCGACGGTGCTCATCCCCGAGATGACGGTCGCAAGCGCCTGAGCGCGGCTACTCGCGCGATCTCAGTGCGAGTCGCCGTGGGCTTCGTGGCCCTTCGCCTCAAGCGCCCAGAAGACGTGGGTGATGACCTTGTGCCCGCCGCCCAGCGACTTCACGAACACGTCGGGACGCCCCTTGCCGTCGCGGTGGACCGGAGTGCCCCAGTCCGCCATGGTGTCGCCTACGCCCTCGCGCGGAAGCGGCTGCTCGACCGGCCGTCCCGGTGCCCTGATGCCGAAGTTGGTCGCGGGCTGGCTCGTCGCCGTGGTCGTCCCGTCGGTGTGGCCGTAGATGGTCGCCAGCTGATCGTAGTCGTGCTGGTTGGGCGCGGTGTTGGCCTTGGTTCCGTTGGTCCCGCAGTGCCGCTCGGGTCGTTGGTATAGTCCATGCACGAGCCCGTGTTCGGGTCGGTGAAGGTCTCGTTGACATGGCCGAGCCCGAAGTCGTGCCCGATCTCCTGGCACGCCACCATCGCCCGCCACGCATGCGTGTTGTAGCGTGCCGTGTTGAAGTAGGTGTCATTGAGCTTGGTGGTCGCCTGGGTGATGTGGTCGCCGTTGGTCCAGATGGACGCGATGCCCAGCCAGCCGCGCTGGCCGTAGAGGGCATTGCAGACCAGGACCTGGCCGGCGATCGGATCGCATTTCTTGGTATTGGTGCTGACGGTCGCCGGCGACACGAGCGCCAGCGCCGGCGACTGGTCCCACTGGGTGACCGCGGGCCCGACATATTGCGGCCAGTTACCGGTCAGGGCCATGTTGACCTTCAGCGAGACCGGGTTTGCCGTTCGTGCCCAATGGTAGTTGCCCCAGCTGTGATCCGCCGCCGCCGGTCCGGCAAGCAGCGTCAACACCATCGCAAGTGCGATCGTCTTCTTCATGGCAAGCCCCCTGTTCGGTCCGACTCCGGACGAAACGGAAGGAGGCTCTGCCTCCATGACGTCATTGTCAATCGTCGGTTTTCAGCCGTCCAGGGCGGAGAGAAGGCGCTCCGCGAGATCGCGGAAGGCGCGCCCTGCGGGTCCGTCCTCCGCGGCTGGGGGACGGCCGGCGTCGGAGGCTTCGCGGAGGCTGGCCGACAGGGGCAGTCGGCCGAGGAAAGGCACGCCGAGCTGCGCCGCCGCAGCCTCCGCACCGCCGCTGCCGAACGGGTCGGACGACTCGCCGCAATGGGGGCATTGGTAGCCGGCCATGTTCTCGATGATGCCGAGCACCGGCACGTCGGTCTTGCGGAACAGGTCGATGGCGCGGGTCGCGTCGATCAGCGACAGGTCTTGCGGGGTGGAGACGACCACCGCCCCGGCTGGCCGCGACTTCTGGATGAGGGAGAGCTGCACGTCGCCGGTGCCGGGCGGCAGGTCGACGATGATGAAGTCGGTGCCCTTCCAGTCGCCTTCGACGAGCTGGGTCAGCGCGCCGGAGGCCATCGGACCGCGCCAGGCGAGGGCGTGGCCGGCCGAGACGAGCTGGCCGACCGAGAGAAGCTTCACTCCGTTCGCCTCGACGGGGATCAGCTGCTTGTCCTCCGCCATCGGCTTTTCGGTCGTGCCGAGCAGGGTCGGCTGGGAGGGGCCGTAGATGTCGGCGTCAATCACCCCAACCTTGTGGCCCAGCCGAGCCAGCGCGACCGCTAGGTTGGCGGAGAGGGTGGACTTGCCGACCCCGCCCTTGCCGCTGCCGATTGCGATCAGCTTGGGCCCGCGCTTGGCCGCCGTCAGCGCGACCCGCGCCTCCTGAACGTAGGGCATGGCGAGCGCGGCGGCCTTGAGCCGCTGCTCCAGATCCCGGCTTTCCGAGGCCGATAGCCCGCTCGCGTCGGCGACGATGGTCACCGTCCCGCCGCTCAGCTTCTGCGAGCGGATGCGCGTGAAATCGGGATGGCTGTCTGGGATCGGGCCGGGGGTCATGCGCGGCATCTAGGAGCCGGGTTCCATCGTCACAACGCGGTTTGTTACGGAGACCCACTGTTAATCGCCAAGCCCGCATCTATATCTAGCGCCTATGAGCATTATCCCGGGGTGGGCTGCCCGAGCGCGCGGCCTTTTTGCGGACAGCAAGGGACCGTGGGGTTCCGGCAGCGGTGGAGCCGGCGGCTCCGGCGGACCGAGCGGTTCGAGCGAGCCTCCGCGCGCCAACAATCCGTGGGGCTCGACCCCGCCGCCCAAGCGTCCCGGCGGGCCGCAGTTCGGCAACGTCACGGCCCTCGACGACTTTCTGAAGCGCAGCCGCTCGAAGTTCGGCGGTGGCGGTGGAGGGGGCGTCGGTGGCCTCGGCGGGGCTCCCAACAAGAAGGTGATCGTCTGGGCGCTGCTCGCCTTCGTCCTGATCTGGCTGCTGT
>ERZ1066122.2254-NODE-2254-length-13151-cov-16.470067_pt1 | contig 13151 bp, 9 predicted proteins | sample MGYA00382769_ERZ1066122 | MGnify/ENA primary metagenome ERZ1066122 (study PRJEB33369, sample SAMEA5778352) | biofilm metagenome | biome: Industrial cooling water; feature: Water cooling tower basin; material: Biofilm | place: United Arab Emirates | collected...
ACGACCGCCCGTTCTGCACCGGCGAGCGCACCGTCGAGGGCTTCTACAAGACGCGCCCGGGGGCCGAGCAGGCGATCAGCCGTGGCCTCGCCTACGCGCCCTACGCCGACCTGGTGTGGTGCGAGACCGGCAAGCCGGACCTCGCCTTCGCCAAGCGCTTCGCCGAGGCCATCCACGCCAAGTACCCGGGCAAGCTGCTGGCCTACAACTGCTCGCCGTCGTTCAACTGGAAGAAGAACCTCGACGACGCGACGATCGCGCGCTTCCAGAAGGAGCTCGCGGCGATGGGCTACAAGTTCCAGTTCATCACCCTTGCGGGCTTCCACAGCCTCAACTACGGCATGTTCGACCTGGCCCACGGCTACGCCCGCCGCCAGATGAGCGCCTTCGTCGAGCTGCAGGAGCGCGAGTTCGCGGCGGCCGAGCGCGGCTTCACCGCGGTCAAGCACCAGCGCGAGGTCGGCACCGGCTACTTCGACGCGGTCACGCAGACCATCCAGAGCGGCCAGAGCTCGACCACGGCGATGCGCGGGAGTACCGAGGAAGAGCAGTTCCACCACGGCGAGAGCACCGCGAAGGAAACTGTCGCCGCGTAAGCGTCAGGGGCGGCGTGTGGAAACAACAACGGGCCCCGAGGGGCCCGTTGCTTTGCGTCGAGCACTCGGGCTTTTTTCTTACTCGACGACGAGGAATTCGCCTCGCTCACCGGCCTGGCGGGGTTTCTCCCCCACCCGCACGCACAGCGCTTCACCGCAGGGCACCAACGCGCCGCGCGTCGTCGCGTCGTGGATCTGCCGCGCAAACTCGACCTGATCGAGCTCAGCGCGCTTGGTCGCCACCCACGCCGCGCTGCCGCCGACCACGAGCAGCGCACCGAGCACGAGCGTACCGCCGCCGATCCACAGCATCGAACGCTGCTGACGCGCGAGCGCGCGGCGTTCCACTTCGAGGTGCTCGACGCTGTGTTTCGCCTTGCCGGCCGCGGCATCAAGCTGCGCGCGGAACGCGGCGACGCTCTCGGCTAGCGCGCGCTCGGCGGCGGCGCGGGTTTCCGCCTGCGCGTGACGCCCGACTTCGGCCACCAGCTGCGGTCCGCGCTGCGCGAGCTCCGACGCGGCCCGAGTGACCGCGAGACGACCGTCGTCGATCGCCGCTACCGCATCGGCGCTGCGACGCTCGAGCGCATCGACCACCGCGGCGAGCTGCAGCGCGAGGCGCTTCAGGTCCTGCGCATCGTTGCCGGCCTGCTCGGCCACCGCGGGCTGCGCGCTCATCGACGCATCACCGGCGCCGAGGGCTCGGCGACTTCAAGCACCGGCACACGTTGCCCCTCGGCCTGCCGCGCCTGTTCGGCCGCACGCTCCGCCGCCTGCGCCGCGTTCCGCTCGCGCCCCTGTTGCAACCACTGCTGCCCGCCGTCCGTCTCGACGTAGTTCCGCGACGCGTCGCGCATGGCCGTGGCGTCGCGCGTGGCCGCGCTGATCGACAAGCGGTCGAACAGATCGTCGACCGGCGTTCGTGGCGCCGTTGGTGCTGGCGGCGACTCGCCGCGCTGCCAGAATGGGCGCGAATCGGTGGGCTCGGGCACCGGTTGACTAGGGTCGACCGTCACGACGGGCGAGCGCCACTCGAATCGCGCGGCCAAGCGCTCGTCGACCGGTTCGCGATCGTCGCAGGGGCCGCGGGGGCGGCAGGCGGCATCGGGCGCCAGTCGCTGCACGCGGTCGCGCTCGCCATCCTCCATGCCGCGCGTAGTGTAGATCCGCTGATGCTGATCGGAGCGGTGGATCACGAAGTCGGCCGGGTCGCGCGACAGCGCACGCTTCTGCACGAACGGGCGATCCGCGACGCTGTTGAGATAGTCGGCCGCGAGATTGAAGTTGAGATCCGACAGGCCATTCCGCGTGTAGCTTCCGCCGATGTTGCTGTGCACGCCAGCCGCCTCCGCATTCAGGGAGCGGCGGTCGGCGCTGACGCCTCGGGAAGAATGCTCGGACGACGGGAACTGGTCGCGCGGCTCGTCGCGCGCGGTGATCTGGAACGCGGTGAGTGCCGACGGCGGCAGTCGACGATCGTGCTTTTCCGGCTGGCCGGTGGCGACGGGGTCGTAGAGCAGGGCCACTTGCGCGGCCTGCCCGGGCGCGACCAGCGGCGGCCGGGTGTAGCGCACGCCGATGATCTCGTTCGCGCCGTTTCGCTCGTACACCGCACCGTCCGGGTCCTGGATGCCGCGCTCGTGGACCAATCGGGTGAAGGCGGCGGACTGCTCGGCGCCGCGACTGAAGCCGTTGGCGATGACCTTGATGTCTGCGTTGGGGTTTTCCTTGAGCCAGACGCTGGCCTGATCGATGAACTGCTTGTAGCCCTCCTCGACCCGCGACTCGAAGCTGCGACCGGTGATGAGGTCGCGGGTTCGCGCAACGAAACCCTCCTGCGTTCCGGGACCGGCGACATAGCCGGTACCAATGCTCCGGTCGTCTTGTCTCCGTTCCTCGAGCTGCTCGTGCAGAAGAGCGACGTTGGTCCAGGTCTGCCGTGCCTGCTGACCCATGTCATTGCCCGTGCCGTCGAAGCCCATCACGAACAGGCGGCTATTTGCGTCGTCGGCCCGATGAAGCAGCGGCACTTGCATCTGCGAAAGCTGACGCCGTGCCTCCTCATACGTGGCGAGATCGGCGGCAGTGGCGCGCACCGTGTCGACACCGTCGCTGCGGTCGTGGGGATTGCTGTGGTCGCGGCCCATGGCGGTTTCTCAGTAGGTGCGGCTGAAGACGCGGACGAGGTCATCGTTGTTGAAGCTGTATCGATTTCCCGGGATCTGAGCTTCTTTCATCGGAATTCGGGTCCGGGTCCAAACACTGACGGTGCGGTCGACCACCTCGATCACGATCGTGGTTTCGCCAATGCCGATCTCTTCGGGAATCTCGTCGCGCGTCACACCGGGCGGAATCGGCACCAACCGGTCCTTGAAGATCGCATCGAGATCCACGCTCGCTTGCAGCGGCGTGCCGTCCTTGGCCTTCCAGTCGATCTCCACCGGCCCGGCGAAGTTGTCGATGCCGATCCGCTCGGCGCCAGTCAACACGGCAGGGTAGTTGTCGCCAATCGATGCGATGGAAGGCGTGGGCTTTTCGCGCTCGTGTACGAATCCGCCGTAGTCGACGAAGCAGTACTGCGTGTCGAAACAGCTCACCGTGAAGTTGTGCCGGACAAAAAACAGCGGCCAATCAGCAACCGTGCCGGTGAAGGGACGGTCGATGTTCGGAGCGCCGGGATGGCGCGGCGGTCGGGCTTCAGAGGTGGTCATGGCGGTCGTGCAGGCGCAAAGTGAGAGGGCGGCAACTAGCAAGCATGCTCGGTACGGATTCATGTTGAGGCCTCACCTAGCGTCGAGGTTTCCGCTTCCGGAGCGGGGGGCTGTTGCTCGAGTCGCATGTAATCCGTGCACTGGACCAAGGCCCTCGCGGCAAAGTCGACGAAGGCGTCCAGCGCGTCGGCGGCGGCCGCTTCTTCCGTCGGGTCGAGAGGCGACTCGAAGCTTCGCAGTGCGGCGAGCTCGATGCGGCTTCCGTTGTTCTGGAACAAGCGATGGGCCGAAAGCGTTGCCGCCGGCGCATTGGAATCACTTTGGAAGGTCAGGACGAACGGGAAAGGCTTCGTCTGCGTGTCGATCACGTTGCGCATCCGGAGCATCAGCCCGGGTCCGAGCGATGAGTCGAAGTCACCGAGGCGTACTCGGCCGGGGAACTCCGCTTGCACGGCGGCGATGCGCGCTTCCTGATTGGCCATTTCGTCGGCGTGGTCAAGGTCAGCGGGCAGACGTGAGCTTGCGATGTAAATGCGAGTGCCGAGTGACGGATAGTCGACACGGCTGTGGTAGAGCGTGTTGTCGTTGTACATCGCCCGCACGAAGCGATCCGCCAAGGCCGGCTCCGGCATTCGCAGGCAGAAGACGTCGTCGAAACGGTGGGCGCCATCCCAAGGGCGCAGCGGGCCAGAAAACTCGGCAACGACGGGCTCACCGGAAACGACATAGGCGAGTGTCGCTGGCGACGTTGCTGCGCCGCCAGGCGCTACCGTTGATGCGATTGCATATGTGCTGGCGACGAACGCCAACGTCGTAGAGAAGATGACGCGTGCCTTCCGTGCCATGGGGGATGGCCTGTTCCGGGGGGTGCAATCACCTTAGGCCGCGCCCTGCCGCAAAAACAACGGGCCCTTGCGGGCCCGTTGAGATTTGCTGCGTTTTCTGATCCGCCGGGCGTTACGGCGTCACGGTCAGGTTCACTCGCACGGTGGCGCTGGCGCGGTTCGGGTCGTTGCTGCCGAGGCAGACGAAGCCCGAGTAGTTGCCCGGCGCGAGGCCCGCGGTGTTGACGCTGAAGTTCACCGTGGCCGGTGCACCGGCCGCCGCGCGGCCCGAGGCCGGCGCCACGCCGCTGATCCACGGCGCGCCGCAGTTCACAGTGCCGTTGAGCGTGTACGCCAAGCCGGTCGGGGCATTCGCCGGGGTGGTCCATGCGTTGTTCGGCGCCGCATTGCTCGGAACGATGGTGCGCGGCGCGGTGCCGTTGCCCTGCAGCGAGAAGAACCACGCGTAGCGGTTGGCGGACGGCGCGTTGACCTGCGGCACCAGCCAGTAGCGGCCCGGCTGCAGCGTCAGCGTCTGCCCGGCGGCCGCGAGGTTCAGGCGAAGCACGCCACCCGCGGTGCTGATGCCGGCCGAGTTGGCGGCGCCGGAATAACGCCACGCCGCGGCGTTGCCCGAGGTCTCCGGGTTGCCGGCCGGCACGCCGCCGGCGTCGGCGAAGATCGACCAGCCGATGACCGTCGTCGGGGTGATCACGCCGGTGCCGAGCACGAAGCCCTCGTTGGCGATGCTGGTGATCTGCGTCGCCTGGGTCAGCACGAAGTCATCCGCCGCGTACTGGCCAATGCCGAAGTCCGGGTAGAAGCCCGTGGCGTAGCCGCTGGTGGCGCCCGCGCTGCTCTGCGAGACGATCGCGCCGGTGCCGGTGCCCGTGGTGCGGGTGGTGAAGTCGACGGGGTTGCTGTTGCTCCACAGCGAGAAGCTGGCCGTGCGCGTGGTGTTGGCCGGCGCGCTGACGGCGATGGTCTCGGTGCTGAGGCCCAGCTCCGGCGTGCGGACCGCAACGGCGATCGGCAGGCGCAGCGTCGGCGACCGGCTGGCGTTGTCGTTGCCGGTGGAGGCCAGCGTCAGCGTGCCGAAACGGTAGGTGCCGTCCAGCGGCTGGCCGGCGGTGTTCACCGTCACGGTGACCGTCTGCGTGCCGAACGGTGCGATCGTGAACACCGGCGCGCTGATCGTTCCGGTGACGCCCGACAGCGACAGGCTGAAGGTCTGGAACGTGGCGCGCGTGCTGCGGAAGGTGCGCGTGAACGTGCAGGTCGTCGGGCCGCAGCCGCGGTTCGCCATGCTGGCGAGGTTGAGCGCGGAGACGTCACCGCCGAGGCCCGGGTTCGCCGCGTTGTAGTCGGCGCGCTGCTCGTCGAGCACGAGGCCCGCCTTCGCGGCGAGGTCGACCTGCACGCGGCCGGCGCCGGCCTGGAACGGCGTGGCGGGCGCACCGGTTTCCGTGAGCACGCCCGAGCGCGCCGTCATCATCAGCGCCGACTTGATCTCGGCCGGCGTCCACTGCGGGAAGATCTGGGTCAGCAGCGCGCCGCTGCCCGCCACCTGCGGCGAGGACATCGACGTGCCCGACAGGAAGCCGATGGCGTTGGCGCAGGCCGGGGTCGTGGCCTGTGCCGGGTCGGTGCAGGTCACGGGCTCGAGGATGTTGACGCCATGGCCGGTGATGTCCGGCTTCAGCACCGAGAACGGCGCCGGCCCGCGCGAGCTGAAGCCCGCGAGCTGGTCCCGCGTGTTGTCCACGCGCGTGGCCGGGAACGGGATGACGCCGGACTGCGAGGGGTTGCTGACGGTGAGTGCCTGCAGGGCGACGCCGCTGTCCTGCGCCATGCCGAAGACCGGCACGGTGGCGCCTGGCACCGACGGCGCGATGCCGCCGGTGGTGTTGTTGACGATGATCACCGCACGCGCGCCGGCCGCCGCGGCATTCGCGGCCTTCTCGGTGAACGCGCAGGTGCCGCGGCGCACGAGGGCGATGCGGTTGGTGAAGAAGCCCGCCGGGAAGGCGCCGCTCGCGGTGCAGCCGTCGGCCGCGCCGGTGAAGCCCGGGCCCGCGCGCAGCACGCTGTTCGGCACGCTGCCGGTGAGCTCGACGCCGCCGCTGCCCGCGTTCAGCAGGATCTGCGACAGGTTGGACGGCACGCCGGCGCCGGTGACGTTCAGCGTGAACTCGAAGCCCGCGCGGCCCGACTGCGCCGCGGCCACGGTCATCACCCACGGCTGGTTGTGGCCGTTGGTGGACGGGTTCGGGCCGCTGTTGCCGGCCGAGGCCGAGATGAAGATGCCGGCGTCGGCCGCAGCGAGGAAGGCCTGCGAGATCGCCTCCGACCACGGCTGCGCGCCGCCGCCGATCGAATAGTTGATGACGTCGACGCCGTCAGCCACCGCTTGGTTGATCGCGGCCAGCGTCGACACGTTCGGGCACGGGCCCTGGTTGGTGGCGATGATGGTGTAGCAGGCGTCGTAGGCGATGACGTTGGCGCGCGGCGCGATGCCGGAAAGCGTCAGCGAGTTGCCGCGGAAATTGACCTTGCGCGCATTGCCGGCAGTGGTGCCCGCGGTGTGCGAGCCGTGGCCGTCGGTGTCACCGAAGCTCGGGTCCTCGCGCCAGGTGCCGCCCGGGCGGCAGGGGTCCGTGGTCGGCGCATTCGGGGTGCAGATCACCGAATAAACGAAATCGTAGCCGCCGACGAGCTTGTCGTTGCAGCGGCCGGCGTCGATGCGGCCGGTGGCGCACTGGCCGCGGTAGTTGCCCTCGCCGAACGGGTTGGTGAACTCGTAGCCGGTTTCCGGCTCGACGCCGGCGAAGGACGGGCTCGCGAAGTTGATGCCGGAGTCGATGATGCCGACCAGCACGCCTTCGCCCTTGGCGCGGCGGTTGTAGACCGACACTTCGCTGCGATCGCGGTTGATGAAGGCGGCGCGGTGGATGCCGGTGCCCTCTTCCCAGACCGTGGTGGCGCCCACGACGGCCGGTGCGGCGTCGTCGTCCAGCAGGTATTCGGTGTAAGGCTCGACCAGGCTCACGGCCGGATCATTGGCGAACGCCGCGGCTTCTTCCGGCGTCAGCTCGGCGATGATGCCGTTGAAGGCGTGCTGCATGCGGTGCTGGACCTTGAAGTCGCGGTCCACCTCGGCCTTGAGGCGGGCCTCATGGCTCAGCTGGCGGCTTTCCAGCTTCTTGGCGTAGCTGTCGACCAGCTCGTCGACGTCCGCCAGTGCGCCGCTCTGCACGGGCGCCTGCGCGGACTTCAGCTGGGTCTCGAACGCGATCGCCGGAGTATCGCGGAAGCCGACGATGTACGGCATGCGGCCGGTCGTCTCGAACTGCTGCAGCACCGGTGAACCCGCCATCGCCACCGGACCGTTCTTCAGGGCCGACGCGTGCGCGCTGCCCACCATCACCACGAGTGCCGACGACACCGCGACCGAACACCAATTCTTCTGCAAGCGACGCATTGCTGACTCCCCAACAAGCCTGACGTGTGGGCCACGATCCCGATGGGCAGGTGGACATCGCACCTGCGCCTGGTCGGTCCGAGGCGGAATGCACCGCCGGATGCGGGGGCGCGTCGGCAGTGTCGTTACTGTGTAACGTGAAGCGTGTTTGGCTGCAAGTGCGGGGCGTCAGAGGGCGCGCCACCGGTCCCGCAGCCGGCCCGCCCAGCGCTGCAGTCGCCCGAGCGAATCGGTGTGGAAGACGATGCCGATCTCGAGGGTCTGGCCGTCACGCACCCTTCGCGCGACCAGGGTGGCGCCGCCGAGCGCGATGCGGTCCCCGATGTGGACCTCGCCTTCGAACCGGGCGGCGAACATCTCGCTGGCGGTGTGGGCGGCGTAGCGCGGGGGGATCGGCAGGCCGTAGAACCCCGCCAGCTCGCCCAGCGGGACGTCGCCCGGCAGACTGAAAGCCCCGAAGGCCTCGTGCTCGGCCTCGCGCGCGGCGTGGCCTTCGGCGAACAGCCAGTCGAGCCGGTAGACCTCGCCCGGAGGCGCAAGGAAATAGGCCGTGTCCCCCGGCCGCGGCGGCCCGGCCTCGGTGGGCAGCAGGATGGCCTCGTCGCGCACCACCATCGCGGGGCGCGCCCAGCCCGGCAGTTCCGCGTTGGCGGATAGCACCGCGCTGGTCGGGCCCACGTGGTAGCCCACCAGCTCGTAGTCGAGCTGGCCGGGCAGATCGAGCTCGATGCGGCGGGTGGAGGTCTCGCGCCGCGGCAGGGCGACGCGGAACAGCGTGGCCGCGGGCTTCAGGGTCCAGCCCTGCACCAGAAGCGACACCACGACCACGACGAACGCGACGTTGAAGTAGAGGTCGGCGTTCGGGAGGTCGGTGAGCAGGGGCAGGGAGGCGAGGAAGATGCCGACCGCGCCGCGCAGCCCGACCCAGCCCACGAAGCCGATCTCGCGCTTGTGGAAGCCGAAGGGCAGCAGGCAGGCCGCGACCGCCACCGGGCGGGCCACCACCATCAGCACCGCGGCCAGCGCCAGCGCCGGGACCACCACGTCGAGCAGGCGCGACGGGATGACCAGCATGCCGAGCAGCAGGAACATGCCGCCCTGCGCCAGCCACGTCGCGGCGTTCAGCACCGTCGTGACGTTGGCGATCGCCCGCACCGGCTTCTGGCCCAGCACGAGCCCGGCGACGTACACGGCGAGGAAACCGCTGCCGTGCAGGGTGTTCGTCACCGCGAAGACCCCGACGGCGCCGGCCAGCGTGAACAGCGGATGCAGGCCTTCGGGCAGCGCGAGGCGATTGAGGCCCAGCGCGATCAGGCGGCCGCCGAGCACGCCGAGTCCGATGCCCAGGACGAGCTGCATCACCAGCGTCATCGCGAGTCCGCCCGGACCACCGACGTCGCCAAGCGACAGCCACGTGCACAGCGTGATGGTCAGGAACACCGCGACCGGGTCGTTGCTCCCGGATTCGATCTCGAGCACGCCGTTGACGCGCTTGGGCAGCGCGATGCCGGCGCCACGCAGCAGGAAGAACACCGCCGCCGCGTCGGTGGAGGCCAGGACCGCGCCCAGCAGCAGCGCCTCGGGAAAGCCGAGATCGAGCAGCCACATCGCCGCCAGCGCGGTGAGCAGGGCGGTGACCGCGACGCCGGCGGTGGCGAGCCAGAGCGCCGGGGCGATGGCGGGACGCAGGGGCGCCAGGCGCGTCTGCAGCCCACCGTCGAAGAGGATGATGGCGAGCGCCAGGGCGCCGATCGCGTAGACGATGCCGGGCGCGATCGCGAAGCCGGCGCCTTCCGGTCCCAGCGCGACGCCCAGAGCGAGGAACACCAGCAGAAGCGGCGCGCCGAAACGTCGAGCGACGAGGCTCGAGCCGATGCCGAGGAGCGCGACCAGCGCGCCGCCCAGCAGCCAGGTGTCAGTGCGCTGCAGCCACTCCATCTCCGGTCGCATGCTCCGCCGAGGTCGATGCCCCCAGCCTAGCCTGCGCGAGTGGATTCGAGCCGATGCTCGTGGGGTGGGGCGACACCGGGTCGCCGCCGATCGCGCGGAAGCCGATCGCCTCGGCCATCGGCGCGACGTCGACCACGGCCTCGTCGCGCAGGTCGGCCAGGGTTCGTGCCACGCGCAGTGCGCGGTGCACGGCGCGTGCCGACAGCGACAGGCGGTCGGCTGCGCGCTCCAGCAGCTGGCGGGCGGCGGGCGTGGCCGCGGCCGCGGCTTCCAGCTCGCCGGGCGCGAGATGGGCGTTCGGCTTGCCTTGCCGCGCCAGCTGCCGTTCGCGAGCGTGGACGACCCGGGCGCGCACCATGGCGGACGACTCACCGGCGGGCGCGGGCCGGCGCATCAGCTCGGCGGCCGGCACGCGCGCGAGGGCGACGTGCAGATCGATGCGGTCGAGCAGGGGCCCGCTGACCCGCGACTGGTAGCGCGCGATGGCGTCGGTGGGGCAATCGCAGCGCCCCGAAGGATCGCCGGCCCAGCCGCAGGGGCAAGGGTTCATCGCGGTGACGAGCAGGGGGCGCGCCGGAAACTCGACCTGCATCGACGCGCGCGCGATGTGGACGGCGCCGGACTCCAGCGGCTCGCGCAGCGCCTCCAGGCTGCGGCGGTCCCACTCCGGCAGCTCGTCGAGGAAGAGGACGCCGTGGTGGGCGAGCGAGAGCTCGCCGGGACGCGGGAGCCCGCCGCCGCCGATCAGCGCGACCGCGCTCGCGCCGTGCACGGGTGAGCGGAAGGGACGCTCGAGCGGCCAGCCGCCGGCCTCCCGCAACGAGGCGGCAAGGCTGCGGATCACCGCGAGTTCAAAGGCCTCGCTTTCCGTCAGCGGCGGCATCAGGCCGGGCAGGCACCGGGCGAGGAGGGTCTTCCCGCAGCCCGGTGGACCGACGAATCGCAGCCCGTGTGCCCCGGCGGCGGCAACTTCCAGCGCGCGCTTCGCCTGGTGCTGGCCGAGCACGTCCGCGAGATCCGGCGCGCCACCCGGGGCCGGCAGGGCATCGCCGCAGCGGACATCGCGCGGCGGGGCCACCGCCACCGGCAAGCGACGTTCGTCCCTCAGATGGGCGACGACCTGCGCCAGCGTGCGCGCGCCGATGACGGTCGCGTGGCGCGCATGCGCCGCGTCGACCGCATTGTCCTCCGGCACGATCAGGGTGCGTCCCGCCGCGCCCGCGGCGATGGCCGCGGGCAGGGCGCCGCTGACGCCGCGCAGCGCGCCGGACAGCGACAGCTCCCCGATCAGCTCGACGTCACGCAGCGCTTCCAGCGGAATCTGGCCGGCCGCGGCCAGCAGCCCGATCGCCATGGGCAGGTCGAATCGCGCCCCGTCCTTCGGCAGCTCGGCCGGGGCGAGGTTCACCGTGACGCGCTTGCTCGGCAGCTCGAACTGGCTGGACTGCAGGGCCGCGCGGATGCGCTCGCGCGATTCGCGGGCGACGGTGCCGGCCAAACCGGCGATCGTGATCTGCGGCAGCCCGCCGGCCATGAAGACTTCGACGCGAACTTCGGGCGCGCGCACGCCGCAGCGTGCACGGGTGTGCACCAGCGCCAGGGACATGGCGGCGGATCAGTTGCGGGAATCGGGCGAGGCGGGGCGCCCAGCGGCGTCCAGCGCGTCGAGCTGGCGCTCCAGCGCGTCGAGCTTTTCACGGGTGCGGCGGAGCACGGCCTTCTGCACCTCGAATTCCTCGCGGGTGACGAGGTCGAGCTTGCCGAGGCCGGCCTGCAGGGCGGCGCGGAAATTCTTCTCGAGGTCGGCGCGTGCGCCCTCAAGCCCCGGCGGCACGAGGTCGTTGAGGCGGCGGGCGAGGTCGTCGATGGCCTTGAGATCGATCATGGCGAGGCTCCGTGGGCGGTCGACGTCATCGTGGGGGCGATGCCCCGCAGGCGCTGTCGGGATTCGTCGCGTCGCGGCGTGGGCCGGTGCCGCATCCGGGCCCGGCCGGTGGTCGGGCCCTCGGCGGGCCAGCCGCGAGGGCCAGTATCAAAGCACAGGCCCCGTGACGTAGACAATCGAGCCGCATCTGGTCGCATCGACGGTGGGGATCACTTCACCTGGGGGAGACAACGATGCGAATGCGAGTTCGAGGGGAGGGTGCGCTTCGACGCGCCGTGAAAGCGGGGTCGGCCGGTGCGGCGGGTTTGGCGGCCCTGACGGCCGCGGGCGCCGCGAGCGCCCAGGACGCCACGCTCTCGGCCGGCGACACGGCCTGGATGCTGGTCGCCACGGCGCTGGTGCTGCTGATGACGCTGCCGGGGCTGGCGCTGTTCTACGCCGGCATGGTCCGGGCCAAGAACGTGCTGTCGGTGCTGATGCAGTGCTTCGCGATCGCGGGCCTGATCACCGTGCTCTGGGTGGTCTACGGCTACTCGCTGGCCTTCGACACCACCGGCATGGTGGAAGGCGAGATCAACCTCGCCAGCTTCATCGGCGGCACCTCGAAGCTGTTCCTCGAGGGCGTCACCCGCGAGTCGCTGGTGCTGGGCATCCCGGAAAGCCTGTTCGTGGCCTTCCAGATGACCTTCGCCATCATCACGCCGGCGCTGATCGTCGGCGCCTTCGCCGAGCGCATGCGCTTCGCCGCGCTGCTGGTGTTCACCGCGCTGTGGTTCACCTTCGCCTACCTGCCGATCGCGCACATGACCTGGGCCGGCGTCGGCGGCCTGTTCTGGGACTGGGGCGTGCTCGACTTCGCCGGCGGTACCGTGGTGCACATCAACGCGGGCGTGGCCGGCCTCGTCGCCGCGATCATGCTCGGCAAGCGCAAGGGCTGGCCGACCACGCCGATGGCCCCGCACCACCTCGGCTACACGCTGATCGGTGCCGGCCTGCTGTGGGTGGGCTGGTTCGGCTTCAACGCCGGCAGCGCGGTCGCGGCCAACGGCGGCGCGGCCATGGCCCTGCTCGTCACGCAGATCGCGGCGGCCACGGCGGCGCTGGGCTGGATCGCCGCGGAGTGGATCACCCACGGCAAGCCCTCGGTACTGGGCATCGCCTCGGGTGCCATTGCCGGCCTCGTCGCCATCACGCCGGCCGCCGGTACGGCCGGCCCGCTGGGTGCGCTGGCCATCGGTGCGATCTCGGGCGCGGTGTGCTTCTTCGCCGCGACGAAGCTCAAGCGCATCTTCGGCTACGACGACTCGCTCGACGTGTTCGGCGTGCACGGCGTGGGCGGCATCATCGGCGCGCTGTTGACCGGCGTGTTCGCGTCGGCTGCACTGGGCGGTGCCGGCTTGCCCGGCGAGCGCACGATCGGCGAGCAGGTGTTCTGGCAGGCGGCGGCCGTGGGCATCACCGTGGTGTGGTCGGCGGTGGTCACCGTCATCACGCTGAAGATCGCCGGTCTGTTCGGCGGGCTGCGCGCCACGCCGGAAGAAGAGCAGGAAGGCCTCGACCTCTCCCTGCACGGCGAGAACGGCTACAACCTCTGATCGCGGCCGTGGCGCGGGGCACGCCCCGCGCCGTAGGCTTCGCCACGAACTGACGAAAGGACATCCCGATGAAAATGGTCACGGCCATCATCAAGCCCTTCAAGCTCGA